>Ga0136643_10004092_pt1 | contig 19953 bp, 22 predicted proteins | sample TergutLab28metaG_FD_96883 | JGI IMG/M metagenome (GOLD analysis project Ga0136643, IMG submission 96883) | Labiotermes labralis P1 segment gut microbial communities from Petit-Saut dam, French Guiana - Lab288 P1 (version 3) (version 3) | ecosystem: Host-associated > Arthropoda: Insects >...
AAAATGTAGGCATATGAGAAAAATAAATTATTTAGGTAATCACTACTGTGTATGTAATTCTGCAAGCGGGGGCAACGCAAAATTTAACCCAAGATATGCAGACATTATACAAATGTTGAATTTGTTTGTAGTGGGAAGTCAAGCCTGCAAGGACGCACATGACAACTGGTGGGAATTATGCGTAAACGGATTTGCACCATTTACAGGAATTATACCTTCAAAATGTGTGTTTTATTGAGTATAAGAAATCAATAGTCTATATACCATAAATTGACTTTTTTCCAATCACTCCTGCAATAGATTTTTCGAGTATAATAATTTAATATATAAAGGTGGTGCGGTATGGGTAAGAAATACGGATATATCCGAGTTAGTACGCAGGGGCAAGCCCAGAATGGCAATGGGTTGAAATCGCAACGTGAAGCGGTAATCAATCGAGGGGCAGAGGAAGTGTTCGAGGATGTCTGGACTGGCACTAATAGAGACCGTCCAGAGTTATCTAAGCTGATGGACTTACTAAAATGTGGCGATACTCTTATCGTTACTAAACTTGACCGGGTAGCACGTAGCGTTGTAGATGGTTGTACACTCATAGAAACCTTAGTGAATAGGGGAGTAACAATAGATGTACTGGACATGGCTGTTTTTGACAGTAGGCGTACAAGCGTCTTGCAACTACACGTACTATTAGCGTTTGCACAATTCGAGCGAGATTTATTGCTGGAGAGATTGCAGGAAGGCAAGGCAGTTGCGAGAGAAAAGGAAGGCTACAGAGAGGGCAGAAAACCAAAATGGAGCGCAAATCAGTACAACCATGCTATGAAATTATTACAACACAATAGTTACAAATCGGTTTCTGAAATGACGGGAATCCCAATAATTACACTCAAAGTCGAACGGCGTAAACGAAAAGATGCGGAGTTAAAGGCTGAACAAAAAATAATATAATTTCAAACGAAAATCAATACCCCATCAATCAAGAAAATTCCCCATCAATGTTAGTGCAGAGTCAAAAACTTTTTTCTTTTTGGTACATCAAAGCAACCTTGAAAAGTCAGAGAATTAGAGGTTTTGCATTGACTCATCATTTTAATATAAGATAAATATTAGCGTACAGTTTGGGTATTCTTGATTGGAAAACTATCTAAGACTAAGCCAAACCATTCTCCCCCAACTACAGAAACAACAGACAACAATAAAATTCTAATTATATCCAGCAAGCCTATAAAAATTGTTCGCACAAATAAAACCCATCTCTTTTTATTCGAGTAATTATCTATAAAAAAATAAAGCACCCATTTATATATAAGTGGATGCTTTTTTCGCTTTTGAAACTGAGAAATTTTTGTGTCTTGCGTGTGACTATCGAACTTAATTTTATTTGGTTTTAGGTGACTTGTTGGATTGAAAAACCTTGAATTTACAAGGGGCAGTTAGCACAGGTTGGAGTTAATGAAATATAAATTTTGTGCAAGTATCGCACTAAATAAGTACGCCCTCTAATTTATGATAATATAAAAGCCCTGCTTCGATTTGCAGGGCTTTTATATTATGTTTATGCAGTTTCAAGTGGATAAACAGAAACCTTCTTCTTGCTTTTGCCCATACGCTCGTATTTCACACGCCCGTCAACAAGTGCGAACAGGCTGTCATCATTGCCACGCCCCACATTGTTGCCTGGGTGGATTTTTGTGCCACGCTGGGTATACAAAATGTTACCAGCACGAACCACTTGCCCGTCCGCACGCTTTGCCCCAAGGCGTTTTGACATAGACTCACGACCGTTACGGGAGCTACCAACACCTTTTTTAGAGGCGAAAAATTGTAAGTTCATTTTAATCATAATTATCAAACCTCCGAATCTTTATCTCTTTTGGATACGTTTCTTTTATAAGTTCCAGTCCATAAACCAGATTTTCTAGGATTAGCTTAGCCTGCGGGTTTTCATCAAGCAACTTAAAGCGTATAAGTCCGCCTTCGGGGTTATGGTGGCAATCCACCTCTGCCCCTAGTTTGTCTTGAATGAAGTTTACAGCAGTAATTGTAAGTGCGGATATGCCAGCACAGACAATTTCATCACCATGATTTACAACTTCAAACCCAGTATTACCATAAACCTTGACTTTTATCACTATCCGTTAATGGCTTCGATTTTCAAAGCCGTATATGGCTGTCTGTGACCGACTTTGCGTTTGTAAGCTTTTTTAGGCTTATACTTAAAAGCATGAACCTTTTTATGCTTGCCCTGTTCCAAAACAGCCGCCGTAACAGTTGCCCCAGATACATAAGGAACGCCGATTTTTGCATCATCACCAGAAACAAGCATCACTTTGTCAAAAGTGAAATTGCCACCAGCTTCCATTTCCAACTTCTCCACCTTAATGGTGTCACCTACGGCAACTTTGTATTGCTTACCGCCAGTTTCAATAATTGCGTACATTTTCATCACCTTTTCTAATTAGACTCACCAGCCAAGGCTTCTCACTTTATGAGAATTGAGCCAAGGACTGCGTGGTTATTGCACGAATAGTCATTGTAACATAAGATACGCACCCTGTCAACCCCAAATTTAATCAAATTTGAAAAAACCGCCGTGATACGCAACCGCACCTTTAATGGGGTATTTCTTAATTTTTTCGATGGACTTGTCTGCCAATTCCATATCTTGTATGTAAATGGGGTTAAAGCCTACAAGTTCACTATTTTCAACGCTTGCAGCATCACCCAGCACCATTATCTGACCTTCTTGCAAATATAAGCAGATATGCCCTGGGGTGTGACCTGGGGTGTGGATAATCTCAATGCCGCCACAAATGGGTAAAACATCCCCGTCATTTAATTCCTGCCCAACCCCAAAGCGTGTATTTACAATAGCTTCTTTGCGTGCATCAATTTGGTCTTTTGTTTCTTGGTCAGCCCCGTCATAGCCTGCAAGCACAGCTTCAAATTTTGTAGGGGTTTTGTGTCCGTCAATATAAGGTGTTTCGTCTACATGGGCTAAAATCGTTGCATTTGATGCAACTTTAATCATGCCAATACCGCCACCCATATGGTCGCCATCGTGATGGGTAAAAATTATATGGGTTATTTTGTCAGGGTCATGCCCAGCGTCTTTAATGACATCCACCAATTTTTGGTGTTGGGTGTCCAGTCCAGCATCCACTAACACCAAATTCTCATCATCCCATAACAATGTTAAATGATAGTCGTCAATTTTCAGCATTTGAATGTTGTCTGTAATTTTCATAATATTACCTCCAAAATTTATTTTGTACCCGTAGAACCATATCCGCTCTCGCCACGCCTACTTTCGGGCAGGTCATCGACTTGGGTAAATTGTATTTGTTCCACACGGTTAATAACCATCTGGGCGATGCGGTCACCACGGTTTATGGTAAAGTCAACATCACCTAGGTTAATTAATAATACACTTACTTCCCCACGGTAATCTGCATCAATTGTGCCTGGGGCATTTGGCATTGAAATGCCGTATTTAAGCCCCAATCCACTACGTGGGCGGATTTGGGCTTCAAAACCATTTGGCAAAGCTATTTTGAAACCAAGGGGAATTATTTTGCGTTCCATTGGCTTCAAAATGATGGGCTGGTCTATGCAAGCACGTAAGTCCATGCCTGCCGCCCCTATGGTTTCGTAGCTGGGCAATGGCAAATCTTTTGCATGGTCTAGCTGTTGTATTAGAAATTCCATGTTGCTCACCTCAAACTTTATATCTTTTTGTGCGTCTAGAAATTATTTTAGGCTGTCACTAAAGCTTTTCAGCCTACTCTTGATGTCCTCTGGTAACTGGTTATAGTCAATATCCAAAATCGCCCCTTCAAGCGTTTGCAAGTGGACAAGGCATACATTTGGATAATGTAGCTTTAATTTGACAAAAGCCTCCTCACTACCAGCTTTCTTTAGTTCTTCTGCTGTAGAAATACCAACGGCTTTTAATTTTTTCTCCATCTCTTTGCCGATGTTTTTCAGAGAATTTAGTTCAGTCATTTGTGTGTCCTCCTATATTCTTAGCAAACAATTTGTTCATGCGGTTGGTTAAAATGGCTAGGCGTTGTTGGGTTTTCTCGTGGTCAATTGTGTATGCCTCGCCGTCTTGATGCAGAATATGCCCTTCCTTTGCACCTTTAGGCAGGGGTATTTGTATGGTCTTACCGCTCTCTAAACACTCACATACAGCAATATCATCCGTTATCCTGTCAATCACCCACATTCAGCCTGCCCCCTATAAAAATGTCATCTGCTGACTTTCATAACCAGCCCTATAATTTTGAATTATCGCCTTCATATCATAGATAAGCCCTAAACGCTCACATTCCTCTGCAAAAACCCGCCAAAGTTGCTTGCTTCTTGGGGGCGGGCAGTTATATCGGCTTCCAAACCTTTTTACGTACTTGTCCTTGATGCCAGGCAAGCATTTGTCCAAAGCGTCATAAAAATATTCCCTATTACCCTGACGAAGGGTCATGCCCATGTAGGTGTATACGAATTTTGCCCCAGCTTCCTTGGCACTGCGGACTATGCTCCGAACATTCTCATCTGTGTCGTTAATAAACGGCAAAATTGGTGACATTAACACCCCGCAATAAACCCCTTTAGCAGATAGGTCGGCAATGGCTTCAAAACGCTGGGTTGATGTTGATACATTAGGCTCTAGCATCTTGCAAAGTTTATCATCCGCTGTAGTGATTGTCAGTTTAACAAGCACGGGAGAGTGAGTAGCAATATCTGTAAAAACATCACCATCCCTTGCCACAAGGGCAGATTTTGTGGTGACACTTGCACCGAAACCAAAGGCATTGATAAGTTCCAAAGCATTGTGGGTAAGGCAAAGCTCTGCTTCCAGCGGATTGTAAGGGTCAGTCATAGCCCCTGTCGCCACAACTCCCTTTTTTGCCTTCCTTCGTAAATCGTTGCGTATAATTTCCAAGGCATTCTCCTTGGGTTTAACCACATCAAAATCTACATTGCGGTAACAATCACTTCGGCTGTCACAATAAATACAACCATGACTGCAACCACGATAAATATTCATATTAAAATCAGACCCAAACCAGTCGGATGTGCCTGAAATGTTGTGTACAATTTTCTTTGCGGGTACGGTTTCGATTTTCATGGGTAAATAATATCATTTTTTCAGACAAAAGTCAATCAAAACAAAAACCACGCTAAAATACGTGGCTATAGACTATAAGAAAAGTCCCTCATGCCCGTCATTGCGAGCGAAGCAATGACGGGCAAAAAGCACTTCATCTACAGTCTTAACCATGCAAAAATGCGTGATTATTGTTTATTCATTGGTATTTTTATCCCGCAAGTAGGCTTAGGAAGCTAATATTGGCCTAACGATAACCCAATTCAATCAACCTTCTCGAAACTTCACTATAACCATACCGTTCCAAATCAATATCATACAACGGGATAAATTCACCTATCCCCAAGTGTGCTATAAGCAAATCCCCCAAATCAATATCCACAACCACATAAGGTCGCCAAATTATTTCGTTGGCATCAAGTAAAATGCCGTATAATGCACCACCCAAGTATGCGTAGCTAAGCGAAATATCCCAATCCCACAACAAAATACGTTCTGACCACATTTTTATGGAATACATCAGCTCGCTATGGGAAAGGGGCAATGTCATTTCGGTAAACATAGGAAGACCTTCGTGGACAATTTGCCTATTCTCTCTCCATCCTAAATCAGCAATCCTAGAGACAGTCCTGCGAGAATGACGAATGGAAAGTGCGTTATATGTATGACTTATCCTTTGCTGTTCATCTTGGGCAAGGATTGCTTCAATCAGTGCATTTATTTCCATCATATAACTTATATCATTTTCCTTTGAGTATGAGCCACCAGGGGTTTGACCTAGACCTGCTGGTAGCATACCATTGGTTTGCATCCAATGCACAATATAGTGGTTTATATCCCCAATGATAACATTGTGGGTGTATATGAAGTGTGTTTCACCATGCACTGCCCTTTCCAGCATATAATCAAGTCTATAAAATATCGCTCTTTCGTTATTCCAAAACCCATGGGAAAGTTCTGTCCGAAATATCCTGCGTTCCAGCTCGCCTATATAGATGGCAACACCGTCTATATTCGCATATTCCAGTTCACCTCCAGCATCTGGGCGATTTGCAACTACCCTCCCTGTATCAAAACAAAAGATAATAACAGCGGAGTGAAGTGGCACGCCCCACATTTGACCATTATCTTCATCCCAAATGGATTCTAGCTGGGCAAAAAAAGGTGCAGCAAACTCTGCAAGAGGAAATTCGTCTTTCGGGGGATATTCGTCTATATTTGTCAGCACTTCAGTTGCAACATCAACTGCGTTATCCTCCCTGCAAGCCACCAAAGAAACAAGCACAAACAACAATAAGAATGTAGCGTAAACTTTTCTCATCACAACCAACAACTCCTTATCACACTACGTCAGCAATCATCAATGATAACCTAGCAAAATCCTCTAAATTTAGGGCTTCGCCCCTCACATTAACATCAAGCCCAGCCTGCACCAACAAGTTTTGGACTTGCTCTTTTGTTAGATTGATTTCCGCACTGCTTGCAAGGCAATTTTGCAGGGTTTTGCGTCGGTTTGTAAAACCAGCACGGATAAGGGGGAAGAAGGTATCGGGGTTTATGTCTGTTCTAGGGTTTACGTCGATTTTAATAACAGCGGAGTGGACATCTGGGCGAGGAAAAAAACAATTGGGTGGCACATTTGCCACAAGGCTGACCTTGCCCCAATATGCAAGGCTAAGGGTTGGTAGACCATAGGCTTTTGTGGCGGGTTTTGCTAGGAAGCGGTCTGCCACCTCTTTTTGTACCATTACGACCATGGTTTTTATGGGCAAACCCTGCTCCAACAAACCGAAGATTACGGCGGAAGTTATGTAGTAGGGTAGGTTGGCTACCACCTTTATGTTATTGGAAGCAAGGGGACTTGCCCCCACCGCATGTCGTACATCCAATTTCAAAATATCCTCTCGGATAACTGTTACATTGTCGGGCATGGTAGCTGTTAGGATTTGTGCAAGGTCTTGGTCTATTTCCACGGCAATAACACGGCTGGCACGCCCTGCAAGCTCTGTTGTCAGCACGCCAAGACCAGGACCCACCTCAATAACCGTGTCGCCCTCACTTAAATCTGCCCCATCAACAATTTTGGACAGCACATGGCTGTCCGTTAAAAAGTTTTGTCCAAAATGTTTTTTTGCGTACAAACCATGGTCTGCCAACAATTGGCGGACGTGGTTTTTTGATGAAAGTTCATTGCTCATCTTATAAATTCCCTATAAAGTCAATTAGCCATTCCCCATACTCTGTCATGGCAAACTGCAAAAGATAATCACCAGATGTTACAAGGAACAAATCGTTACCAAAAACGGTGACTTCGGTGATATTGTCAGGATGCCAAGGGAAGTATGCCGCTTCGAATCCAAGTCCAACCTCTGGGTCAAAATACCAAGCCAAAAAGTCATCTGCAAAATGAGGTGTGAAGATGGTTTCTAAAGTGGGGCGTAAATCATCTTTCTCTGACCCATCATTCCACTGGGTGTAAGCCGTTGCCATGGCATCAACAAAGGGTTGGTGCAAACTTTGAGCCACAAGCAGGGCTTCCGCTTCTTGCCTTTCAACATTCATCTGGTGAATTTGAGCGACAACCGCTCCAACCTGCCAAAATTCCATGCTACCAAAGGAAACAAATGTGCCGTTGTAGGGCTGGTCGTCTACGGTAATTGTTACACCTTGCGCATTAAGCAAGCTACCAAAAGTGTCCACAATCGCTAAAAGGATTGCTCGCTCTGTTTCATAGTCGGGGGTATCTCCCATCTCACGCAAAAATCCAGCGGAAAAGTCTAAATGTAGGTTGCGAGTGTTAGGGTTTATAAAAGCACGGTTTATATAGGCATCGCTCGCCAACTGGCGGTCAAAAAGAATGTCGGTTGCCTGCACCAAAGCACTGTTAAGAACGTCTACCAAATCGTTGTTTGTGGTAAATTGCAACATCATAAGGGGCATAACGCCGTAATCGTCTGGTAAAGCAATGTGGATATTACCAAATAAACCTTCTTCTGCAATCTCAATTAGACGAGTAGTGTGGCTGATTTCTTCTATCCCATTGGCAAAGCTTAAACCCGTTTCTTTTACAATACCCACACCTTCAGCAAAGTAGGTACGTAGGGTCGGCTGACCCTCTGCATTCCATGTGGTTACTTCGATGGTTTCAAATGTACCAGCAGGTGTGGTAACGCTTACCCCAACACTTGTAACCTCCCTTAGGTTTGATGCTGGGTTTTGAGGATTACCTCTCCAACTATCCCCCAACTGGGGGTTTTCTGGCAAAATAACAAAATTGGTGGTGGGTGGCAGGTGGGTAATGTCGCCATGGGGGTTAATCCATTCATCATCCATGTTGTCGCCAGTTAAAATATTAACCAGACTGCCACTTTGGTACTCCATCACCTCGATAATAACATCGCCATTGTCCATCAAAAGCGACCTTTGCATACGGTTGTCACGGATAAATGCGTTAAAAATTGTATAACCAAAGGACTGCCCTGTGGCTTCCACCTCTGCCACATATACTAAAACTGCATTTGCACTAAAAGGCATAAACGGGTGCTGTGCTTGATTGTTATTGTTACCGCAGGCAGTAATAACCACCATGGAAAAAGCGAGTATTGTTAGTAATTTCAAAGTTTTTTTCATTTGCATTTTATGTCAGCTCCTATTTCAAAATGTCGTCCATACTATAAAGTCCAGCGGTTTTGCCCACAATAAATTCCGCTGCAACCAAAGCCCCACGGGCATAAATCTCCCGTGATAAGGCACGGTGGGTAATTTCGATTATCTCATCATGCCCAGCAAAAATTACCGTGTGTTCGCCTACAATTGTGCCACCACGAATGGAAGAAATGCCAATTTCGTCCTCTCCCCTTTTTTGCATATACTGGGAGCGGTCATAAACATATTTAAGTTTGCCACCAGTGGCTTTATTTATGCTGTCAGCAAGCATTATGGCTGTGCCAGATGGTGCGTCCAGCTTTTGATTATGATGTGCTTCCAAAATCTCAATGTCAAAGCCTTTTGAAGCAAGCGTACCAGCAGTTTCCCCCGCCAATTTTACTTGAAAGTTGACCCCCAGAGACATATTGGCAGACAGAAAGACGGGAATACGCTGTGCCGTCAGCTTAACCAGTTCCATTGTGGCTTCGTCTATGCCTGTGGTACAGATAACCAGAGGTATACGGGCTGTACGCAAAAGCCCAGCCACAGCACCAGCGTGGGAGCAGTCAACAATAACATCAGCCGAATCTTGGTTACACTTATCCACTTCTTTGTGAACGGGAAAGTGCGTGGCTGTGCTAATATTCGGGTCAATTGCTTCCACCACACAGCCATCAGGTGCAAGTTCAGCCACAGCTTGCCCCAAACGTCCCAGTCCATGGATGATTATCTTCATAGACAACAACACCTTTATTACAAATTTGTTAAATTATACACCTTATTGAACCTGCTGTCAAGTTTTTTGCAAAATTTATGCTTGACAAGCTTGTCCATCCATGATAATATTAGATTGATTAATATAACATGGGGGTTTCTAATATGACAAAGGAATATATGATGCAGGTTTTCAAAATGGATAAACAAGTTCAAAAACTTTCAGAACGGCTAGAATACCTTAAATTTCAGCAAACTAAACCCACATCCAGCCAAATGGGACTGGGCGTACAAACCAGCAGAAATATAACATCCGCCCAAGACCTAACCATAAAGGTGCTGGAAGCAGAAGAAGCCCTAAACAAATCCATAGAGCAACTTACCCAACTGGAATGGGAAATTGTTCAAGCATGCGCACCTTTGTCCCCAAGACAAAAAGCCATAATAATCTGGCGTTACATTTGTCGTTTGCCTTGGAAGGAAATAGCTAAACGGGCAAAGCTTTCAGAAATGTAAGTAATGCGTATCCACAACAACTCACTTGAGATTTTGGAAGAAAACAAAAATGGGCAAACAGCAAAGTTCGCCCATTTAGGATAATGAAGGTTGTTGGTGAAGGGGTTTGCAATTAATAAAATTACCCCAACCAAATGGCGGGGTAATTTTATTACAGCAGGATACAAACCAATCCGCCACTACCTTCGTTAATAATTTTCTGCAAAGCCTCCTGCATCTTCACCTGTGCATCATCAGGCATACGATACAACTTGCTTTGCAACCCATCCCGCACCATAGAGTGCATGGACTTGCCAAACATATTCATCTCCCAAATATCCTCTGGCTTTTCTGCCATTTGGTTATTAAAATAATTGACAAGCTCTTGGCTTTCTTGTTCGCTACCAACAATTGGGCTGATTTCGGTTTCAATATTCGCTTTTATAATATGTAAGCTTGGCGCACTGGCTTTGATTTTAACACCAAAGCGACTACCATGGCGGACGATTTCTGGGTCATCAAGTGTCATTTCGTCCATGGATGGGGTGACGATACCGTAGCCTTTGAAGTTAACTTCATCAAGGGCGGCAGCGATTTTATCATACTCTCTCTTTGCCGCAGACAGGACTTTTATGGTGGAGATTAACTTATGTTCACCGTCAATTTCCATGCCTGTAGATTCGCTAAGCACTTGGTAAAACAGGGAGGGGTCTACATTAATTTCCATGTCACAAGTACCTTCACCTAAGGAAATGCAATCCAAAAACGCCTTTTTGATAAATTCGTTTTCCTCCACGGCAGACACGGCGTGGAATTTAAGGTCACGTATTTTGAAAATACCCTGTGCCATTTCCTTTAGGGTGGTTATTACGGACTGCTTCACCCAATGGTCTATTGGCAGTGGCTCAATCCACTTAGGCAGGGCGATGCGAAGTTCTTTTACTGGGAATTCATACAGAACCCGCTCCATAATTTGTGTAATATCCTCGGCTTTTAGTTGGGCGCAATTAAGTGGCAATACGGGTATTCCGTATTTTTCAGTAAGCTCTGCACACAACACCTCGGTGTCACCAGCGTATGGACGGATGGAATTAAGTATCATAATGAAAGGCTTGTTAATTTCTTGCAGTTCTGATACCACACGTGCCTCGGCTTCCTCATAATCCTCACGGGGTATGTCTGTTATTGTCCCGTCGGTGGTAATTACAACACCAATTGTAGAATGGTCGTTAATGACCTTTTTTGTACCCATCTCCGCCGCTTGTGCAAAGGGCATTTTCTGGTCGCTCCAAGGGGTGTTTACCATGCGGGGGGTGTCATCCTCCATATGCCCCTGCGCCCCTGGCACTAAGTAACCAACACAGTCAATTAACCGCACACGAAAACTTACCACATCGTCAAGGCTTATAGACACCCCTTCGTTGGGTATGAATTTCGGCTCGGTGGTCATTATGGCCCGTCCTGCGGCGGACTGGGGCAGTTCGTCCCTTGTGCGTTCTCTGCTGTGGGGGTTTTCGATGTTGGGTATCACCAGCAAATCCATAAAACGTTTGATGAACGTAGATTTGCCTGTGCGTACAGGACCAACCACCCCCATGTAAATGTCGCCACCAGTGCGGTCGGCAATATCCCTATAAATATCAAAATTTTCCATTATATCCCTCTCTCCTTTTTTGGACAATATTGTTATTGATACTTTATGAGATATTTGAGGGGATTAGAACATTGCTTGAAATATAGTGGGTTACCTAGGTATGGTATTTTATATTCGGGAAACCATAACCCATAAAATGGTTAGTGGGCGGTGGTTTTATGAAGTTGGAAAACAAACGGTATTTGGTGACGGGGGCTGGTTCTGGACTGGGAAAGGCTTTGGTTCGACGGTTAAAGTGGGTGAGAGGGACAAAGATTGTCGCTGTTACCAGCGGAATTGACGTGTCGAAGCCCGAAAACATAGAGTGTATGCTTGACTTTGCTATTAAACGCACGGGCGGTCTGGATTGTGTGATTGCTTGTGCGGGATTTGGTTATTACGAAAGTTTTGGTGATAAAGGCTATGAACATATCAGGCGAATTTTTGAAACCAACGTATTGTCACCCATATACACGTTGGAGCGGTTTTTGGCAAAAACGGAGGGTAATGTGGCTTTTGTGATGGTTTCGTCCATGCTGGGCAAGTTTGGGCTTGCTGGCATGACTTTATATTCCGCTACAAAACACGCTTTGGCAGGCTTTGCAGATGCTTACAAATTAGAAAAGCCCAAGCGGTTACACTATATGACCGCATATCCCATCACCATAAAAACAAACTTTTGGAACAAACTGCCCAAAGACATACCAATACCAAAACCAATGCAAACAGCGGACACCGCTGCAAAGGCAATTCTGCGTGGGTTACGCAAAAACAAAAAGTCAATATATACAGCCCCGTTTTCAAAAGTGTTCACTGACTTAACACTACCATACCAACTAATCGGCTCATTAAAGTTTCAAAAATGGCTGGTAGGGGCGAGCATTGCTCGTCCCACTTATGCAGACGATACCATACGACACTAAAAGAATGGTGCCAGCAGACATGGGACGGGCAATGCCCGCCCCTACCGTGTATGGTTTATGCAAAAAAACGGGGGCTTGCCCCCGCTTTATATGGCGTCCATTAAGGTTTTTTCTAAAGCGTGCGTTTGCTTTTTTATATCATCAATGTCAGATGTAGCTTTTTCGTAATCTTCGGGTTCACATTCTTCTGGATAACCGCAGACTAGAATAACATCAATTTTGAAAAGAGAGCGATGAATATTATCAAGTTCATTTTTTAGAGCTAACTGATAAAAACTTGGGACTTTTTCCATGACTTTTCTCACCTCTTTCACTTAGGTAGTTTTTAGTGCTTGACTAATAGACCTAAGTGAGGTAGAATGTCACTAGGTCATTTGTTTGGCTTGGGAGGCACGCTGGGTGGGTCTTTGTTAGGGATTTACCACCCAGCGTGTTTGTTTCCGAAGCCAATCATAAAGGAAATAAAGCTAATACCATTATATACATAATTGTCGAGGCTTGTCAATAGGATTTTGGAGAAAGTTCATATTTACAAAAATCCCTTGCTGTGTTAGAATACTGCAAGGGGTGATTTGTATTCAGATTAATTTTGTGAAGATGCACGGTTGCGGTAATGATTATATTTACTTTAGCGGTTTTAGGGGACGGTTGGCTGACCCTCATGGCATGGGACTTTTTGGGCTTTGCGACCGCCATAAGGGCATTGGGGCGGATGGCATTGTGCTTGTTTTACCTTCTGAAACCGCCCACGCTAGGATGCAAATGTTTAATGCGGACGGTAGCGAAGGGGCGATGTGTGGTAATGCCATCCGTTGCGTTGCTAAGCTTTTGTTTGATGAACAGGTTGCCCCTGCCGATATGCTTATAGAAACCGCCAGCGGAATTAAGGCTATAACGGTTTTTGCTGATGATTATGTGGCACATTCTGCACGGGTAGATATGGGGCAGGCGATTTTGAAATCTGCTGACATTCCTGTAAATTTAGACGGTGATACCGTGATAAACCGTGAATATATGGGATATTCAATTACCTGTGTATCTATGGGTAACCCCCACGCTGTAATTTTTATGGATGAAATTGATGATTTGGATTTAGAGAAAATCGGACCTCCCATGGAGAACGCCACGATTTTCCCCAACCGTGTAAACACGGAATTTGTGCATATAATATCCCGAAACCACCTAAAAATGCGGGTTTGGGAGCGGGGAAGCGGGGAAACAATGGCTTGCGGTACAGGAGCTTGTGCGGCAGCCGTAGCGGCGGTGCTTAATGGGCATTGCGACATGGACACGGATATTACTGTTGACCTTCGGGGGGGCAGTTTAATAATAAAATACACAAAAGACACAGTCTGGATGACAGGCGACTGCGTAAAAGTTTTTGAAGGGACGGTAGAGGTATGATGAAACAACAAATGGTTTTGGTGCTAGATTTTGGTGGAGCTAACAGGGAATTGGTGGCTAGGCAAGTGCGTGATTTAGGGGTTTATTCGGAAATTCGCCCAAGTAGATTTTCTGTAGAAAAAATTAAAGAACTTGCCCCGATTGGTATTATTTTAACAGGGGATGCGGGCAATTGCGACCCAGAAATACGCAAGTTAGGCATACCCGTAACGGACAAACATGATGATTTGCAAAATTTCGTCATGGGTGAGTGTAAAGCACGTGGGGATTATGACGTGGATAGTTATTTGGAGCAGAAAGTTGCAGAAATTCGCCAAGCAGTTGGTAGTCAGAGGGTGCTGCTTGCCCTATCTGGCGGTGTGGATAGCTCTGTATGTGCTTCCCTGCTTGTCAAAGCAATACCAGGGCAAATCAATGCCATTTTTGTAGACCATGGATTTATGCGTCACGGAGAGCCTGAAGCCATAGCCAAGGCTTTTGAGGGGCAGGACATTAATTTCGTCAGCATCGACGCTGAAAGCCGTTTTCTTGCCAAGGTGGCAGGGGTGACAGACCCCGAACAAAAACGCAAAATCATCGGACATGAATTTATTGCGGTTTTTGAAGAAGAAGCTAAAAAGCTGGGTGACATACCCTTCTTTGCCCAAGGCACAATTTACCCCGATATTGTGGAGAGTGGGGGAGATTATGGCAACCTAGTCAAATCCCATCATAATGTGGGTGGTCTGCCCGAAAAATTAGGATTTGAAAAGGTTATCGAGCCACTGGCGGGGCTTTTCAAGGACGAAGTTCGCAAGCTGGGTGCAAAATTGGGCTTGCCAGAAGCAATTGTAAATCGTCAGCCCTTCCCAGGTCCTGGTCTTGCCGTCCGTGTTATCGGCGACCTTACCAAACAAAAACTTGATACCCTTAGGGCTGCCGACCACATTGTAACTGGGGAAATTGAAGCAAATGTCAAACCTGTCCCACAACAATATTTTTGCGTGCTGACCAACACCCCTTCCGTGGGCATTAAAAACCACACACGTATCTATGACCCAGTAATTGCTGTCCGTGCCATTAACACACAAGACTTTATGACGGCAACCTACTGTCCTATCCCACATGAAGTCCTTGCCAAAATTGCAAACCGTATAGTGGCGGAAGTGGACGGGGTTAGCCGTGTGGTTTACGACATTACTTCAAAGCCACCAGGGACTGTGGAGTGGGAGTGATTAAATTTTGGAAATAATATTTAACAATAGAAATAATCCAGCATACGAAACCATGTTTAACGACTTAATTCAAGATGTGTTTGGGTTTTCTTTTGCACCTTGGTTTGAACACCTACCTTGGGAAAACTGCTATGAAAGCCATTCAATTGTAGAAAATGGCGTGATGCTGTCCAATGTGTGTGTTTATAAAGCCGACATAGTTATTAATGGTAAGGGCTTACAAGCTATACAGCTTGGTGCGGTGGCAACACGTAAAAGCGCAAGAGGCAGAGGTTTGTCACGGATGTTGATGGAACACATCCTTTCGCTTTACCCAAATACACCAGTATATCTATACGCCAATCCAAGCGTTGTGGGTTTTTACCCTCGCTTCGGCTTTAAGCAAGCCCCGATGTACAAACCAGAGATTGGGTTAAAAATAGATAACGACCCTGCAAAAGCAATAAAATATAATTTTGATGACCCGTCTTTTGTTAGTGTTCTGAATGGCGAAAGATGTCGCTCGAATACTGTGGATTGCATAAATTCACAACCAATACAAATGTTTCACTTGATGGCGAGTTACAGCAATCATATATACCATCTGCCTAGCCTTGATATTGTTGTGATTGCTAAACAAAAGGACAAAAGACTACTTTTGGCTGATGTTATCGCAAAAAAACCAGTAGCATTTGAGTTAATTAAACAAGAGCTTCCGTTTGCGGGCGTTGATACAGTAGAATTTGGATTTTGCCCAGATTGGCTTGGCGTAGAACCTACGTGGGTTTTGCAAGACACAGATAAAGAACCGTTCTTTATCAAGGGTGATTGGGATTTGCCAGAAAAGTACCGCTTCCCAGTTATGTCAGAAACATGATTTTATAAATTTATTGCTAAGTTTTTAAGAAAATCGTTTTGTGTAAATTGCGATAGGAAGGGAAGATACAAATGAAAAAACTTTTTACATCAGAATCCGTAACCCGCGGGCATCCTGATAAGATGTGCGACCAAATATCTGATGCGGTTTTGGATGCGATTTTAGCACAAGACCCAAAGGCACGTGTTGCCTGCGAAACCATGGCAACAACGGGCATGGTTTTTGTTACAGGTGAGATAACCACAAGTTGCTATGTGGATGTGGAAGAAATTGTGCGTAATACCGTTAAGGATATTGGCTATACACGTGCGAAATACGGTTTTGATTTTGATTCTTGTGCGGTTATTACGGGGCTTAAAGGTCAGTCCCCTGATATTGCGCAGGGTGTTGATGTTGCTTTGGAGGTTCGCGCAGGAGATTCGTCCGCAGATTTAGGTGCAGGCGACCAAGGGATGATGTTTGGTTACGCCTGCGATGAAACCGAAACGCTTATGCCCCTTGCAATTCACCTGTCCCATGGGTTGGCTCGTCGTTTAGATGAAGCCCGTGCCAGTGAGGAAATCCCCTACCTTCGCCCTGACGGGAAGGCACAGGTTACGCTGGAATATGGCGAAGATGGTCGCCCTAAGAGGGTAGAAGCGGTGGTTCTTTCCGCACAGCACGCCCCAGATGTAACTCAGGAGCAAATTGTTAAAGATTTAAGGGAAAAAGTTATCAACAAAATAATACCTGCTGATTTGGTTGATGGTGATACCCAATTTTTCATTAACCCAACGGGTCGATTTGTAATTGGTGGTCCAAAGGGTGATGTTGGCTTGACTGGTCGTAAAATCATTGTTGACACTTATGGTGGTTTTGCCCGCCACGGTGGTGGGGCGTTTTCGGGTAAAGACCCGACAAAGGTTGACCGCTCTGGTGCATATGCCGCCCGTTATGTGGCGAAAAACATTGTTGCTGCTGGTCTTGCTAGGTCTTGCGAAATCCAAATCGCTTATGCAATTGGTGTAGCAAAACCTGTTTCGCTGGTGATAAACACCTTTGGCACAGGCACTAAATCAGATGATGAAATTTTGGCATTGGTTCACGAAAATTTTGACTTGCGTCCCAAAGCTATTATTGACCATTTGGATTTGTGTCGTCCAATTTATAGCAAAACTGCCGCATACGGTCATTTCGGGCGTGATGATTTGGATTTGCCCTGGGAGCGTACTGATATGGTAGACAAGCTAAAGAAAGCATAGCAAACGGTATGTACGTCATTGCGAGCGTAGCGAAGCAATCTCATATGTACGCAAGAGATTGCTTCGCTACGCTCGCAATGACGATTGGCGATTTGCCACCAGTACTAAACAAGGGCTACCATTATGGTATCCCTTGTTTTTGTTAGTTGCAGTAAATATTAATGGCATCTCGCAAAAATTCTGCGATGCCCTCGGCAATTTTGTTGTAGTACGCCTTGAAGCGTGGGTCTGACACATACATCTCCCCAAGCCCAATGTGGTATTCTTTGCTGTAAGCAGGATAGAACATGCATAACCATTGTCTGTGCAAATCACAGGCTTTTTGTGCTAATTGGCTGGCTGGGTTGCCTTCCTTAAAGGCTTCTAGCAACGTCTGTTCTGCCTTCTTTCGTAATTCCTCGCTTTTTTCGTATTGCTCACCACTCATCCCCTTTAGATGGGCGTTGGATGCTTCCATGGCAACATCGCCCCATTTTTGGCGAACCTCCGCTCCATAGTTCTGCTCATTTTCATAAATCAATTGTTGCTTAAATCATTCAAATTTTTCTTTGTCGGTCATTTCAGTCTCTCCTTTCATTGTGGCTATAGATTTTGTTACATTTACAATCAAATCATCTAACCGCTTACGTTTTTTATGAAGTTGTGCTAAATGTTTTTCAAAAGCCAGCTCTCTGTTAAAATCTGGGCTTATAATCAGCTTTTTGATGTCGTCCAGCGAAAACCCCATTTCTTTGTACAGTAAAATCTGTTGTAAATTGTCTACCTGTTCTTGCCCGTAATAACGATAACCGCTAAAAGCCACTTCTGCTGGCTTCAAAAGTCCGATTTTATCGTAATAACGCAAGGTTCGACCGCTGACCCCTGATATTTTAGATAGTTTATTAACAGAATATTCATTCACCAACTCACCTCCTTCATAAAAACCATTATAAACTATGACGTAACGTCAAAGTCAAGCGTTTTATTAAAATTTTTTTTGCTATTGCTTTACTGCCAATACTCTGCTATACTGATTTCGACACAATTGTACTATAATTACACCAAGGAAGGCTAGGTACAAGTTAATGAGTGAAACATTTAACGAAATTTTTACCAGTACAATACTGGTTTTAGGTGGTTTGGGGCTGTTTTTGCTGGGTATGCGTATAATGTCCACGGGTTTGCAAACAATAGCTGGCGACCGCTTGCAGGGCTTTCTTAAAAAAGCCACATCAAACAGGCTTTTAGCGGTTTTTGTGGGTATTGTTGCAACGGTTGGTCTTAACAGCTCTACAGCATCAACTGTAATGACGGTTAGCTTTGTAAATTCTGGGCTTATGAACCTGTCACAGGCAATTGGCGTTATCATGGGTGCAAATGTGGGAACGACCCTATCTGCCCATCTGTTCACCTTTAGGATTGACGCATATGCGCCCATATTTATCTTTATCGGCATTGTAATGTATCTGTTTATCAAAAAGAAAAAGGTAAAAAATATCGGATATGTTATTTTAGGCTTTGGTATTTTGTTTTTTGGTATAACCACCATGGGTGGCCCATTGCGAGAGATGGGGCGTACAGATGCTTTCCAAAGTATTCTGCTAATTTTTGAAAACCCATTTTTGGCTTTGCTTGCTGGCTTTGCCTTCACCGCTATGGTACAAAGCTCTACCGCAGCCACAGGGGTTTTGGTGTTTATGTATGCCCAAGGCGTACCAATACCCTTTGAAACAGGGGCTTTTATAATACTTGGCACAAACCTAGGAACAAGTATCACTACCCTAATTGCGTCAATCCCCGCAAACCGTGCCAGTAAGCGGGCGGCACTGTTTCATATAACCTTTGATATAATTGGTAGCTTGGTGTTTGGTTTGATAATCTTCTTTATACCTTCAATTTTGGCTTGGTTCCAAAGTGTGTGGTATCACCCTGCAAGCCAAATTGCTTGGTTCCACACCTTATACAACTTTGCAACCCTGTTCTTGTTGCTTCCGTTTGCAACTTTGCTTGCAAGACTAATGGAGAAGGTTATTCCTGTGAAAGAAATTGAAATGGCAGATGCTACTTTTGAAAAAAAGCTTATGTATATAGATACAAAAGTGGCGGTTGCCCCTCCCACTGCGGTGCTTAATGCCCATATGGAATTGTGTCGCATGGGTAAAATTGCCAAAGAAAACCTTGCCATATCCCTTGATGCCTTTTTTGAAAGAAGTCCAGAGAAGGTTAAAAGAGTGTTTGATAACGAGAGTGTAGTAAACTATCTAAACCACAACATTGCCGCCAAATTAGCTTGGATTAACCGCATGGAGCTGTCCGATGCAGAAGCCAAAAGGGTGGGCAATATGTTCTGGATTTTGTCTGACATTGAGCGGATAAGCGACCATGCGGAAAACATTGCAGAGTATGCGGAAATTTTAATTGACAATGAAAAGTTAAAATTTTCTGACGAAGCCATTTCAGAGCTTAAAACCCTCGGCGGAGTAACATTAGATTTACTTGAAGTCGCCTTTGAAGTATATGAAAATCAGGACGAAAGCAAATTGCCCCAAGTCCAAATCTTGGAAGATAGAACCGATGACCTTTCTGGCGAATATACCGAAAACCATGTAAATCGCCTTATCGCAGAAACTTGCGAACCACGTTGCGGTGCAATTTTTACCGATATGATTGGTGATTTAGAGCGTAGTGGAGACCATGGAAATAACATTGCTTTTTCTATTTTGCCTAATAGAAAAT
>Ga0136643_10004094_pt1 | contig 19950 bp, 17 predicted proteins | sample TergutLab28metaG_FD_96883 | JGI IMG/M metagenome (GOLD analysis project Ga0136643, IMG submission 96883) | Labiotermes labralis P1 segment gut microbial communities from Petit-Saut dam, French Guiana - Lab288 P1 (version 3) (version 3) | ecosystem: Host-associated > Arthropoda: Insects >...
GGTATAGTTTGACCTAGGGAACACTCTCCCGAAATTAGGTCCTTTCCTCCTGGGGCACCCTGTATAATATTTATAATTTATTATTCATCAGACTCGCCGTTATCACTCATAACTGAATCGTTACCTGTCACCCAGTCACTATCATCTTTATCTTCACTGTTGTCCTCCCACAGAATGTCATCTTCAGATCCGTCCAAAGCATTGCTTATGCAACACTTCTTGAAAGATCTGACGATAATGCTCTCCAGAATGGGTATCCATGCAGCCGACACCCACCGCGCTACTTCTAAAGGCGGTTGAAGGAAAGGTGCGGATTAGAACCGCGAACTAACTTTTCTTTTCTTTGAAGAAGTCAGCAAAAACTAGTGCTGATTAGATTCGGGTGCAGATTAGATTCGAGAATATACGGTACTTTCTTCAAGTCACGACATGCCTGTTGGAGAAACTAACGCTATGTGCCTGGTGATTGCTCTAAGTTCTGTTTTCTATGTGTGTGTGTTTTGATTTTATTGACAGTAAAAAAGGTAAAAAGGTAAAGCAGTCCCATTACAGGCCTGGAGTGGACCAGAGGGTTCCAGGAAGTTAAGGTTCCCAGATTTCATGACAAGGACACAGGATGGTGGTAAGGTTGTCAGCCTTACGCGTCAGCCTCCTTTACCCCCAGGAAATGCTCCTGGTATTCATTTCTGTTAGAGCCTGAGTCGACCCCAGGCCCATACCGCGATTGGAAGAATTATGTCAATGAAAATTCCAATGACACCATCTGGAATCGAACCAGCGACCTTCTGATTTGTAGCACAGCACCTTAACCACTGTGCTACCGCGGTCCCCTATTTTATTGACAGTGTCTGTCAAATTTCCGTACAGACAACACGTCACATGGTATCGGATTGGGTAAATGGGCATGCCACAAAGGACAACTAGTTACTTGGTTCCTTTGTCACGTAAGGTGACAGTCGAACTATTGACTGTATAGGCAGGTGGACTGCCATGCTTGAAGGGCACATGTTCGTTCTGCGTATCACTTAAATTTTTCATAAATGGTGCAAAAATTTGTCCACATATATTTCTGAATTTCTTGTGTGTAGCTATATGAGTCTGATTATTCTTGTTACACTGACAGCACCTTATTTATTAGTCTCACATTACTGCCATCCATTGTATTGTTTTGTTTTGTGTACTTAAATGGACATTCAATTAAGGTTATGTCAACAGATCAGAGCAATCACTACAGGTGGCTTTAACAACCCATTTACAAAACCATACGCTCACAACACAGCCAGCTTCATGGAGTCTTTGCACAACTGTGAACTAATATGGCTTCCAATGAAGCAGTTTCACATCTAGCTGTACTGATGGTGTTGATAAAATTCATGTCTGGAATAACTGTCTTAAAGGTTTTTCGTAGAGATGCTTCTTAACCTGCTCCACTATCCACTGCTTGTTCTGAAAGAACGTGTGTTTGCTTTGTTCCTTCTATCACAAAGAACCTGTTCATAATCTGTTCACCAGTCACTTTATTTAAGATGCTGTGTGTCTGCTATCCTTCTCCAGGACACCCACTCAGTGGTACAGTTGGGGTTCAGGATGGAGGAGATGGTGTTCAACCTTGCTGATACGCATTTTTTCTTCAACGATGTTGAGGTATGTAACAATGTTCAGTGTCTGTCTGTTGTCTGTCTCCTGGCAGAGTTTGAGCTGCTATAATGGTATATGACAAGGCACACAGACATATCAAGAGCAAAGAATGGTTCTTTATAGGTGGCCATTTGACAACTTTTTGGTCCTCCTGATCTTGACCTTTCATAGTGAGTAGACCTCATCGTCACGGTCCAGTAACCACTTCTTGACCCTGAAGGTGAAGACACTGTTTTCCCCCAAAATATCAGGGACTGCTCATTGATTGATCTGATGTCACATCCCTTATGACTTGTGTCTTAGAAATATAATACATTTTGTAAAGTGTCAGATTGCAGTACATAATACTGGGTACAAGTAATTGATTGAGTGCAAGATGTGGATGGCAACTTGTTCCAGGACTGTGACCAAGTGCACATCGATGATGTCGCATCAGATGACAATGGCCAGGACCTGAGTTCATACAATTTTGGATCTGATGGCTTCCATGCAGCTGCCAGTAATGGCAATTTGTGTCTGGCCACTGGTGTTCGAGGAGGTGTCGACTGGATGCGGAAACTTGCCTTTCGTTATCGCAAGATCAAGGACATGTACAACAATTATCGGAACAGTGTTGGGGGTTGGTACTCAACAGGCCTGTGTGTGTTTTGTATTCCATTTACATTGATTTTAAAGCTGTGCAGTTAACTAATTTTGCTTGTTTACATGATAAATCATACATCAGATAAGTTCTTTAAGCATGATTGGAGGTTCTAATGGTAGTGAATGTAATCTTTTGGAGTACTGTGTTCTGTATTCTGGTGGAACATTGCCTCTGTCTTGATTGTCGATGTCTGAAGTTAGGGGCTGAACGTTACCACCAGACTACACGGTGTCGTGCCAGAAGACTGTCGTCATATATGTCCTGTTTTTTTGTCAAGAATTTTGAATTAATGAAAAATTTCCACAGAAGGGCTATGACTTTCGTTTTATTCAATGCAATAGATAATCACATCTGGAATATACCATATATATGGTCATTATTTTTTCTGACAATTGTAATTTGCTGCTTCCTGTCAGCTTGTTTATTGTATTAACGTCTCCCACTTAGACAAATGCCCACATGTGCAGCATAGAAGTGGCAGGAAGTGACAAATTATAGTTGTCAGGTAGAATAAGGAAACTATTTTCTGGGCAGTGGATAGGGAAAGAGGCACTAATAATATACAGTTTATGGTAAATCAGAATTATTGTTCAGTTTTTCTCGGGTATGATGCTGTATTGTTGGGTGAGTTGTAACTGACAAGTCAGAGGATTTGCAGTTGCCTTTACCATAAGGGTCGAGCAGTCCAGGACTGTGTACTGAAATTGGCTTGTTGCTTTTACAACTCTTTGTTGGTGTTTGAATCCAAAGACTGTTTGCTGTTGAAGGTGATGTCACTGTAGTCTGTTGAAATGTTGGGAACTACGGGCACAGTGACATGGCATCAGGCGCAGAACTGCAGAGGGCTAGAATCTTAGCAAGAAAAATATTCAAGCCTGAGCATGCTGTCAGCACATGCAAGTGTTTTTGTCCCACAACATGTGGATGTGTCTAATTTTTAGCTGGAATGTTTCGGGGTTTGGTCATTGATGGAGAATGCAGTCAGTATCTCAGACATCATAGCGTTACATGTGGGACCGTCAGTGAACAGTGAATTAGAAAGGATGTGGCAGGACTATTCAGGGCCTAGTTTGAGGTACTGTTCCAGTGTTTGCCTGTAGAATGTGAGGAAATTCATCCAATATGTTAATCAGTAAAGCTGGTCTCTGGGATGAGGTTGAAACTTTATACCTCTAACACATAAAGCAGTGGTGCTGTGCTCTGAGGTGCGATGTTAAGTCATTCTTTGTATTGATGGTTGTGTGAAAGATGAATAAGATGCATAGAAAATGCCAAGCAGCAAATAAGATGCCAGGATTAATATGAATAATATCTGAGGTTGATACAATTGCATGAGCATTACGATTACAGTAATTCTGGGACGGTGACGGGATGTAATTTGGTAGTTGGGTGTGAACATTTGGGAGGAACTGCTGGAAGGCTGCAATGAAGTTGGAAGTGGCAGGTTTCTCTGAAATGTTGGTACCTTTCTTGCCAACAACACCATCTCATATGAGGAAGACACTGTCTTCATTGTATGTTAGTGCAAATGATGTATTTTGTCTGACACTAGATATGTATTCATACCAGGACTGTTAGGTGCAAAACGGGAGCAGTGGCTGCAATTGCGCTCAGAGATTGAGGCTGTGACAGACAACTGGCTCACGCTTGCCATCAAGTGCTTGACACTAATTAACTCCAGGTGAGCACTTACAAATAATTTTATAGAGTGATGAGTATCAGTAACACATTAAGCTGCATACAGACTGCACTATCAGTGCTGACATGCACACAAGTACAGTGAGGGTTTTTTGTTTTATGTCTACTGTTGTAACATAAATATTCGAAACAAAGAGACTGCACTTGGTTTGCTCCATTATAAAGTACACAGACTTTACCCCAGTGTTTAAAATGTCACATGTTTTCGTGGCAGATATATGAAAGTAATTTCAGTTATGTTTGTAAGGAAAGTATGGCCTTCCCTACTTTGATTTCCTTCCAACTCACAAATTCCCAACCCAGTTATGTGCAGGTCTGTCGTACTGAATATCACCCAGATTGGCCATTAAATGTAGAAACTATGGGTAGAAGTTCATTTGCACCCTATAAGTATGGTTGTCACTGCACCAGTTTTTACAAAAGTTGCTGCTCAATTAATTTTTCTTTGCATCTGCTTTACCGAATTGTATCCAGATTGGACAAAAACTGTAGAAAATAGGGACAGAATTCCATGTACACCCATAAGTAACATTAGGCTTTCGCTATATCCATTTGTATGAAACCCATTTGTATGGCAAACTGATAGACATATTTATGTGCACATTCCACAATCTTTGCAATAACTGAAAGACATGATTCAAAGAGAAATTGTTAATAATTTTAAGTGATGAGCTGTGGTGTGTGTCAAGAAGCATTTGTGTGTGGTGCAAGGCCTGGGTAGAAGAAGGAAATGAGCACATTGAATCTTTACCAGGGGGCGAGATTGAAATTCCTGTCAGATGCAGATTTCCTATGCAATAATACTTTTATGATGGCTGCAGTGCTCAGGGAATTGATAACATTTGTTTGCTGTAGTTGAGTCGGGCAGGTTACGGAACTTCTGCAGAACATTTCTGTTAGAAAGATGTGTGAGATATAAGATAACAACAACAATAATAATAATTGTTGTTATGTGCTGTTTCTATAATTGCCCATCTGGCTGTTGAGTTGGCACATTGATAAACATGAACTGAATTGAACCAAAGTGAATTATCATCATTATGGTGTATTTTTAGAATAATAATTTTATTTGTGTTCTTGTTTTTGTACTTTCATCATCCCAAATTTTTTTTTTTGCTTTGCTTCTTCCAGGTTTCCTCACAGTTACTGTCTCCTTTGGTGCCCCACTCCTCCTAACCCTCGTGCTTCTATGTCATTGGCCATATTTCCCAATACATCTTCACTCTTCTACCTGAAGATGGAGGCAGCAGGTTAATCTGAAATGTTGGTACCTATTCCTCAGTTCTACTCAGCATTATATCCCAGAAGACTGTAATTTTCAAATTTTATGTGAAAGCAAATGAAACTGTCCAGCAATTGCAGTATATTGCAATGCATTGAGTTGTGCCATCATCTGAGCTGTGCCACTGTGTCATCCAGTAGGAATTTGTGATGTCTTGGGGGAACATCCCGCTTCATTCACTTTCTGCCCAAAGAGGAGACAGTGCATTCCCCCGACACATCAGTAAATTTCTGCCAGAATATGCGGTGTCACATCCCAGAAGACGCTATCTTCATAGTGTGCATTGTGGGAAATAGCATTGCTTTGTGCATTTGTGCAGTTACAACTGTTTTCCAAGTGCCAGTTCAAACCAGCCTGAAGTTCTGTAAGTGTTCCGGCATTTTATCACACACCAATTCATGTTTCACCAGGTCCAACTGTGTAAATGTCCTGGTCACAACCACACAACTGGTTCCTGCACTAGCAAAGGTTCTACTCTTTGGACTAGGAGGAATCTTCCCAATTGAGAACATTTACTCTGCTACCAAGATTGGTAAGTAGCAGAATTGACACTTGTGAGTCTTGGGGTTTTTACAGCAATGGGACTGAGGATTATAGTCTTGTGTGTGTGATGGTGTGTTGGGTGAGCAGTTCCCACTGATAGGTCTAGAACTACTCACCCAATGATGCAGTGTCACATCCCAGAATCCTAAACTGGCATTCCCCTTTAAAACTGAATAGTGTAATGTGTGGGAATTGGTAGATATGTCACGAACAGCATGCAGGAATATCAGAGAGAGATTAACGAACTAGAAGCAGATGGTAAGAATGAAAATGTTACGAGATTTTTGAGGAATTTAAGATGGGTGATCTTACAGATTAGCCCAGTGTATTGATGATTACACATGCTGTTTTGTTGAAAACCAGTGTTTAATCTGAATTAACACATTGTATTATAGGTGCATTTTGTGATACAGCTGCTGTCTTATGTCAGTTCATTTGATGTATTACCTGTCATACATGTAGCCTTGCTGCTTAATGATGTACTGTTGTAGGTAAGGAGAGTTGTTTTGAGCGAATTGTGTCAAGATTTGGGCGCAAGTGTACGTACGTTGTGGTGGGAGATGGGCAGGATGAGGAAGCTGCTGCCAAGCAGGTAACGCAAAATCTGAGGTACTTAACAGTGGTGATGTGAAGCATATGAGCCTTTTCCTCTGGAATGTGACAACATATATTCGTGTAGAAAGTTACTGAGTGTTCAAGGAATGTACTGCTGCTTCCTCCCTGAAGACAGAGGAAGCTGGTTCTGCAGAAATGTCAGTTTATGCCAAATTACACAACCTGTTCCCCAGGAGACAGTATTCTTTACCCCCGCTATTTGTACATCTCAAGCAATTCATTGCTGCAGCTGTTAGAGTTTGTGCTTCCTTTTGGTTGATTAATTTTTTAGTAAGATATTAATAGATAATTACACAGTGTGAAAGGATGTGGTAGAAGAGAGTAATGGCAAAATTGCAAAATCCTTGCAATACTGGAATGAAAAACTTATTTTAATAAAAGTTGATAGTGCCAAGGATGCACAAAACTCGCACTTCATGTCCATTGTATGTGTCCTGTACACCAACATGTTTTTCAGATTTTGGTGATATTTAGGCTGTTAACTACAGACCCAAGACCCTAGAGGTACTAACAGAGTGAACACACAAGGCAGATATGCTGTAGTTTTGTTGTGTAAATTGTTTTTCCTCCTGCAGAACAGGTATTGACTTCAGCTGGTGGAGGATGGAACTGGCCAGTGATGTTTGACATTTACTTCGATCTGATTGCCTTACTGAGATACAGCACTCTCAAGGATGTTCGTGATAATTGGGACTGATAAAACCTGTCATGAATCTCAGAATCCATTTGCAATATAAAACACCAATTTTGGTTCCAGAATTAATGAAGTGCTGGTAATAACAATGTAACATAACCTAAAAAAGCATGAAAAACATTGCAGTTTTTTTTTAATAAATACAAACGATTGTGGAAACATAATGTACATTAAGTGATTGAAGGAGAATCACATTCCGTAAAGCAGGAAAGCAGTCAACCTCGTTGAGCTGAGAGTGTTCTCTGCAATGACAGGAAAGTGGGGGAAGCTGGCTCGCCGGGCACATGGTCTTGTGCCGGTTTGTCAGCAGCAGTCAAAAGTCCAAACAAATTTTTTTAAAAATAGGTGATCATGAAAGGAGAAGTGTTGAACATTGAGGTTCATGATTTTCAAGACCCTTTTGTATGTTCCAAGAAGAACTGGACTTCTTGACAATGAAGATGAAGACACCATGATTTTATGAAACTTCAGGAACTGCTCTGTGACAGAATCATATTGCAGAGGCAGGGAGAGATTTACCGTGAAGCAAATAAAACTCCAGCTTCAGTGCCCGTCACTTGCGTGGGCCACTTCCAAGGCCCTGGGAGAGGCCCTAAATAAATAATCACTTATTACCTAATTTTGTATTCTTATTCATAAAGAGAGCCCCAAAAATTGTATGAGCTTCAGGCCCCACAAAACCCGGATATGCCCCCATTCAAAGGACTTTATTCTTCATCTCTGAGCTGTTATCACATTGTACTGTAATTGTGTGGGAATTCTTTAATTTACCTGTTTTATTTGCAGCTCAACTTCCCGTTCTGGCGAATATCGAGTCATAGTGACACAGCTGCCCTCTACAATGCTCTTGAGATGGACTTCTTATGATGTGGAGCATTGTGTGAGGTGAGAATGTTCTGAAACAAACTGTGATTCAAGTCATGGATGGGTATGTATGTGTGTGCGTGTGCACATTGTGTGTGTGTGTGTTTGTGTGTGTGTGTGTTGTGCAGCTGAAGCAAGCAAATTGCTGAATGGTACACACTGAATTTAAAGTTTTCAAATGAATTATGTGACAGGGAATGGATGTGGAAACTGTGCTTGTGTGTAAAGGTAAACAGAATATTTCTATGGTTCTTGTCCTGTATGGCAGTGTTTGTTGCTTCATGTCAGGTAGTATAAATGAAGATGTAAATCTGCTTGATTTACAATGCATTCAAAGCATTTGTTAATTCTACCAGGTTTTGTCAGCTGTTTCATGTCAGTACAAAAATATTTGTGGAGGCAAGTATAAGACACCTGGATGCTTCACACATGATTTTTAATGCTATTCTGTATTACCAGAATCCAAAAGAAGCAATTAATATTCTGACTGCCGAATATTTCTTGACAGGATTGGAAGAAATGTGCAAATACTTCAGAATGTTTGTCGCAAGATGGCAGGGTGTACAGTATGGCAGTGACCATATTGATCTCATCAGAAAAGTTTGAATTATGGTAATCGTGTAAGTTAAAAGCTGGGATGTACTACATTCTGCACCAGCACCATGTATTCAGGTCACGATGGTCAAATTGTTGAAGGTTATGAATTTCCAGAATAAAAACAATCCAGAAAGCAAAGATAAGATGGCTCAGTTTTTTGTGTGGGAATTTAAAGACATAAACTAGATGACCAGCACAAAAACTGTTCTCCTAAACCAACTGGCAGTGATTGATGGTTTTGGGCACCATGTCAGACATTGTCAGATGGCTGTAGCGTTGCGTGCACAGTAGAGTGCAGTCATGTATGTTCAGCGCACATGAGAGAGGTGAGATTGCCCAACATAACTGACCTGACAGGTAAGTTACACAGGTGGGCATCATCATAAATATAATGACATAAATATGTAACCCAAGTCACTAGCAGAATAACAGAAATTTACAGATGTGGGCATTATAGAAGATACCTACAGTGTGGTGATCTTGTGTGACATACACGCTTGTAATATCATGTAGTGTTGGAAACCGAGTATTGTCCTCGTCTGAACACAGCTCTGACTTTGCTTTATGGGTAGGGTACCTTACATGCAGGCTAACTTTGCAGAGGAAATATATCAGTCATGTCAAAAATGTATGTCCCTATGACTGCGTATGTCCATTCCCATTGGTCACCAGTGGTCAGTATATTACAGGTGTAAAGTTAAATTTGTGCACATCTGAACTAATTGGAACAATAGATGATGATGATGATGATGATAATGATAATAATAATAATATCGGCTCCCATACACAAACACAACTGCACTTTGGCCCGTTTTGTTTCTAACTGAAATGCATCAGATACTAGTCATAAAACATCTTACAGCCTGCCTTTGATGTACCTTACATTATGCAAATGTTGTCATGTTCACAGGTCAAAATAATGTTACTAGCAACATGTTTCTTTTCAGTCAGCTGGGCACATTAGCGTTATATAATTTTCCAGAAACATTTAAAGACAAGGTGAATATTCTCAGGGATGCTTGATTACCCTCACAGTCTGTGGTTCCCTCCCCACACATTTCCACAGTGTTAGTATTGCAGCAGAATACAGTCCATCACAGACTCTGCACTTTTTAAGATCCACTGGCAAATCTTAGGTGACACATTCCTGTTATGTATTTCTTATAATTAAGGTGTTATATTAACTGACAAGCACAACTGTTCAGATCTAATATATTTGTCCTTTAAGGACCAATGTTTTAGATCTGCACAGTTGTTTTTGTCAGTTAATGTAATGGCATTATTAGCTTCCAAAAGTTTGAAATGGTCAGACATGGGCAGTGGCCACCCATAACTCAGTATCCAATACTGACAGCAAAATGAACATTGTATGACATCTAACAAGTTCGCTGATGTGTGTACCAGCTGAAGAAATTTGTGTGTGATGAGTGTACGTGCATGTCACTATCAGTGTTACAGGATTTGACCCTAGACGTCTGTCTGTTCATAAGTTAGAATTGACCACGTAATTCCTTCCTCCCTTCCTTCCTTCCTTCTGTCCTTCCTTTCTTCCGTCCTTTCTTCTTTCATAGGGTGTACAGCTGCCTGTCTCTAAACTGTTTTTTTTAATCACATTCTGTTATTGTCATGGGCATCCAAACTTTTTTATGGCAAAGGCCCATGTGTGTTGTTGTGTGCTGGTTCAGGGGCTGCACATGGATAAATAAAAATAAGTGGTATACCTAACTGCCTAAATTATTGTGTAATTTTCATAGTATAACTTATCTATGAATGTGGCTGCAGGGCATACAGTACAACTAGGCAGTCTGTAGGTTGGGGACCCATGTGTTATCTGATTGTGAGACAGACAGTTCTTTGAATATTAAAAGAAGGTGATTCTTATATGAGAAGGTTACCTTATACCATAATAAAATCACACTCCAGTCCAGGGTATTCCTCTCCTCATACATATTCTAGTACTGTTTGATTTCTCCAGAATAGAAGGCTTTATCAAAAACAGTGCTACCACCAGATTTTTGTTGGTCTTGTCCATGTAATCAGGTCTCCTTTAAACTATGTTGCTTGATGGTAAATTGTGAAGTTTCTGTTGTGTCTGATTATTTCATATCCTGTCTAAGATAATGGGGTTGCAGTGGTTTCCATATAGAAATGTGAGTCAAATGAAAACCTTTTGAATTACCAGAAATTTTAGTGTGGAGGGGGAGGGTGGGAGGTGTGTGGTACAGCTTTATCATTTTTAAGATCATTTATTGTCAAGCGTAATTCCCATCCTTGTTGATGCCTTGCTATGTTTACAGTTGCACACAGTGGATCTATTTTTGTTTATTTCTCTCCACACACCCACACAATTTTATGGTTTTCATCTGACTTTCCTTTGTATGCAGTCTTACAGTTTCTTTGGCTGAGATATGAGGTTGCACTTGCTGTATTACAGATGGGGAACTGTCAAATGCAAATTCTAAAACTTACAAACTGATTCTCAAATTAGATTCCTCACATACCTGTGATTTAAAATGATGTTAATCATGTTTTAATTTGATATTTCTGGTGCTTATTATTGTTCCTTAGTGGCTGGTACAGAATGTGAAGTTATGTTGGCATCACTCAAGTAGAGAGCATGGAACAGACAGTACTTTTAAACCTGTCTTGTGCTATGAAATGACTTTTCCAAATACAGCCATTAGAGTAAGATGTGAGACAATGACATAGAAGTCAAAGTACTGAACAGCACATTGTAAAACTTGTAAATTGTAATCTGTATTTGATTTTCTCTTACATGCCTAAGATGAGTCTGAATATTCTGTATATTAGTCATAGATAATAACAAAAAAAATCTTTAATTCTAGTAGGTACATATCATTTGAGTATGTAGTAGCATATCCATGACATTAATTATTATAATATAATTTTTCCCTTTCAACAAAATGTGTTTGACAGAATTTGTATTGTTTTATGAGCCAAAGGATTTGCTTTGTAAAGTAAGTATGAAGATAAAATAACACTCCTGAGTTATGTTTGAAAGTGTCTTTGAAGCAGTGTTTCTTGCTGTGTGCATTGCATAGATATAAATGAAATTCAGATTATTGTTAAACTGCAGAAATGTAAGAATCTTAAATCCCTTTCCCATCCTTCTGACATAATATTACTGGACATCAGGTGCCTTCTGCCACTATCAGGTTTACATATTTATGCCACATTATGGGCATTACATCTTTGTTCTTTATTGTCTTTCCAAACTCTTCTGTTCAAGTGTAGCAAGCAAGTTTATAAGTCTGTGTGGTTCGGCTGGAGTTCTTTTTGTAGCTTACAGAAGTTCTTAGAAACAGCTGTGAATATGGACTTAAGATATCCATTGATATTAGAAACTTTCAATTCGATAGATCATAAAATCACTTATCAAACTGTTGGGAGGAAGGGTTTTTGCAGTTTATGTATGTTTAGGTTACTGACATCTTGTTTAATTTTCAGAAATTACTAAATTTGTTTGTCCAATAGGTGTGATGCTTCATAGAATGTACTTGCATGAACAAGAGCTTTTGCTCATGAAAAGAGAGAAAGCTTGAAAGTATTATGAGTATGATTTGTCGTTAATAATGAAAATGACATCAACACAAATTTTAAACCTGACATTAATAAGCAACATACAAATTCAGTATGCCTGGTATCTGGTAAGAGGTGAGATACTGAATGGTGTCCATGTAGGTACTCTAGCTTAGATTTTTTTTTTATTCATTGATGAATATGCATAGATTTGGTAAAGGTGAACACAGCTTCGATATGTAGGGAGCCATATGGCTGTTGCATTTATTTATTTATTTATTTTTTTTTGTGAAGATGTTAACAAGTGCAATATTTTTATGTCCATTTCAAAATGTGATTTTAACAGGGGTGTTCCACAAGGCTTTGAACAAACTGCCTTCATTATTTTTGAATATCTTGATTAGTTTTGCATCTATTCACTTCATGAAAATAGTGCTCAATTGAACCCATGGCTTTTAGGGGACTTGAAAATCTAACCTATTTGTCTCTGTTAATGGCCATGTGTTGTATTACAAGTTTTCCAGTGAATCTGAAGTGTGCTAATGGAGCACATCTTGGTGAATTGTGGGAAGTCTGGCTGAAATCGCTTGGCAGAAAGAAGTTATGTGAATGTAAGACCTTTCACAGAGTAGGCTATGTGAGATGATGATCATAGATCATAACAACTATTACTATTTAGTATTGGCTTTGACATTGGTTAGTGACTATGTTGGGAGAACAAAGGCTGAGGATGTTTGAGAACAGTGCTGAGGAGGGTACTTGGGCTAAAGAGGCAGCAAGTAATGTAGGGTCTAGAAAATTGTGTAATAAGGTGTGTGCTTATATGTTCAAACAAATATTAGGATGTTTGGATGGTGTGGGTGAGACATGTAACATGCAGGGTTTTGGTGGGAGAATCAGAAGGAAAAAGAGTATTAAGAGAACCAGCTTGTAGGCCTATACTGGCAGATATGAAACTTCATTCCAAGAAAAAGGAGATGAAAGGATGTAGACTAGATTAATCTTTCTACCACAAAGCAGCCAATCCATTGTGCGTGCAGCAGCTTCCAGTGTGGGTGTGTCTATGTACATAGTAAGTGGATGTATTTTATATATTATGCGTGCATGAACTTAAAAGAGTCTTTTGAGGATCACAACATGAACACTTTAATTACATACTGCATGGTATAATGTGGCACAATACGTGGCCTGTGTGCACAATTTGGACAATGAGTTGTTTCAAATAACGGCAGTTAAACAGTGGCAACATGTAAACGATGTAGGGTGTCATGGTTTTTAGAGGGGCAATCGGCATGTTCGCCTGCGACAATTCCCAAATTCTTTCGTGCAGTGCACTGCCTTACGTCCCCTTCCCTTGCAATGGACACGTGCACTACATACAATGTGACACAATTCCAGTGAGAACTACCTGGTCTGTACAATGTTTATTATTAGAATTACATGAAATGCATGTATGCGCAGAGTATGGTAAAATATGAAACCCGTTGTTACGGAGTGTTAGACACGATTACGACCCTATATCTGCCACGGTTACTATCTTATTCCCCTCGCTCAATATGCTTTGCAGGCTGTCAGGCAATATGCATGTGCATACGGTATAGTTTGTGGTGTATGCTGTGCTATAGCACGGGACACAACGCAGGAGAGGTCTCCTCACGTCTGTGATTTGTGGTCATACACATGCGTTTCCATGGTGCATTTCGTATACCATTTTTGCAAAACATACGTGGTGTTTGTGTGTGGTATCATCCGTGCTATCGTTTATCTGTGATCACGTCGAGGTATTAATAGCGACTGGCGCGCAGGCGCTTGGTCTTTTGGTGGAGGTGTTCGTTGCGATGGTAAGTGTAGCCTGGTTGTGCATCTGTTTGAATCGGTTATGTAGTTGCATTTATTGCAAAGATTATGTATCATATGTTTTTATTCTGTTGTGTCTGATACTACTGCGATCTTTTGTAACGGAAAAGTATTTAGTATGGTAAATCGCGAGGTCTTGTAATGGTGTTTTAAACGTGCACGTTGTTTTGTTCGATGCTTCATGTTTGTAATGGTGTTTTAAACGTGCACGTTGTTTTGTTCGATGCTTCATGTTTAGTTACGTATAACTACTGTACAGTGTTCTATATTTTTTTCATAATTCGTTGGTAGAGAACCGGGAGTCCGGAAGGAGAAAAGAGATGTAATATTTAGCAACGTGTGTTGATACGTGGCGCTGAGTAACAGTATTAGGCGTTGCGTGTGGGTTGGCAATGTCGGGGGTTGCTTAGAAAAAGTACTAGAATCTCGTAAATTATTTGAATTAAATTACACGAGGTGGTTGTAACTTTCAGTCTCACCGAAAGTTCAGCGCGCCTCGTCATGGATCTATGGGCTTCTATCCTAAGAAGCGATCCCGAAGGCATCGCGGTAAAGTGAAGGCATTTCCCAAAGATGACTCATCTAAACCTGTCCATTTAACTGCATTTATTGGTTATAAAGCTGGAATGACCCATGTGGTTCGTGAAGCAGACAGACCAGGTTCAAGTAAGTAGAGACTGAATTTGTTGTAAAGGCTTAGCTTACCATTTGTGTTTGTCAGCTTGTCTGGCAACAGACCTGCCTCAGTTGCAAATTGGCCTTCATGGGAAAGTAGAGTGATTTTGCTTTATGGGCTTGACTAGGAGCAGCACTTTACAGTATTTTTAGTTAACCATGTTGTGTTGCAACCATCATGAAGAACCATGTCTCATGTATTGGAAATAAGCTTATATCTTTGTTACAAGATTTAGTGGGATCATTCTGTTAGTTGAATCAGTTTGGGCTATAAAAGTACACATTTGTTAAGAGTTGTAAACACCTGTTCATGGAAATGTACAGCATGTATGTTATGTTGCCAGAATAATGACATACTGAAGTTTTGTGTATTGTAAGGAAGCACTTCAAATGGGGTGCAGCAAACAATTTGATGTATTGCACTGACCTAGACATGTTGAACCTCATTTGTGGCAGATGATTGCTGTGCTATCTGTTTCTAGTTCAGGAAGAGTAGTGTGATATGATATTCTTGAGAATGTGCATGTATAACGCGAATAATATCTGATAAACACTTGGGTGAATGGCCTTTTCCCTTGTGTAATAATTTGCTTCACAGGAAAAGGGTTGCTGTCCCAACTGTGCAGATTGTGACTTGTGAGGGGGTGCATCTGTATGGAGTCAGCATAAGCTATGTAGTGTAGGATTTTGTGAGGTACTGTGCAAAGGAAGTGTTTTCCCCAGACTTCATGTCTAGTACATGTGGCTGTATTGCTAAGTGTATAGATAGATAGATAGATTGCACTTGGGTTCGGGACCTCATGGTCCCGATACACCTGGGCCTTAATAATGGGCCCCTTGTGCCCCATGTCTAATCATGGGAGCCCTGTGACTTCTGAAGTTCAGTTGGCCCCCAAGCTTATACTCTTAATACTCTCCAGCTCCAAGAAAGAGGAGCCCAGATACGCGTGTCTGGGGCCAAAGCTTCACATTCACAAAGAATGTGGGCCAAGGTTTCCTCTTTCACTGCACGCTAAGTGGGTACAGTGAGTGGTGCAGTGGTAAAAACACTGTACACTCAAGTTATTGGCTGGGAAACCTTTGTGATAAGTATTGATTGCTTTTGCCGTTATTTCTGACTAAATCTTGGTTGACTGTACCTGGTGGATGTGTTTGTTAACTAGACCTCGGATACAGGGTATTATTTGTAGTGTACATTTATGTTTCTGGGTAGCATATTGCTAAATATCTCACACTTTGGTACATTGAAGCTGCTGTTGCATGTTGAAATTTGGTGTACATAGATGAGGTTACTCTATTTGTTGTTTAATTTTGTCACAGCCAGTTGTCTTGGCAAGAATACTGGTGAAAATCTTGGAGCATAGATAATGTTGGATAGAGCAGCTGTTGGAGATATGGTGTGACAATGTTTGTAATCAGTTTAACAAGTTTTTATTTTAAAAACTCTTGTATCTTCTTTTCACAACTTGTTCGTAAGGGAAGGATCAGATGGAAGATAATGAAATGGAACTTAAAAGTAGTATATGAGGGAGTATGGACTTGATTACTTTTCACTCGTTGAGTGTATATTAGGCAGACTTGTGAAAATGGTACTAGACATCTGGGTTCTGTATAATTTCATGAGTAGCTGATGGAACTGTTACCTTATTGATGACAACTCTGCTTCAGGGAGTTAGATTCTGTTTGCTTTGTGTAACATGTACAGGTGTGAATTTTGCAAGTAACCTGTAATTTGCATTTTAGAGGTGAACAAAAAGGAGATAGTTGAGGCTGTCACAATTCTGGAGGCTCCGCCAATGGTAGTGGTTGGAGTTGTTGGGTACATTGAGACGCCTCACGGGATGCGTGCCCTCAAGACCGTGTGGGCTGAGCATTTGTCAGAGGACTGCAGGCGCAGATTCTACAAGAACTGGTACGATATTGAGCTCTGAATTTATCTTGGATGTTAGTGTGCAGTATTCTTGGTTGCGTGGGATCTGTTGGCATTGTAGTGTGATGTCTCTGTGGTGTTATATCTTGGTAATTTGAGCTTTCTTTTATGGATCTCTTATGGGGTATGTACAGGAGGTTCAGTTGAAGAAATTTGGATATACAGAAGATGGATACCCTTACATTTCCTTGCGGGTTGAGACATGCTTGATACCGGCTAACTGTAGGAACTGCTGACAAGACATGGTAGGTTTCACAGCCACTGTGTGGCTGACACACCGCCAGTCAGTGCCACATATATTGTACGTTGTGCCAGCTTACATTCCAGTTCAGTCTGCTCTTTGAAAAAGAGATAAAACATAGTGTAAAGTACGTTTATTATGTTGATTGTTGTGCAGTACTGTTTAACACGGGATTCTCATTGTTGTAAGCACAGTTGAACACACTAATGAAGCGTTTCTGTAAGTTGGGAGCTCATTGTCTGCACCTACTCTATAAATTGCGATAATTCATATAAGGAAATTTGAGACCATTAAACTTGCTATGTCGGTTCCATATTCCACTGAACTTCATGTACAGTATAATGTTGCAAAGGAAGTGGGGAATTTTTTTTTTTTTTTAAGTGTAGCTTTCTATGAAGTTGCATTATGAGCATGTAATGAGATATTCTAATGGATGGAATGTTTAAAACCATATTTCTTATGTTTGATGCAATTTTATTCATGGATTATAACAGTTGTGTTCACCAGTTTTAGCTGTTTGCCATTGTTCCATGTTGTAAATATGGTTATACTGGTGATTAATTGAATGCAAATGTGGATTTGGGTGGAAGGTTAGTTGTGCATTGTGATGCAGATTCATACAGTTTGTTATTGTGATTGTTAGAACACTGATCCACTGCCACTGATGACGGACATATATGGTTAGTTTCTGATTGTTACTGAAGAAACTTGTCTAGGGCGGTCTGAGGCAGTGATTGTTTTTTGTCTGATGTCTGGCTGTCCAAAATATTTGGTCATCTCATGTGTGACATTTGTCTAAAGGACTATTAATTTTCAGTTTGGGTGGGGGAGGGGGGGACATTCTTCATGCTGCTTGTGTTCTGAAGATCTGTACCCCAGTTTGTGGCATATATTTGTGTCCAAGGTTGGTGTCTAGCATGTACGGGCTAAGTGTGTAGAGTATGTTAAATGAAAGATGAATTTGACCTTCTTTCTGTTAATTCTGAACCTGTTCTTTATGGTGTCAGCAGTGGAGGAGGAAGATTGTGCTTCATGCGGGATATTTGGCTGTTACAAGATAATTTGCAAGGAGGTCAGAATGTGGATTGTTTAGCTAATGTTAACTTGCAGTTAGCAGTTACCAAGGTGCAGTTATATCTGGGACACACTAAAAGACAGTTCATTCAAAGATTCACATTCTTCCAAGAACTGAAAGAAAGTATCAGAACAGAATGGGCTAATAATTACACCCAGGTGTGTTGTGTGGAGGGCTGCTGAGAAGCTAGTTTGGCAGTTGAAGGGTTTTATAAAATATGGGCTGTTCAGTTGCAGGGGTAGTGTGGACTTGATTCTGGTTTGGTACATGATTCACGATATAGGTACTGTGTGATGTGGCGTTCCTCAGGGGCAATAGGAGCAGCTTACAGCACTGGAGATAGGGTAACTATGGGATAGGAAACAGGCAGCCCCTCAGTAGTTGATCTTATGCATCTCTGTCACTGCAGAATATGGCACATTGCTATTCATTGCTTTCCTTTAAACATACTTTATGCCCCAAGCCTGGTGGTTCATGGATGTCTCCCATCTCTGGATAGAATCATAAAACATATTTCAAGGAACATACCAGTACAATGAGGGTTTAAATTCAATGATTGTAACATGTTTTCTTTGTTCTAAGTAAATTTTTCTGAATGGTGTGTTTTATAAAATTACATTCTCGTTCATTTTCTTAACGTGATGTGTTGGTTGTGTTAAACATCAGAATTATTTTGTGGCCTCTGGTACAAAAGCTAGGGTAGGTAGGCAGTAATAGCATGTATAATATGTAACCTGTACTCATTGAATGTACATCAGCTCTCCACTCGCCAGATGAGAGTCATTGGTCCATGCCAATAACTGTAGTGTTTTGGGTGGATCTGAGGTGTCTCATCTCCGCTCACAGAAGAGATGGCCCTCTTTTGTTCCCAAATCCAGCTCCCATTTCCCTCCTGCTTCCATATGTTGTTGAATTACAGGTACAAGTCCAAGAAGAAGGCCTTCACAAAGACTTCAAAGAAATGGCAGGATGATCTGGGTCGTAAATCAATCGAGAAAAACTTCAGGAAGTTAGTGAAATACTGCAAGGTGATCCGAGTTATTGCCCACACCCAGGTAATTCAGATTATGGTATATGGTTGAGTGCGTGGTTGTTTAAATTCAATACTTGATACTGGTTCTGAGTAGAGTGAATATTGGGATGATGCCGCATAGTTGATAGATGGGTACAAGGGTAACGGGGGAAAATGCTGTATATATCCTGAGGGTAGAATGTATGGGAAGATAGAGAAAGTTTGTGACATCAGTGCCTGTGTGTCTATATACATAGTTCTGTTATAGTGAGGTTTATGTAGTTTGGAGTTGTTTTTTTGTAGCAAAAATGGGATTCATTGAGGTGATATTTGTGTTCATTGGTCATAAGTTATCAGATCAGTCGTCTTCGCAGGTGGTCCATATATCTGTCGGGTATAGAAACCGATACATGGGCCGGAAGCTCCTGGACTGCCAGTGAGCTGAAAGTCTATAGCAACCTGGGAGCTGCCTGTAATGCAGTATGGTCCTTGTTGCAGTATCGGAGAGCAACTCTGCCTCCTACGTTAGTAGGTGTGAGTGGAGGAACGGCATATTCCATGACCTTTCTGCAGTCCATTGGGCAATGACCAGGGAGAAAAACCATGCCTGTTACATTAACATCATGGGGATCAAATTTGTTATGTTTTTAGTAACATGGCCGGAAAGATGTAGCTTTTCATTTGTACTAATTCAGGGTAACCTATGTGAATGAAAATTGATTATATTTAGTAATACACAATAATTATTCTGTAAATAGATAATGTAAAGTAAGGTTGACTGGCTTGGGATCGAACTCAGACCTCTGTGTGGTGTGAGGCCAGTGACTTGTAACCTGAGCCATGGCTGTGGCTAAGTATCCATTTGTTGTGAAAGAACCATTAGTTGCTGACATTGCAGACGAAACATGTGATGGACAGAATGAATATGTGCAGTAATGTTGCTTGTATTAGATGAAGCTGCTGAAGAAACGTCAGAAGAAGGCACACATCATGGAAATTCAGCTTAATGGTGGCACCGTTGAAGAGAAGGTGCAGTGGGCTCGTGA
>Ga0136643_10004095_pt1 | contig 19948 bp, 9 predicted proteins | sample TergutLab28metaG_FD_96883 | JGI IMG/M metagenome (GOLD analysis project Ga0136643, IMG submission 96883) | Labiotermes labralis P1 segment gut microbial communities from Petit-Saut dam, French Guiana - Lab288 P1 (version 3) (version 3) | ecosystem: Host-associated > Arthropoda: Insects >...
TAGTTTACTTCGTCCTTTATTAAACATCTTTTTTAGATATTGTTGTGTTATTGACTGATCCCACACCTATTGTTTATATACACACAACGGGGATGGCTCATTTTAGAACCAATTTCATAATTTGTATGCATGTAAAATAACCACTGCCATCGAGTGACAACCCAATTGCAGTTAATAAATATTATTATTATTATTATTATTATTATTACTGTGAAATCTAGGATGACACGGCGTACTGGGCACATCGCTGGGGAAAAGGGAGGTTACATGGAATACATACAGACGTTGTCGCCTGTTGGATAAGGAAACGACATTGACCAAGAAGCATATCATGCTCTGCAGGAATATGGCAGATAAGATATATCTGAACTGGGTGCAGGTTTCGCACGTGACATTCGGCACTTCAGTATCAAGACTGATAACACATAAACAGTACTTTGCTACTACGTGCACAGTTCTTTAGATGCAAGTGTAAATCACAACGTGTAAGACGTTTATTGAATGTTAAGTGAATTTTTGTCAGAGAAGTTCTAAATATTAGGACGATCCAGTGATGGATACAAAACACACAGAAATCTTCGAACTAAAGCCTGTAAGTAAGAAAAATGAAGGGAATTAACTTGATGATTTCAAAAATTTGGATTACAAGGTAATCCATTTTATATATTCACAACAGACAGCATTTTCTCACAATCGCCTCTATATTTATACGGTTATGTAGCATTTTGTGCTTGCAATAACATAGTTAACTGACGAAATGTCCACAAGAAATCTCTTTTTAATAAGTTAATTTTACGTTAATTTAGTTTATGTGAGACAAGAATGACGAAGGGAAAAATTGCGCGATCTTAGAAAATTTAAACGTAAGCGTCTGCAGCGTTTGAACAATTAAACTTCAATTTAGAGTTAAAAACTTTTAATTGTTTTGGGAAGGAATATGATAATGAGAGCTACATAGAGATGAATTCAGTGCACAACCACAGCTGTATGCCTTAAACGGAACATTCAGTACAGCCATTTTGTAACTACAGCAAACAGTAAGCTGTGATCACTTTAAATATAAACCAACAAATGCACTTAAATAAAATTTAACACAAAAACACTTAAAATCACTCCGACATGTTTCGATCCTTTAGATCATCCTCAAGGACCTACGTTTTCCTTGCTAAAGTTATATTAAAACGTTCATAATTTAATTCGTTTCTGTATACAGGGTGTTGTGGCAGCATAACATGTTGTGTGAGAATAGGCTGTTGAGAGTGTAGCTAGCTAGGATGTGCGTCGTGCGCTACGTAAATACGTAGCGCACGACGCACATCCTAGATAGCTACACTCTCGACAGCATATTCTCAAACAACATGATTTGCTGCCACAACACCCTGTTTATAGAAACGAATTAAATTATGAACGTTTTAATATAACTTTAGCAAGGGAAAACGTAGCTCTCTGAGGATGATCTAAAGGATCGAATCATGTCGGAGTGATTTTAAGTGTTTTTGTGTTAAATTTTATTTAAGTGCATTTGTTGGTTTATAATTAAAGTGATTCTACGAAATGCACAGTGCAACAATAAGGTTTATAGTAAGCTGTGATGTTGAGCCAGTTAATGTGGAATGTGAATTGAATTAGGAGATAGCAGTAAAATAAAAACATTGTAATTTAATAAAAGCACATAAAAAACAGAATAATTATAGCCTAAAATACGAGTATTATGGTTGGCCAGAATAAGATATTAGTTAGAGAAATTCCTTTATTTATTTCTAATGAATGGGAACAAGAATGAAATGTAACAAAAAAAATGAACTTGGAAACAACGTGTCTTTATCAACAGAAAATGGAAGTACTGAAAACACTTCTGTTGTAGCTGAATCTCAAACTTTTCAATCCAGTTCAAGCCAACAAACTGGTATTTACCCTGACAACTTTGCTATTAAGATTTCATTTAAACCTTTATACCTTCCACGTATGCTGTGCCCTCTTCGTCCCACCAAAATTTTTATGCATATCCTTTCTAATATTCGTGTTTCCTGCACCCCATGACTCATCAAAATCAATCAAACAACAGTAATAATATTAATATAGGGGAACGAATATTGCAGTTAATTAATACGTAATTTTCTCTCTGTTCACGTGTCTTAAATTTATGATATTCTTTTTAGAACTCCCTTTCCACACACTTTCTAACATAGTATAAATGAAAGCTAAGTTTCAGGAGATTTCATGGTATATAAGACTACGATTAATAGTTGATATTTTTCGCTTGTTGCATTAACTTCTTCGTTTTGGGTATTAGCGACGAATTCCACGTTGATGTTTGACAAAAATAAAGAGTCACGGAGAAAATGCGGCTTTCTGCTAACTTATGCACGTGTATGTGCGTGTGTGCGCGTGCGCGTGTGCGTGTGTGTGTGTGTGTGTGTGTGTGTGTCGGTCTACACAAGTGATCTCAAGCAATAGAAACAAGAGCTCAGACATCAAATTTATCAAGTCACGACGTAAAAACTTACGATTGTCATTCATCTGTAATAATTTTAGTAACTTTACATTTGGATATACCAGTTTTTAAATGACAATGTTTGGCAAAAAATAAGACAAGACAGCCAGTGTAGGTATAATGTAACATTGCGGAGCGTCCGTACAACAATTGTTGCATTGGAAAAGTAAAAAGTATTATATATTTTGAGTCTAAGTTTGTATCCAGCATGCAATGCGCATGGGCCATACTGTCATCTGTGGCCTGCTCCGCTCAACAATATTTTTCCACATTATCTCATAAAGGCAAGATTTTCGAAGAAAAAAAACCTACTGAACGTAAAATGTGTGTTTTTATTTTCTCTACAATTTTTTCTGAATATTTCTCATTCTAAGAAGAGCTGAGTGAGATATGATCAAAAAAGTATATAGGTCTTCATGCAAAGTACTCATTATTCTTGTCCATTTTTAATAAAACTCGAATTTTCTCCACAGTTTTTCGAAAAAAATACTCAAATTTCATACTTCATGAAAATCCGTCCAGTGGGAGCCGAGTTCTATGCGGAAAGACGGACGGACAGACATGAAAGAAGTAATAGTCAATTTCGCAATTTTACGAAAGCGACTAACTATGAGATATAAATTGCCGTTTAATATAAAAACAAACAGGTACACGTGATTTTTTATACATTTTTTCTACAGGGTGAAGATTGGTTAATGGATATAAAGCCGAAACATGTAGCTAACTTGTTTGTGACAATTAACACCCCTCTTCGATAATATAGTTGTGTTAGAGCCGTCCTTGCCGTATACAGTATTTCAAAACTTGGTTGTTACATACATCATGCATAACCTAAATTATGCAGAGATGTTTATTGAAAATATTTTGTTAATGTGTTTATTCAGTACACAATGTTACTGCTGCTACTACGACCACTACTACTACTACTACTACTACTAATAATAATAATAATAATAATAAAATTAACCCTGTAAACGCCGAGTTAAATCCCATCTGCCATTTGCTGGCATTATTAGGAGCTCACCATATTCTCCACGTTAACAGGATAAGTATTAAACCAATTCGCTACTACAACTGTATCTACAGACTGTATTTGTCTTCTTTTTCACGACAGCTGAAAATGGGAGACAAGGAGTCGAAGGTCGAGATACTCGGTGAGACTTCTTTTCTTCTGAGGACACACTCAAGTGACTCTTCAAGGCAAATCCGAGTGCTAGAACATTCGACAAGTACAGAAGATGAAGCAGTAGAACGAAGCGTTAATCACACGGATGATCCAATGTCGCCGGAAGAATGTACACAAACACTTGAGGCGGCAGAAAGCGGCGACTTCAAAACGCTCTATAGATTGCTCACCAACTTCACGACAAAAATTGGCGCAAACGAGAGTGAAGGAAATAGAGTTTTGCACCGTATTCCGACATCAGATGGTGACAAGAGTGATTCGGACGACAGTTTCTTCCACTGCTTTAATCTGTTGATGAATTGTCAGAAGATTAAATTAAACATGCCAAACAAAGAGGCTTACACTGCAATAGGGCATGATTTAAATGAACATCACAAGAAATGTGTTGAACTTATGTTGAAACATCCTTCAGCTAACCGCCTTTACCTTGACTACTACCCAGGAGACAGAGAATCTACGGTGAGGGAAATTATAGTGGACATCTACCCAGACCTACAGTCACTGCTACCGGCGTCTATCATGGAGAGCCTGGATTCATCTGACAGAGACAAAAAACTACTTGCTGCACTTCAGCACGATAAATATAACATTTTTGAAAAAAATATTCCTGATTTACCTAACCCTAACCCTTGGTACGATGAACCTTACCATTCATCTCTACTAGAAATTGCTTGCCAGATGAAGAATCGCAAACAGTTTGTCAAAATTCTTCTTGACAAAGGTGCAGATGCGAACATCAAGAATCGTGTTACCGGCATGCCTTTGATACATGCGACAGTTAGGAGTGGAAATTTTGAGGTACTGCAATTACTACTGGAGAAGGAAGGAATAGATGCAAGTCTTAAAGATAACGAAAAACGGACAATACTCCATTGGTTGGCCGGTGTAAATGAAAGGAAATCAGGTGACAAGGAGAAAATTGAGAAATGTTTCCATCTTCTTCTGGATTCGACCTATATTCGGAAAAAGGGCATCGACGATCTGGACAGTTTGGGGAACAGTCCACTCTACATTACAGTGGAAAGTGGATTCCGGGATAGGGCAAAACTGTTACTAAGTAAAGGTGCTGACGTCAAGGTATTTGAAAGTGGCAGTAAAATATTGTTATCAGACAGTGTGTCAATAGTGAATGAGATTCTTGACGACTGCCTGCAGCATAACGATAAACTTCTAACAAGTAAGGATCTGCAACTACAGTTGAATTATCAGTCGATTATGAATATGGTTCCTCCTATCGCTGAAAGTAAACTTCATAGGGACTTACTGACACATCCGGTCATGTTAACTTTCTTGACCATTAAATGGGAAAACGTCAGATTCATTTTCTTTCTAGATGTGGCTGTATATGTTATATTCCTGTTTTTCTTGACCGTATACATCCTATATTCTGAACCTAACAACACAGGAAATGACGAAGGTGCTGCCAGCAACACTACCGGCCCTTTCAGTTCTAACGTTAGCAATATAACGTCTGGTACAAATGATAGCAACTTCACATCTCAACTAAGCAGCAGCAGCCTACTTTTCCTACAAATCTTTCTAATGATCTCATTGATACTTCTAACTATAAGAGAGATGCAGCAGCTGATTGTACATCGACGGGTCTACGTAAAGTCACTGGAGAACTGGCTGGAAATATTGCTGATCATTGCTACTTTCATATCTTGTTCCGGTGTGGTGGAGAGTGCGGATCTGAAACTCCATTTCTCCGCCGTCGCCCTTTTTCTGGGATGGTCCGAGTTGTTGATGTTGTCAGGCCGACTGCCGCTGCTGTCAGTACAACATGAGATGCTCAGAACAGTCTGCTTCACATTCTTGAGATTCATGGCGGGTTATGTTACCTTGCTGATAGCATTCGCCTCCAGTTTCTACATTCTTTTCAAAGGAACATCAAAACAAGGCGGCACTAAAATGTTCGACAATCCACCCGTCTCCTTACTAAAAACAATCGTCATGTTCACAGGTGAATTCGAAGCTTCCGATCTCTCCTTTCATACTTTTCCGTTCACAAGTCACGTGATATTCTTATTATTTGTTGTCCTCGTGGCGATTGTTTTATTGAACTTGTTGAACGGTCTGGCCGTAAATGATACAGGAGAAATAAGAAAGGACGCTGAAAGGCTGAGTCTTGCGGCAAGAGCAAAATTGATTTCTAGAATTGAAGGATTGGTAAATGCACTCCCGAAACGCATGAAACTTTCTGTAGAACTGAAAGAAGAAATGTTCGTAATATATCCAAACCGGCGGAATAGAATTGGGTCTGCTGCTGTTCGATCTTTAATAGATAAAATCAGAAAGAAAAAGGAAAACAATGAGAAGGACACATCGAAGGAAATTCAAGAGGATTTGCGCATGTTTCAAGAGAAATTATCCGAGATGCAAATTCTACAGGAGAAACTGCAGGAAAAAATAAATTCACTGTTGAATAAATAGCGGAAAATTTCTATGCCAATACAGACTCGTCTAGGCAATCGGGAATGTGAGATAATTCGCGCTGAGTTCTGAAACTTAGCCACACATGAAACTGCTCTGTACAGTGCACCTGTGATTCTCATTAAAGCAGTTAGAAGTGTATTTGTTTTGTTTTGCAATGCCAAGGTACACATTAAATGCCAAAAATGAATAAAAGACAGCCACTTGAAATAAGGAACTGAAAAAATACCAGACGTGAAACATGGTCTTATGGAATACTGCATAGAACAATAACAGGAATATAGCTGGTTTCGTGGAATGGCAAAAGAAAATAGTCAATTCCTGAAAATAGTTGTGTAAAATTAATTAAGGTAACGGATTATATACTTTTCTTCGTTGCTCAATAGCCCTCGTGGGAGTAGACCATATTGTTGAGGTGCCGAGATCACACTCCGACACACTGTATAAGATAGGACTTCTCTGGACGAGCGATCGGCCCGTCGCAGAGACCTCTGCCTTACAACACACACGAAACCCTAACAAGAGACAGATATTCATACCCCGAGATTCTAACCGGAAATTCCTGTAAACAAGCGACCGCAGACCCACATCTTAGAAAATGTGGTCACTGGGATCGGCGGACTAAATAACAGAAAAATATTCCGGCCATTTCCACTACAGCCAGTATAATGCACCGCCAACTTCTGTAAGTCTTATTTGCATCTGACACGCTGCCCATCCATATAACGTTTCTTAAGTTCTAGGCATATCATCAAATTTTGATTTGTAATTACCAACTTCCAAACGCGCAACAAGTACGATTTACCACTGGATTTTTTGTGATTACTTTGGCTGACGTGGAACTTGGAGTGAAGAGCCTGTCTAAAGTGGTTAGTTAGTACTGTATAATTTGAAAGCTATGAGAACCAAAAATAAATATCTCCCTATATTTAACACCCTTGCGTCAGTCAGCCACACATCTGTTATTATGTTTGTGATAGAAATTGAGAGCCCCTGCTGTTTGTTAACTGCGATCTGAGGCTGAAGAAACAGTTGAGCAACGAGCACTTAGTGCAAGAACACACGAGAGAGCAGCAGCCCAGTAAGTACAAATAAATCTTCGTTTCTCTAAGAATAAATAATCAACCGACACGTCATCACAGTGACCCACGATCAGTATGACAGCCGCCCATAAACAGCACCATAATCATTACGTTAACCCTACAAGAAGACTTCGCGATAGCCAGACGCCAAGTCGCACCATGCACTGTAGTGAACAGCTGTCTGTGGCTATCAAACATGCCATAAAGACCTACTATTTTACTCGCCCCTATCTCAATAGCTGGAAGCAGCCAGCTTAACTCTCACGCAGCGTTCTCACATGGAATGTCGTGCTGATTATGTCCCTCAGGGAGCCCTTTAACAAGGTGGTGGGAGAGAGGTCTGTTACCGAACTTTCAGGTTCAAGTCCTGCAATGGACCGGCAATTGAGGTTCAAACCCTGAACAGCCTTCCTGGAGATAAATCCCTTGGCTGTCAATAACGTAACTAGGAAGAGAGCAGGAGGGTGTGAGTGCAGTTAAGGCATTCAAAAGCTTGAGCCTGGGGAGAATATCCATCAACTGTCAAGTTGGAAGGAGTTTTGCAGCTCGGTATTTCTGATTGGAAAACCGAGACTTTGACATTTTGAGCCGTAATTCATTCAGTAGCAAGTCCCAGTCGGCAGCAAAGCTAAATGTTCGTTTAACATAAGTTTAACGTAAGGTTAGGCTTTCCAAAAGTTAAATTCGGCTTTTGAGTTTTCTCTATATTTGTACTTCGTCCAATGGAATCATATCAGTACAGAGGGGTTATTTGGTTTGGACGGTGTAGAAGATGGGAGCGAGCAGGAGATACTCCTTTTTGACAGCTGGATTAGTGCGTACATAAAATTGTGTACTCGATTAGTTTGGGACTTTTGTAATATACATTTTTGGTTAGAAATTGACATGTAACTGTTTGTGCTAGTGCCGTAGATACACCCGCTAATGTGTTATAATCTGATAGCTGATGTAAACCAAGTGCGAACATCTGCCAATAAATAAAGAACCCCCCCAGCACTAAGTGTTGTTTACATTTTTTAGCCGGAGTAATCAGTCGCGTCCCTTGCAGGGATCTCAAAATAAAGTTACCCTGAGATGAGACCATCAGGATCACTGAGCGACAGAAGATGAGCTACAAACCCATTCACCCGGGGGAGAAAATGACGGTGGTAATATGTACAGACATCAATCAACAACATTTGACAAAACTTAGGGGTATTCTCTGACGGCTTTTTGGAGCAATAAATCGCCTTTAAACGGCATATATCAGTAAGACACTGCTACCGAAATTAACACTGATAAAATGTATCAATAAACGCAAATTTTTTAGATGATTTTCATTCATATGTACGCGTATGCATGTATGTATTTTTCTAATTACGGCACTACAGTATGTAGGCCTATAAATTATGAATTACGCAGTACTTAATAACATTTCCCACACAAACTCACACACGTTAGTCCTAAAGTGACCGCCAAACGACTAGATAACGAGTTCTTACCTTCGCAAGACAGTTGATTTTTCTGTTCACCGTTACGTTCAGAATGAATCTGTGACCTACTCGCTTTCCTCTAAAGTGGGTATCAGTATAGTGAACACATTTCAAAGGACACCTTACATCCGCACTGTACCGGCATGGTAGCCTAGTTGAACACAAGGATTACTTTGATTTTTTTATTTAATAACGCGTTAAAGAATTACTGATGTATGACCGGAGGCATAATCATTTATTAAGCAAAAGTAAGTTTCATAATCCATGCAAAGTATATATTTGAGATCACGTTTGGTAGAGCTGCATGAATACATTATGAGCATGAGCATGAATACTTTATACTCCGGTTACAACATTAGAAATAAAGAACTGGTTACCGGTATGTTCATTAAACTGAGTGGTGGTAAGATACAACGAGAGCTACAGCTAATAGAGTTGCTCTAATATATTCCTGGTAGAAGAACATATGTAACCAACACGCTTTTAAAAACACCTCCGATATATATCACTAAACGTTTACTTCCAAAATATGATTGTGCACATTCATACGACAGAAAATCATTTGTTTTATATTGTCTAAGATTTTGAAGAATTTGGTTCTTGTTCTCAAAACAAAATTAGTTTTATGAATATAACTGCGCATGTCATTAAAATACAACACAAATTTTCAGTAAGTTAATTACAATCGTATTAGTGTGTGTTACAACTTCAAAGGAACTGTGCGCTCAAAATCTGTGTTTAATAAAAGCTAAGAACATTTCATCAAAGTAAATGGATACTTTAAAACTTGCCCACTCGCAATCCGCTATATTTTGTAAAGTCCTTTAAACATTGTACCTTCTCGAAAACATTTTCTAAAGTTAGATTTTTCGTTTTTTTTCCGGTTCTATAAAAGTCAATTTTGAATATGTAATTTGGAATCTACGATACCAGAATAGCCATTACTTGAATTATTTTTATGACACTATTTCAAAACGAATACAAAATGTCTGCATAGGGTTAAGACTGGTATATATATTTAAACACTTTTCACTTTTACTATATAAAACAAAGAAATAGTCACGGTACCTTTGACATCTAGAACTAAGGCCTTCATTTTTACACCCAGAGTCGGGAAGGCGTAATGAGGGGTGGAAGAAAGGCAGCTTAAATATTTTAGCAGTTACTGTACAAGATTATATTAAAAAATCTAAAGTTCAATACCGAAAAATAAAATGATAATCAAAATGCGTGAAGAAGTATAAATAGCATCAATATATCACTGTATGAAACATGATTCAGTCAATGTACAATGACCAAAGCGATATAAGATAAAAAAAATATGAGGTATTCAATTTGAGAAATAACTTCTTCACACTTTACTTTAAGTGAATTTATTTCTGGCTACCAGCGGTATGCATTTTACGTCATTTTGCCTTCGTCGTGTTGTCCACCCGAATTCTGAGACATGGCAGACTCTTTCAAATACTTAGCCATGCATGATTATCGTCCCACCTGTTTGTAATCGTCAAATAATTGGGCATCACTGAATAATAGGTGTAGGAAAATCGTTTGGTAGTAGTGAGCCTATTGGCACTGCGACATATATAAAACTACAATACGAACTCCTGATAACAAGAATTATCAGAAGTGTCGATTCGGTGAAGCAAAGACCACTTCGTGGAATTCAAATCCAAATTCTGCTTCAGAACCTTGAACTCTGCGGTGAGATTGCGAAGACTAGCAGCTATAGCAATTTCATGGTTACATTAATAACTGGCACGGTTTTAAATAAAATGTTCCTGTAGATATGAGTTTTCTGTGTTTGATACAATGTACTCTGCCAGAAGGGATCCAACGCATGTATCTACAAGGTGTATGTAACTACCGTGGAGAAGTACCAATAGGGCAAATAAACATTGAGTCAAAACACAAAAGACACAATATAAACAGAAATGTATGATGATGATGGAATATGAAAACCAGCGGACAGTAGGTACATGTCGTGGCCTACTCTAAGTTATGCTCAGAAAAATAGGGGAAACACAGACAATTGAAGTAGTTGAAAGTGGTTCTGATGAATACGAAGCCAAAATGATGACTAAAAGTGAAGTACAGTAACTCGAAGAAGCTTAGGCCTCTTTGAAAACCTAACAGATGTTGAGTTGGTCAAGAAATTCATTTCGTTTTATGGAGCCCGAATATTTACTTCCTCTTGTAAAACAGCCCGCCTGCTGTCCGTATCCTAAGAATGTCAAAATCAGTTCTTTCCACTCCACCAAGTTCCTTTCAAAATTTTCTCATTCTTTGCCTTTGCGCCTAAAATAATGCAAGTTTTCTGTTTTATACAGTGAATGCCTCCTGTGTCCCACCCGACGAATTCTACAGAATTAATAATATTTGTCGAGGAGTACAAATTATGAGCTGCACAGTTTAAATTTCCTCAGCTCCGCCTCCTTCTTAGGTACAAACGTTTTCGTAAAGACCATGCACTCGTACATCCTCAGCATTCCACACAAACTCAGTCCGTTCTGGTTATCTTTAATTTTTCAAATGATATGTTCTATAGCGAAATTGAAGAGCAATGAGAGTCAAGGACCGCAATTATTTAAAAAAAAATTGTCTTGCCCTTTTCTTGGAGAAACTGAAAGGAAAAGCCAGTACCACTGCAACTATGTCTGCTGACAGACGTTTGGAAATATCGCAGTTTTCCTTAATGAAATATTATTGCAGATTATAAAGTAACAATTTGCCGGTCCCGGTGGCCGCGCGAGCTAAGGCATAGGTCTGCTGAGATTGTGGGTTCGATTGCCACCGGGAGCATGGACGTATGTCTGTTGTGACTCTTGTGTGTGTTATAATGTAGAGGTATCAGCGAGGAGCTGATAACTCGTCCAGAGGAGTCCTACCGACTGTGGCGAGTCGTGTGTGATCTAGAAACCTCATGAATGAGGAGGCCCTGGCCCACTGGGGGCTGTTGCGCCAGAAACAAAGTAACAATATGAGGCTGCGTAGCAGTGTATTTTTTTCCATTTTGTATTTACAACTAATGATTATTTCAGGTTTCCGCCGCAAAGTAGATTAAATCTGCGCTCCTTTGGGATATTAGCAGCTTATAGTGATAAAACCTTACGGACGTTTCACGATAACCTATCCCTCCCGTCTTCAAAGTTCAAGAAATCCAAGAAGAGACTTCATCCTACCGATAGGTTGTCCTGCAACGTCAGTAACGAATTACCACTACATACTGCTTAACAGAACAGAAGAACGCAGATGTACAATAATGATGAATTTCATTTAAAATTTGTTTGTTGAGATAAGACGCAGTTACCACCTTGCATTGTTAAACATCACACCATTAAATCATATTGGGGAATGGATATAAAACTCAATGAATTCTTAACCTTGACGCTTGATAGGATGAGGGTTCTCTTTCACTCACCAATCTCCTAACTCTCACTGAAGGAGCCCTCGGAAATTACTAAAGAGGATGTTGAAATTTGGTACGGTGGCACATCGTAAACATATCTACACATTGACTGTGTAAGAAGTGTTAATGTAAACGAATGTTTGCAAACACAATGACGGCGAACACTTAAAGCAGGACTGTATGAAATTCGTAATTGTGCAAAATATGTTCACACACAAAACAAATTACAGGGGTAAATCTGTAGAAGCATAAACTATGTAGAATGAGGAACAGGACGCAAGGCTTCTGCCTGCAATCATTTGTTTCTCCCATATGAAGGTAATAATCGAAATATGTAGGATTTATATTTCTGATAAAGCATTTGGACATTGGAAGTGAAGTTGATTGTAGTGGTGGTGGTGGTGGTGGTGGTGGTGATGATGTCTTGAATTGATTTGTCATTCTGAGGGAAGAATATAGATTTGCGTTATTTGAAAAGGGGGTAATGAGAAAAGTATTTTGAATTAAGAGGAAAGAAGTGGGAGGTGTTTGGAGGAAAATAATTTGGAGCCAATGACTTTTCACTCTTAACCATATATAATTAGATGGCTAAATTAATGAAGATTTACGTGAAATATTTCATGAATGATAGAAACTAGAAATTTACAAAATTTTAAATTTGCAAACATGGATTGAAGCAACCGTTGGTAGGCACAAAACGGATTTGAGACAATAAGAAAGTAAATTAACTATGCAGTTTTTAGGGATACAGAGGCGGGTCTTTGTAAACAAGGTAATGAACTTTCGGATTACTTGAGACTTTAGGGTATTTTCCTGAGGAACTGTCAGTTCTTCTTCCTGGAGACTGCTGACTTGGTAAGATAACGTTATGGCAGAATAAGTTTCTGTGCTGCATCACTTTACTGTTGCTGAGTGATGGCAATTTGGACAGCGAAGATTTTTCAGATCAATTTGTTTAGCTGTACAGATGAGCCATGCCTTTGTATGTCATATCTTTGTCGTATCGCTGCTGCAAAATTATGCGGCAGTTTATTTCAGTTGGTCAGTTGCCTTTTATACGGTATAAAACATAACCTTAATTTGAAGAAAATTCCGGTGTTCAAAAAACGGTATTATACAGAATTATTCAGATCAAAATATTCTGCAGTAAGCAGCAATATGGCACAATGAATACAGAGAAACTTCATGATTTATTTAATGTATAATAATTAGAGTTCTCAGTCTGTGTTAGGCTCGAGGTTACGTGATGGACGACGAAGAAATGGTCTTTAAATTTTCAACAGCAAACAGAAATATTCCTTCTCTACATCCTTCCGATTGGGTCTGTGGCCCAGTCAGCATCATATTCAGTGGGTACTGTGGGCTTCGTCTCAGGAGTAAAACGGCCGGAGGGTGAAGTAAACATCAGAAAGGCATAAAATGCATCTTTATTTTAAGGAGGAACAAATGTTCAAAATAAAAATTTTTTGGAAATATTTTGATCACAGGTTTCTGAGGTAATTAATGTTGAGACATGCCTAAATTTGATCTTCGTAATATAATTAATTTATAATTACTTGTGTAGGTCAGTTGGTGTAGGGATAGGATTGGTGACGGACAACTCAGCAAAACGTTGTTCAGTTCTCGACGGGAAGACAAAGCTTCCCTTTCTTCGAAGCGCCCAGGCAGGCGGTGGGAATTACCAAACCTCATATTTAACGTGAACCGTGGGTTCTTTCACTGGGGTAAAGTGGCAAGGGAGCGAGGCTGACCATTTATGTTAAAATATTAGAACAGTTAAAAATGAAAATTATTCCTAAATAAATACAAATAAATCTTCATATTCTTAATACTGTGGAATCTAGGATGACACGGCGTACTGGATATATCGCTGTGTGGGAATATAAGCATAGCAAAGAGACCGTGTCGCCTGTTGGATAAAGAAAAATAGAAAGAGCAACCAGTAAACGATATTTTGTTGAAATCGAGTAGATAAGGTATATTTGAACTGGATGGAAGATTCTCAGCTCCCATTCGGCACTTCATTATCACGACTGATAACACAAACGGTATTTTACCAATACGTGCACATTGCTTTAGATGCAAGTATAACTCTTTTAAGATGTGAGAGATTACTTCAATGTTCGGTGAATTTTTGTCAGAGAAGTTGTAAATATTAGGGTGATCCAGTGATGGGTACAAAACACTCAAAAGGCATCGAACTAAATAATGTAAGTAAGAGAAATTAAGAAAATTAAGTTAAATATTTAAAAAAAAAATTGGATTCAATTATAATTCCTCTTAAATTCAACATCGGAAATAAATTCCTCACCGTCGCTTGTGTATTCAGTACAGTTTGTGCCTACAGTAATACAGCTAACTGAGGAAATGCCCACAATACATTTCTCTTTAATTGCGCGATCTTTGAAAATTTGAAACTAAGCGTCTGCAAAGTTTTGCGAAAGAAACTTAAAATTTAACGTGAAAACTTTCTGTTATGCTGGGAACGATTAAGAAAATTGAGTGTTGTATAGAGAGGAATTGATGTTGTATGGAGAGGAATTGAGTGTTGTATAGAGAGGAATTGAGTGTTGTACAGAGAGGACTTGTATGTTGTATAGAGAGGAATTGAGTGTTTTATAGAGAGGTATTGAGTATTGTAAAGACAGGAATTGAGTGTTGTATAGACAGGAATTGAGTGTTGTATAGAGAGGAATTGAGTGTTGCATAGAGAGGAATTGAGTGTTGCATAGAGAGGAATTGAGTGTTGTATAGAGAGGAATTGAGTATTGTATAGACAGGAATTGAGTGTTGTATAGAGAGGAATTGAGTGTTGCATAGAGAGGAATTGAGTGTTGTTTAGAGAGGAATTGAGTGTTGTATAGAGAGGAATTTAGTTTTGTATAGAGAGGAATTGAGTGTTGCATAGAGAGGAATTAAGCGCTGTATAGACAGGAATTGAGTGTTGTATAGAGACGAATTGAGGGTTGTATAGAGAGGAAATGAGTGTTGTATAGACAGGAATTGAATGTTGTATAGAGAGGAATTGAGTGTTGTATAGACAGGAAATGAGTGTTGTATAGAGAGGAATTGAGTGTTGTATAGAGAGGAGTTGAGTGTTGTATAGAGAGGAATTGAGTGTCGCATAGAGAGGAATTGAGTGTTGTATAGAGAGGAATTGAGTGTTGTATAGAGAGGAATTGAGTGTTGCATAGAATGGAATTGAGTGTTGTATAGAAAGGAATTGATTTTTGTATAGAGAGGAAATGAGTGTTGTATAGAGAGGAATTGAGTGTTGTATAGGGAGGAGTTGAGTATTGTATAGAGAGGAATTAAGCGCTGTATAGACAGGAATTGATTGTTGTATAGACAGGAATTGAGTGTTGTATAGAGAGGAATTGAGCGTTCTATAGAGAGGAACTGAGTGCTGTATAAGCAGGAACTGAGCGCTGTATAGACAGCAATTCAGTACACACCCACAGCTGTTTGCTTTAAATGGCACATTCAACACAGCCATTTTGTAACGACAACAAACAGCAAGCTGTGATGTTGAGGCAATTAATGTGGAATGTGAATTGAATTAGGAGATGACAATAAAATTAAAACATTGTAATTTAATAGAAGCACATAAGAAACAGAATAATTTTAGTCCAAAATATTACGGTTCGCCAAAATTTAATATTTTTAGAGAAACTCTTTTATTTATTCCCAATGCCTCTGAACAAGAATGAAAAGTAACCAAAACTGAAAAAAAAAAAAAAGAAACTTGAATATGACATGTCTTCATTAACAGAAAATGAAAGTTCTGAAAACCTTTCTGTTGTAGCCGACTCTCAAACACTCCACTCCAGCTCACTCCTGCATTACCGGTATTTACCGTAATAATATTAATATTAAAATGTCATTTAAACCCTTGTGTCTCCCACATCTGTTTGCCCTCTTAGTCCCTCCAGAATTTTTATTCATATCCTTTCTAATATTATTCTTTCCTGCACCCCGTGACACATCAAATTCAATCAAAGAACAGTAATAATATTAATACAGGGGGAATAATATTGAAGTTACTTAATATGTAATTTTCTCTGTCCACATTTGTTAAATATCTTATGCTCTACAAATCTCCTCAGAACCCGCTCCCACACATTTTCTAACACATTATGTTGAACTCAATTTGAGGAGATTTTGTCGTTTATAAAACTAATGTTAACAATTATTGTCTGCCACTTATTGCACTAACTTCTTCGTTTTCTCTACTAGCGACGAATTATACACGTCGTTGTTTGACGAATAAAGCGTCACGAAGAAAATGTGGCTTTCCGCTAAATGATGCACGTGTAAAAATATATATATGACCTTACGTGCGAGAAACAAGATCTCAGAAGTCAAAATTATCAAATCATGAATTAAAAAATCTTACGAGTCTGTCATTCAATTATAATATTTTATAACGATATAATTCGTTTTGCCAGTTTTTAAGTGACAATGTTTGGCAAAACAAAGAAAATGAGATATAAATTACTGTTTAATATACAAGCAAACAGCTACATGTGATTTTCTTATATAATTTTTTTCTGCAGGTTGAAGATGGGTTAATTGATATAAAACCGAAACATGTAGCTAACTTGTTTGTGACAATTTTAAATACCCTCCACAATACAACAGTTGTGTTCCCATCGTCCTTACTGTATATTTTAATAGTCTGTTGATTCGTGAATCTTGTATAAAATATTCCGAGATTTTCGATACTGTGTTTATTCAGCACATACCAATGTTACTGCTGCTGCTGCTACTACTACTACTACTACTACTACTACTACTACTACTACTACTACTAGTAGTAGTAGTAGTAGTAGTAGTAATAGTAATCCTATTATTACTATTAGTTTTACTAACAACAACAGCAACAACAATAACAACAAATCAAATAAACCAATTCGTTACATCAATTGCAGCTAAATATTTGTTTGTCTTCTTTTCGACGACAGCTGAAATTGAGAGATGGCGAGTCTTCGGTTCTGCTGGATGAGAAGGAAAAATCAACACAATCGAGCAGACTACCTGCAGGCGGTACACAAAATGATCCACACCAAGAAGGAAGAATAGAGGTAAGAGTTGACCATACGGGTAATACACTGTCTCCAGAGAAAGATGCACGAATATTTGAGGTGGTAGCAAATAGGGAACACCAAGAACTCACTGAATTGCTCACCAGCGACACGACATCTGTTTGCGCCATCAACGAGGAAGGAAATACAGCTTTGCACTGCGCTGTGACAACAGCTTGTCAAAAGGGCGTCTCGGACGACAGTTTATACCAGTACATTGATCTGTTGATGAGATGTGAGCAGATGAATGTAAACATGCCAAACAAGAAGGGTTTCACTGCCATAGGACTGGCTGTGCACCACCTCCACAGGAAGTGTATCGAGCGTATGTTGAAGCATTCTTCAGCTGACCGCCTTCATCTTGACTACTACCCAGGAGACAGAGAATCTACTGTGAGGGAGATTATAACGGAGATCTACCCAGAATTACAGCCACTTCTACCGGCACCTGTCATGGAGAGCCTGGATTCATCTGACAGATACATAAAACTACTTGCTGCACTTCAGCACGATATATATAACATTTTTGAAGAAAACATTCGTGATTTACCTAACCCTAACCCTTGGTACGATGAACCTTACCATTCATCTCTACTAGAAATTGCTTGCCAGATAAAGAATCGCAAAGAGTTTGTCAAAATTCTTCTTGACAATGGTGCGGATCCGAAAATCAAGAATAGTGTTTCCGGCATGCCTTTGATACATGCGACAGCGAGGAGTGGAAATTTTGAGGTACTGCAGTTATTACTGGAGAAGGAAGGAGAAGAAGATCTTGAAGATAATGACCAGCGGACAATACTTCATTGGTTGGCCTTAGTAGGCGAAAGGAAATCAAAGAAGAAATTAGAGGATTGCTTAAACCGTCTTCTCCAACCGGACTGCAGTTGGAAGGTGGACATTGAAAATCGGGACCGCCGGGGGAACACTGCTCTCTACATTGCAGTGGAACGTGGGTTCCGGGATAGAGCAAAACTGTTATTGAGTGAAGGTGCTGACGTCAGGGTTTTTGAACGTGGCAGCAAAATATTGTTATCAGCTAGTTTGTCAATAGTGAAGGAGCTTCTTGGCGACTGCCTACAGAGTAACGATAAGCCGCTAACTAGTATTGATCTCCAGCTCAAGTTGAAATATCGGCCGTTAAATAAAATTGTTCCTCGTATCGCTGAAAGTGAACGTCATGGGGACTTACTGAAACATCCAGTCATGTCATCTTTCTTGATCTTAAAATGGGAAAACCTCAGATTCGTTTTCCTTATAGATGTGGCTTTCTATTTGACATTCCTCGTTTTCTTGACTACATACATTCTATATTCTGAACCGAACACACTGAACGACGGAGGTGCTGCCAACAACACTACCGACCCTTTCAGTTTTAACGATAGCAATTTAACGTCCGGCATGAATGAGAGCAACTTCTTACCGCAACTAGAGAGGAGCAATCAGTTTTTCCTGTGGCTTTTTCTAATGGCCTTATTGTTTCTACTAACTTCAAGAGAGATTGCGCAGCTGCTTGTGCATCGATGGGTCTACGTACAGTCACCGGAGAATTGGCTGGAGATATTTCTGATCATTGCTACTTTCATATCTTGTTCCGGAGTGGCGGACGGTATGAAGATAAAACACCACTCCTCCGCCTTCGCCCTTCTTCTCGGATGGTTCGAGTTGTTGCTGTTGTTAGGGCGACTGCCGCTGCTGTCAATACAACAGAAGATGTTCAGTAGAGTCAGCAGGACATTCTTGAGGTACATGATGGGCTATTTTCCCCTCCTGATAGCGTTCGCCCTCAGCTTCCACATTCTTTTCAAAGAAAGCGCAGAACCGGACGGTACTAAACATTTCCACAATCCCCTCCTCTCATTATCAAAAACAATCATCATGTTCTCAGGTGAATTTGACGCTTCCGATCTCTCTTTTGAAATTTTGGCTTTTACAAGTCATGTGCTATTCTTATTATTTATTGTCCTGGTGGCGATTATTCTGTTGAATTTGTTGAACGGTCTGGCGGTAAATGATACAGAAGTAATAATAAAGGTTGCTGAAACGCTGAGTCTTGAGTCAAGAGTAAGGTTGTTGTCTAGAATTGAAGGACTGGTAAATGCACTCCCGAAACGCATGAAACTTGATATAGAACTGAAAGAAGAAATCTTCATAATATACCCAAACCGGTGGAGTAAAATTGGGTCCGCTGCTGCTCAATCTTTATTGAGCATAATCAGCGAGAAAACGAAGCCTGAGGGGCAAGATAAATCGACCGAATTTCGAAAGGAGTGGCGCATGTTTGCAGAGAAATTGTCCGAGTTACAGATTCTACACGACAAGCTGCAGAAAAAATTTGAATCAATGTTGGATGAATAGTGGCAGATTTCGATGCCAATACAGACTCGTCTAGGCAATCGGGAATGTGAGATAACTCGCGCTGAGGTTTGAAACTTAGCAACCACACCTGAAACTACTGTGTACAGTGCACTTGTGAATTGCATTAAAGAAGTTAGGAGTGTGTTTATCTTCATTGGCTTTGCAATGCCAAGTGTCGCCTCGTCTGGCTCGAGGAACATAAAGCTACAAACAGGGTTTCAGTTTGTCAGTATTTGCTGGTTCATTAACGATTATGAATTATTATTAAAAGTAACACTCTGAATGTCGATTTGCCATACACAATAATTAGTTATCATATAGTACGAAATTATTCACTGAATGTACTGTTATATAATGTAGTATTATATTGCACACGCAAGTTCATTTAATACTGTTCGTTCAACTGATATTATTAACACCTTGATTGTTGATA
>Ga0136643_10004096_pt1 | contig 19947 bp, 8 predicted proteins | sample TergutLab28metaG_FD_96883 | JGI IMG/M metagenome (GOLD analysis project Ga0136643, IMG submission 96883) | Labiotermes labralis P1 segment gut microbial communities from Petit-Saut dam, French Guiana - Lab288 P1 (version 3) (version 3) | ecosystem: Host-associated > Arthropoda: Insects >...
GGCAGTTACAAAAGCTTTTTTCCCATCAGTGAGAAAGAGGCTAACACAGAAAATACCGATATTTCCAGAGTTAACTACTATGCTAACAGGACATGGTAACATAAAATCATACTTATACAGACTTGGACTAACAGACAATTGGATGTGCCCATGTGAAGAAGAAGAAGAAACTGTAGACCATTTAATATTTAAGTGCAAGAAACTGCGTAACCAAAGAAATGAGATGATAAGAAAAATAAAAAAAACACTGGTGGCAATTGGCCTGCAACAAATGAAACACTCATTAATAATTACCAAAATTTTTTTGTAAAATTTGTTAAGTCTTTAGAACTTTCAGATTTGAAATGACTGTCAATTAAAACTTAGGTTATGTAAAGCATGTAATATTACTGTGTAATGGGGCATGCTGTGTAATAAATAAATAAATAAATAAATAAAAACACACACACACACACGGTAGGAATCTTCTGAAAGAGGAATCAGCCCGTCGCAGAGACCTCAACATGACAGCACGCAGCATTCACAAGAGACATGACATCCGTGCACCCAGTGGGATTTCGAACTCCCAAACCTAGCAAGCGAGCGGCCGTAGACCTACGCTTTAGACTGCGTGGTCACCAACACCACCCATGGGGACTTAAATGTTCATAATAGGAATAAAGTACATATTCCACTTGATCCCGCGATGCACTGTGCGGATTACTGACCGTCAATTCTAACTCAAGTTCTCAGGCGCGTTAAACTGTTAGCGGTCGCACTACTATAGCCTGAATACTCCACACAAAAACAAAGGCAAGACAAAGCCCAATTTAGTTCCCTCCAGCCTCAAACTGTGGGACTTCGTACAAAGAGGATGCAGTGGTAGATTAATAGGATTCTCAGTTTTATGAATTATATAGCGTCAAATGTTACAATTATTCAATTTAAAGGATAATGTGCGTTAGCCCTTGTGTCCCAAACTTAAGGCAAGTTATTAGGTTTGCCAGAAATTTCTTGTGGGCTACTGGGCAAAATCACGAGAATGATCAATCCCGGTATTCTGTGTCCGGGACGAGATTCGAACCCGATTATCTCCCGAGTAAGAAGCATGACTGTTAACAAATTTGACATGACGTATAGTAAATAACATGTTCAAATCCTCTACGTTGCGTACACGAGATTTATTTCTGACGTACAGACTATATGATCAGCTACATGTTTCGGCCCGTACGAATAGTCAACGTGTCCGCTATGTTTACTACATCCACAGTGTCGACCAAACCAAAAGCAAAGAACCTTGTTCTTTTAAGAAAGTATGATTACTATGTTATACAGAGATTAAAACCGATTCAGATATAAGAACAAATAGTGGGAATGCAAGATACCATTTCTAAATTACAATCATATAATTATTATGTTCGCTACGGAGTTTCTTGGAATCTCAGTCAGATATTACTTTGTTGACAATCTGAGGTTGCGTTTTATTGTGCGGTTATGAAAATAAGTACATTCTCAAACCATTCCCTCATACGCTGATACGGCACTTAACCCTCAAATATAAACCAAGGTCACAATATTCTTACGTAAATCTAAATGCAGATGAGTTGTCGTGTTGTATTACATTAGGCAACATTTTAATTCAGGGACATAAAAGTTGATCTGGAAATTCTGTAAACATATGGCGTAACTGAGAATCTATTTTAATATTTTACAAATGAAAGCGGTAAGAATTTTGTTTCTTTTGCCAGTCTTTCTAAACTTTAATTAATTTATACTGAATTTGTGATTTTTAAATAAGAGACATTGGTTGATGATGGTTAGTTGGTTAGTTGGTTAGTTGGTTAGTATGACGCAGGGTGAATTCAAATAAAAAGGGAAGCTGTTTTAATTCTTACTGTATATATAACACAGTCTGTACAACGATGGCTGTGAAGACGGTACAGGAAATCATACAACATTTATTATTTCATTAGGTGAATAATAAGCGAGTGCATGCCCAAAATCAGAACGAATACACGGGAAGTCACGCCGTCTGACTGCATGTTCCATCTTCCAAACTATCAACAAAAGTTACTCGTGGATTAAATCCGTTATTTGATGGGGCAATGCAAATTTATGAAGGAATTTCAATTCATAAGAAGTGGTCTATACAATCCCCAAATTATGTGAATCTCAAATATAACCTTACCACTTTCACCGAAAGCAGACTTTTCCTCCCAAACATTGATAATTTCTACCAGACTACACATATCACACGAAAGTAACTTGATAAAATTATTTAATTTTAGTACTGTTTTACTGCAAAGCAGAATTATTTATTAAGAGTTATACGTGAATGTACATTTACTTATTTTATTTTATGGCTTAGCATAGTAATAAGGGTTGCAACATAAACATATACAAATAAAGGGTAATCATATAATTTTCGTACATGATCCGCAGTACGAAAAAATGGTATCTAGCAAAATAATGTTTCTCTTTCAGTTCCAAAACATTTTCTTCCTAACGTAGTTCAGTGTTTCTGCAGATAAAAATGAAGAATGTTATCTAAAATTTAGATTTAAATAATAGGTGTCAGGTCAATCTTGAGATATACTTTATCAGTGTTCTCAAATCTAAATCAAGCCACACTACCTTCTTACGTCAAGGGGATAGACTAATTCTATTTGGTAAACAACAGTTCTTCAGGGGGCGTAAGGTACATCAGGGAACACAGCATTTGGAATGGCTTGAAACAATATTTCCTTAATAAAGCACATTTCAAATTGAAAGGCGTGTGACGAACCTTAAGACAAAATTATACGGCAAAGACATAGAAAATTGTATCCCATTCTCGCTCACAAGACGGAAGCTCTGCTTCTTCTGAGCTGGTTAATCCATCCTTGATCCATTCAATTACAGTTACAAATCAAGGCAGGCCTAATTCGGCATGGAAGTGGAATCTACTGCCAAGTCGCACCCTATTACAGTTTCGAACGTCACAGATTTTCCAGCTTTTCAGAAAACCCTTCATGTCACGTTCACAAGATAAAACACTGCAGTCTGTAGTCTACCACGAGAGACGTGCTTTGAATAAAGTACAGCGCATCTCACAGATCAAACTTTCGTCCCAAAGAAAAACTGTAGGGATCGGACAACTTTGTGGACAATATTAAAATGAAACTTGAAGAACAAGGGTGTGGACTGGAATCAACGGGCTCAGAATACAGCCCTCTGTCGAGATACTGTGACAATAGTAATGATGGTTCAGGCTGTATGAAAGATAACTACCAGCTCCTTGAAGAAAACGATGTTCAATGGCAATTAAATAGGGGTTCTTTTTGAGCCAAAACACAACTGTCTTATGTTATCTTTATTTAAGCTGATGACATGTTTCGGCCTTTGCACTGGGCCATCGTCAGGTCACAAGATATATAATTGAGGAGACCATACAGTGTGAATCATAAATAAAATAGTGTGAATCATAAAAATAGGATGCACCTAAAAGTTTTGAATGCCAGTCAAGGCCATATCCAGGAATACGAGTAACACTAAGAGGAAACTATACAGTTGTAATTTAATCCTATTTTTATGATTCACACTATTTTATTTATGACTCACACTGTATAGTCTTCTCTTGTGACCTGAAGATGGCCCAGTGAAAAGGCCAAAACATGTCGTAAGCTTAAATAAAGATAACATAAGACAGTTGTGTTTTGGCTCAGAAAGAACCCCTATTTAATTGTAAATAAAACACAACGGTGATAATGTAACTAAACGATGTTCAATGGAATTACTTGGCTAATAATTTTCTCCAGATCGTAGCTGCCAAGCTGCATGGTCGAATGTCGTGACCATCTAAAATGACCGAAGGGTTTCATTTATCCCTCCCCCACAAAAAAAAAATTCTGGAATAATATGTTAAACCAGATAATGACTAATGATGACCGAATTTATCTTACTTCATCTTCCTTCATGGAGCAGAAGACCGATATCGGGCCTTGGCCTCCTGTACATAGCTGTAAGTGGACATCCCTTGTGTGACTGTATGATAACTATAGAAATTACAACCGTCAGCACAACGAAGTTTTGGTGTTTATTAACGTTCATCTGCGGCTGTCACACTAAGCAGCACCAACGACGGCAACCTGCAAACTGATTACGAACTGGCTACATCTCTTGCACGTGAATACAACAACAGATAACGTCACGTTTCCCAATCAACTATTTCGGGTATCTACACTACACTACACTATACTACACTACACTACGCTACACTACACTACACTACCACGTAACGACTTGCTTTTAATTAGAATTTTAACAAGAAGTTTGTCAAGATTTTTAACACAAAACGTAATAACGTAAATTCAGAACCCAGTATTCACACAAAGCATGTGTACCGTCTTTAAGTATTTGCACTATATGTGTTTAGCTTGTGGAGTACCCACGTGGATCGAAACATGTTGCTTTAACAAACACCACAACTTAGTTCCATAGTAAAACCAACTAGATGCACCAGTGTATTAAATTTATTTTATTTTGGAATGGCATTTTACATGTTTCGGACGGTCTTTCCGTCCATCATCAGGAGTTCCATTCTGTACATACAGCAACAGGCATTTGTCAAACAGATACTGCTGACAGCTTGCTAGCAAGCAGTAGCAGTATCTGTTTGACAAATGCCTGTTGCTGTATGTACAGACTTGAACACCTGATGATGGAAGGAAAGACCATTCGAAACATGTAGAGTGTCATTCCAAAATAAAATAAATGTGATATATTGGTGCATCTATTTGGTTTTACTATAGAAATAATATTACGATGCACTGCCCTATGAAGGTCAAACCACAGCTTAGTTGTGTTAACGGTTACCAGTTATTCAGTTATCACATACCTACCTGTACAGTATAAAACCTCTCGCCCTTGCCTAGCCATTGCCTCTATTTTTCCACTTTCTTCTGACATTCCATGCACCAAGACATGTTCCATATTCCGTTGCCCAAATCACTCCCATTTGGACTCATGACTCGTCAATAATTATCATTAAGCAGACACCGAAGTTGCGTCCTAGCAGTCGGTGTATCGACTAGCTACGGGCTGGACGGTCCGGGAAACCGCACACGAAGGAACAGATCTTGTCTTCTCCAAAATCACCCAGCCTGGCCCTGAGGCCCATTCTGGGCACCAGGTTACTTCCCGGAAGTAGAGCGGCCAGGTCGTTTAGCTGACCACTCGCCTCCATCTATCGCCAAGGTTAAGAATAAGTGGAGCTACACCTCTACATCCCCTACACGCCTTCATTGCATGGACAGAAACAGCGTTATTATTTTCACCTATGAAATGTCGCCCCAAATCCCTTGCCAATTCCTCCAATGTGTTCTTTATTATAATCGAGGTTGTATAAAGTGAGAAGTTGTAAAGTTGCCATTTGATTAAAACATACATACTCTCGAGACTCGTGAACTTGATAAGAATTTTGACGTTTTACTGACCGTGCATCTCAGTATATTTATCTCAGTAATTAACCAACTTCACACACAAAATTTTTGCTTCACAATAAGTTTATTTCATGCCTCTACATGTTTCGAGCACATGTGTTCATCATCAGGAGGTAAAAATTGCATTACACAGCCTCTGGTATCATCACACCTATAGGTGGCCGTCTCGTGCACAGGTTGTACATTCAAATAGCTCCATCTCGGAAACCTGTGCACGAGACGGCCACCTATAGGTGTGATGATACCAGATGCTGTGTAATGCAATTTTGACCCCGGATGATGAGCAAATGTGCTCGAAACATGTAGGGCATGAAATAAACTTATTGTAAAACAAAACGTTTTGCATCAAGTTGGTTAATTACTGAGATAAATTGATAAGGGTTGTTTTGTGTGACAAATTCAGCTACACGTATTTGTAACCTGTGGGAAATAACGCTATACGTCCTAAAGCACAACGATGTTATAAAAAATATATAAACAATTTATGGCCTTTATATCATACAAATTTGCTCTACATTATGTACACACCAAGAGATACCAATTACAGTCACTTAAAGCTATTTAGTTAGGGAAATACTAATTAGAAATTTAAAAAAATTTGTTATGTTTGTTTACAATGTAATGAATGCAGACCGTAATTATAATGTTATTAATTTGTAAAATATTGTACATTTCAGTGTTACATTGCACGATACTTCAGTTAACAGGAAACGAACAGTTGCAAACGCTGCACAAGCAGGCAGTTCATTATAATTGGACTAAGCCTGAACGTGCAGTGACGTCACCTCGGAGTTTATTAAACTCCAAGGAATGTCTTAGTTGCAAGGTTGATTTTATAAATTTTACCGTTTGCAGGAAATTCACCCTCACTCGCTCACATACCGACGTACTGTCTGCTCGCCGAACTGTTGTGCATTACCGACTGTATGCTGCCTACAGGCTGAAGATTTATTACAAGTGAAATAACACGTAATTGATAAGCAGCAGAGTGACTAAAATGACAAAGTGCAGCTGCTTTTTTATTGATAAAAGGTGAGTCTTGTTGACTGCATTGAAAATACGATTTGGTTATAAATGTTCTTTTGTGAGTTGAGTAATTTCGGCAATTTTATTTGTTGCGTGACTGAAACTCTAAATTCAAAATTTACGCAACTTAGGCTACGATTGTACAAAGAGGCGAAGAAACTATTTTAAATTAACTTTAGATTTAAATTTTTTACTTATTTAGGAATTTACTAAGTTTATTGAAAGTGATGTTGATAATTTGTTGGCAGATTAGAATATAGGTATATTTGTTTAGAAAATTGGATAATTGAGACTATATTATATTATCCTTGAATCCCGAATTTCGAATCCCCATTGATAAAGCTGAGAGTAATTTGACGATATTAGTAGATTTGATGTCGTCTTGTGGCAGCAATTAGTAATTTATGTAAGGGAAAATCCTAGAGTGGGAAATTTGTAGTATAATTCCGCTCAGTGCCGACTCGTGGTATTAGTGTAGGCGCACTTTTACCCGGGGGCACTACAACATCATATATCAGAGTACCAGGAGAAATATTAATAGCCAAGTGTCACAGAGTAACCTTCTCACATCAAAACTAATTTGGCGACCGGCAGATGGGACTAGATATATTCTGACAAACATTCAGAAAATGTAATTTATCACACCTCCAAGCCTTACGAAGAGAATTTATAGTTACTCAAAAGAAAAGAAATGGAAGACACGAGATAACAGCACAAAATATGAACACTTATTAGGTGAGTTTCAGTCCATTTGCATTTACATATATCCTTAACAAACATCTCAAACATCAAGAGAGGAGGTATTAAACGAAAACGCAAGGGCAGACACGCAATAACGTCACTGAATATTTGGTGTATTCTGACTTACACTCACGTATGGAATTGTGGCGTATATAGCAAGATAAATCTTCGAGTAAAATATGGTGGGAATTTTGTGACTGGACTGCAGTGACTCGGGAGAGATCCAATGGCTGAATCTTGTGCAAAATTTAATGATCTTTCCGGTTTCGTATGAGGCAGGGAATTCATGATTATTTCATAGGATATTTGCTTCTCAGGAAGGAATGTGGCTTGCTCACATAAAGTCGTACCGAACTCTACGTTGTCAAGAAAAAGACCAACATAAAACGTAACAACAATCAATAAAGGCAGTTTAATGTTATGACGCAATTTTATTTATAGTATCTCCAACAATATGTTTCCCCCTATGATCCGGTTATCTTCATGGTGATGTTTCTGATACCAGAATACAATCGTAGTCAAATGTGTCACAATCACCCCATAATATTAAAATATATAATCTCGATATAATCGGCATTATATGTTTTAACTTTATTTTTGGGCGCGACAGCCCCCCAGTGGGCCAGGGCCTCCTCATTCACGAGGTTCTTATATCACACACGACGCATCACAGTCAGTAGGACTCCTCTGGACGAGTGATCAGTTTGTCGCAGAGTCCTCTACCTGACAACATACAACACTCATAACACACGAACGTCCATGCTCCCGGTGGGATCCGAACTCACAATCTCAGCAGCCGAGTGGCCACAGACCTACGCCTTAGACCGCACGGCCACTGGGATTGGCATTTTAATTATTTAATATGTGAATATATAATTTCGGTATATAATCCACCTTTGTTATAAAAACCAAAGAATTCAACAGAAATTCGAAGAACGTACAGGCAAACCCCGATACAGCGCCACTGTTTACTCCCTGTAGTTTCTACCGATATATCGCGGTGGCGGTAAATAGAACTACCGTAAAAGAAAGGTAAAGTTCAAATGTATAAAAGGACATGAAGGCCCAGTGGATGAGTAGAGATACAGCTCTACTCTTTCATTAACCTCGGCGCTAGATGGGGTGGGTGGTCAACGTCAAACCCCGATCACTTACCCCCGAGAAAGAGACCCGGGAGCAATTTAATAGGAAAACGGGCGGGCCTCAGGGCCAGTATGGACGAGCGCAGAAAATCTCGTCTCCACTGGAATCCGATCCCTCCATCGTCTAGCCAATAGCAAGCCGCTATACCGACTGGGCTATCCCGGCCCACAACAGAAATACTGTATGAGAGATTTTCTGTTCACAGATTTTCGTGATCGCTAAGTGATGGTGGCGCTATTTCGGGGGTTGACTCTACATGTTTTAAGCGCAGAGATGTTTGTAACTGAACACCTTACAATATTTCTGTTATACGAGTACATTCTGTGAGTGCTTCATTCTTTCATTCATTTAGTAGTCTGTCTTACGACAGGTCCAAAAGCCTCTTCCAAAGTGACCTCTCCACATAGTGCCATTTAGAGCTTCCTCATTCAAATGGGAGTATCCTCTCCTTTCGTTAAGGTCATCCAGTAGCTTCCTACGTCTTCTTCCTCGTCTTCCAGTCACTTATATCCCCCTTTTATATCTCCTGCAATAACGTGTTGTAGAAGGCAGTTTCTATGCAAAATATGACCAATGACCAATGAACATGGAATAAGTAAAGGGAAGGCGTAACCTTCCCTTTACTTATTTCATGTTCATTGGTCATTGGTCATATTTTGCATAGAAACTGCCTTCTACAACACGTTATTGCAGGAGATATAAAAGGGGAATATAAGTGACAGGAAGACGAGGAAGAAAACGTAGGAAGCTACTGGATGCAGGAGACTTCCTTTACTTATTTCATGTTCATTCTTCAGGGTAATATATTTTAAGGTTCACTCTACAAAAATATTTAAAATTACTTTTGAAATGAGATCTTCGCTCTTCTGGGACGCTACGCAGCGTAGGGTGGCGGTGAGTTACTACACGCTATTCAACGCTGCGTAACATTCCGCAAGGTCTAAGCTCTAATCTACACCGAGGCGGAAGCCTGAAAGCAAGCTTTCAGTATTTTAGAATCCGATAACAGATTGCACTCAGAACGCAACAGTAAAATCAAAGATGTTCAGAGAGTAATATGTGGGACTAACTTTGCACTGTGTAATGCCATATTCTGGTCTTTCTTTAACCTTTTAAAGCCTACTGGTTTCGTGCGCCAACAAGTTTAACAGGTAAGAATTATACATTCCGCCCAAACTCTATTTATTTGTTTTGAATTTATCTCAGAACAAACAGCGACTTCTGCCTCATACAGCATAAACTGATTGGTTTTCAAAACCGAGATGAAAAGTGTTTACAGCGCGGTACGGACTGGGTCTTTAAATAAAGCAGTCTGCGCTTCGTCTTTAAATGGATAAGGGAAGCAAAGTAAAGAAGGTGAATCTATCCTTGTACTTAATTAGGCGAAACACCATGAATGCTTGCGGGATAGTTGAGGTATATTTCCAAAAATTCGTAATTTCAGCACCATATTCACTTTACTGATTAGTTTACTTCCTGACTGCTTTGTACTCGGGAGGGACAGTGCCCGCGTATCCATGGACCAGTAAATGAATTAAACCAACATTATGTAACGCAGGTAGTATGATTTCCCTGGCAACGCTACCCCGGTTAACGGCATTATCACTAACATACTTTAACGTCATTAATTTGATAAAAACTGCCATAATTAACATTTAACTGATGTTTTCCTATTACTCAAAGCATCTGTCATTAGCTTTTAGCGTGTTTAGTGCGTTATTTTGCCATTTAAACTGTTTACGTTTGCTGAGTCGGCACGTTCATGGTGGAGTGCTGCTCCGACAGCACTCGATTTGTCTCAGCTTCTGTGGTTTATGTGTTCTGTTAGCTGCGTATTTGTGACGGTTTTATTATTAACCTCCGTGCTATCAAGCCAGCGCCTAAATAAACAAGGACATGCCTGAATCAATAATATTAACTATTCACATCACACGTTCATACGTATTCATCATACTCACGGACAAACTTTTCATTGATCTTTATTTCAAATTTGTTCTTAAATTGAATTTAATCGGAACATTTTGTTTGTGCTTTGTCTGGGTTTTTAAATATTGTTCTGATGTGGTTTATGTGTTGCATCTTCTGTGCTGGTTTTCCATCCAGCTAGTAGATAAACAAAGGACTAAACCGAATTATTGTTAATCTGATGTGGCTATGTCCTTCTGGAGAAGATGGTTGCTGCAATGGTCAACAAGTTTGCCGCCTTTAATGTAAACCGGAAGTTCATTATTGTAGTCACAAAACCCCTTCATTGATTCTTGTCGGAAGCAGAATTAATCAATTTTACATCCTCTTCCCCAAAATTTTGAGCTCATTTTTTATTATGCCCCTATCTACAGACAGACTACCGAGTGGTATATTTCTTTCAGACTTTCCAACTAACCTGTTGTTATTTCTCAAATGAAGGATGATTTTGCTGCATTTTGGAAATCGTAAAGTGAATTTCTCTTATAAAACGCCAGATGGAACATGTCAATCGTACACGAATCCATATCCACAATTAGGATAAGAATTTACTTTTATAGAACGTTTAAAGCAGACAGAAATGAAGTAAAAATCTTATTGTACTTTTCAGCTGGCATACAGATAGGTTACTAACTTAGAATAAATTAAAAAGAAGTAAGCTTAAGTACAAAACTCGTGTACAGAAGAAACTAATTTCCTGTCCTACAATTGCATAAGATTCTTAAAACAATAAAGAAACAGTTTTATATCTGTCTGGTATTTCACGCAAGTTGATAGCGTGAAAGGGTGTTATCTCTTAAACCATCAGATAGGAAGTAAGAACCTTAACTTGCTGGCCTTTACTGCAGTTGTATTACAGTGTCTTGTGTTGGTAAGAGTCGGTCAGTTCTCTCCTGACGGTGATACCGTTCTTACTGTTGCTTTACATGCAGGTATCAGCAGCTGAACTTAAAGCTGACTTTGCAGCAACTGCAGATGGGATAAAGATACTTCTGTGGCGGCCATTTGAATTTTAAGTTCCGCAGCGTCGCCATGTTTGTAACTGGTAAGAAATAAAAATATTCATACAAAGTTTGTAGATGCAAAATATCATACGAATAAGTCAAATGCTGCACTGAATATTGCAATCGAACCAACAGTAAAATATTCTTCATGTCATGTAGCCGTCACATTTCCAGCATAAGATACAAATTTTTCCTTCCTCCCATGGCAATGATGCCGCAACCACGACACAGTCGGATGATATTCCTAAAATCAGTAGCGGTGAATCTGTGCCGATTCGTCCCATTGTGTATAGTTAATTATTCATCATCTGAAAGCATTGTCAGTGCTTACATAGGGAAAGGTTGGTAATGCCTCTGCACTCAGAGGTACTTCTTGTGACTATAATGCTTGCGTATGGTTAATTCATAGGAACCACTACCGCCCTTGGAAACCATCAGTTCTACATTTTGGCAGGCATGAATGCATGGGTGTTTGGATGTCTCGACTGGTAAATAATTACAGACGTCTTTGAGGAGCGTACTGCATCAAATTGTACGCGCAGCTTCTGCGGAATGTCCCTAACTATTGGCAAGTATACATAGCTAAGCATCCCAAAAGACTGGAATTCGTCAGCAAGGTCGTGATAGCCTCGAATCTCGCACTAAACGAGTAAATATGGCTTATAGGACGGATAGGTTCATCTTATTCTGCTTATACACTCTCAGAATCACCCACTATTACAACCAACTGAATAGAAGCAAGCTGCATCTCAGTATTGCGAATCGTCATTAAATGTGGCGTACCCAATAGAAAGACAGAGTAATTACTATAGAATTTGATGTTTGTTTGACCGTGCATCATTGTGATAACTGAAGAATAAAAACCAACTAGATTCCACTTATTATTTTATCGTACTTCTTGTAGGGTCAACATGTTTCGGGCACTACTATGTCCGTCATCAGGAGCTCGCGACTATAATGTTGATTACCACATTGGTCGTTTCGTTCTTGGTTTGTTGTAGGTTGGAGGTTAGGTGCGGTTAGGCTGGAGTAGTGTCCGGGCTGCAGCCCGGACACCCTAAAAGAAGTACGATAAAATAATAAGTGGCAGGTAGTTGGTTTTTATTCTTGAGTTAATTACTATAGACTTTAGCGTGGATGGGAGAAAAATTTTCAGGCGACGTTAAAGAAACTGTGCACTGTGTTCACCTGGCTTAGGACAGTGATGGCATTGGTGAAAGCGTTAATAAACCTTTTACTTCCATAAGCTAAGGAGAATTTCTTGAACAACCGAATGCATACCGGTATACAAGAGGGAATCAGTTCCGTGGAGTCAGTTTTTATTTCGGTTCTACTCAGGCAGAAGAGTTATCACTCCGGGGAGAAAACATGAATTACAAAAAAAACGAAGCTGAAAGCCAGTGACGTGTAGACAGTAGTATGTCTAAAAGACACAGATTATGATAAAATGAACCTGAGTGTACTTGATCTAAGTCCAGTAGCAGGGTTTTGACGGTTATTCGAACGTGTTATATCAAAACGCTGTTCGATACTATAAGATTATATAGTGTCTCAAAATTTAGGCAAACACAATAAATTCCAGAATTTTACACACACTTATTCAGGATTTAGAACACACTAGTTCGCTTTCCTTCCTTAAGTATTCGTAAGAAACCACGAGAAAGCACTAAAAGCTTTTGTTTTGTAGCACTGAACTGAATCAACTTTTAACTGCTCTGCGGTTGGATGGCAAAAATTTGTGAATGTTTGGGCTTAACTTTTTAAGTATTATGTATAAACTAAACAAAGTATGTCATTTAAAAAGTTCCTTGTTTAGTTTCTTGCTATTACGTAGACATTAAAACCGTTACTTCGAAATCCACATATTTATAAATAAACGGGCACTAAAAAGTCTAGAGAACTGTAAAAATAGACAACTCCTTTGTAGAGAATCCTACGTTTTACACTCTACTACAACAAACACGAACTAAAATCTTTCACACTAAAAGCATACTAAAAACTCCTGAATTCATTTGCTAGCAAGCAGACAGCAGTACCTGTATGACAAATGCCTGCTGCTGTATGTACAGTATTGAACTCTAATGGTGAACGGGAAGACCGTCCGAAACATGTAGAGTGTCATTCAAAAATAAGATAAATTTGATACATTGGTGCATCTAGTTGGTTTTACTAGAGAAATAACATTACGATGCACGGCTCTATGAAAGTCAAATTAGTAATAACTCCTCTGGTCATGATGAAATACTTTGTTCTGGTGGCTCTCTGAAAGTGTATCTGTTGGTCTGACGGGTGGGAAAGTAGTTACAAGTGACAACGGCCGCTGTTTCACAGTCGCGCGATATTTAGCCATGGACTAGGATAAACTGTAAACAAAGCACACCCGTATCAATCTCTGCTTCATTACAACAGAACTATCTCTACTCGAAAAATCTTTGTCTGCATTACTTCGGGATTCATTTTATCAGCATTGCATAGGTACGCACTTCATCATTTAATGACGCTTTATCAACTCATGTTATATATGTAGACGCTGCCGGAATTATGATACTATCGAATTACAGCTCATTGTTACAACAATGATGCAGTCGGTAGAAGCATTTGCTGAATGCAATAGTTATGAACAATTAAAATGTAATTACGAGGTAAAAGGAGTTGTGGCCAATTTTAAGTGAGCATTCCTGAACTGTTTCTGAGTACAAAGAATAGCCGCAAAAACCTCAACCGTGATATCAGACATACCGATCAAGAACCGAACTTTGGATCATCCACATATACTTATAGGAGGCAGCTGACTAGTACACATGGTACACTTATGTCCTTGTTTGAAAACGTTCATGACGCAGACTGCGACAATGAGAATTGCTTGACGAGTAAATTGTAAATACGTGAACCGTGACGACAATGACCGTTGGTTCATAAACTAATCTGATCACGCTATATCAACTCTACATAATAAATACTATGGATAGGTGCACTGATGAAAACCGCGATGACCGTGGCAGTAATTCTTTTATGTACTTTGTTTGTTTGTATTTTTTTCGTTCGTTTTTTCAGCGTTGGTCATATTAGTGAGTTCACGAATTCTAAAAGTTACACAGTCACAATCATGGCCAGGGTTACACAGATTTTCGACAAATCTAGGAGCCACCTCAAAATTCCAGACGCCAGAAGGGTAACAAAACTTTAGGCGCCATCATGCGGAACTTGTCCACCCGGACGACCTATCTCCCGGAATTTGTGCACCGCTGGTCGTGACTACAATATTGCAGAATTTCCGTCGTCTCACATTACAAGCACATGACGTTTCGGAGACTCCATCTGCTTCCATCTTCAGGCGAAACGTGAAAGTGCGAGAACGTATCCTGAGTGGCACACTAAGACAACGGAAGGATTGAGGTTATCTCTTTATGACGGACCCATCAAATTACGTTCTTCCCGCTCGCTTTCCACCTCAAGAGAGAGGTAGATCCCGCCTCCAAAATATTGTGCGGGTTTCAGACTGGGACAATAGACAACGCCCAAAATTTCGGTAACGACTATGAGTGCATATCAGAGTCAGAGTCTTTTGAATGTTCAACAGCCAGTACACTCAGCGACTGATAGACGTGGTTATTTGCAACCGATGTGTACCGAATTATGCCATTCGGTTCTAGAGGCTGCGGTAAACCAAGAGGAATGATTTAATATCGTACATTTTCCGCGCAACTGTGTTATGTATAATATTTAACGCCAACTTGTTGCACATTGTTTGTATTTGTTAATCACTTCTCCGACATGTTTCGGCCTTAGCCATTGGCCATCTTCAGGGAGCTCACCACTTTTTCGAATTGTGCAGCCTATGCGTCAACTTATGTAACAGAAATTCTACATATATGATTAAAATTATAATTAAAATTAGATATTAAAATCATTTAAAAATGTTGGGGTTAAACACAGTATAAAATTATAAAACTTTTAAAATCTATATAATTTTTCTGTGTCAAAACACACGTGATAATCTTTCTTCACGTGCAGTAAGTCCTGCACACGCCCAACAAAAACTAGTGAGCTCCCTGAAGATGGCCAACAGCTGATGTCGAAACATGTCGGAGCAATAATTAACAAATTAAAACATTGTACATGTTGGTATTAAATATTAAACACGATGAATAATGTTTAAGATCAGACTCGAACCCAGTACTTGCAGAATAAGTTTCACAAATGAATTACACCTGATGTAGCCCAACGACGGACTGCACGGCGAACATGAAAGAGGGGTTGAACAGCTGAACCGCTGAGTTGAGTCAATTTTCATGCACGGGACACACGACTGCGTAACTCCTGCTCAGGTACGAGGGTAGTAATTACTTTACCCAGGGAAAGCAAAGAAGGAAAAGAAATGGAGTGCTTTATGGTCGAGGTGTCCTGCCTCCACACCCCCAAACCGACCCACTAACTTGGTGATTTATTTGCTTGAAGAGTAACCCCTAAAAATTATCATACAAATTGCAAAATAGGCAAGCAGGTAGGCCGTCGGCTTGATAATATCCATGCATGTTCTGGGGTCTCTACCTCACGTCCTAAAACAAACACGCAGGTATTTTATACAACCTAAGTGTTTACAAATCAAAAGTTATGCACACACGATAAACAATTTATACCAACAGGTTCCGCGCAAACTTTTTTATAACAGCATAATAGCAGAGCACAGGCTGAGTTACAATCTGCCGCATATTTAATGTAGCCTTTGTGCTATTAACTGGACACAAAACATTTACCTCAGAGATTTCTGATCAAGGGGTGGGTAAGGTTCTTACAGCGGTGTTGCAGAGGATTAATATCTTCTGTAGTTGAAATATTTTACTACAAGATTCTGTGACTTTTAAAAAGAAAATATTGATTGGAATAACACCTTTTCTGAAAAACAAAAGCCAGTTTTACATTATATTAAAAAATAGGTAATCAGAGAAATTTAACGTCATATTACCGAAACAATTAAGAAATGGAAAGGAAATCAGGAAAAGAACCAACCAAACAACAAAAAGAGCAAGAAATAAATAAATAAATAAATAAATAAACAATAAAACAAATAAGAAAGAATATAGAACTATTCAGTATTCATTCAGCTGTTCGCAGCTGATCAAGATCCTTGTAAATAACCAATTTGAAGAACAATTTTTCTTGTATGTTTATTTCTATTCTCTACATGTTTCGGGCAGCCATGTGCCCATCATCAGGAGAATTATTGTATCAATGCGACAGAGTGACATAAACCAGGTGTCGCATTGATACAATCATTCTCCTGATGATGGGCACATGGCTGCCCGAAACATGAAGAGAATGGAAATAAACATACAAGAAAAAATTGTGCGTCAAGTTGGTTATTTACAAGGATCACACCAGGATGCACGGTCAACAAAACATAAAATTCTGATCTATATATTTCTCGCCTGTACGGAAAAGGTAATTATACTGATCCTCCACAAGTGCCCATAATTTGAACACAATCTTGGTACATGAAATTATATAAATATTTAATATCATTGGCTAAGTTCATTATAACAAGGTCCTCTCACCCATAATGGAGCCTCACGACCGGTCCTTTCCCGCAACAGAACTACATCACGTTAATTCTTAGAAAACATTTGCGTGTGATAATTATTTAGGGTACATGACGTCATCTGTGTCCTAGTAAACAGATAAATGAAAAGCAATAACTCCTTCACAATTGTAGCTTGGAAGACCCGGTTCAAAATTCGGCCTGACTGGTGACAAAGAGACAGCGAGAGAAAGCAACAGAGAAGGAAAGAACAGAATACACGAATACATAATAAACTGGTAAAAACGAAAAAAGGGGAAAATAAAGCAAGTAAATCAAATAGAATGTAACGAAGCTGTAGTACAGAACCATTAAAATTAATTCCCCCCCCCTTGGGAAATGACAATGACTTAAAGGATGTTATTAAAATGCAAAAATAATAATTGTCCTTTTTATTACACATGGGACCAGTAGTTTACCCTGTAATAAAAGCTACACTGATAATGCGCCTACATTTCTTATGCCAGTATATAATGTAAAGAGGGTCCTACACAGTTGCACTAAATAAGTATTCTTAAAACTGATACACGTGACCGACAGAGAGGTACAACTGTTGCCTACGCTGTCAATAAAACCTCTAAATGTTTTCTACACCCTCCCCCCCCCCCCGTCCATGGCGCGAGAGCCTCCTCATTATCGAGGTTTCACGACCACACTCAGACACAACCAAACTCGGTAGGACTCCTCTGGACGAGTGATCAGCCGGATGCAAAAAAAAAGACATCTCTACCTGACAACACAACACTCACAACAGACAGACGTCAATGTCCTCGGCGGGATTTGAACCCGCAATCGCAGCAGGCTAACGTCCGCAGACCTACGCCTTAGATCGCATGGCCACTGGAATTGGCTATCCACAGCCTCTCCAACGCAATTCTAGGGCAGCGCCTTAAAACCTACGATCATCACTTTACAATCTTTGTAGACCCGTCGATAAGCAATTGGAATTCCACTCGACGCCACGTAACTACTGCAGATGTTACAAACACAGGAAACTTTAAATCAGCATTTAGAGGGCATGGTGTTTGAATATGTAATTATAGGTGCCGGGGGAACGGATTTTGTTTATCTGCAATTGTTCTCCCGGGATTATAGAGGCCGGGACGTGAAGCTAACTACTCGCCTCGACTAAGCACCAATGTTAAGAAGGTGTGCATCTAATATTCACTGCCGCTATTTAACTTTCTGGTATGGCGGTTGATTAGCAATGGCACTTTGCATTGTCACCACTGTTAACTTTGCAATAGCCATCTCAACCTCGCACGCACTCGCCTCAGATACTAGTGGCTCTGCTTTATCACGCGCGACATTTGCGAAACATAATTCCATATCGTTACCGCTACACTAACCTGCTAGGTTCTATCAAGACTCTGAATTTAAATTCGTATTAGACACACACATGGAATTTTGACCCGACTGTAGGCAGTGTTGTAAGATGAATCAGTTCCTTCCGTCGTTTTTGCTGCTACAGTTCTCGTTTAATTAGCAGCCAAGGAAGAGCCCCTCCCTGTCCTGTAAGCCCAGTACCCACCCTTTCGCCAGTTAACAGCTTGGACGTAAGATGGTGGAAGTGCGCAGAGATGTTTACTCTTTCACACTTCGCAAGTAGGGTGCAGAGAAGACCAGGGTTTAAAGTCTAACTTCAGGCCAACCAAATGTTCAGTTTACAAATACTGTGTTGGACACAGACAGTATGGCACATGCCCGCTTCGAAGGCTCCCTAGGCTGTCGTACTCAGGCAAAACTAACACTGCAACAGACATTCAGCTAGATCCATTAGATGTAGGCAATATATTCGACTCCCTGGGATAGGTGTAATGTAATTTTACAGTATAAATCTTACTGAAACGAACATTCCATCTCGGACCGCTCGACTGGCTGTCTACTGGGTATGACTGTGAGGTTTATACCCAACGCAGCAGTGAAAGAGACCTTTTGCTTTACCGATCGGGCAGTCTTACGAAAAAGAGAGTGCGAGGGTTCTGCCCGAGTCCAATTGCGGAAAAATAATCAATATGGTTGTCAAAGGATGCTATTTCAAACGCAGTATTTGACGCGAATTGAGGCATGTGCAAAGATATTTCGCATAATGAGAGGCGGCGGGGCGGACGATGCACGGATGTAGGGCGACTCCTTGACCTGATGCTGATTGGGCAAGGCATTAGAGTCTTCCTGAGAGCTAGACCACATCATAGAGCGACTGGAAATACATCAGATTAGAGGGAAAGGACAATATTTGTTTGAAATAATCCTAAACTCGCGTGATTTCAGGCTTCCGCCATGGTGCAAATGAGGTGTTCGTCCTTCTGGGACGTTACACAGCGTCATTACGCAGCCAGTAGTGCTAACTACCATTACTCGCTGCGTAAGAGCCCAGAAGAGCGCAGCTCTCAGCTACTTCGCGGCGGAAGTCCGAAATCACGCTGACAGAACGTTTAATCTCCCTGGACTCCTGGACTCTTGAAGAAGGGACCGATGGGCTGTCCCGAAATGTCGGTCAGTCGAGGCTGAGTTACGTGGCAGAACAGCGAATACCTCAAACATGAACTCTACGGCTGGTTCTTAACAGCACGGAGAAATATTTAAAACTCATAAAAGTGTATACAATTTTCTAAGACATTTGTTGGAACTTTTACACAATATGTAGTCTGCCGAATACATTAATTAACAGTCGTTTGCCAATTCCTGGCGTTGACCTTGACATTGTGGTAAACAGGGGGCACTGCAGGTCAACCGTAATGTCAACATTAGGGATAGTAAGTCTGAATAATAATCTATGCCTAAGATTAACGCCATTTTATGACACCTTAATTATAAATATCAACTTCTGTAGCCACGTGTGTTTGGAATACAGCCACCTGATGATGGCAGCACTCCGCTACAACATGTCGGGTTTTTTTTATTGACCACTAAGGAATTTAAAATCAACTTCACTAGGAGTTTTAAGTAAATGTGTTGCAAGTGGGGGGGTTTGCAAGGGAAACCTTCGAACATTGTTTCAGTGTTGTACGAGGTCGTCAGGCCAGGTTCA
>Ga0136643_10004102_pt1 | contig 19933 bp, 20 predicted proteins | sample TergutLab28metaG_FD_96883 | JGI IMG/M metagenome (GOLD analysis project Ga0136643, IMG submission 96883) | Labiotermes labralis P1 segment gut microbial communities from Petit-Saut dam, French Guiana - Lab288 P1 (version 3) (version 3) | ecosystem: Host-associated > Arthropoda: Insects >...
ATTTCGGAGAGGATGGATGATGTGGGAGCACCCATTGCTAGTCCATTGTTTTGTACATACGTTTTGTCCTGGAAGCTGAAGTGATTCTGCATGATGATTAGGTTGGTTATTGATATGATTTCTCTTGTTACTATATCCTCTATACTGTGATTCTTGCAGAGACTGCTGATGATGCTAATTAGGTCTTTTGTCGGGATATTTGTGTACATGTTTGAGATGTCCAATGATGCTAAAGTAATTGTAGGGGCCTGAAGATGACTAACATCTAGTCGAAACATGTAGCCATACTATAGAATAAATAGATTGTGCTGACGTACATTTGTGTAATACTTATTGAATACAGGTGAGGTCCATATAAGAATGGTGCAGTGCAGCAGCATGTGGTGTCAGTTGGATTGGGATTGGCTCTGCATGATGCTTACCTTGATGTCATAGGTGTTTGTTAAATTTGTAACTATAATATTTCAGAAGATTGCAACAAATACCACACAAGTTATGGTTACATGGTTTTTAATTGGCTGTTAGTAGAGAAAAAGACAACACATACGTAGCTTGGATTTTAACTTTTTGAAGTGTTCTTGTCAACCATTTTACAATCAAGTAATTAATAGCAATGCAGTTTTATATATGTGTATTTACTGCAAACTGTTTATTTACTGCAAAATCTGCAAAATTTTAGATCTCAATCTCTTATACATAGTATGTTTAAAACAAAAGTCTCTTTCATGTATTCATGTGGCCAGACCTGCAGATGGTGATTATGAACAGGCCAAACGTGTTGTCTGATTCTGTGGATTTGTAATAGAGGAATAAGAAGTTGTTTCAAACCGAAATTATCTTCTTTAGGCACAATCCATTAATTTAGTATCCTCTGTTAAAATCAAGATTTTATTATACTGCTAGGCATCATTGTTCCCAATTGATGGACAACATGGCACTGGGACAGATGTATCACTGAGTACTTCGGTTTTCTCCTTTCAGTATTATTCTGTCACTGATCCATACTCATTGATTCATGTATTACTGATACTTTATAATCTTAGCAATTGACAACTCTGCATTAAAGAAGTATTATTATTGATGTTTAAAGGTTGAGAACCAGTTGTGCACAGTAAAAAACTTACTGGCAACCAGCCTGGAGAAGTCTGCCTCAGAGCAGCAACAACTTGAATTGGAACTCTCTGCTACCAGAGAGAAAGTGGCTGAAGTCCAGTCTCAGCTCTTGCTTGCAGAACAGGTGGGCTGTACCCGAATTACATTTAATGTTGTCAACATACATTCTATGAAGAGAAACGCAGAAACTTTGGTAGTCATTAGTAAGGACACTGGTCTGGAAGGAAATGCTGAGAAGCCTAAGTACATTTTCACATCTCATGAACGGCATGCAGGGCAAAATATCAACATAAAAGATAGCTAATCACCCTGTTTAAAATGTGTCATAGTCAAAAATTGAAGAAATTGTGAGCAGATTAAATTCAGGGATTGCCTGCTACCAGAATCTTTGTGTCTTACAGTATGCTATCTAGCAACAAAGTGGCCACATACAGAATGATTTTTTTTTTTGCATAGAAGTTTATGTTTCACATTAAGGAAGGAACAAACCCAAAATGCGTTATAAGATTAGGGGGACGAGGAAGTCACTTTCGCCTAAGAGGGGGAAAATAACAAGAGAACACAGAAAATTACATAATGATGAGCAGCAGTGATTGTACTGCTGAACATTTAGGGTAAGGGCATATATCACATACAGTGGGAAGAGAAATACATACAGGGTTTGGGTGGGGAAACCTGAAGGGGAGAGACCACTTGTAGAACCTAGGCATAAATGGGAGGATGATATTAAAAAGTATGTTAAAGAAATAGATTGGGATGTTATGGACTGGATTAATGTGGCTCAGGACAGGAACAAGTGGTGGCATGTTGTGAACTTGGTAGTGAACCTTTAGGTTGCACAAAATGCTGGCAGTGTGACTGTCCAAGGAACCATTAGCTGCTCAAGACAGTAAGTATGTTAGGTACATGTGACTTTTGAACACTTGTCATACTATTAGACAATATTTGGCACTTTTTAAATACATTTATATTATTAGCAAGCGGTAACCTTTAGGATTGCAATGAGCTGATCTCTCATCCAGAGGATTCCTACCGACTCTGGTGCATCGTCATGTGTGATCTAGAAACCTCGTGAATGAGGAGGCCCTGCCCCACTGGGGGCTGTCAAGCCAAAACAAACAAAAAACCTTTAAGATTAAATGAGTGTTTCTGTGTTGTTTTGAAGTGGTTTCACAACAAAAAATTGCACAAAGTGCCAAATTGTTTATTACTGTCCATCTTTCCACATGTAACAAGTCACCTCCAATATTCCAGTTTCATTTCCATGGCTGTCCATGTGGCTTTGACAGAGTGGCAGTGGGACAGGTTTTCCTCCAGCACATTGGTTACTTCAGTCACAGTGATTATTCTACCAATGCTCCATCCTCACATATTCACCCATCGCCACCACTGTGTCATCACAGCAGTTGACAGAAACAGTCAGCTCGCACCCACTGGATTTTTTTAAATAAAAATCTATACAGGAATGTTTTACATCAGCTAAAATCTGTGTCTCCATTTCAGTTGTAATAAAAACTTATTAAATGAAAGTTGTGTTTTTCATACCAGTTTTTCATTTTAAATGCCTCCAATTCTCTTTGCCAGTTTTGAAAGTTGTTTTTGAAACCAGATCTTCATGTTAAATGTCATCATGGTATTTCACCACAGTTTTTCTAAATTGAAAATTCCATGGCCACACAAACTATGGGCAAAATTAGAAATAAGTACTTAACAGATAATTTAAATTATTGAATGCATTGCAGGAACTCGAACACAAATTCAGCCAGACAGTCGTATATAGCAACATGAAGAAAATCCTGAACAAGAAGAATGAACAAATTAAGGAACTAAGGAAGAAACTGCAGCAGTATGAACCTGATGAAAATGCTGATGAATAATGGGATGAAACTTATGTTCACCAGATGTGTATATATATATTTTGTATACTGTAATTCTCACAGCAACCTAGTCAAATATCAAGGATATTCAATAAGTAAGGTTCCCTAGTTTCAAAAAAAAAAGGAAGTAATTACATTGGTACAATGTAGCTCATTTATTCCACTGTAATGTCATTATTCTTCGGCGTAATCCCCAAGTACTTTGATGTGTTTCTCCCATATTGACACCAGTTTAAAAATTCTGTCACAGTAGAAATTTTGCTGTTGCATTTGCAAACCTTTTCAAACAGCTATTTCTGCTTCTTCATTACTGCCAAATCATTGGCCTCCCAAATGTTTCTTCATTCATTTAAAACCAGTTTCTTACATTCATGCTGTGTTCACATCCATCACTGGATTTCCTGGGCTGACCACTGTGACCAACATCATGGATGTCCAACCATTTTAAACTCTGCACCATTCTTACTATGCTATCACCTCTATGAATGAGGAATGTGGAGTGATTTTCAATGGGAGAATATGTTTCACCCCTAAGAAGCAAGTCACACTACCATGACTGAGCTACCATTGTCATTGCCATTGCACATCAATTTATCCCCTGTACAGCATCTGAGTGACTTGACTCTTATGCCATCTTCTGCATGTTACCCCACTACAAATGCTACCTCATGCCCCCAAAATAAAATGCTAGCAGAAGTTGCTGACTGGGGAACCTCTCTTGTTGAACATGTCTCATATATTGCACAGTGCACCACTGTTTGCCTTATACTTGAGTGATTCCGTCCAGGAATGGTGCCCCATGTCATAGGTACGGTTGTAGCAAGATGAAGTGATCTGTGAAACTGGAGACAAAAACTAGTTTTACTTTGTGTGTGTCTTATCAACTTCAAGTGGACATGTCAGGTACGCAAATTTTATTATACCAATTTAGCCCAGCTTCCTTTATCATTTTTCTGAATGCTGATAATTTTCAGAAGAAATTTTAAATGAAAATGGCTAGCAGTGTAAATTTTTATGAGTTTTGTTCACCCCAAAAACCATGAAGGCTGATCAAAAATATCTGGTACAAAATTTTCAACAGAAAAACTACTAATAGCATTTAAGTGAGAACCATGTACTGTGTTTTGCAACATCTGATGCTGCATACCAGAGGAGCAGGTGGCAGGATGATATCTTGCGCAAGGTATTTGTCCATTGCAGTGTGAAGTGGATGTGTTGGAGCGACACAATTTAATTAAATTCTGCTGGAAACTCGAAAAATGTCCACAAAAGCATACAGGTTGCTATGCTACAACAAGCATTATAGAAAATTGAGTTGATCCAAGGCAAATTGAGCATTATTCCTATTTTAAGAATGGCTGGACCTCTAGTGAGAAATCAGGAAAATGCCGTACCACGAATCAGACTTACAGCTGTCTACAGGACAGTTCTGCAATGCCTGTGACATGCAGTTCATCAGAAGTGGCCTCATAAATGGTTTCCTATACCTGCATACAGCACCTTAACAGTGCTGTGTCCAGCAGCCCCAAGTATCGGGGAGTTCTTGGCCAAGCACAGCATCCCAGTGGTTCCCCATCTACCTCACTTACCAGATTTGGCACTCTGCAACTTCCTCCCTCAGGCTGAAGATCACCCTGAAGGGGAAGAGATTTCAGCTCACAGCATAGTTAAAACTATAACTTGGCAGGTGCAGGCCATTCCAGAATAGGACTATGACAGATGTGCTGTAAAGTGGAAGGATTGCTAGAATCAATGCAGAGTCTGGAGGATCCCATTTTAAGGAGACCACTGTGAGTAACTTGAAAATACTATAGTTTTAACTACGCACGTGCGCATGTGCACACACACGATACTGAAGTGTGCAATTTATGCAGTCACATAATTAAAATTAAAAAAAAATCCTGTATTGATTCCATTTTTCTGGGTTATGACACTGCATCAATGGGTAATTGGATCCCAGCATTTCAAGGTAATGTTGTACCCTCCGTGATAAGGTTCTTCAAGGACCCACTAGCCGTAGGTGAGGGCACTGTGTTCCCTTGAAACAGGTTCTGATTTTGCAGCAACACATCATATCCAGGAAGAATGGTGTCTGTAGCCACACTGCTGCACAAACCTTGTAACAATTCACAAACTAAATGGTATTACACTTTTTCAGAACCTTCGGTTTGTACACAATTTGGTGTTTGTTTTTTGCATTGTATTGACTTTCACATGTCAAGTTAAATGTTACCTGTTATTGTGTACACACATTAAATGCATGTAATAAAAGAAGTCTCATTACTTCAACACAGGTTAAGAACCTGGGTCTTTTATATGAATATTAAAATAATAAGTATTTCAGCTAAAAGTGTCATGATTTTGTACTGCCCACCAAATATTAGGATGATTCACAAGGAGCGTGAGATCAGCAGAACATGTGGCACATACGTAACATATGCAGAAGAGAAGTACCTTATGGGGTTTTGGTGGGGAAACCTAAGGACAGAGGACAGATAGAATCCCTACACTAAATGGCAAGAAATTAAAATGGAATGTAAGTAGGATGTGTGTGGGCTGGATGAATGTGGATCAGGACAGGGACAAGTGGCAGGGTGTTCTGAAGACAGACCTTCAGGTTCCGTGAACTTAGGGAACATTTTGATTAGCTGAGGCACTCTTAGGTTCACAAGGAATCTGTTCCATGGAATTAGTACTTCAATACACATAACTACAAACAACGGCATACAGAATAAGTGACTTGGCCATAATACCCACACAAGTAACACTGTCCACATCATGTAGGGCATGGGTTAGTGGAGATGCAACTTCATGGCTTCCTTAGTTTGGCACTAGACACGCAAGTGGTCATTTTCACTGCTGGGGAACGAAGCCTTAATACTCACTCTGTAGGAGGCTGGGGGCGTTAGAAACATGCTGGACATTTTTGTGAACAGTAAAAAAACTTGACCATTGGAAATCAAACCACGATTCCATGGTCATTCATCCTGTAGCCTCATCAATAAAATGGAATATGACCCTCACAACTATTGCACACAGCAGCACATGAATGCCTTGAAGATTTTAACATTGCACATTTTCCAAGCACCTATATTACATTCACAAAGAATCAGTACCAAATTGTTGCACTGTATTATTTGTTGGCTAGTTCTCTGACATGTTTTGGCCTGATATAATAGGCAATTTTCAGGGAGACTTCTATTAATATCTGCAGCATTTGTTTCAACTTTGACTATTAGCACTGTCCACATAGAAGTCTCCCTGAAGATGACCTATTTAGTCAAGCTGAAAAATGTAGAACTAATCAACAAATAAATGATACAGTGCAACAAGTTGGTATTGCTTCTTTGTGCACTTTCAAGATCTTTGTGATGGGAAACATCTTTTTCTTAGAGGTAAAAAGGTAAGCTCTCCAAACAACATGGCACCATGTTCCAGAAGACCTGAACCCTCAGATACAATGCTGTGAGAACATAAAAACCTACAGCCTGAAGATGATGGCATGTTGGTTGAAATGTGGCTGTAATGTGAATACATACCCATTTATTGTGTAGTTGGGATGCACAACAAAGCAGAAACCTATTACTCAGTGGGAGATTGTGATTTTATGACTGCGGCATGTCGTCTCCCCGTACATTTTTCCACTGCACAACAAACTCCACCCAATGTTGCAAATGCAATTTACTTGGACTGCACTTCTTCCTGATCAACTAACCAACATTCTGACTGATATACTTTCAATCATTCTTCATAAGTCACGAATTACATAAAACTGTACAGCACCCTTGAGCCTGCTTGAGACCTAACTCTGAAATCCTCGTAACATGTCCTAGTCTTAGTAAAATATACCCATTTACAACAGAATTTTGTACATGTATTGATATTGTTATCCTGAACGTCAAGAAGTGAAAGAGTGCAAACCAAATGAAACAGAGACCAAACTAGGAAAGACAATGAGTAGAAAAATGTCTGAGAAGAAATATATTATTCTGAAACAGATATTGGGCATGGTATCAGGGCAGCAACCAACAGACCAATGCACTGTGTCCTGCAGGACAAGTTGGTTGAAGGCTGGCCCATCTGTGCACTACCAGCTGGCCAGAAGGAAGCAGTCAATCCTGTGGGAGCTTGCAAACCAACAGGATAGCTTTAACAGGGAAGGGGAAACAGCTGCAAGGAATGGGGGTAAGGCTGAGGTTCAAATTTTTTAAGGCATGTGAAGAGCAATCATGCTGAATGCAGGAAATGAAATTTCAAGCCCACACCATGTGACAAACTCAAGTGTTACCTGTCCAAATACTAAGATTACAATGAACATTGCATAACCAAGATCAGACAATATCAGGCATTCAATCTGTGTCTCAAAGTTGTCTGGCTGAAAGGTACAAGTGGAGGAAAATTGGAAGTCTGATGAACCTCATGCCATGGCATATCCACTACAGGTCTCCCAAAATTGTTCACAGAATGAACAAAAGACTTCCGACTTCCTCAGGCAGGAGCCATCCTCATGCTTGCACTGTTCAATGCTGTATGAAGGGCCCTCTGCTGAACTGGTGAACAGGCATAGCTATGGGGGAAGTTAAATAGGTTCTAGTTTCTTAGGTCATAAAACTTAAATGGGAAGTCATTACAACATTAAACACGGCTCATTTGTTCCAATGAACTACAATTATTTCTCAACACAATCCTCCAGCAGAATGACACATTTGTATCATCCTGGCACAAGGTTAAAAATTTCAGTGTGGTAGAAACTGAGCTCTTGCTCTGGGGGTTTGTGACAATAATGAATAATTCCATCATAATGTAAATTTGGCTCTTACATTTGCAACCATTAATGAAGAGCCATTTCCACTTCTTTAATGTGGCATCAGCACTGAGGTAACTCTGAAGAGCTGCCGATTCCACAATGAGGAAGTGTAAATGGCTGTTCAAGAATGATTGCAAAAGGAAGCCCAACTTCAACATAATTTTGAAACTTGTGCCTTGTACCACCATGGGACAAACGTATCAATTAGCGCAGATGATGATAAATAAATTATATGAGTATCATAATGACTCGTAATTTAAGTGGTATGACATAGGTAACCTTAACTGAACATCCACATGTGTATGAAGTGTTGCTTCCCCAACCCACTCTGTCGATCTATTGCCTTTGCACCTAACCTCACCTGCTTCAATAGTAAAAAATGGATTTATAAAAATAATAAAACCAATCTTTTTTAATATTTCCTGTTTATATATTTTTACACAAGAGTCACAGTAATAATAACACAAGCATTAACGTTTCCTGTGCAGCTGCAGTGAATTTCTCCTGAGCCATGCGGCACGTCTTGATCCTCCAATAGTTTGGCTGTAGCGATGTCCTTTACCCAAACCTCGTGATTTGCGACCTGCAGATGTTAAGCCACGTAATTCACGATGCTTCATGACAGACTTGCATATCCAATTGGCCTTGGGATCGTGACGAATGGCCTGCAATAAAAAAACAACTTTCTAACTTAAAACAACACAAGTTCTTGATTATCTTGCAAAACAATATCTGTCAGCAGAGGGATGTTCTTAGTTTTGATCTGCTGAAAAATGTTCCTCTCCAATATCAGACAGGATAAAAACATACATTTAGCAGTGTGATTTGGTCCCCGACTTCTATGCACTGAGAATCAAATGAACACTGTGCACGGCACAGCCTGTTAGTGCCAACATCCACAATGGGCCCACATCTGACACCCATTGCTGTCAATGCAGCTATTACTTGTCCTTGCATTGCATTTCCTGCCACAGTGATGGACACGAAGCTAACAAGTATGGCACGTAACATGGGTGACAGCTGAGTGTAATTTAACACTGAATACAGAGCTAGGCAAGCCACAAAGCTGTTGGATATTCTGAAGATGAGGAAAAACTCTTGCCCCTAGCAGTATTCAGACCCCCCTTGGGGTGCCCACAACACAGCCTGGTCATTGTGCCAACTGAGCTACAGTATCACTGCTGACCCCAACTGGATTGTCCACACCACAGCAAATTTAACAGCCTGCCATACTATATATATATATATACACACACACAATTTTATCGTTCTTTTATTTCTGTAATTTTCATGTTGGACATACAAGTGCCCTAAATTCAACTGTCCAACTCCAGCAGTTGAAAGTTATTTTCAACTTGTTATACAGGTAGTTTAAGTTCTAACTCATCTTGTCTGGCTGCAGTCATACTAACCTTATGTGATGGGTCCATCGAGATAACTTCATAATATTTGTAGGTAGAGTCCTGTGCAACCCAGTATGAATTCAGAACACGCAAACCTCCACATCGTCTGCCAACACGTTCCTGGAAATGCACATTCAAATGGACTGTAATGTCACATCCACAGACAGTATACAGTCAAAGGCATAAGCATATTTGATATCAGACATCCAAGGAAGAATAATGAGTTCATCATCACTCACATATGTTGACATCATCACATATAAAACACACAGTAAAATTCCAACAATAAGGCGAGTGCCAATCACTAGCTTCCGGACTAATGGAGCTGTACCGTACAACATTACTTTAAACCGTGACAGAACAAAAAACTGCCCAACATTACTACTCAGTGATTCAGTGCCTTATGTCATGATTGAGACACTTAAGTCACCAGTCTCTTAAATGTGATGGGCCAAGTATGATCCCAGGCCATCCTACATAGCATTTGTAGTGGTCAAAGAACAATGGGTCAAGCTTTTCTCAGAGTACCTGTTTTTCTGTCAGCATCTTTCAACCATCGCTCTATATTCATTAACTCAACTGCCACTGACAGTACATAACCTTCACAAATCACAGAGCTGCTAAAACATATCCTTACAAAATAATCCAATGAGTGAATCCAGTCAACTGTTTTCCATTGTATAAGGAAATGAAGATCAATGCACAATTTGAAATAAAAAGAGAAAACCTTCTGTCACGGTACAGACTGCAGCAAACTGACACAAGAACAGTCCATTCTACCAACACACATAACTGTGGAATGGCATATCCTAGGTGTATAAAACAAGCTACATGCATCTGGGCAATGGAGTAACATCTACAGGCGCACAACACATGCCTTATGGAACCAGAGGTGTTATCCTTGCTTTCAAACCAGTACTTCTTGTACTCAGCAATAACCTGAGCCAGATGAATGCAGTCCGCACTTCCACTCATTTTTAACGCAATGCTCATCAGCAACCCCCATTTAAATTAAAGTCTCTTGCAGATCACTATGGCCAGCACCAAAGGGTTAATGCCCCCAACCCACCCATCTTATCCTTCTTTAATTAAAGACCACAATATCTGGTGATCAGCAGCGTACGAGGGGGGACCCAAAAATAACCAGAATGGTTTATTAGGTTCTAGACTATTACAACTCTGGTCTCCTTCAAAGTACTCTCCTTTTGACCCAGTACACTTATACCAACATTTTTGCCACTGCTAAAAACATTTCTGGAACTCTTCCATGCTGGTGTTCAAGAAATCCAGCATTTTTTTTTTACTTCCCTGACATCAGCAAAACGTTTCCCTTTCATCTGGCCTTTCATACGAGGGAACACGAAAAAGTCGCATGGTGCAAGGTCAGGTAAATAGGATCAGGGATAACCGCCATGTTTTTTTTTGCCAAAAACTGCTGTACACTCAAGCCCGTGTGGGCAGGGGCATTATTGTGGTGACAGAACCAATCACCGCTGCTCCACGTTTCTGGTCATTTTTTCCGTACAACATCGTGTAATCTTTTCAACACCTTCAAACAAAATTGCTGATTCACAGTTTGTCCAGGAGGAACAAATTCCTTGTGCACAATTCCAATAGCATCAAATAAACTAATCAACATGAACTAAACATTTGATCGAACCTGTCGAGCCTTCTTTGCTTTTGGAGAATTAGGAGTTTTCCATTGGCTCGATGCATGTTTTGTTTCCGGGTCGCAACCATAGCACCAAGTCTCATCTCTGGTCACAACTTTCAAAAGAATGTGGGTCATTTCCAACTTGCACCCTTCTATCGTAACAAACATTCAAACAATTGTTCTTTTGATCCTGTGTCAACAACCGAGGAATGAATTTTGTGGAAACACATTTCATATTCAAATCTTCTGTTAACATTCGCTGACATGAACTCATATTCAAATCTTCCGTTAACATTTGCTGACATGAACTCATATTCAAATCTTCCGTTAACATTCGCTGACATGAACTCATATTCAAATCTTCCGTTAACATTCGCTGACATGAACTCAAAGACAAACCAGTTATCTCAGAAAACTCATCAATGGTCTGACAACGATCTGCGTTCATTGTGTTGCGAACTTTTTCAAGATTTTCATCATTTCGGCAGGTTGAAGTTCGGCCAGAACTTTGCTGGTCCTCACATGACATTTCACCCCCTTTGAAATGTGAATACCACTCATACACTGGAGTCTTATTTACAGCTTCTTGCAGCATTCAAAGAGTTTCAAAAGCTGATTTCCCTAACAGAAAACAAAACTTCATGCACACCCCTTGTTCTTTATTGCCAGCCATCATAAGAACTTCCTAGCAGGCACTTAGAAAAAAGCCACAAAAACAATAAGTCAACCTAGATTGACGCCACGCGGCAGACTGCTAGAGTATTGTGTTGACTCGCGATACCTAGCGGCACATCGCGCAACTACTTCTAGTTCACGTGCCACATTTAAATTCCGGTATTTTTGGGTCTCCCCTCGTATTAGGCTTCCATTATCATTTCTGCACTGGCCTGTTACTGTCTCTACAAACACAACAGAAGAGAAAGTTTGTTCCTGGAAAATGGCTAGCAACAAACAGAAGCACACACAAAGGTGGAATGAAGTTAAAGGAAAAGTCGAAATAAAGAAAGAAGCACAGAAGAAATTATATGCACCAACAGTGTGGAAGATACACAAGGGTATATTATGAAGAGAAATGAGGCTAAAATAGAAGGCAAGCAAAAACAGAAGCAAGGGAAACTTTGGCTAGGAAAAAGAAACGAATAATTGGCAAAGTCCAAAATGTATTTGGCACACAGTGAAAAACTTGAAAGGAGGTTACAAGAACAATTAAGGAATGTGAGAGATGGGGACACAATGTAAAAACAAATATTGAGAATATAATAAAAGTATGGAAAGAATATATACAACAGTTCAAAAGAGAATAAATGATGATGATGATGGAGGAGGAAGAAGAGGAGGGGGAGGAGGCAGAGGAGGAGAAAGAAAGAAAAAGAGAACACTTGATTACAATGCATTGTGAACTGTACACAGCAAGCATTCCAGGTTTAACTTGTTCTCTATTCCACATATGATATTCTCACAGCAGGGTTGTCTAGAATTCAGAAACTCTAGGTGACAAGTAATTCCCAACATTGTAGAGGACATCTGCTTGACCCATTGAAATGAAGGTACAATAAGCCTCCAAAACACTGGCAACCACCTGTGCAACAATTAGTGACTCTTCCCAAGAGACCTCAAGTGTGTGCTCTGCATGTCTTTATGATAACCCACATCTGTTAACTTTGACACACTTCTGAAGGCTATGTCTTCTGTATTATGACTGTCGCACATTCTTGCGGTGAAATGTTTACACACCATCCTCAACAACAGTATGTGATAGTTTCTGTATCCTTTTGTGGTGTGCATGCACGCACGCATGTAAGTTCACCCAACAAATTAACAACAACAGTAGCAACCAAACCATGTCTTACTCCTACTGCTCATTTTCTGTCATTTTCAATGATGGTTTAATGCAGACATGTTGAAAAGCACTGGCAATAAAGCTCTTTGTCTCAGATTATTCTAAATAGGATTATAGATTAAGCAATACGTGGAATTCAAATGACCACAAAATCATAAAATCTGACACATTCAAAATGTGGTTTTCATGAGTCTTGGGACACGTACAAAATACTGCCATCCCAACAAGGCACAATTGATATCTCATTACTATTTGAACAGAACTGTACCTTTCAAATATGACTACTTCAATTGTGAACATACACATACTGTAGCAGTATATGTTGATGTTTCCTGAATAGACAGACAAAATCACAACACAAAGATGGCTAATAAATCCTCAAAAATGCAATAAAATTCAAATATCTGGGAAAAACAAGAACAAATCAAAACTGTGTACAAGAAAAATTTAAGAGCAAATTATAATTCTGGGAATGCCCACAACCAATCAAAAAGAATATCTTGTCTTCCCCTTTTCTGTCATAGTATAATGATCAGAATACATAGAACTGTAATTTTGCCTTTGTTTCACATGGGTGTGAAACTTTGTCTTTAGGGCAAGAACACGGGACAAGAGCAGCTGAGAACAGTGCTAAGGAATATATGTGTGCCTAACAAGGAAGAAGTAACACAAGACTGGAAGAAAACTACATTATAAGCTTCACGTTTTCTACTTCTCACCATGTGTTACTCAGGTAATCAAACCACAGATATAAGCTGAGCCTGTGCCATAATGGTGGTGAATAGAAAAACACACAAGGTTTGGTACAAAAACCTAAAGCGGCAACCTGGAAGACCTTGATATGTCAGAATCTTATCACAACAAATCTTAATTAGAATTGGGGGTGTGGACTGGATGCATCTGACTCAGACAATGACATGTGGTGTGCTCTTGTGAAAACAACAACCAACTTCTAGGTTTTACAAAATGCCAATAATGTTTATGAGCTTCTCAAAAGGACCACTGGCCATGAATTATACATACTTCTGCAACAGACTGCAAGTTGCGAGTAGGTTTAAGCTGGTTCACACCATGACTTTTGGGTTTACCAAATGTTGCTCCCTTTGGTACTGGGCGCTTACGACCTCCCCGGCGGACACGTATACGGTAGATGACAAAGCCTGGAACACATGACACTCAAGTGGCTCAAAATCTCAGTTTCATGTGTCTGCTTTCAGTGCTGTTCACTTCCATCCACATTTTTTTAACCTCAGCCATACATAATCCTCAATGAAAATATAGGAGTGGTGCATGTACAACTCATCACTGATTTTCTTTATCCGATTCCGTTCACTTTCAATTTCGTATGTATACATACCTTGCTTGGCTTTATAGCCCATTCTGCGAGCTTTATCTGGACGTGAAGGCCTTGGAGCTCGGTGCATCGTTGTCAACTGGCGATACTGCCAGCATCTGATACGTAGCAAAAATCTCATAACGTCACTTTGTTTCTTACGGTAAAGCTCCTGAATATACTTGTAGGCCCCCATGACGACGGAGTGGGCCAAATGCACCGACTACGTAATCTTCACTGAAAAAATAGCAGTGCATTTACCAAAGCTACAATCCCCAACTTTAAATTTGTAAAATTAAACATACATCACCGCAACAGTCAGCATGCCAACAGGGAGGATTTTACCAAAATCCAAAGTATAAATAGGCACAACTGGCTCGAAATATCCTAGAAATATATTTAGATACATATTTAAAATTCCATTACCGAAACCGATTACTTATTAATACTACAGATTCAAACGATTCACAAGAATATTTCAACTACACTATTCCACTCACCCACCACACCATGAACACCGGAACGGGAAATGGAAGTGACGCCGGAACTAAAAACTACACCACGAAATACAATGGATGTATAAAATTCATAGATACAGTTATTAACTCAGCAACATTCCAAAAACTTCCTTATACCGTAAATAAGACAAGATTTCAACCATAATTAATGCTACAAATCTTTAATCTTTGCTTACATTTAGCAACGTCCAGGTTTTATGTATTGACTGTGTCTAAACATGCAGTGGGTTACATTCCCCTGTGCGAGATGTATACACCAGAGTCCGCGAAATTCAAGTTTATCGACGTGGCCGTGCGAAGGAGTATACTTATTCCATAGAACAGAGTCCTTCCTGAGAAGCTAACCGGTTCTCAGCTAGTCATGAAATTTCCAGTATTTTACAAAACACGAACATTCATTACCGCAGTTAAAATGCACGCCACCTGACCCTATCCTGAGCCAGATCAATCCAGTCCATGCCCCACTCGCATCTTGTAAATCCATCTTAATATTATCTTCCAATCTATGCCTGGGTCTTTCAAGTGGTCTCTTTCCCTCAGGTTTCCCCATTACAACCCCCTTCCGTGTTACATACCCCGCCCATCTCAATGAGGCAGAGATAATTTCATCCAGAAAACAATTTCTCTCTCCAAACAATAATAGTCTTATGTAACGATTCTACATTGCATGCCCATTGCGGTGCTGTGTTCGTCCAAATAAGTGGCCAAGTCCTAAGAGAGAGCAAGGAAAGCAGTATCACAAAGGGATTTTACCTACCCTTGAGTTCTTTGATCTTCTCAGATGTTGTGCAGCGTCAGTGGGTAATTTGTTCTCAAAGTTTCACGATAGGATGTCGGTTCCACCTTCAGGAGTGAAGACATCAACATGCAAAATTTTTGTATCTCTTCATTCTTGAAAATAGTACAGAATTCAACCACATCTAGGCATAGCCAAAAATAATTGGACTCTTCCAACAACGTTAGGAAAACATCAACTAACTGCATTTGAACATACAGCTAGAGAAAGCAACAAATAACATGCATTTCCCTCTAAGCACAGCTTTTGAGAACTGGCTTAATAGGAGCTTCAACCAGCACTGCTTGGAAGGGATGTTAGCATGTTCCTGACGTTTTGAAGTGCTAAAATCCTTTGAGACATTGGTGACTGTTTATGTGGTCATGACATCACATCCCACAAGACTATTATTAGCACACCACCTCGATAACCTCATATCTTACATTATGGACTGTACTTATTTATACATACTTTTATGTTACAAATCACTCTCTTTGTATTACATAAATTTCTTTTTAATAATTTGCACAGTGCTACTCATCAAAAGAGAACATGAAAATTCTTCTCTAACTCCATGGAGATGTAATAGTTTCTTGGTTATTCAAGAAAGTCACATTATTTCTTAGATGATGAAGCCTAATACCATGTTCACAACAGTCCACCAGTAATCCTTATCATGTGCCAAAACAATTCAGGCTACCGCCTCCAGCTATTTGCGATTGCGATATCATTCCATGCTTGGCACAATAAAAGTAACTTAAAACCTGAAATTGTATTTCAAAACATGGACATTAAATATAAAAATGAAACAAAATTTTTAGGTTTATATTTTACTGAAGATGTAAACTGGGATGTGCAGATAAAACATGTTTGTAACACATTAGACAAAAACTACTATGTAATTTATTCGCATTTAAACATTACAAGTATAAATACTTTGAGAAGTATACAGTTTGCAAACTTTCACTTGCATCTGAAATATGGTATTCTTTCCTGGGGAGGTGATTCACAGAGTACAAAAGTTTTTAAATTGCAAAAGAAGGTTGTGAGATTAATACGTAATGTTAAAAGAAAGACATCATGTAGAGAATTATTCAGGACATTGAATATACTGCCAGTGCCATGTGTGTATACAATGGAAACTGTGTACTGCGTTAAAGTAAATAATAAAGGGTTAAAACAAAATTTGGCCATACATGATTATGAGACACAACATACAGCGGATTTTCAAACACAGTTTTGTACAACAGATATTTTTAAAAAGAGTGTAATTAATTTGGGGACAAAATTATATAATAAGCTTCCAAATTATTTAAAAAACTTGGAGAGTTTAAAACCTTTTAAAAAACAACTTAAAGTCTTTTTATTACAACAGACTTTCTATTCAGTGGATGAATACTTGTGCTGCATGCAGGCACCCTGACAGGGAATTTTACAGAAAAGTATGGTATTGGCAATCAAATTACTAATAAAACTAGCAATGTAGGGACGATATAAATTTTTTAGTTAATAGAGAAAATTTTAAAGTTTTAGTTTATTGATATTACTTTTGGTGCAAATGTGGACAAGGAGAAATTGTTAAGTGTATGGAGTGAAAAAACATGTTTTGTGTGTGTGTGTGATTTATATTGAATGTGTAAAAGTACTGCACTTCTGTAGAGGTATGATAAGTGGGTAATGAGTATGAAGGGTCATATGAATGTTTATCTGTTATAGCAGAAAGAAGGTGTATGTTTTTATGCTGTATATGAATCATAACTGTTATACAAATTTTTTATTTTGTATATGAATTGTATTAGCTAAATAGAATTATAAAAACTTGGTATAAGAAATGATGGGTGTATCCTATACACATTGTTGTCAAAAGGATGAAATAAATTGAAATTGAAATCCTTGTATACACTCCTTTGTCTTCAAAGTGGTCTATTTTCTTCCAGTTTCCTAACCAAATTGCTCTTCTCTTCCATAAATGCTACATGCCCAGCCCATGCCATCCTCTTTGATTGATCACTCTAATAATAATGACACAGATTAAAAGGCATGAAGCTTATCATTATGCAGCTTTTTCCAGTATCCTGTCACTTAGTTTCTCTTCGGTCTAAATAATCTCCCTAGTGTCCTCTCATAAAATCCGTCCGTTCAGTTCACATTAGCTCCTTCCTGTGAGAGACAAAGGATTACCACCACAGCAAGTAAAAAGTAAAATTACTTCATTTGTGCAAGCAATTTTTTTAGTGTCATTTCAGAATATCTCAACTTGACCATTTGAAAATTACTTATTAGTTATCATTAAAAAGAGATTTTGTACTGCATTCTGTTGTCATTACAAGAATACACATGCTTAATTTTCCCAATATTCACTACAGACCAACCTCCTTACCAGTGACTAATGCAGTCTTTCACTGTTGTTGTTATTGTTGTTGTTGCTGATGTAGTTAGATTTAAGGGACTTACAACACTGTTGCTGAAGATTCAAGTCTTCTAGAATGTCATGATGTGTTGATAAGGTAAGGTGAATTTCGTCAATATCGGGGATGACACACCTCAGAGTCATGATGTGTTGATAAGTAAATAGCCACTACATTTTGAAGGACTGTATTGCCTTCAGCTTCATGGTCCAGCAGTTCATGAATGATGACATGATTGTCTATATCCAGCATTTTATGTTCTGAAAATTCTACTGGCAGGGAATCAATGCGATATTGTGTGAACAACATTTTTCACTCAAGTTACAGATACCCATGAAGTCAACCAAAATGTGACATAGTCCTTAAGAGAGGTGCAAGAGAACTTTGAACTGTTCTGTAACCAACTGCAATTCAGTACATCATACTGTAATTAAATACCAGGCTAACTCCACCATAAATCATGTACAGTAAAGAATAAACAAATGACCATCAAACACAACTTTATAAAGTATTCATACAGCTACATGTTTCAACCCCATGAGGTCATCATCAGGCCGGCTTTTAGAACACATTAAAATTAGTATATACAGTATTGCATTGTGGAAGTGCGATCTCACTTCTTCCAAGTATATTTACCATTCCATCTTGCTTTAATACATTCAATTGTTTATAATTACAATAATGTGATGGTTAACTGTCAATATCTTTTAGAAAAGTGGCACACATATATATATATATATATATATATATATATATATACACATCTCAAAAAACTGAAAAGGGAGTGCAAATTAATTGCAGAAGTACCACTACCAAAAACAAAATATTACTCCCAATAAATGGCATGGTATTGACAAGCTTTCACCACTGGAAAAACTTTCGGTACACCATAAGCCGTGAGGTGAAGTGGACATATGCCACGTAAGTGACCTACCACCTTGTCAACATAATACTTCACCAGATATGTAAGTACCAGGCATCAACAACTTATATAACTATCAAGTCAGTCATAATACTTCTAACATTTCACACTTCTTGTTATAGGACAAAAAAAAAACACACACACACAGTACCTGGCAATGAATAAGGCATCACACAACAATCAAATAACCACAGCCTTCACAAACATCTGCCACTTGCTATTAAGATTTTCACAGTTTAACTATCACCCTATTTTAATTTTGAACAATTGAATGTATTAAAAAAAAGATTGGAATGTTAAATATACTTGTAAGAAGTGACATCACACTTCCACAATGCAATACTGTATGTGTACTTCTTTTAATGTGTTCTAAAAGCCGGCCTGATGATGACCCCATGGGGTTGAAACATGGATGAATACTTTACAAAGTTGGGTTCAATGGTTATTGGTTTACACCTTACTTTATAGTTCAACACAATGTGATGGATAATATTAAAATGTTAAAATTGAATTAAAGCATGTACATTGAGCAGGACCACAAAATAATATGATTCCTAGAACTCAAGTGCAGAAACCAATATTCTGGAAGCAAATTACCTAATTCTTAACTTTAACACAGCAACAATTCAGTTTTTCACAACAGTTGATCAGAACATGGTGTTTTATGGGATTCTGCACTGGGGAGTGTTACATGTTCCAGTGTCACATATCCAAGCATCTCAAAAGAACTTTGGAATATTTAACCACAACACGATGCAGAACCCCAAAACACCATCATCAATTCATTTTGTTCATTTCTCACACTGTATACAAATTCTCTCATCCAGTTTAACCAAAACTCAGTACCATTATGAAATAAATCAATGCATATACCACCACGTAATGTCCACACAACAGGAGCCAGTCTGCACACTCTAAAACCTGACAAAAACCATACAAAGACAAGAGTGCAACAACAGCATACAGGTTAACAGTGATCTCCATATACAACAAAAAGTCTGTGCCAGTTAATCAGTGATTCCCACATACAACACGTAACTGTGTTAGTGCCACAGCTGAACCCATCAGCACAGTGACAGAGAGGACACCGGCTGTACTGAGATCCCCAGGTACAATACACGAACGTGCCAGTGCAACACGAAGTGTCCAAAACCAAAGCAACACTACATCCAGCTACAAGACGTTTATCTCCAATGCCACACGAGACGCATTCAGACCCGCTATTCGCCATCCGCAGCCCCCCCCCCCCCCCCCCCCCCCCCCCCACCCCCAACCCCCCACCC
>Ga0136643_10004104_pt1 | contig 19928 bp, 8 predicted proteins | sample TergutLab28metaG_FD_96883 | JGI IMG/M metagenome (GOLD analysis project Ga0136643, IMG submission 96883) | Labiotermes labralis P1 segment gut microbial communities from Petit-Saut dam, French Guiana - Lab288 P1 (version 3) (version 3) | ecosystem: Host-associated > Arthropoda: Insects >...
ATTTTAAAAACACAGATTTTGTAGACACAAAGATATTTAACTTTTACATGTACTATCCTTCAGCCAAAACGAGCCACTGAAACCCACTGATGACAAGAACATAAGAATTTTGAAAAATAAACTAGAAAAACTTAGAACCTAGAAGAAATTAAAAAAATAGCCAAGTAGATTAGATGCTGTGATGTAAATTATGTGTTTGAGCCATAGAACATGTGGTTATATTTGTACGTAAGTAAATGCAGTTGTAAATAGCATTACGTAACTAGAATACTTACAACACAAGTTTTATAACATACTTTTAAAACCAATGGAAACTAAATATATATATAGTTTCAGGGTAGTAAATATACATATATACATATAGTTTCAGGGTCAGCCCCCCTCCCCCAATGAAAAATTCTGGGTGCACACCTGCACCCCAAGAAGAGTAGTGTTACCAATTTATGCAGTACAGTGAGACACCTTCGGTAGGTACGGATGAATTTGATCTTCACACCTTTATTCTATATGGTCTGTGTCCACTCACTTGATATCGGACAGAACTGACAGTATTTATTCTTTATTCTTATATAAAGCAAGTTTCTTTTATCAAAGAATAATCATCAGACACAAGGGTGGATTTGCCATGAAGCTAATGAAGCTTAACTTTCTGGGTCCCTCACTTGCACGGCCCCCTTCCAAGACCCTGGGAAAGGCCCCATTTATGCCCTAGAAATGCCCTGAAATCTTATAGATCATGTATGAAAGAAACATTATAGAGATTTTCCCAGGTCTGACAACAGTCCTTAAAATTTATATGGCATTTCCAATAATGAGTTTTGAAGCTGAAAGGAGTTTTGTAAACTATCTGTAATAAAAAATAAATTTTGTTCAACCATGCTAGAGGAAAGTCAGGTTTATTTTTGTAGTCTTTCCACAGAGAATGATATTACAATATCATTGCCATATGAAAAGGTGATCAAAGACTATGCAGCCAAGAAGAAAAGTGTTATAGAGGATTGTCAAGCAGTTAATCAATAAAAATATTATGTTACTTTTATGGATCTTGTGATGTTTGTGGTATTTGCCAGCTTTTTTAAATCTGTAGTTTGTTGTGATTTCTTTTTTTCATTCTAAATAAATATTCACTTTCATACCTAATTTTGTATTTGTAATTTGGTATTCTTTTTCTTCAGGTGGATCCCAAAAATTATATAAGCTTCAGGCCCCACTAAACCTGGATCCACACCTGATTGCTCATTGAAATACGACTTTTTATCCTTGGTTCGGTTTTCAAACCTCAGCGGATGCCAGATTTTCTGCACCCATCCAAAATGTTCCTGGCACCCACCCAGCCTCTTGTACAATGAGTACTGGGTCTTTGCCACAGGTAAACAGGCCAGGACATTGTGCTAACCACACACTCCCTTCTAACACCTAGGTTAAAGAGAGAACAAAACTATAATTCTACTCCCCCTTGATGTCTTAATGAAATGTTATAGGGCAAACATTACTTCTGTTTGCTTGCAGCTACAAGTTTAATTTTGTATACTGTACTTCATTCATGTATTCATCCAAACACTGTTTTTTATGCATTCGAAGTAATCTACACAGAGAACATCAAAATTTCTTACTGTGGTTGAATGTTCCCTTCTGCTTCATCATGTCAACAAGAGCCTGTTTGGAGTGGGACACGAAGAAGACATCTTTGTGTGTATGCTCTGGCAGGAACTGGGATTGCCAAAGACCCTTAAAGTATGCTGCATTTGCCTGAAATACAATATCAGTGGACTTTAGAAGTGTTGCAAATATAATTTTTTCCCAACAATTTCTCTGTTAAATGCCATGCCATACGTTTCAGCCCAATAAATATAGGATCATTTGATGGATTTTGATGAAACCTGATACTCAAAGCATGTAAATCAAGATAATTATATAAAATAAGTGTATCTGTACAAAGCAGATACTGAATTCATTGTAAATTTCTACTGCTAGGTCACTGGAGTGACTGAGTTTCAGAGTTACCTATTCTGTCAGGACAGAAATGTTCCTCACCACCCTATCAAACCAGTTCTATGAACACAAATGAAGTTCTGTTTCCATCTTACCAGCACAAGTTCCGTGTCACGTGTAATTTTGTCTTCAGGGATAAGGTCCTTTATGTGCCGCTTAGTTTGTATCTCCACCCAGTTGTTGATACTTTGTCTTGCAGCCTCGGGATCAACACCAAAATCCACAGGCTGAATCTCATCCTGAAATAAGTGTGCTACGCATTCCCTCAGCTTGAGCTGTTTTGCTACAAACAGCTTGTTAGCTGACCGCAGTTCGTAACTTTCAGAACCATTGATCTCTCGCATAGCCTCGTAGTGCTTCTGAAACTGGTACGCTTGCATTGTATTGATCTTGCTCTGTATAACAAAGAAATGAGGATTATATTAACTCATTGTCTGCTGTGGGCAGATAATATTGAGGGTGAGGCTTGAAGAGATAAGATGCAGATATATGGATTGGATTCATCTTGTTAAGAGTAGGGTCTGCAGTCTATGGTAATTGACCTTCAGATTACATACAAGGCATAGATTTTTGTGAACAGATGGACAACTATTAGATTCAGTGTTATAAGTTTCTGATGATGGTGTATCATACTTGAAGTCATACACTGTTTCGACTTCATCCATCATCTGCATCTAAAATACAATTGAGAACAAATTTCAGAGTTAGTATTGGTACCCATTTTCAGGTAAGACAGTGCAGTGAACACCTACTCATTTGGGCCCAACAAGCAACCCATACTAAGTCCTCTGGCACTGAGTTTTACAGTTGGATTATAGACAATGTTCAAAAGTACATGGTTTCAAATTTAACTCTTACATACTTGAAAATCACTCTGAGGTACAGAAAAGGGTCCCCCCCCCCCCCCTTAATTTTCTCAGGTAAATATCAAAAGAGGAAGTTTAAATAATCTTAACTAAATTAATACCCACCATGCTTTATATACTTGCAGTATCTAAATATAACAGTAGTATGTACACTTGTGTGTCATTTTACTAGCATTAATTTATTTCAGCTTCAGGGTTGTCACTCCTTGCTAAAATTTTATTATCCCAACTATAATTATGGTCACTATTTACTATTCTTATTTTAATGCAATTATACGTTATGGTTTGCCTTTTTGGGTCAACTCACCCCATGCTATAAAAATATTTAGAATGCAAAAAAAGAATAGTTAGAATTATGAAGGGGCTGTAAAAATAAAGTTTCATGTAGGAATCTGTTTGGAAGGTTGGAAATTCTACCTTTTGTATCTCAATATATCCTCTTACTTACGCTTTTTTTGTTAAAAACAAAAACCTGTTTATTTTGAATTCAAAGAATCACACTAATAGTACAAGACAATTTAATAATTTTTATGAGCCCAAAACTAATTTTACTGTATACCAAAGCAGAGTACATTACATGGGCATTAAGATTTTTCAACAGTCTTCCTCCATACATTAAAAATATAGCCAATAATGTCAGGAAATTTGAAATTTGCTTAAAACGATTCCTACATATACAGTCTTTTTACTCCACAGAAGAATATTTTCAATATAAATCTATTACAAGTTGATAATGTGCCATTAAATGTCTGTCATAAAATGAATATACTTAATATATAGTCCAAATAATATATATTTTGTCACTAAGTCTCACAAAAAACATTAACTTTGTTATGTTAATGTTATTCATATGCATAAATTTGCTGTCTGTATTCATTTGCTACAATTGCTCATTGTCTGTACTTGACTTGTTTTTCTGTTTGTTAACTATAGCCATATATTTCTATGTTTTTGTCGTTACACAGTGGTTTTTGTCCTGTCTGTATTAAACATCATTCATATTCTTGACTTGGAGTCAGTTTTTTTGATTTCCAAAATTTACACAAGTAGAATTTTATATAATGTATTACTCTTGACATGTTCTATATCCTACTTATTGTTATTGTGGATTTATGGAACGTAAATAAAATATCATATCATATTACTACAGTCATTCTACTATAAAACACATTCTTCAGAGTCCTACTGTCATCTTCATTATCGTGATATCATCATCCTCCTCCCTGCCTCCCCATCTCCTCATCCAAGTAAGTAAAAATGAATTTTATGTTTTGTTGACCATGTATCTCGATATAATCGTGTCATGAAAAATTAACTTGATGTACAACTTATTCTTAGGATATTTCATCAACCTCTACATGTTTTGGGCATATACGTGTACAACAGTTGGTATTTGTCCTGGTTGGATTCCAATCCAACCAGGACAAATACCAATTGTTTTATACATACGGTTGTACCTCCTGATGATGGGCCTAGATACGCCCGAAACATGTAGAGGTTGACGAAATACACTAAGTACAAGTTGTGCATTAAGTTGGTTTTTCTTTACACAATAAAAATTAATTCTCTGACTATTTTTGTCACCTAACTTACTTTGACACATAGAATTTAATCACTAGTGTATTCGTAAATCTCCATGTCCAGCAATAGGACTGACCCTTTAAGTGCAGCAGTCATACTGGTATTTATCCCACCTACCTGGGAATTAAATAGGAATCTTACATTTTGCACAAAGTGTGTGTTAATGAGTTTAGTATATTTATGAAACTGAACATCAGGTATTACTCTGAAGGGTTTTAACCAGCTGCTTTTAAAGGTAAATGAGCAGTTTTTAAATATTTGTTAGACGAATAGCAGACTTCAAAGTGTTAATGATCTGCTTTAAGGCAAACTGCAGTCTGGCGTCCTAAATGTGCCATCTTGTTTGAACTAACTTGCTAGTCCACATTTAGCACACTTTTCTTATTTTAATCAGTGACTTCCTGCATTGAGTAAACACATTCTACACCTGCTGTTACAGTCTGCAAATAAAAATCCTTCAGTGTCTGAAGTCAACAAATATTTGCACTGAGACATTATCTCAAAATCTACACAAATGAATTATCAATCGCTTTTATATCAGCATATACTTGCTGCAGTGAAACTTTCAGTACTGCGTGATCATGACAAAGTTCAGCCTTGAAATTTGGAAGTACCTGAGGCAGTAATGCTGATCACACACGTCATTTTTTTTTTAATTTGATGTTTGTTGGACCATGCATCATTATGATAACTGAAGAATAAAAACCAACTAGATGCCACATATTATTTTATTGTACTTCTTATAGGCTCAACATGTTTCGGGCATTACTATGCCCATCATCATAAGCTTACGACTATGATGTTGATTACCACATTGGTCTTTTGGCTCATGGTTTGCTGTAGGTTGGAGGTTAGTTTTGGTTAGGCTGGAGTAGTGTCTGGGTAGCAGGCTAAAGCTTTAGCCTGCATCCCAGACACTACTCCAGCCTAACCACACAGCAAACAAAGAACGAAACGGCCAATGTGGTAATCAACATTATAGTCGCGAGCTCCTGATGATGGGCATAGTAGTGCCCGAAAAATGTTGAGCCTATAAGAAGTACAATAAAATAATAAGTGGCATCTAGTTGGTTTTTATTCTTCAGTTAACACATGCCATTGTCTGTCAGTCGCAGGCTCCCCATCACACAGTTATGACATCCTTCAACTGAAACCCTTCCAACTTTAACTGGTAGGATCTTACCTGAGTTTCTGGAATTCTAAGAGCTGCCTTAAGAGACTTCTCGGTGTGGTTCGCAGCACCAAAGTACGATAGTAGGAGTGCATTATAAATGCTGTAAGGTGAAAAGAAAATGTTGTCTTTTGGGTTGACTGCGACAGCCTCCCGAAGCATGGCCAAGCTGAAGGCCTGTTCCCCGGCGAACAATTCCTGCCGGGTGCTGGGGCTGCTCTGCAATTTGTTATCATCAGGGCTGAAGCACTGCTGTATGCTGAGGTTTGGCAGCGTCGCCACTAGCGTCAGTAGGAATGGCAGCATCATCTGCGTCAAGAAGAAGGACTTCACGAGTATAATTTATTTTGTAGATGGTATACAAGTTTACAAAACAGTTCTGTAATAGTATTGATCCTATTTCGTTTGATGGAAACTCGCTGAATTTGGCTGCCTTTGGTACTTCTCGGATATCGTTAACGACTCTGTAAACAAAGTGAAATGATACCTTATTTACTAGCATCGTCAAGAGCTATGATATTATCATTGCATCTTGAAGGCAGAGATATCTAGGATGTCCTCTACATCGACAGTAGGGCCCACTTCTATATGGTACCATCGTCTGAAATTACGATGAATAATTTATCAACTGGCGAAAGTGTTCGTTCTTAGACGAGGTTTTCCTTTTGAAATAATTAAAACTGCTTATATTTTTGAAGTCTTATGAGTCTTCCCCTGCTGACTACAAACCGCACAACAGCGCACTTCTTCGCCTGATTTTTATCTTAAATAAACTGTATTGGAATAACGAATTTTCCTGTCCCTTATAACATCTGAAGAGTATTGTCTTCCGAGACATGATCCCGTGTAATCCAATAAAAGAACAGGCACTGTCACTAATTGAAAATAAATTATTCGTCCCAATTTTGGGTGATAGTGCCTTCGGAAAGCGTGTCTTAATGCCGATGTTTCTTAGATCCATGCCGTCCACGGGAGAAATTCAGATCTTCTCTATGTACCGCTAAGAAGCAACTACACAAAGACTCCTCTTCGTAGTTTAAACACTTAACTGACAGATCAGACTTAGTTGTACTGCAAGCAACAAAGCATTAAAATGTTCCTTTCATTAAATACAATATATAAAAACAGACATATTGTAGTATTTACACAACAATGGCCAAATTCAATAATTAATGCTGGCAGTAGCAGTTCCTAAAGGACAGAACATTGTTGGAAATTATTGTTTTTTGCACTACAAATAGACACATAACGGTCTATCAACATATCGGTAGACAAGGAACGGAGAAAGAAATCGAACAAAGGAAATAGTTTACAACTTTTTTCGTTTTACGCCAGAAAGAACTCTGATCCATATTAAATAGACTGTTCGGTGGGCCCCAGAGCCGGTCTGAGCGGTTCTGAAAATAAACCTCCGTGTTACCACAGGGATTCAAACTCGAAACATCCAACCCGTAGCTAGTCGATAACCGTCTACGCTTTCTCGGCTTTAGGCCTATAAAAGACAGATACAAATTACCAATTTAGAATTTTCGTGATTGGTTGTAATCGCCTACAGTCCTGTTAGGGTTGTGAAATCCAGAAGGCTAGGTTAGACCGGGCATGTGGACAGAAAATGGGAGAAAATCGGCCTTAATACAGGACTTCGGTGCCGAAACAAGTGGAAAAATTCACTTGGCATACCGAGAAGAAAATACTTGGGTACGAATAGGAGCTGACTTGCGAATATGGGAACCGCTTAGAGAAGATAGTTGGAAAGATGGAGCCTGCAATCTTTTCTGCTGAGAGGATGTGGTAATAATGGGTTGAAATGCCTGCTTCTGCTACCACAGCACTTGCTAGTTGCGGAAGTCAAGTTGCTCGAAAGCCGCATGGACAGAGACAAGCTTTTCCTAACACGTCATGAGACTGAAATTTGATTAGACAAACAAGCTTTTATACTAGGCTTCAGACTTTCACGGCCGTGAAGTCATATGCTGCTGATTCAGGAAAGCGTATGGATATTAATAATCCGAAGGATCATTCTACACGGTCACCCTTCATAACTTTGTTGTCCCGACGCGCTCAGACTGGAAGGTGAACCTCTTCCGGGAAAAGAGTGTGGTTCACCGAATCACATACAGTTTTCATTATTTTTTTAACTTGTTTTATTTACTCAGTTTATTCTTGATATAAAATAATGGAGCGCTATATCCAGTAAAACATCTAGATCATTTCTAGGAAACTGACACAGTCACTTCTCTGCACTCCCACTTACACCACACTCGTACGCGACTGAATTCGCACTGGATTGCTAGCGTCCGTTGTCCGCTGCTAACGTTTTCTCATTTAAATCTCTCCCCTCCTACCTATCACCAGCGGTCCTGAATATACGTTGACAGATTAACTTACAACGCATGCCATGAACAGTCCGTAACTAACGCCAGCAATCCTAAGAAACAACTGTACTAAAAATGATCGGCTACAATCATACTGACCACAAGACATCAAAACCAGGGCATCAGCATAAGCAGGTATCATAAATCGGTTCTAACATCTCACTACCATTTCATGTCGATAGGTTACCGTAATATTTCCATCATAGAGATTGCAGTACATTGCTTCGACCCGGCGCAGTCTTCACTGTTAAATATCAGGTCAACTTGGAGATCGTTGTTACCATTGAAGGCGTCGACGCACGCACGCGATGAGGAGGTGGAGTCGGATGGTGCGACAACAAGCGAAATGACTTCTGGTAAAACCCTCCCATGTATCATGTATTGGGGTCATCGCCACCCACATGGCACATCTTGCTACTTGGCCTACACTTCACCTGTCATTCGCACTTCTTGCGAAATAACTGTTTGCGCGTACGTTCGGTAGGGTTGAATATCAGCAAATTGCATTTCTTTTTTAAATAAATTGTGCACTATAACATTAAATGCCACAGTCTGTGACCCTTATTCCAAGCTATTACTATTTACCATTTTACTGTCTTAAATTTTTACGGGGCTCCTATCACACGGAAAAGCCGAAGCGTGGGAACCTCCTCCCCTGACTCTCACAACTCCCACCATTTTCTCATTCATCACTCCTATTTGTCGTATGTCTTTCTCTCGTTAGTCGTCGACAATTTGTCTTTGGCCTAAAATTTAGCCTAGTCCAAGTTGTTTGTCGTTCATCTCAGACTTCGGATGCAATCCGACAAGAGAAGAATTAGTGCAGCGCGACACTGAAATAACGCAAAAAAAAAACAAATAACAAAGAGTAAACTGACTGTAATTCAGTGAATCAAAACGGAATTTTAAAAATCGTTTAACTTTTAACAACATAAATACATCGTATCTAGAACAGTATAACTTTCAATATATTCTGTCAAATAGTGCATTCCCGAAGATGCAAAATGTTTGCGAAAAATAAGCCTAGAGAGGGAGAAACATTGTCAATTAAAATGTAGCTGTGTTTAACGGGTCATTAAGACTCCTTTTAATGACCAAGCAATAAAATGACGAATATGTTATCCTTAAAAAATGGAATATAGAAGATATATCGTTTTAACGATGTTAAAAAACTTTTTCTTGCGACTAGGTACACATACTCCACATCTAAAGGTGTTTATCAATGAATTTTCATTGACTTTTATGCAAGAAAAAAGCATGTGTCGTCATAACATTTGAAATCATTTGAAGGCCTTGGCACTAGGCTCGCAGTTACTTCCTGATCCTGTAAAATAACCCAGCGTTACATAACCTACAATTTAATGAACAGAAACTCTAGCGATGTGCCCATTGCAGTCTGTGAAAAACAATGGGCACTGCATGATGAAATATAAACAGAGAAGTATGCGGGAGACGGCCGTTAACCTGAGAGACAAAGGAGGCCATTTCTGTGCACTGGCTGCTAATTGTTAGTCGGGAAATATCGTGTTCACCTGCGCTGCTCGTGTCTATTTAACGGGGCGTAATTTTCTATTTTCGGAGCGTGGTTTTCGACGAATGTTAGGCCCTTCCACACACAGTGGTACTCTGACGTAACAGTACGTCTCTTTGTCATGTAACATATAAAATATCTCTTTATAGAAAAAAAAAACCTTTGGTAACATGTGTATAAAGGTGTAGTGGCTCCAGTCTGCTCCCGGAGAATAGAATAACAGATTATGCCCAGCTCATAAAGGACCTCAGTCATATTTCTAAATATCGGTACACGACCAATATTTGTAAAGAATATGCCATGTTTTCTAGGACTGAAGGGCAAAATTCCTTTAACAGTAAGAACATTAACTTTTCAAACTCGAAACTTATTCTGCAGTTACGTGGGTACAAAATAATTATGGGAAATTTTGTATTTTCTGACAAAGTGATTTCACATCAATTTGATAGCACTTATTTATCTATGGAATCGACCAGCTTTTCAAAATACTCTACATAAATTTCGCCTTGCAGTCAACAAATTTGGGTCCATCAAAAATCAACTTTTCCAATTAGGCCTCAAGCCGCTGTTGAACCCCTTTCACTGCACTATCCTTAATCAAATGTAAAGTGTGTTAAATATGATTATTTTTTTGTAGGGCACACACTTGTTCAAAATGCTTCTTAAAATCATTACTTACTGCAATCGGCGGCAGACCAGAAATTTTTATCACTCTACATGTCATCCGCTCTCCTCTGTTAATTTCCACGCATTTATAAGCTTATATTTCATTCAAATAATTACGGACATACGTGCATAACTTACATAAATGATCACTCTTTCCGATCACGAGAATTGAATAACAAATCTTTTTTTTTTTAATTTCAAGTAACGCAAAGACAATATTAAAAAGCATCACAATACTCTCACTGCTCAAAAGACACGTAAATCGTCTGGGTTTTTGTATACGTCATCCATGTTACTGGTAACAACGTCTATTTAACGTAAAGTAACGCTGATTTTTCCTCCCATTAATGTTGCCCACAAACATCACAAACCTAAACTCCGCCTAGTATGAAACATTAAATTGTAACGTAATTATTGCCAGATTAGAACTTCCGTGATATACCTCTCTTTCACTGCAAGCGGTTCCTGACTTTTGGAAGGTAGTGACTGCCTTCGTCTTTAAGGACTCAGAGGTCCAAGCTTGCTAGGACCATTGAAACCTTGAAGATAGAGGCTATATTTTCTTTCGAAACGTCTGAAACCGCTTCCCATTTAAACAGCGTCACATCTCATAAGACAGAATTACCAACCACACCTCTGTAAAAATATAAAAGGCACAACTGAATGCTTCGCTTTGAAAATGCCCGCCAGGTTGTGTTAGGTGGCCCACGGTCACACTTACAAATTACACATGTATTGTAAAGATTTCGCGATAATTTAGGTGGTTAGATGCACCATTTTTTTTTAATGATTTTCATACGTGCGTCCCGCGAACCAGCTCATAAAAATGACTATGGGCCTTTGCCAAGAAAGGAGGTTGGACAAACCTGACACAGGCTGTGACCGTATTCGTGACTAAAGAAGAGGAAAGCATATAAAATGTGATGGAATTTGAGAATGCCCTGTCCGTTTACGACTGCCATCACCAAAGCTACTGCAGTTACTGCTGTTGGCAGCAATATTTAATCCTCCACTCTCATAACAACAATTTCACTTTAACAGCTCGTTCTGACGCAGCAAAAAGGTTTCTGGAAATTCCAATTCTGGACCTGTATATCACTCTGTCAAGGGGAGTCAAGACATCCTGAGGGCTCCACATCACACTCCTTGAAATATTCAGCCTTCACGAAAAGATAATATTATCGCGTTTACAACAAAGCTTGTTATTTCATCCTATCCTGTTTCAACCTATTTCGGTACACACAAGTTCCTTCCTATACACCCTATTTATAAGTACTCAATTCATTTTTTTCTCATTTAACTCATACTCGACATACACCAGTTTTTATCATGTCGTCATGTTCTCTGATTTTGTCACATTCAACTAAAAAGCCACAAACCAGGGGTGTCAGTGCTGATGTAAAAAGCAAAATTTCTTTAGTGAAATAAAACGTGGGGTTAGTTCGAAGTGCCAAGTTTACCGGCTAATGTCCGACAAGGAACTCTGCACCAGCCTCGTCCAGCGAAGGAGAAAGCTAAGCCTGTATCGAGTTTGGAATTTGACCTGATTCCAACTGTATGGAGAAGGTATGAGTAGGTACTGACAGAAAACACCTTGCCAGTAAATGAGACGCTCTTTCTCTGCTTTTGCTTTAAACACTAAGCCTGAAATGGCACACCGATTGCAGTCAATCTCACGGTGTTGCAGAATGAGAACTATTTAAGCTGATGTTTGAACAGCTGGCCTTTCCATCGTCTCTGACGATTATTAATTTACTTACGGCTTCTTCAGCTGCAGCGTTTGTCCCGTGTTAAGCAGAAGGGGGAACTGTGAATGGCGAATTGGAAAGGATATTGAAGAAAACGCTTTTTATTATTAAAATCTTATAGCAGGACCACGACGGCATTTCTTTATAGAAACTGAGAAAAACTACGGAAAAACTTCAACAGATTTGGCATAGGTTGAGCAGGATTTCCTCGACCGAAATTCCACTCAGACCAAACAGAATCCTTTTGGCATGCTGAGTGGGAAGGGATTGTCTCGCATAGGAAATTAGAACCGTTAGCCTTGTAATGCTCTCTTATAGGACAGATAACATGAGACATGAAGACTACCAACGTTCAAAAAATTAAAATTTCAAGTAATTCCACATACAACACCATCCCGCTGAAAGGACAATGAAATAACTTGAGTCTCCGAATAGATTCGCAAGGATTCATTCTCCTGTCAGGACAAACGGAAGTACTATTATATAGAAAAAGATAAATGTATTTCACCATGATGAAAACAGAACCTGTCTAACGCTGTTCTGTAGCGAAACTTTTCGGAAAAAACTTAATCCTTGATCACTAAATAACTAACTAACTAAACTAACTCCATGGAGCACAGTCCTTTCTGAGAAGCTAACAGGCCTTCTGATATTCAAGAAATCCACCTAATTTTCCGGATCTCGAAGGTTCATTACAACATTCACAAGCTCCATACCCTGAGCCAGATCAATCCAGTTCATACCCTCATCCAACTGCTTGAAAATCAATTTTAATATTATCCTCCCTTCTACGAATTCGTCTTCCAAGTGGTCTGCTTCCCACAGGTCTCCCCACCAAAACCCTGTATACACCTCTCTTGTTGCTCATAAGCTCTACCTGCCCAGCCCATCTCATTCTTCTTGATTTAATCACCCAACAATATTTGTTGTGGAGTACAGATTATAAAGTTCCTTGTTATGTAGTCTTCTCCACTGTCTTTTACCTCGTCTCTCCTAGACCCAAAAATCTTCCTCAGCTCTCTCTTCTCGAACGCCCTCAACCTATGCCCCTCCCTTAATACTGGATGCTAGGTTTCACACCTATACAAAACAACAGGAAAAATTATAGTTCTGCATACAGGTCTATTAAACTTCATATTTTTGGAAAGCAAAGTGGAAGACGAAAGATTCTGCACCGAATGATAGTAAGCATCCCCTGACTTCAGATTTTGACTACAGGAACAAACAATTCGTAAAAAGAGAGCCAATGTACGAAACATGAATCATTTTCAGTAAGAATGTTGTCTTTCGAAAATTGTCATTTTATTTTTTAAATCAAAATAAAGTGGTTTTATAAAGCAATGATTTCTCAGGTGAAGGACTGGGTTATTTTTAACATTGTTGTTCTTTGCCATTACATTAGGCTTCTCCATATAATCAAAAATGATGGCACACATTAAGTGTCGAAACGCTTATGGTAGGTGAATGTTTTAATACTTGTAAAGGCTGTTGGTAACCCCACAAAATGTGTATCACTTTAAGTCGTAAACGAGGATTTCAAACACCATAACCTAAGGATTCTGTAAAGAATATTGCACTGCGCATTGTGCACCGTTCTAGACTATTTAATACGGTTCTACATTACACCCATAATGCGTTTTATGTCTAAATATATACGAGATAACAATCGACATAAAATTGCTAAAACAGTTCTAACGATCCTGTGGACGTCTGATGTTGGCAACACGATGTCCAAACATTTATTGTTAATGCACATGGACGCTGAAGGTTATTCATATTATATTTATGACACGCTCGGTTGTGTTTAGAGACAAAATGAAGACAGTCTTCACGATCTGCTAAGTGTCAAGTGAACCTTTTGTTTGTAGATCAGCGATCGTTTCGGACTCAAATCCGGAACTAAAAATACATAGATTTTGTTATGAGAAATTTACACATAACATTACGGTATAAATTAAACCAGAAACACCATCACATGCCTCATTCAGAGAAGACGATTCCCTGGCCGAAATTTAAAACCAGGTTTTCCGAAATTCAAAGATGTTGCGATTCTCACTCAAATATGAGTCTGCGCTATACAGACTATCCCATAATTCTGGGATCGTAATGTAAAAATGATAAAAACGGCTTGTATTTACAAAATTTGTTCACTGCATCCCCCATTCTGACTGATACACATTGGTCTCACCGCGCTGGGTTTTACCTCTGGGGTCACTTTGGTGTATGAGGAAACAATTCAGATGGCTACACACTGGCGGTAGCGCGTAGTCTGCGAATATAACACCATCACCTATGACACGATTTGTCGGAATATTTCTAAATATAATGACTTATCATCTGATGAGGAAGAAAACACATTTTGTGGTAGTACGTTGTCAAAAACACGCAACTAAAGACGAATGGGTCCAGGGTATAGAATGTGCCATTTGGACGCATTGGGGTGGGAAGAGAGAGATCCCCGATAAACTGCGAAACTGATGTTCCTGAAAAGGGGGGGCGTTATCGTTGCTAATTACCCAACTCACCCCAAGTTCGGGGTAGGCTGCAACATAAGCACAAGTTAAGAAAAATTACAGCTGTAGTTAACCACATTAGATTGGTGGTATTCTTGTAGAAAACCTAATTTCTTTAAACTTAAAACTATTTGTCCATTAAAACAAGTCGTTATATTGCTGTTAGTCACAACAACGTTATATTTTATTCAGTAATGTCTACGTGTTTCGGTTTAAAAATACCATCATCAGACCATCATTACAAGAACTTTAAAATAAGGTACAGCGCAGTTCAAATTGTGCTTGTAATGTGGAATCTCTCATGGCTACGAAGTTGATATAAAACTACATAAAAATCATTGAGTTGGTACAAAGTTGATATAAAACTACATAAAAATCATTGAGTTGTTACAAAGTTGATATAAAACTACATAAAAATCATTGAGTTGGTACAAAGTTGGTAAAAAAACTACATAAAAATCATTGAGTTGGTACAAATTTGATATAAAACTACATAAAAATCATGGAGTTGGTACAAAGTTGATATAAAACTACATAAAAATCATTGTGTTGGTAAAAAGTTGATATATATTTTGTGACCTGCATAAAGCATTTGACTGTATCAATCATGCTATTCTACTACAGAAAATGAAATTTTGTGGAGTATCAGGAAAATTTTACAATTTGATAAAGTCTTATTTAGATGGAAGGTATCAAAATGTAGCCTTAAGTCATAAGAAGGATATTGAATCCACTTGGGAGAAAATAAGACAAGGGGTACCTCAAGGATCAATTTTGGGACCCATTCTTTTTCTAATTTATATAAATGACTTGTCAAACCTTACATCCACTGGAACTAAAATCCTTTTGTATGCGGATGATACAAGTATAATAGTAACTAGTCCAAATTTGGAGAATTTTGAAACAAAAATTTGTAACATATTTGGGGATATTAATAATTGTTTCAAAGCAAACCAATTAACATTAAACTACAATAAAACAAGTTACTTACAATTTAATACAAAAAATAGCTGGGATTACGAGGTGAAACCTAACTACCAGGCTAATTGCATCAAAATCTCATCAAACACAAAATTTTTGGGATTGACTATCGATGACTCCCTATCATGGAAAGCTCATATAGACCAAATTATGTCCAAATTGAATACAGCATGCTTTGTAATTCGAACGATACAAGCTATAATGTCTTTAGAAACTTTGAGAATGGTCTATTTTGCATACATACATGCATACATAAATCAAGCATATAGTGATAAGATTTTCAAAATCCAAAAAAGAGTGATTAGAATCATTACAAGTTCAAGAACGAGAGACTCATGTAGGGAACTGTACAAAAAATTAGAAATACTACCCTTATAATTGCAATATATCTACTCAATATCAATATTTGTTATAAAAAACAAACATTTATTTTATACAAACAATCAGATCCACAGTAAACACACAAGATTTAAAACCAACTTACATCCACCAACAGCTAACTTAACAAAGTTTCAAAAGGGAGTGTACTACTCGGCAATTAAAATTTTATCAACCTTCCTCACGAAATCAAAGACTTAGCCAATGATATATTATCGTTTCGGAATGCTTTAAAGAGGTTTTTACTTGAAAATTCCTTTTATAATAGTAAGGAATATTCTAATTATCGGAGACGTTCCATTCAAATTTAAATGAACAATTAGTTTCAAGTACTTTAATGCTGTACTTTATTTATAGCTAAGATTCTTCCAACTCTTATGTATATTATGTCAGTATGTAAGTGACAATGTCTATATCCACAGTTTTGTATCCTAATTTGGATTTATAGAACGCAAATAAATTACAATTACAATTAAAACATAAAACTACACAAAAATCATTGAGTTGGTACAAAATTGATACAAAAACTACATAAAAATCATTTAGTTGGTACAAAGTTGATATAAAACTACATAAAAATCACTGGGTTGGTAATTCCCTACCCTGCAATTGTGTCCAAGTTGTGTACAAAAAATGTCAAGCTCTGTAAGGCGTATGGAACGAACATAATTTGCACTTTTACACTATTTTAGCATTTTTGTAATGATGGCCTGATGATTGTATATTAAGACCGAAAAAAGTAGTCATTTCTGAGTAAAATATAATATGGTTATGTTTGAAGGAAATAGTACGGTTTGTTTTAAGTACATATACACAACGTAATGCCCTCTCTAAAATTAAAACAATGTTACCATTTTTAATATCGTTGTAATGTCAAATAAACGTCAGTTTTGAAAAAAAAATAAAATGATTTGCAAGTAACCCCCTGCTACCCTAAAAAAACTAAAAATGTACAGATATTTACACGTTTCAGTGCAATAGATCTTACAAACTAGAAGCATCAGATGCCTCCATATTCATTCTAATTACAATAAAAAAACACAAGCCAAACTCTAAGAACACTTCACGCTGCCTAAATACGTACCGCTAGCATATTTTCAACTACCAGACTGTTCCCAAGAAATGTGACAACAAATCTTGCCTCCTAATTCAAATTTCTCATAATTTTCCTAGTTCTATAACCCTATATATACATAAATAATTAAATTACTTCATTTTTGTTCGGGTATACATTTGTCTTGAGTGGAGAGTGACAGGCTTTCCTCATTAATTCCCGGCGAATACTAGAGCAGTGCCCCCAAATAGAAAAGGCTGATTTTTAGCCGAAACCATACCTACTTAACACCAAGACCCATATATAGGTCTATGGTGCTTGATTCCGTTTCCCAAAGATGAAACACAAACATGGGCCAATTATGACCATTATTGTACAGAACTCTTGGGACTTTTCCTACGACTATTTTTATCTTTTATCAAAATGATGGAATAAAAGTTAAATCATGTATTTCCTGTAATTTATATCTGGAGTTTGACGTTCATAGGGCCGTGCATCGTAATACATTTCTATAGCAAAACCAACTAGATGCACCAATGTATCAAGTTTATTTCATTTTGGATGACACTCTACATGTTTCGAACGGTCTTTCCGTCCATCACCAGGAGTTGAAGACTGTACATACTGCAACAGGCATTTGTCAAACAGATATTGCTGTCTGCTAGCAAGTAAACATCAGTATCTCTTTGACATATGTCTGTTGCTGTATGTACAGTCTTGAACTCCTGATGATAGACGGAAAGACCGTCCGAAACATGTAGAGTGTCATCCAAAATAAAATAAATTTGATACATTGGTGCATCTGGTTGGTTTTACTGTAGAAATTATATCTGGAGTTTTGCAGTTTGCACTGTGAAATTAATTCCGTCTCCAAAGAGTTCATGACTATTTGTATGATGTCAGCAGTTGTGACAACACCTGTACATACCTAAAACTAGAATATAAAATACGTCCGTGTGATGATGATTCTCATTAGAAAGGTCCAAACGAGTGAAGAGAGAGCTAACATGAAAGTTGACAGAGATGAGTGTGTACAAACATCATCTCGATTTCTTTGAGGATGAAAATATAAGACACCATTGCAAACACAAACAACACTTCCGTTAACAATCAAAATTATGCAGTTAAGAGGCCCACAAATAAGATTGGAACCTGTACTTCAAGGTTGTGTTTTATATTTGACATCAGGAGGAACGTGTTTTAACAAAATATTGTCTGAAGTAATTTTTAAAGATGACAAACCGTGTTGAAGTTAAACGTCCGGGAATTCCCAAGCAGTTGCGTCAAGATGTCCTGAAAGATTCATTATCTGGGATGTAAAGTCAGGTGGGCTGGTAAAGTTACTGAAGATTCAGGGGAAAAAACTGCTGCCTTCAACACAATTTCACATTCGCTGAAGATAAACGTAGCTGATTTCTCCAAGACGTCCTTAACTTTCTACAAGACTACACGGCATCGTGTCCCAGAAGACACCAATTAAGCCACCCACCGTAAGAACCTTTAATCTTGCTGTTTAATTAGATTGACAATTTTACTGTCTTGCGCTTTCCACCAATTCATTCTTTTACTGTCATTCTTGAAAAAGTTAATAGACGTTCAGTTGGTCAATAAATTCACTGCGACATTTTTAAGCCCGTTCGAGAAATTGGTAAAAGCGACTATTAGCTTCACCATGCCTGTCTGTTCGTCTGTCTGTCCGTCTTTCCTCAAGGAACAACTCGGCTCCCACTGGACGGATTTTCATAAGATTTTATATGTCACGGTTTTTCTAAAATCTGTGGAGAAAATTCAAGGTTCATTAAAATTTGACAAGAATAACGGGCACTTTACATAAAGACCAATACACATATTTATATCGCGCTCAATTTTTCTTTGAATGAGAACGCTTCAGACAACAGTTATATAGAAAACCAATACACGCATTTAGGTACAATAACTTTGTTTTCGAAAATCGTTCCGATTATGAGATAATGTGGAGAAATATTGTTGAGCCGGACAGGCCACGGATGGCAACATGGCGCATGCGCATTGCATGCTGAATACCTAAAGCTACACACACACATTCAGAATACATAATACTTATTGCTTTTCCACTGCAACAATGGTTGCACGAACGCGCCTTAACGTTACATTGTGCGAACACTGCTTGTCTTGTTTAAACTTCAATATTTTGACGTCATCCATAGTAATAACACGTCACTGGACCATATTAGTGGACTTTGCCCACTGTACCCTACAAAGATCCAAATGACTTCTGCCCAAACACTATATTCTAGTTCTGTATGATCAATTTTAATATTCTACCTTCTACTCTTAGGTCTTTCTAGCGAGCCATTCCCTTGAGACCTTTCGACCAAAATTTTATGTGAATTGTCTCACACAATCCTTCCGTGTGTTTCATCCATCTCATCTTCTGTCAATTGAATTGAGTAATACTTGGTAAAAGCCGATCCCGTTGGCAGAGCGGTCTCAAGGCGTAGGCCTGCAGCAGCTCGCTTGCTTGCGCGACGGAATCGAGGTTTCGGATCCTAGTGAGGGCATGGATGTTCTTCTATTGTGTTTCTTGCGTCTTGTGCACGTAGCGGCCTCTGCGACGGGCTGATCTCTCGTTCAGAAGAGCCATAATTTGTGTGTGTGTGTGTGTCTAATTTGTGTGTAATCTAGAAACTTCAACAACAATTAGTTGGACTGTTGCGTCACAAGAAATTATTCTTGTTACAGATTTCAGACTATGTATCAGGCGTGAATATAAAAGCCGAAATCGCCCAACTCTCGCCCACGTGGAGGCAGCGAAATATTCTCACACGCTTACTGAGCTACATCTAACCTGAGTTAGAGGCATATTTCAGAAAAACTGCAGCCTTGCGTAGAAGACTTTGTTACGGATTGCCCTTTAGCACTTGTGAAGGTCTAACTACATGGAGCAGTATTTCCTGTAACAGAGTTTTGAAGGTGGTTGTACTGTACATGAGAAATACAAGCAGCAGATTCAAAAAGTTTTGCCGATCGTGGCAAAATTTTTGTTGGTCAGCCGGTAGTCTCCCAGCTAGTCAAGATCCCCCCCCCCCCCCC
>Ga0136643_10004105_pt1 | contig 19925 bp, 9 predicted proteins | sample TergutLab28metaG_FD_96883 | JGI IMG/M metagenome (GOLD analysis project Ga0136643, IMG submission 96883) | Labiotermes labralis P1 segment gut microbial communities from Petit-Saut dam, French Guiana - Lab288 P1 (version 3) (version 3) | ecosystem: Host-associated > Arthropoda: Insects >...
AAACAAACTGCATTTTGAAGAGAAAAAAACTGAGAGTATATACCATGTTTAAAATATTCAGTACCTATATTTGTTGAATAAATATATAAAATGCAACTTTAGAGGTTAGCGGTGCGGTACGTCCACTATAGTTGACATTAGGCTTCTAAAGGGTAAGAGGGAACATACTGAAAAATGAAGTTGGATGTAACAGCTCAAAACCACTTGCTCTGTAAAATACATTTATAATTTACATTTTCGGCAGATTTAATTCTTCTTAGAAATTTACAGGAATTTTTCAATAACAGTCGAACTCAGCATTCAAGCCAGGGAGGTCGTGTTAACAAATTTTAATCCTTGCAGCTTGATACAAAAAAAATATTTAAATTATAACACTATCAGTAAAAAAAGAATACAAATTATCATAATTATATATAGTCCTCAAAGATATCACAATATTACTGATCATAGAGATTAACACAAGAATATAGATACTACTTTATTCTGTTCTGAAAACTGTGGATTGCAGAATTTACGTTGAATTTTCACATGTGTATTCATTTCTTATACAAAAACACGTACCCTTAACTAACAAGGTGATTGTCTGTTGCAGATAATGCAAGAGACGCTGTCTTTCTTCATGTTTCTGCTTCAAGTGAAAGACAAGAATGGGGAAACAACATAGGACTAACGAAGAAGAAAAAAAACAAGCAATCTTAGGACTCAATCACAACTACAGGAACCTGTGTTCTTTTTAAACAGGAAATCCTGCTATTTCAAATTGACTAATTTATTAACCATGCAAAAATCATATTTTAATATTACATCACAATTTAATTCGTGTCTGTATTCTTGTCATAACTCCTTTCTTACATATCCGGAAGAAAAAATCTCGACCTATTTCCCTTAAAATGAGAATGTGTGAAGATACTCTGTATGTATATAAGTAAGCTTTTCATCGAAATTGCACTTCAAATACTATATTATGAGAGTACAGCAGGTCTACAAAAACATACTAAACTATTATTCCATTTTCAATTAAAAAATATATCCTTAATTACAGTACCTACTGCAATTCATTGTTTTGCCCTCCGCCACGTTAAGGTTAAATGTCTTGGCGTAATACAATTCATGAATTATGTTATAAAAACAACAATCAAATATTAAGGTTAAATGTAATTTGCGACCGAGAGTTTTATCAAATTAAAAACTTGATAATTCCATTCAATTTCACGAATAGGAAACCTTCTGGAAATCATCGTAAGATTCAGGCAGAGAGCGTGTATAATTGGAATTTGAATTTCTAGTTAAAAACATGAAAACAAAATTAAAATTCATATTTTTAAACGACGGAAAATGGTCTTGTTTCCACACTTTCATAAAACCAGCTTTAATACAGGGTAAGGTGAAATAAATATATTTTCTTAATCAACAAAATTTCAATATATCCACATTAGAGAAGCTGGAATAATGTGTTGTTACTGACAAAGCTTTTCGTATAGCTTGTGTTACTTGAAGCACAATTCTCAATACCGTAACCTTAACAGACAACAAAATACACCTTTAATGTAAAGCGGAGAGCCATATCCGCCCCCCCCCCTCCAAAAAAAAATAAAAAAATAGATTAAAAAGTCTCATATACCAAAAGAGTCTGAACGGTGTGGCACACACTTCCAGTTTCACAAAAAAAAAGCCTTAGCTTGATCTAGTGCATTGGGTTCTGGCGGTCATAATATAACGGAATGTGGAAAGTAGCAATGGACGGAACAAATGAGGGATGCTTATAAGAAAATTTGTTACTTTATGTGATTTTGTGTTGTGCGAAACACAATAAATAATTTTATGAAGAACTGAAGACAAGCGACTGATTTGGGGCAGAAAAAAAGTTAGCCGTGCACACTGCTTACACCGCAATTTCTGGCGAACGTAACATGACGTCATCAGGCACATAAAACATCGAGCAGTGATCGACTCACAGAAACCAAAAAACCGTTCAAATTAATTTTCTGAAAAAGTTTAATTCAATAGAGGCAGAATTCAAGAAGGAAAAATAACTACGCCGACAAAACTACGGACAAATTTGAAACTCCGAAACTCCTGTTCGACTCTTCGGAGATAAAGAATTCCTCTGTTGTTTTCAAAATCTATTCAATTAGAATTTTATTCCTCATAGTTTCACAGCAGGATACTAAAGTTTCTTCCTTGTCTTCGGTTACGTTTGCACATTCACTCAAATTTATATGTTGGTTTTGTCGTTTGTCTCAGATTGCGACAACCAAATATTGAAAGAGCAAAGGATCTAATAGACAAACAAATATTCTTTTACACAAGCATCCATAAATTACTTGATACTTACATTTACAATTGCATGAAAGCTAACTTTCAGTTAGAGGATATTGAAAATATAATTGTTTTTATTCCCAGCAAAGGTCATGGATGCATTGAAATGTACCCATAGAACCTCAGGAAGTCTGTGGATCTCAAGTTAAGAACGGCTATTCTAGAGGGATTTTCTTATGCAGAGTAAGTAAGATGTGTAAGGAAGACAGTCAAAATGTGTCTGTACTGTAGTGTAGGTCTTCTACTAAGGGAAAACTTTGTATAGAGATGAGGTAAAACCGTTTCGTTCGGTGGGATGAGTTAGCGCTGGTAGGAGGTGGCTACACAGGTCGTCGTGAAGGATGAGGGACAGCACGATGGCGTAAAATGCGATCGGACTCCTTCTCACATTTCAGAAAAAAAATACAGAAGGTTTGTTACAGTGTACAAGTACAAATGCTCGAAATTGTTTAGAATTAATTTAAAGTTTTAAAGCATCAACTCCTACATGTTTCGGTCTCATTGTTTCATCATGAGGAAGAGCGCAGCTACACAAGAAAATCGTTGGAACCTTTCACAATCTCCAGTGTGCGCAAGAATTGTCGACGATTTGAAGATAGTTCTACTACACACTGGAGATGGTGAAAAGTTTAAAAAATTGTTTTATGCGAAAACGCACTCCCTAAAGTAGGACCATTGAAGACCGACACTTGTAGATGATGTCGTATTACAACATTATTGCAATTGTGTTTAATTGTGTGCATTAGTTAGTTACATTGTTGGTTTCTTCCAAAATTTCCACGGGAGGTGGCACCCATGCACTGGAATTGCCAGTCCCAACGCAAGCTGTTCTGGATTTGGTTCCGTCAGTTTAGGGAAGAAGCAGAAACATTACCACTGACAATTATAACACGTCAATTCCTCTGGCCATGGAGCTGAAATCCTGACAACTCACTTTGGTTGGCAAGATGAAAAAGAACAAAGCGTGCATTCCACCCAGCTTTACGGCGAAAGCAGATGAAGGAACAGTTCAATACACATTTGACCATGCAAATTATTTCACTCTGTTTTCCGATGCTCCAAAGAAAACAAGAGGGTCGTCTTCATGTCCACTATGCATTCCGAAAAATGGATAGAAGAGGATACTGGAAAAGAAGAAAAGGACGTATTTTACAACCAGGAAAATGGTGGTGTGGACAGTCATGATCAAATGTGCAGCTTGTACACCACGGCAAGGAAAACAAACCGTTGGCCAATTAGGATCTTTTATGGAATAATTGACAGCGCTGCCTTGAACGCATTTGTTATTTCACCGAAAATGTGCCCAACTTTGGAGAACATAAGAAAGGGAAGCGACAAATTTCTTGAAGAATCTAGCCCTTACTTTAATCATTCCACATGTACGTAAGAAATTCGAAGTGCAACAAACACCGCAAGATTTGAAACAGGTCATTCACAGTTGCGGCATTTTATCGGCAAACTCTCCAGCTCCAAGCTCCACCCAGCGTCATACAGTACAGTGCAGGAGATGCTACATTTGTCCCAGATCAAAGGACAAGAAAACCAAATTCATCTGTAATGAGTGCAATAACTTCGTGTGCGAAGAGCACAGCAAATCGTTGTGCAACTAATGCCAGGAGTGAAGGTTAGACCTACAGAAAATGATACTATATGTAAAATAATCAGAAAATCACACATTAAGTGTTGTGGAATATTTTATGCATTTTGTAATACATTTTCTGTATATTTCTCTATCTGCTTCAATATATTCGAAAGTTCCTAAGACAAATTCGTACTTGTTTGTCGAAATTTGAGTACAGACCTGTGTTGTGAAATACTATTTGTGGGAAAAGTACATTGTAATAAAATGTGTTTCTATTCCGGTTTTTTTTTAAAGCGGTCATATTGACCCCATGGTACTCTTAACGTAACTTTTTTCATGGTACCAGAGCAGGGTTAAATTAGAAGCAGTCTGTATTCTAACAGGCCAGCAGCAAATTCAGTGTGAACGACACAGCATTTGTGGTGATTTGGGAATGACATTTAACAACAATTCCCCCTTCCCTTCGCCGCGTGTGCCAACGTGCGTCCAGTCGACACACAATGAGGTGATTTTGTAAAATATATTGTATGCTTTTTTCTGTGTAATTCTCCGGCGTTTGACTTTTATATGCCAAAGTTTCGGAACACTCAGTCTGTTCCATCTTCATAGGCAGGTAGGGAGGTAGGTCTTCTGACACCTGAAGAATAAACTATAAATTCGGAGCGAATAATACTTCAGTTTATTGCGTTTGTGTGGAGATTCTGCCAGTATGACAGATTACGTATCGTCGAAACATAGGGCGATTACTGAATAATGAAATAGAGATTTGGAATGTAGTTCGTAGCCTAATATGCCGAACTTATTAAAAAATGCCGTACAAAATGAATTAGACACGGTTACCATAATGGTAGACTCCTTACACGTAATATATATACGGCGACAAAGTTATTAACTACACAAGGAGTGTTAGTGAGTATTTTACAATAAAATAGGTGTTGTCGTTTGCATGTTAAACAACTTCTTTCACACTCTCGTCTGTAGTTAACATTTCGTTACCCAACCGCAATTACACGACTCGGATTACGCACACCTACAGACAGATATAATTGTGTAACTTAGGTCCGTTCCTAGAAGAAGTTTCCAACTTTCCAGAATTCCTGGCACATCAGCGCGCGGAAATATAAACAATATCACCGCAAATAATATAGAATTTTTACCTCATTTTGGGAAATAGTTTCGTTGCTTTCTTACGCCGTATGCCGTTTACTATCTTTGTGAAAATTTGTTAGTAACTGTCATGTTGTTCTGGCGGTACTCTTTCTTGGTTTATGGAGATTCCTTTATTGCATTGTGTTTCTGTGGTCGAAAGTTTCGACTGAATCGCATGAACGTCGACAAATGTACAACACAAAACATTTCACAAACAAGAACGACAAAAATTCTATTAATCTAGTCAATACGAGGATAACAATTACATATTTTAATGGTAAGTTGTCCAAAACGATTATATTCGGTGTTCTTTTAATTTATATCCGTTGCACCGGAAAAAATTTCACTTAAAAATCGGATTTACCTAAATTTTTGTTCTCACTTCGCCCAGTGTACATTGTTTCCTTTCGTTGACATGAGTACGCCGTAGCAGACATCTCGTTTAAATTCCCTCCCAATACATGAATTGTTTCCATAGTTCTCAATGGGCAATCTGTTAATTTCAACTTTTTCTAATAGGTCCTAAACGTTAAAAATTTAAATTCTCTTCCATCATTGGTTACGAATGTCTTAACCTATGCACCCTGCGCTGTGGTCCTTATGATCCCTGTATGAGCTTCCTGTCGGTTCTTTTTTAATGTGTAAGATTGATTGACATGCATCTTCCACCTCCATCTTCCTCAAGATTTAAGAGGTCCAAATATGCCAAAGTTTAAATTGACGAACTGCAAAAACTATCAGGCACTTTTTGCTACCTGCTAAGCACCTTGTGAAACTCCAAAATATCCCGGACTCGCTTCGTTTCCTTTGTTCCAACACAGGCCAGATCTGCTAATTTTCTGCCATTCACTCTCACTAGCCAAATGCTTCAGCATATAATGATTTATACTAGTTCTTTCGAAGGGATGGAAGAATTCAAATAATTGGCAACAAATTTAACAGAACAAAATTTTATTCAAGAAGATATTAAGAGCAGATTGAAGTCAGGGTATGCTTGATATCATTTAGTGCAGAACCCTTTGTCTACCAGCTTGTTATATCAAAATTTTGAAGAGTAAAAAATAGACAATTATAATTTTGCCTGCCGTTTTGTACGGGTATGAAATGTAGTCGCTCATATTGGGGGAGAAATGTAGGCTGGTGATGTCTGAGAATAGTGTACTGAGGAGAATATTTGGGCCTAAGATGAACGATGTAACAAGATAGTGAAGAAAACTACATAATGAGAGCTTCATGATCTCTAATACTCAGCAAATACAGTTCGCGTGATCAAGTCAAGAATAGTGAGATGGTAGGGGCATGTAGAACGTTTGAGTTGTTTCTTAATGGAGAAACCGAAGGGAAAGAGACCACTTAGGAAACCGAGGAGTAGATGGGATAATGGTATTATAATGGAACTTAAAAAATTTGAAAGTGGGGGTATGGACTGGACCTAGCTGGCACAGTGTAGGGACAGGTGGTGGGCACATGTGATAGCGGTAATGACCTTCGGGTTCCATAAAATGTGGGAAATTTCTTGACTAACTAAGAATAATTTAGATTCTAAAAAACCCTTTTCTCCGAGCAGCAATTAACTCAGTAATTAAGAGTTCAACAGAATGCTCTGAATTCCACATATCCACAATGTATTATAAGCCAGGTTACCTGTAAGCTACATCGGTAAAGGTGTCACAGAAAATTGAAAGGATATGCGAATTGCATGGTATTTACTGGAGACTGGGCCTTCAGCACTATGCAGAAATACACCAGAGTACGAAAATACATAGCATAAGAGGTAGTAAAATTGTCCTAATTTTATGGCAGATAATTATCCTACATGCCTGGAACTGATGGTCTGAAGTAGAGCAAACTTGGAGACCAAGTGCTAGAGTTCGCGGATACCAAAAGAATGACTGATCCGATAAAACCCCGAAACTAATGTTCTACACTTCGGAGAGAAATAGTTTCTCAGTTGTTTTCAAAATCTCTTTAATTAGAATTTTATTCCTCATAATTTCACAGCAGGATATAAAAGTTTCGTCCTTGTCTCAAGTTACGTTTGTACACACACTGAAATAAATATGTTGGTTCGGTTCGTTTGTCTCAGATTGCGACAAGCAAATACAGAACGAGCAATGCGCCTAACAGACAAAAAATATTCTTTTATACTAGCATTCATAAATTACTTGGTATTTACAATTACTACTTCATGAAAGCAAAATATCAGTTAGTGGAAACTAAAAACTAATTTGTTATTTTATTCCCAGCCAAGTTCATGTCTCCCCTGAATCACATCCAAAGAAATTTAGGAAGTCCGCGGACCTCCTGTTAAGAACGGCTGATCTAGAGGGAATTTCCTTTGCCTAGTAAGTATGATGTGTAAAGAAGAAAGTAAAAATATGTCAACAATTTAGTGTAATTTTTCACGAAGTGAAAGCTTTGTATAGAGATGAGGCACAGCCGTTTCGAGCAGTGGTTCCGACTAGCACTGGAAGGGGTGTCAACAAACAAAGAGTTCGGAGGGGCGACACCATGATGGCGCAGAGTGCTAACGGACAGCTTCTAACAATGCGTTTGAACATGGTGAAGGGTTGTCACAACGTACAACAAAAGCTCAAACTTCTTTAGAATTGAAATAATATTTCAATACGTTAATTCCTACATGTGTCGGACCTAATTGGTCCTTCATCAATTAGCGCACACATGCGTAAGACAATCGTTGCAACCTGTCACCACTTCCAGTGTGTAAAAGAATTGTCAGCGATTTGAAGAGACTTTTACTACAGACTAGTTGGTTTATAGGTTTAAAAATTGTTTTGTACGCCTAGGAACTCCCTGATAATAGGCCAATGATGTCCGAAACAGGTAAATTTGACGTCTTACAACTTTATTGTAATTGTATTTGTTAGTTCACATTGTGACAATTCAGTAATATATCAAGATTGGAATGGGTAGAGTTGGCTCGAGCAGTAATTAACCTCAAAATTATAGTCCACGCAATACAATATTTAGTGCGCCTTTTGGATGTAAGCACTGACGTGAATTTTCGTGTGTTTGCACTTTGAACAATAGCACATACAATCACATCGAGCTAGCCTAAACTATAACCGTCGTCCGTCACCATTCGTTGGTTCCGTTGGGAAGGGAAACACGTTTTATAACAGCCTATATCCAAACCAAATTCTTTCTCAATTGCCTGGTTCATCTAATGGAGTGTAGGTTTTGTCGGCACAGGTATACCCGACGTCAGCCAATGGCTGTCGTCTGCTCCGTCACTGCACGCAGGATTCATTGAGGTCAGCCTATATTACAGGCACATCCAAAACGTTTTTCATTCTACAGATTTGTGCAACCTGCAAATTATATCCTAGGTCAATGCAAGGCTTCTATGTTATCGCTGCCTCACCAATGTTACAGCCACGCGAATTCCGTTCACATTCAGGCTTTCTACGCTTTCAAGCCGTCGTGACCAATAAGATGAAAATGAAGACTGTATTTACTGGTTCTATGAAACTGCAACTGATGTTACATTCAAGAGGCTTCTGAACTTGAGAATTGTTCTGCAGTAACACACTTCACACATCAGTACAGATTCTCAACTTGGACATAAGTTCAAATTTTCGGTTACAATGAGAACATGTAATTTAAATGTTGGCTGCATGTCTTGTTATTTGGCGGGGGAGGGGGGTGGATCAATGAGGAGGTGGTGGACCTTCCTTAGTACGTCACGAGGGTGGAGGAGCGTAGCAGGGCCATTCTTTGGGTCGGCTCAAAGTTTCAAATTACCTTCACAGACCGAAGCAGATGTTATTTAAGAATACTAAAAATACCGTAGGGAAAGAGATGGATGTCAACTATAATGAAAACATGGCTGGACACTAGCCTGTTAGAGTCAGTAATGGCTGATTGCAATTTCAGTGAAGGGGGAGGCGATGTGCGACTCCAATACCGACCACGCATCAAAGTTCGAGTCCCGCAGTCAAGGCATACAGTTTTGTGGGGCAAAATTACAGCATGCCAAGTTTTCTACAGTGGGGACTAAACGACAATTCGGAAATATATATAACACAGACCAGTATGTGTGGCGCTCTGATATCATGGTGGGTGGGAAATTTACAGTAGTATATGGGAGGACAGTACTTAACAGGAATGAAGAACTCTTCGTTCTTATATTTCCTGTTTTATGAAGCCTAATATTGTTTTATTGAACAAGAATTATAATCACTTTCTCATAAAACCTGTTCCTCTGCCGCAGTGTACACAAATAAGTTTTCTTCCAAAACGTGCTTCAATTTAAAGTTACGTTTACCGGCGATTGTGTCAAAATATATAATATTTTCAAATATTAATTTTTTCTGATTCTACGAATTAACAGGAGCAGTAAAATTTGTTACGACTTGGAGGGAATGCAATACGACAAAATTAGAGCTACAGACCACTTACAAAATTTTCAGTATTCTGAATAATAGCTGAGATTTCTCAACTCCTACACTATTTATTCCCACATCAGTCTGTATTGAATCAAAGAAAGGCGGTACTAATACAGACAATCAATAGTGACAATACATATTTCCTTGACGGACAGAATGTTACTGACAGTTCAAAATGTTGAACAGATAGACATGTGCTCTGCTGCTGGCTGTAGTGGCGCTGTATGTTGAACGCTACAGGTCTGTGCAAGAAACGAACTACAAAATGTAGACGTTTCGGCAGACAATCGCGCTATGTATAAAATAAAGAATTGTATTCCAATTCTAAAACATTTTTAGTGAGACAGAGAATGGAAATTCTTACACACACACACACACACACACACACAAAACCTACCATTAGATATAGACTTCCAAAAAAACAGGAATGTGGTGGTTATTCTTTATTCAAAATTTACATTTTAAGAAAAGTGTAGGGTTGATGAAATATTTGAAGTACGCAGTGCAAAACATCGCAAAATTAACATAATATTTACAACAGTAAGAAGGGAAAGTGTTCACAAGCTCGTTAAACAGACGGATAGGTGAGTGCATATGTGACGTAACGATTCTTCAAAATGTCACCAGCATAACAAACATTTTTCTAACACAAGAAAGCATGATATTGTCCGTCCAACGCCACAACAAGATGCAGTACCAAATTAAAACAAATTCTTTACAGTCCAGTTACGGACGACTTTATCATGCAGCTGTCCCACAGGCAATGTCACGTAACATTAACATTCCACAACCGCTTAGTGACGATACACCTGAATATAATTACAAAGAGATCGACAACAGGGATGTATTAACAAACTCCCATATACCGAACGAGACTGAACCGTCTGACACACATTTCTTGTTCACAGAAAACACCTTTACTTAATGACTGATAGCTGTGCATTGTGCAACGCTAAATTGAACGATACAGAAAACAGCCTATTCAAAAAGAGCAGTCGGACAGCAAACAACAAGTTACAAGGCACTTTTACAAACTACAGAACAACGACGGTTGACGTCATGGCTGTCGGTATGAGAGCGTCTAATGGGATGTGTCGTGACATTGTAAACAAACATGTAGCATTCTGAGTCCGACATGTCAGGCAGTCTATACTTTCAGCCACACTAAACTACATCTAGACTTTGTTTACACAGTAGTAACAGAATCGTAATATCTTATGTAAAATTTGATCCAGTTTTGTTAAGAATCTCTTTGAGAATACCTCGCGTGTGGCCGCGCAAAGTCTTTATTTCATCTGTAATTTGCTAATGACACATTCCAAATATTTTGTTAAACTTCCATTCGTTTTGTCACAACTCAAAATTCTGTACAGTATTCTACCCTAATATAAATTTCTCTCCAATTACGTAACCATTTATTTCTACGAAATGCTGTTTTGAACAGAATGAAAGTGATCTTTCGGAAGGACAATAAACTGCTGAGAAAGTACTTGGGGCTGTTCAGTATTACAGAAGTTTCATCTTTCCATTAAGATGCTAGTAGCATTTTTGTGACCTTTTACGTTTTTTGCACGTGTAAGTCATTACGGTGACTTTGTGCCTCTGTCAGCAACACAATACACGACACGAAGTTCTGCAACGTAACTTACCCTTCGCGATTTGGAAACTGGTGTTATAATTGCTGTTTATATACTCTAACTCAATCACATGCTATTTGTCCCACAGAAAAATATCCTTTAATACAAGCTGTAGTTGCTCTGCTAGCCAAGGTACTGCACTCATTCCATGGGACCATAAAGTAAATTACATTCTTCACAAAAACCTGAAACTGGTTCCCATTCCAGGCCCAATGAACCAAATCCCCTTTATTTATTGATGTTAATTATTCACATTGTTTCCCAAAGACAGATGAAAGTAAATAACGCTCTCCTTTTGAGTTAGAAGTCTTGAGGACATAACAAATACACAATAATTTTGTATACCAATCACCTTAGAGGATTAAATCATACAAAATCTACTAATTAAATACAAAATATTCTTGTTTTATTTCTTGATTTTAAGCTTTCGCCGTGTTCTATATGTTTTCTTTTGGGTAATTCCCCGGCGTCTGAGTTCTAATAGCCGACGTTTCGGAACCCTCTATCAGTTCCATCTTCATAGACATGTGGATGAAGTATGACAGGGGATTGGATGTGTGGTGTATTTATACCTGACAGGGTTCTGTGAGACTGTGTTCGTGTAGCAGTGGTTTCCAGAATCCTGGAAACCACTGCTACACGAACTCAAGAAAAGGAGACATCCGCCGATTACACTACAGTGATCCCACCCGCAATCGCACCTGCCCCCTTCCACAACCTGTTGTGCAACTACCCGCCCACTTCCGGTCACTCGCCTTCCATTGGCTCCTCCACCAGCCTTCCAGAACCCTGTCAGGTATAAATACACCACACATCCCATACCCTGTAATACTTCATCCACCTGCCTATGAAGATGAAACAGAGAGATGGTTCCGAAACGTCGGCTATTAGAACTCAGACGCGGGGGAATTACCCAAAAGAAAACCTATTACATTGTTTTATTTACTATTTCAACTTCCTCCATATCGGCATTTTCATACCTAACTGCCTATGAAGATGGAACAGGCAGAGTGTTCCGAAACGTCAGAATATAAAATCCGGACGCCGAGAAATTACCCAGAAGAAAGCACACAACATCTTGTAAACTGATAATTACGCCCTCTTTATTTCGTCACACTCATATTTTTCTGAACCTCAGCTATTCTCTTTCACCTTTTCTTTAACGCAAATGGACCAGACTCTACATCTTCCTTCCATTCAAGTACTTATCTAATTTCTGACATTCTGAACATTCCGTTTCACTATATTAATTTCATTTCAAAACTTTTACCGTTCGTGACTTATTAATGATATTCCCATCGCTGAAGGTAACAATTTGTGTTTATGTATATAAAAATCATTGAAATGCTGAACAGTCGGTCCTTACTTAAGTTTGTTTGCAAAACATACTCATAGATAATGAACATTTAAAAATTATTTTTCTTGAAACTATTTCCTTTACTATTATTTAATTTATTTTTTATTTATTTGTATATTCATGTTGCCCATCGTCAGGACCAACTAATGAAAATACAAAAGTCTGTTTCACGTCATACATGAATGCCGAAGATTACTGATCTCCATAAGATTGTAGCTGATCATACGATATATTTGCACCTTTTTTAAAAAAGTACTTTTGCACGATGTTGGCTGCTGAAAATTTTGTGTCCCATCTGCTGAAGAGACGAGCACTAACATAACGAACATTCTAATGCAAAAACAGAAAATATAATTTGGATAATTTTGTCACATATTAGGGGGAAGGATTCGAGGCCACTGTAAAAATTCAAACAGAATTAGAGGCTTTGTTGGAATTATTCACGAAACGTGAGTTTCAGAGTTGCTGTAAACATAAAGAGAAACACCGTGAAAGGTGTACAAATTCCGAAAGGAACTATATGAAACGGTCTGTGCCGATATGAAGCTAAGGTGAATCTAAAGTTGTTATGTTCTGTCAGGTTGTAAATTACGTCTGACACTTGGAATCTACGTTACACAACACAACCTTATCATAAAAACATTATGTTAACTGCACTGTCTTCCTGTGCTCATATATTACGCATTCTCTTCTACAAAAGTAACACAACACTACCCGCCATCTCTACCTCCCATTACATCCATTTCAAGCTTGTCCCTGCACAGAACACACTCACAGAGAGGCCTGTCGTGATGTCATTCCCCAGACTGGCAAAGCTGTTGTAAAACTGCACGTGTCAACTGCTTAAATACTGCGAAGATTATAACGCAAAATAGAGTCTTGTGAAACATACAATGTAGAACATTGTTAACGTTACGTGGCAAAAGAAGTCACAAATTAAGAGAATTCTCTTGCCACCTTTAGAATAATTATTCCAAGGCGTAAAACAAGTTGAAGGGTTCATATTAAAGCTTAATTTGCTTTACATTAATAAGAAACAGTAGAAAGAAAAACTTTATAGAGAGTTTCGATGGAAAAACCTGAGGAGAATAGACCGCCTGGGAGGCTACATTATACGACGGAAAGATATGAAAGCCGATCTTAAAAGAAGGGAATACTTGTGTGGACTGGATTTATTGGGCATACGAAACAAGAAAATAGTGGACTTGTGAAAACCGAAATGAAATTTCGGGTTACACAGTGCTGAGAAATCCTTTTCCGTTTGAGGAAGCATTAGAATTCTCAAGAAGAACTCTGTATCAAGGAGGCTGTTAGCTAAATAAGAAAAAGCAAGTAGATCGCTATAGTAAGTGTGTTTGCTTCTTCTTCTTTCTATTTCGGAATTATCATGTTATTTTATGTAGTACGTAGAATTTTGTAGGTTTTTAATGTGAGATATTTCACTCCTTTAAGCCACTCAGTACAAGCAAGTCGTAGTTTATTGATATTCCTATGTCACAATTTTTGGTGCACAAGAATTCGAAGGAAAATCTGAGGACAAATTGAATTTTTAAAAATAAAACAAAGAGATTCTTATGTGAAAATATAAAAAGCATCAAATTATAAACTGAAGGATTAACGTGGTGCAGCAACATCAACAACAACAACAACAACAAACTTGGACAATTTAATGTGTGCCGAATAAATACAAAAATACAAAAGTAGAAAATTGTTGTACGAAAAATGAAGGTGATACTCAAAGAGCAAATCGAATGCCCAAGAAATAAAAGCAGCACAATGAAATAATTAAAACATTGTTAGGGTTTGCAAGACTGGACCGTTAAAAGAAATCTTAATATCCTAAAGAGACTGAAAATAGCGGGATAGTAGAATTTTTGAAAGCATGTCTGAAAACTTGGTTGGATCAGCTGAAAGGAAAAGAAGCGTATGAATTATCAATACTGGCTCTTCAACAAAAGTCCGAGTGACGAAGAGGTTTAGAAGAAACTTCACAAATATGGAAAGAAAAAAAAACACACCGAAGTTTAGTGGGAAATCTTCTACGATTTAATTACGATATTATAGTCAAAAAGTTGGCAACAATAAATCAGACGAGGGCATTCCGAAGCGCAGGACGAGCACCTAAAACTGAAGAAGTGAATTACAAACTGAAGAGTACTGAAAGAATTACACGGCACTACATTAAAATACAGAGAGGTATGACAATGAACTTCTGGTTCGATTGGAATATATACGGGGTTTGAACACATTTTTGTTTGAAGGTGTTATTTTATTGAGTCATTTGGAGTTAACGTGTGAAACTGTTAAGGAAGAAGTGAAACTCAATTTAAAAAATTCCGCGACATTACAAAGAGAACCATCACAACTTCCTTCATTATTTGGTCACATAAAATTTGTTTCTTTACATAAAAGCTGGTTTCCCACAGTCAGTGCGAAACACTATATTCTGTTGTACTTATCTTTGAACAAAACCAATTCTGTTATTGATTTTGGTGCTGCGTAATGGGCAAAGGATTCCGTGGAACAGAAAGAGAAATGGACGCATCAAAGAAGCCGGCAGGTTAAAATACACAGTGATTAATAAGTGAAAGCAGTTTAAATTCAACAGGCTAAGTACTTAAGGAGAGGAGGGCAAGTAATATTATATATTTTTGTTTAATGTCTAGTGCTGACAATAAGGGGTGAAAGGTCTCTCACTATCTGGGTAATGACCTTATTAAAAACTCCACGCTTAGGCCATCATTACAGGCAGAAAAAATATTAAAACCTAAATGATTCCGAATTCTCTGTCTACTCCATCTCCATAGGCAAGTAGTTATGAATTATGACTGGCTTACAGAAATGTTGGAGTATTTATATAGGAAATGGTTTTGCTCAAAAATATCGTGAGCCAATAGGAAGGGGGTCAACAGGGAGGGGCGGTTCAGAGTACAGGAATATGCTGCGGGGGTGTGAGGGACATAGGGCGCCTGTCGGGGTAGGACAACCACCTCTTGTTTCTTATCGACACTTTGTGTCACTCATCCTTTCACCACGCACCGATTCGCCTGACTTCAGTAGCACTGCCTGGGCCAAATTCCAAACTCACTTGGAAGAATTAATTCCGTTCGATCCGGAATTGGACAACGAGATGGCAATCGACACGTTCGTTGAGAACTTCTCCGGCGCCGTTCTGAAGGCTCTGCCAGCGTCAACACCCAAGCGTCGCCCGAGTGACAACCCACGGCCTCCGATACCGGCCGGCATTCAGGATGAGATACTCCTGAAAAATCGGCTGCGGAGACAGTGGCAGTTAACCAGGGACCCCGCTCTGAAAGTCGAGATCAACCGCCTGCAGAGGTCGGTGACCCGCAAACTCAACGAATTGAGAAACGGCCAGTGGATCACTATATTCGACCCTTCGATCGTGACGACCAATCGCTGTGGAGGATGACTAAGCGGGTGATGTAAGTTCCTACTCCATCTCTGCCCCATCTCTATACTTCGTGAAATACAGTACTACAAGGCAAACGACTAATTTGAATGGAAGTTTCACGATCTGCTTATAACGTAATACAATATTAAAGGTGTTCTTCAGCACCATCACTTTATTACTCAAGGTAATTATAAGGCTACATATTTTTACTATATATTAGTCATATTCAGGCCCATTTTGTCAAATGTGTCACAAGATGCTATACACACTTGTGATCGCATCGTGTTTACATCCATGGAATACATTAAATTAATTCGTTTGTCTCTAAGAGCGTGACGTGCAAATTGTGTTTACAAGAGTGGGATACATAAAATTGGATCATTTGTCTCTAAAATGTATTATACAAATTGTGTCTAATTGTGACTAATTGGTCTCTGTAGGTATTAAAACAGCTGTTTGATAAACAATTATTCAGTATCCTCTGCCTCCTTTCAGGCCTAAACGCTTGTCATTTCAATTTGCCGGTCCACATAACGACACGTTTTATATCAATAATCAGGTTGCAACCCCTTAAATTTCCCAGGAATTATTCAATGAATATAACGTAAATTGTTAACGATATGTGAAGCCAGCCAGCAACAGAGGGGCATTATTGTGCGCAGTGCAACGTCGCTCTTTGATTCTGTCCTTAAAGCTCTGAGGAAATTACAGGAGACACAAGGAACGGCGAAGGTCCTCTTACAGTATTTAATACACGTTTTATATGTGGTTATAACATAAGAGAATAGAAAAGCATAACAAAGCATAGTAAATTAATTACATGATAAAACGCAACAAATTACACAAATCACACGTATTATCAGCTGCTTGATCCACTGTATTAAAACATCAAACAACACAAATACAATAATACTTAGCAGCGAGTGTGGCGTTGCCAAAATAACAGAAAAATTTAAGAGAAGGATCACACGTCGCCATGCAGGGACAGGGCTTATGGCACACAAACACACACACACACACACACACATACACAAAGCTCCCAAACCACAATTTTGTAAAAAGACATTAATGTAATTTAATAGAGAGAAGGGATGAGTGTGAAAAGGACAAATAACCAATTCTGTTCCTCGAAGTTTCTCGACGCTGCGATAGGCGGTTTTATACTCAGCACAGACGAAACTTACACGGTTTTAGCAATTGGTAAATAGTTTACGGTTCGAAGTCTCTCGGATAGTGTGTTGGCTTTAGCGGAGGAAAATTTCAACGGTCGAAAGCATGTCAGATACAGATAAATAAAACTAGGCAAAATAAACTAAGTCTTCGTATCTGGAGAACGGGCGTGGTAGGCCATATGTGACACACTACAATAGCCACACTATCGGAGCAGGCTAGACCATGAACGGAATATTAGGTGTAAGAGGCAAAGGACGGATATAGAGAAATAGTCCTTTATGAATAGGAACTTCCAACATTCGGTCCAGTTACCTTCAGAAGAGTTAGGCACTCTCCACTGCAAAACAATTACTTTTAAAAAGAGGGTAAAGAAATTGATAATGGGGGTAAGTTAAAGAAAGATAAAGTGTGTTGCAAATCATCTAAAAGTGTAGAGAAGCGAAATAAAGTGAAGGGAAAATCATCTAAAACGTAGTGAAAAGTTTTCTGCTTTCACTTTAGATGACGGAATGCTGGCTAGAAGTCGGTATTCGGAGGGCCCTGCGACCGGCCACCTCGACACAGGTTTTTCTTCGTTTCCCTGTATCTATAAGCAAATGCTGAGATGGATTCCAATATTCCAAGTTGCCAGTATATGCTTCTTATGTAGTCCTCACGACTTGAATTTATAAGTAACCAATTTCATTATTTTGTATGGAAGTAAAATAACCATTGTCACCGGATGACAACCCTATTTCATTATTTTTTATGGATATAAAATAAACACAGCCACCGGGAGACAAACCTATTTCAGTTAATAATAATAATTATTATTTTTAAGAGTATTATTTGTATTAGCTCATGTTTAAATTGGTTTTTACTTTGAGATAATTCATTCTTTCCTCGTTTTTCTCATACTATGAAAATTTTGCAGAACTGGGGAAATAATGCAGATATGAATCAAGGAGTGGCAGGTTATATTACGCACATTATTGACGTGTTTCTGATCCTCTGGCTTGGAACTAAACTGACACAACACGTAAGGGACAATTACTTATTTTATTCTAAATACGTTACTTATATAATGCGGAGTAGCCTCAAGGAATTAGGTAATCAGACACGCATTGAATGGTCAGTAATTTTCTCTAGTATGTGGTCTTCTGAAGTGAGTTCTTTTTTCAGAATTTAGAGACAGGCTTAAATGTATCTTAATAACATGAAAATTAATCAGGCAAAGCTCCATTCTAGTAGTGAATTATTGTGGCTACCCTACCATTTAATTTCCTAGGGTTCATTTTCTTGGCCAGAAACATAAAACCATCATTTTAAACACATAAAGACTTCCTCGACTCAGACATAAAAATCCAGAATAATGTTTTGCTTTCTTCAAACTTGCTATGCAAATATATATCATTATGATAATATGACAGCATTAGACGGAAATAGGCGCCACGTCTATATCTTCCATATCACAAATTGTGCCACAAGATACAAGTTTTCTTTTTCTACTTACAAACATTTTCTGAATTTTATAGATCAAGATTCTTAGAAGTTTAGGACAAAAATTCGATAAATGTGAGATCGCTAAAATGCATTTTACATTCCTACGTACAGGAACAGTCACTGATTGATTAATGCAATCATTCATTCATTCCTGAATTAATTAATTAATTCCGCAGCCAGTCTTCCATCTGTTCAATAATCCCTTCCAAAGAGAGTTCTCCACAGAGAGCATTCTAGTGCCTTACAACCGATCTACCTATGGATATGTCGTCTTTTTCTTCTTCTTCCCTTGATGCACGTCGCTTATTTCCCGTTCACCTGTCCTAATTCTTGTAACTAATATAATAAAATTAATAAGATTGAATAGGCCAGACTGCTAGCTATAGCGGTAAAGTTGTAAGATACTCTTGCGCAAATCTACGGGGTTGTGTCAGAGGCATTCTAACCATTAATTTTTTAATTAAAACCAACCGAAAGGATAAATTCACAATTGTTTACTTTGATAATCAGAATTTGTTTCTACACTCACGTTATTGGTTACAATATTTTGATGAGAACTGTCATCTAACGGCACCGAAATACACTTTATCATAAACTGTGGATTCTGCATATCAAAATATGCTGATTTTCCTCCGCCCTGCCTTATCACATTTTGTCGACTGACCCGCAGCATCCCCCGGTTTCCCCACACATTCGAACTTTGAACTAAATGTGAACGTTCTCAATGGCTATAATGTTAAATTTCACTACTTCCTAATAGGTTCAAAAGTCAAAATTTTGTATACTTTAACTCCACTGGCTCCCATTTACTTAACGTTGTTTCCATTGTCGTAACACGTTTGAACTTCTTCACCCGACATGCTGTTTGTCTTAATGTGCAAGCATTACTACCATGAAATCTTTTCTAGCAACATTAAAGATGTCCAAAGGCTGTCAAATTTTACAACGTCAATTTTTCCAAAAAATTCCTTAAGCCATTTAACTTTTCACTGACAAACTGCGAACTGGCTAGCTCACTACACACGCCATAAACTGTCTCTGTCCCTGTAAGCTGCTATACAGACTTGTTACAATTTCTTTTCCATCATAATCTAAATTACAAATTTTATGTAGTTTTGTCATTAATTACTTACTTACTTACTCCATGGTGCAGAGAACTTCTTGAGAAGCTAACTGGTTTGCAGCTAGTCAGAGAAATTCCCGGCATTTCACGGAATCCGAAGGTTCATTACCGCACTCACAAGCGTCCGCCAACTGTCTCTATCCTAGGCTAGCCCAATCCAGTCCATATACCCACATCCCACCTCCTGGAGTTCCATCCTAATATTATCCACCCATCTACGCCTAGGCCTCCCCAGTGGTCTCTTTCCCTCCGGCTTCCCCTCCAAGACCCTATACACCC
>Ga0136643_10004106_pt1 | contig 19922 bp, 7 predicted proteins | sample TergutLab28metaG_FD_96883 | JGI IMG/M metagenome (GOLD analysis project Ga0136643, IMG submission 96883) | Labiotermes labralis P1 segment gut microbial communities from Petit-Saut dam, French Guiana - Lab288 P1 (version 3) (version 3) | ecosystem: Host-associated > Arthropoda: Insects >...
GTCATTGTAGCATCATAGACTGAATATAATATTCATTTTCAAACTGACGGGTCGTGCAACGCCACTGATCATAAAATTTATCTCCCCTTGTCATTGTAGCATCATAGACTGAATATAATATTCTTTCCTTTCTCTTTTATTTTTCTGACCTAAACACAACTTTTTTACAATTTTGGTAAGCAGCACAAGACATTAATTACCCCCATCGGTCGCTCCACCGGTAATTTAACAGCGGCGGAGTTTTGCAGTACTGTTGTTCCTTTCAGTTTAGACCATTTCTTGTTCAAAAGAGTTCATATTTTAAGTGTGAAAATTTCAGCCCTATTAGTACGTTTTATCTTCCATTTTAATACCACGAAAATTCGTCACAATACACAGGGTGTTTTAAATAAATATGTTGAAAATGCGTCGTAATATACAGGGTGTTATGAATAAATATGTTGAAAATACGTCACAATATACAGAGTGTTATAAATGGATATGTTGAAAATGAGTCACAATACACAGGGTTGTTATAAATAAATAAGTTGAAAATGCGTCACAATACACAGGGTGTTATGAATAAATATGTTGAAAATACGTCACAATACACAGGGTGTTATAAATAAATATGTTGAAAATGCTTCACAATACAGGGTGTTATAAATAAATATGTTGAAAATGCGTCACAATACACAGGGTGTTATAAATAAATAAGTTGAAATTACGTCACAATATACAGGGTGTTATAAATAAATATGTTGAAAATGCCTCACAATACTCAGGGTGTTATAAATAAATATGTTGAAAATGCCTCACAATACACAGGTTGTTATAAATGAGTATGTTTAGAAGAAATTAGGCAGGAGAAAGATCTATTTCTTCTCCAAAGGTTCCAGTCTGTCTTTGAAGGGGCCTGCCCAGCCTCCTATTTTCAAGGGGTTGCAATGTTTCTTCCCCCCGAGGTTAAAAACCCGGCGTGGTAATTTCATTGTTTACTAGCATATAGTCAGAGGTAAAGAATGAATGGTGCTGTACCACCACTCCCACTATACAGCCTCGTGTCCTGCATAAGTGTACATGAAGAGTGTTATTGCTAGGCTTAAAGTGTATGGACTGAATACATATGTTTCGCAGTCAGGTTATATAACGGAATCTCAAGGGCAAAGAGATGAAGCTTTGGGTTTCATGAAAAGCGGATAGCGGTAGAATCCGCACGGATCGACAACCCTCCACATCTCCCTTCATTTCTTGTTATTCCGTCTCCAATGTGTATAGCTTCTCAGTTTTCTAGCAATTCCTTTCATCTGCAGATCTTGATAATGCTACCAGTAACTACTGTCATTTGATTTTGTGTGACTGACTGTGGTTACTGGAGAGGAATAAAACAGTATGTGGCGGAGGGGGGAGATAGAGGGAGTCGTTCGCGCCAAGCAAGGAACCTTTCTCGGCGATTTCAGAGCGAATTATGTTGTCTGAATTAGAATGCAGACCACAGGTTTCGATGCGGAAATAAATGTATGCTGCAAATTTTATTAGTTTTGGAAATTATTCTCCAATTAGACCGGGCCAGATGTAATTATACAAGCGTCCATTACCTTTTCATACACTTTCCACCCACCCCACTGGTTTCGAGTTGAGGAATGTATCACGTCGTGGGACAAGCCGCTGGTTTCCCTGTCGATAGACGCCCGCGAATTCTGTTATCGGTCAACCACATCACCAAAGCTTCCATATCGCAATTAACTTAGAATCTGTGGACGAAAAATTCATACTCGAGCGCCGAAAATATCATAATCTCTTTGTGACTAATTTCCCTGATGTGATAACAATATTTATACATTCTGCAGTCCAAAAAATGCTCGCAGTGTAAACGTACTTTTTCGACCGATTGCTTAAAAGTTAAAGCTCGGTATATTTGCGTTGGACGTCCCTTTGTGTTGTATAAAATTAAAAAGCGGTATTTAATCGCCATCAACACAAATATTTACTGTTATTTTTACTGGATAAAGTTAGAAGGCATGTGTTTAGACCACCAGGTGTTCGCCCTCAGGCCATACCAATATGGCGTAAAAATGGCATCAGCAATTTAATGTTTGACTAGACGGAGCTCTCAGTCCTAGAGTCTTATAATATAATATAACATAACACAACATAGCACAACATAACACAACATAAAAAAATATAACACAATGTAACGTAATGTAATGTAAAGTAACTTAACATAAAGTAACGAAACGTAAAGTAACGTAATGTAACTTAACGTAACATAAAGTAATATAATATCAAGCTTTAAGGTGGATTAAAATATATGACAAATAAAACATAGAATAGTACAAATTTTGAGAGGATGAGGATGTATTATATTTATTTTTGTTTTCAAAAAATTTTGCCTGTGTTTGTTGTCAGATTATTCTACTTGTTTATCACGTGACATGAGATATTACACCAACCTACCCTTTTATAAGAATATCTTTGATATACCAGTAAGAACAGATACAATAAAGACTACTTTTCAATCCCGATCCGCACACTTTAGCATTTTTTCCCCTACAAGTTATGTGCATAGATAAATGAAAATTTAGCCAAATAGTGAGAACACAATAATTAATTTTCTATGTAACATAGAATCAAAATTTGCATTTGGGATAAAATGAGTCTTGTAAATAAACTTAATATCATTTGTAGGTACAGTCACGAGGCAATATACAATGTAGTTTCTTACAAACAGTACCATTTAAGAGCCACTAGAGAGACGATGCAGAAACACCAAAATAAATAAATAAATAAATTTTATATATAAAATAAGCGATGTTACAAACTCTGAAACTTTGATTTATACTGCATCGAAACAAATAATGAAGTAAAAATCTAACAGATTATTTTTTATTTAACTCTTTAAAGACGAAGCGCAGACTGCTTTATTTAAAGACCCAGTCCGTACCGCGCTGTAAACACTTTTCATCTCGGTTATAAAAACCAATCAGTTTATGCTGTAAGTAGCAAAAGTCGCTGTTTGTTCTCAGATAAATACAAAACACATAAATACAGTGTGGGCAGAGCATACATTTGTTGTATATTAAACCTGTTGGTGCATCACGTGACAAGTAGGCTTTGAAAGGTTTATTTATTGCACTTTTTAACATTGTTATAAATTGATATGCCATGTGATGATCATGTTGTATTCTCCGGAAACAAAGAGGAATTTAACACAAAAAAATGTCTTGATAAAAGGATGAAAATACCCTACATCTTTTCGATCCTCACACAATTTGATATTGCACTTTCTTCTCGTATATTCTAATAATTTTTAAACTGTTATACTGACATGTATATTTTAACAACCAAACGCTGAGGTCTCTAAAAAATTAACTTACATTTTAATATTATTTAAATATAATGTAATGGCCTGAGGATGACCAACTTTTAGTCAAAACACTTAGCCCTCTAAAGTTATCTAATATAAAACTCTAATGACTAATTTTGATGTTTTGCTGACCGTGCATCTCAGTAATTAACCAACTTAATGCACAAAATCTTGTTTTATAATAAGTTTATTATATTCCTCTACATGTTTCGAGAACTATGTGCTCATCATCAGGAGGTCAAAATTGTATTATACAGCATCTGGTATCGTCACACTCTGTAGAGTTTATTATGAAACAAGATTTTGTGCATCATGTTGGTTAATTACTTGAATTCTAATGACTAATTGCTTTTATTGTTACTAAATATTGCTTTGTAACATTACAGACTTCTGGTTTATCAGCTAGCTTGCTTGCAGTCACATCCGGCACTAGGACTTGGAAGTGTGTTAGTACTGGTGGGTTAAGTCTACCAAAGCGAAATACTGGGTCAAAGCTGAAAGAGAGAATTAAATTGGAACAGACTAGGAAATAAAGAACTGAGGTCAACACAAAGACTTCAAAAGGGAATTTCCATCAAAGGTCCCCTTTTTTTGCGCGCGATATTTTAACCTATGCCTGGTAACTAAGAGTAACACACAAAAGACCTTCACAAAGTACAATGTGTAATAAAATCTGGAGAGCATGAGTGACCTCTTTTGCTGCTATGACACAAAGAAGTGTATGAAATCAATTCGGAGCAAATTTACCTAGGGTTCTATTATAATATTCACATGACGATACATAGCAGTATGTTTGCAAGCAGACTGCAGACATTCAGAACTTACAAAATATATACTACGAGATTCCTATCCTAAACCACCAGAATTCATTAGACAACATTCATTACCCCATGCGTATGGAATCCATTTTAATATTATACACCAATATAAAATGTCTTCTAAACGAGGCTTCCCGAAGTCATTGTCGAAAACGTGCCATCAGGAGCATTACTAAAGTCGCTGCTAGCGACTATTATACTCGTTATGTCTCTCTGTCTGTTTGTCTGTGCCCACGTAACAGCTGTATTCCTACCTGGCGGATTTTGGTAAAATTTCGTATTTGCAGTTTCTAATTAAATCTGTCAACACACTTCGATTCGCATTAAAGTGAGATAAAGAACAACGGAAACTTTACGTAAGTATCTCATGTTTGTTTTTTATACTCTAGGCGGACTGTACTCTTCTTGGGGTAGAGCCTGAGGCCGAAGAAACAGTTTGTACCTGAAAGAGAATACAGGCAATATTCTCATATTTCGTTTTTAATATATCTTTTTTGTAAATACATATATATTTTCATGTTAACATCTGAATTAGAAACTGCACCAGCGTCAATTGTGGGCCGGATAGCTTAGTAGGTATAGTGACTGACTAGGAGCTGGACGGTCTGGGATCGAATCCCGATGGGGACGAAATTTTCCGCCCGTCCAGACCGGCTCTAGGGCCCATCCAGCCTCCAGTAAAATAGATACCGGGTCTTTCCTGGAGGTAAAGTGCGGCCGAGGCGTGCTGCTGACCACTCACACCCTTCTAGTGCCGTGGTCAAGAAAAAGTAGAGCTATACCTATACCCATCCTTTGGCCCACACCGGGCCCCTAACAGGATCAATTTACTTTTACCAGCGTCAATTACTGTTATTCAGAACCTTCTTTTTTTACCTCAGACGCACTTATTGTCTTGTACTATAAAGCATTAAGAGGTGGAAGGTAAGAAAACTTAAAGTTGTTCTTCTCCAGGCCATAAAGGTGTATAAGGTTACTTGGTAGACAACTCCACTCATTCTTAAACCCCTCTCTAGGTGGAGCTAAGTAGCTTTAAATATTACTTACTTACTTACTCCATGGTGCAGAGTCCTTCTTGAGAAGCTGACTGGTTTGCAGCTAGTAAAGAAATTCCCCGCATTTCACGGAACCCGAAAGTTCATTACCACACTCACAAGCGTTCGCTACCTGTCTATATCCTGGGCCAGCCCAATCCAGTCCATATACCCACATCCCACCTCCTGGAGATCCATCCTAATATTATCCACCCACCTACGCCTAGGTTTCCCTAGTGGTCTCTTTCCCTCCGGTTTCCCCACCAAGACCCTATACACCCCCCTCACCTCACCCATACGCGCAACATTCCCAACCCATCTCATTCTTCTCGATTTTATCACCCGCACAGTATTGGGTGAGGAGTACAAATAATTTACCTCTCCGTTATGCAATCTCCTCCATTCCCCCGTTACCCCATCCCTCCTAGGTCCAAATATTCTCCTCGACACCATGTTCTCAAACACCCTCCGCTTCCTTTCCTCCCGCAGTGTCAGCGACCAAGTTTCACACCCATACAAAACAACAGGCAAAATTATGTTTCTATATATCTTGATCTTTAAATTTTTGGATAGCAACCTGGAAGACAAAAGTTTCTACACCGAATGATAGCAAGCATTTCCTGACCTCAGTCTGCTCTTAATTTCTTCCGGAATAGAATTTTGATTTGTTAAAGTTGTTCGCAAATATTTAAATCCTTCCACACTCTCGAAGGTAGTATTATCAATCCTCACACTCTGAATTCGTCCTTCATTCTGATCTCGAGACATGACCCTGTACTTAGTTTTATCAGCACTTACTTCCATTCCAGTCTCCCTATTAGCAGCTCCTAAAGCTTCTGCAATTTCCTTTAGAGTATATATGCTTCCTCCCAGTATATTAACATCATCGGCAAAAGCCAGAAACTCATATGTACCATTTAGTTTCAAGCCATCCATGTTTACCTGAACCCTCCTAATGGCGTACTCTAAAGCAAAGTTAAAAATCAATGGTGTTAGAGCGTCTCCTTGTTTCAAACCATTTCTAATAGGGAAACTGTCAGACACATTCTTGCCTACCCGGAATCTGCTATATGTTTCAATCAGACTCATCTTTATTAACCTTACAAGTTTCCTAGGGATACCAAGCTCAATGAGAATCTCATATAAGACCTCCCTCCTAAATGAATCATAAATATTACAATGATTAGTGTGAATTACAAGTAATTTTAGAGGATGTGGTTTGAAGCAGTAGCGCCCTAATTTGAAACAGTGTCTTAAAATTATTTGGAGGAAGGAAAACCCAAGAACTTCAGGCTGTGTAGCTGCTGTTCCGGGCTTATTTCCGAAAGGCTGCCTGTCAATTGCACCAATACAATTGACCGTATACACTATTGTGCTACTTTCATGAAATGTTTGAGTGTACAGTAGAACTCCAGTTATCCGGATTAATTTGGACGACCAGCCAACAGGTTATGCAGAAAATCCGGATAATTGGACTTTTCTATGAAAATAGGCTACATTGGCATTTTGAATTGGGGGAGAAGTTCTACAAATGGCTGTGATGGGCTACATATTTATTTAAGTAAAAATAAAATATTAACACATAATTACTTTTGTGTAATTAACATTTGGGGGGACAAATTTAACCCTTTAGAGACGAAGCGCAGACCGCTTTATTTAAAGACCCAGTCCGTACCGCGCTGTAAACACTTTCCCTCTCGGTTATAAAAACCAATCAGTTTATGCTGTAAGTGGCACAAGTCGTTGTTTGTTCTCAGATAAATACAAAACACACAAATACAGTGTGGGCAGAGTGTACAGTTGTTGAATGTTAAACTGTTGGTGCATCACGTAACCAGTAGGCTTTAAAAGGTTAATACACAAAAAGATATAGTACAATTATGTATGAAAATAGCTGATGAACAAATAACCAACTAGATGTCACTTGTTACTTTTATTTTACTTCTTAGAGACTCAACATGTTTCGGGCATTAATATGCCCATCTTCAGGAGTTTGCAACTATGTTGTTGAACTACCACATTGGCTGTTTCGTTCTGCAAAAATGAAGGAGTTACCGTTAGCGTAAATGTATGGTTCTTAGTGGTGTGTGATTGGTGTGATGTGTTTTGTCTGTTTGTTGTGGCTAGTAAAGTGTTTCTGTTGACTTTAACAGTTTTGACATTTTATGTGTGTTGCTCGTACTGTTTTCTTGAGTGTATTGTGCTATCTTATTGGATTTGTAATTTGACTAGCTGCTGGTTTTCCTTAGTGTTGTGTATCTGAGACTGTATATACCTTGATTTGATGTGTGTTGGTGTTAGGGTGCGGTTCGGCTAGGGTGGTATCCAGGCTGCCGGCTGAAGCACATCTGGTCTATTCATGTGGTATGTGGTGGCAGGGGGTTAAAGACCGTCTGAAATAATGCATTTGTTTCTCCTGAGTATTACTCGGAGATGAGTTTGCCTTCTCGGTAGAGGATTTTGATATAGTACTGTTCGTATGGAATGAGCATGTTTGGGCTATTTAGCGGCTTTATAAAGGTCATTATATTTTTCATTCGGCCCTATTCGTGCTGGTTTTGTAGAAGGTTTAAGGCAAACGCCGACTGGGGGTTGTTGTTCCTGCTATATGTGATGTGTTCTTGGAACAGTATTTTTAAGCTACGATCTGTTTGACCTACATAAGATATTTTACATGTATTGCAAGTTATTTGATAGATTCCCCACTTATTTTGGGGTGGAGTGTCATTGTCCTTTGGAGGTTTGATGCGATTGCCTAAGGTGTTCCGGCATCTGAATGTTATTTTGACGTTTGTGTTTCTGAATATGTTTGTGACCTTGCGTATTCTCGGGCAAATTAGTTGAATATTGCCCATTTTTGTTTTTGTTCGTGTTTGTATGTGGTACGGTGTATTTTGTCTTACGCTTTATTTGATGTCTTAGATTTTGTATTATTGTAGGTGGGAGCTAAGACACCAGATAAAGCACAAGATAAAACACATCACACCACATACAAACACGAAAAAATCTTTTGCAGCCTACTGGTTACGTGATGCACCAACAGTTTAACATTCAACAACTGTATGCTCTGCCCAAGCTGTATTTATTGTTTTGTATTTATCTGAAAAAAAAAACAGCGAATTTCGCCACTTACAGCGTAAACTGATTGGTTTTTATAACCGAGATTAAAAGTGTTTACAGCGCGGTACGGACTGGGTCTTTAAATAAAGCGGTCTGCTCTTCGTCTTTGAAGGTCTAAGCAACCAACATATCAGAGTCTTTTAGGAGTCTGTTTCCACGATATTTCTCCACGTTTCCAAAGACGATAATTTTTTTTAATGAGGTCCTGTAACAGACACCAAACTCCCGAACTGTAATGACAAATCTTTATTTCCGAAAATTCTGATCAACCGTTTTATCGAAAATTCTGGTACTAAAAACCCGTTGAGGTTTACAGTTACTGTTGGTTTGCTGTAGTAACATACTTTCAGAATCGAACCTTAATGGGTTAACAAATATAAAACGCTAGAAATCAATACGGTTTTGATATACTTTCAGCTCAATTTATCGGTTAACAGATAAGAACGAGTAATCCGATTGTGAAGAATGTCTGAGACACGCCGTTCACATCTGTCACTGGCCGGCAGTAAATAACGAAAGTTGTCTCTTAGAAATCCCACGGATTAACACGACCAAGCAATAGAACCAATACTGAGTAGTGTTCCATGAGGACGCTACCTTCTCCGCCCTGTCTGAGTGAAGTTCGTATCATAAATTCGCTCTGCAAGCTGACGGTTAGCAGGTGATTAAACGCTCCTTAGAACTTATCCTGTGGTCCAGCTGAAAATTGTAGGCTTACGTGTGTTTGAACTGGATTGTTTCCATCCCGCTGTGCACATGTAACAATTTTATTAAGTTGACCTGTCTTTACACAACATACAAATAACAGTTGCAAATCTACATCTGGTTAATTAAGGACATGTTTCGGCCTTGTTCGTCCATCATCAGGCTTACAAAAGGATGGTGTTAATTAAGGTAGATTCGTTCTCTATTCCGATGGGATCCCATGGTTTACATTGGTCTTTATGTCTTTTTAAAAATTATTTACTATTGATTAAAACGATATAATTCATTAAAATGTAAAATTTTATGTAATTTTAACCGTTTGATGCCTAACGACACCTATAGGTGTCGTACCGCACCGCTAACTTCTAAATTTGCATTTTATATATTTATTCAAAAAATATAGGTACTGAATATTTTAAACATGGTATATACTCTCCAATTTTTTCTCTTCAAAATGCAGTTTGTTTCATAATTCTAACGTATTTGGTTCCTGTATTATTCACATTTTATATACAGGATGTGCTAAAATTTAAAAAAATAATTCCGACGCCAAAAGGTTAATATCCTAGCAGGGATGGACATACGTTATGCGGTCGACTGTGGATACACTTGATTGCCTTGTTGTATAAGGGGTACTCGAGGCAATCGTTCGTAATTTTTTCAGTGGGGCTTAATTGTTTCCTGGCTTCGTATGAAATTGTAAACTTATGTTCTGTTCAGTTTATATGTATTCCAGCGTAGACGTAGTTGATGACTTGTATTATTAGGTTACACATGTTTAACTAGCTTGTGCACTATTTTCCATCGAGGTGGAAATTCCCGTTCCGTAATATTTGGCTATAAAAACTCAGAGTTATTTCTCTAGTTTGATTTGGACGACCACGTGCCAGTATTGTGTAGCACACAAATCGCCTGTAGGAATTCTTGTGAACCTTCGCACTGTGTTTATTGCCTCCGTTTGTTGTATATGGGACAGTTTTCGTGGCCCTATGTTACTCCAGCTGGTAGGGATATTGCCGTTATTTTGTGTGGGTAGCCAGGCTACCCTTGTTCTGTGGTGTGCCTTAATTAACACCGTCCTTTTGTAAGCCTGATGATGGCAGAACAAGGCCGAAACATGTCGCTTAACCTTTTGGCGCCGGAATTATTTTTTTAATTTTAGCACACTCTGTATATAAAATGTGAATAATACAGGAAACAAATACGTTAGAATTATGAAACAAACTGCATTTTGAAGAGAAAAAGCGGACAGTCTATAACATTTTCAAAATATTTAGTAACTATATTTTTGAATAAATGTATAAAATGCAACTTTAGAGGTTATCGGTGCGGTACAAGCACTATAGTTGACATTAGGCATCAAAAGGTTAATTAACCAGTTTTAGATTTGCAACTGTTATTTGTACGTTGTGTAAAGACGGTTCACACTTAACAGATTTGTTACGTGTGTTTGTCGTCGGGTATTAACCTTGACAGCAGAATGGTTAGATCTGCCATACAATTTCCACTCTTTAAAGACAAAACGTATCTGTATATGTAAGGACTCAGTCCGTACCGCGCTGTAAGCACTCTCAACATCGGTTATAAAAACCAAACTGTTAATTTGTTTAAGGCAAAATTCGCTGTTTGTTCTGAGAACACACAAACGGAATATAATCAACATTTAGGATTTTTAAATGTTAAATCTGGTGGAACGTAATGCTGTTGGCTGCCTTTAAAAGGTTAAAGAAATGTGAGCGTCATTTAACAAACGGCAGTGCACTTTCTGTAAGCCGGCCGGACTATCATGTCGCACGTGTACCGACTAACTAGCTACTGGAAGGTCGGGGGTTCAAATCTCGTTAAGAGTAAGAGACTTTTATTTTGTAAAACCATCTAGGTTATCTGTGGGGCATATTTAGACCCCTACAAAATGGGCACAGGCGTTTTTTTTTTCTGGGGGTAAAATGGAAGGGGCCTGAAATTGAAAACTCGCCTTCATTTTACTCCAGGTCCAAAGAATATAGCTGTTCTTGTAAATAAAACTAACTTAGGGCACAAGTTATTCTTAGTATGTTTATCAATTTCTACAAGTTTCGGGCGACTATGTGCCCATCATCAGGAGAAACAACTGTGTTTATGCGACACTTGTTACTTGTTATTCTGTCTGGATGACTGTCTGGTATGCAGGAGCATGTGCTCCTGCATACCAGACAGTCATCCACAGGAGAAACAACTGTATTTATGCGACACTTGTTACTTGTTATGCTGTGTGGATGACTGTCTGGTATGCATGTGCATATGCTCCTGCATATCAGACAGTCATCCACAGGAGAAACAACTGTATTTATGCGACACTTGTTACTTGTTGTTCTGTGTGGATGACTGTCTGGTATGCATGAGCATATGCTCCTGCATACCAGACAGTCATCCACACAGAATAACAATACCAAGTGTCGTATAAACACAATTGTTTCTCCTCATGATGGGCACATATTCGCCCGAAATATGGAGAGATTGATAACTATACTAAGAATAAATTGTGCACCAAGTTGGCTTTATTTGCAAGATTATACAGGGCTATACTATCAACAAAACATATTTTCTACCTGTTGTATTAGGAGTAGTGCTAAGTACTGTATTGTGTATGTATTAACTACGTTGACGTTCTGCTGATATAAACACCACCCAACAACTCATCATTCTTCACTTCCAAGTGCTAACACAGTCTTTATCACACTCAACTTATAGGCCTAACGGCTCGAGGACTTGTCTACTGCCCTTGCTCGGGCACTGGCGCCAGCATTCGGTGCCGGCGTCCAAGCGGTGGTCGGCGGACTTGGATACAATAGAGCAGTAGACTGAGTTTGAAAAGTGATGGCACACGCGCACAAACCAGATTTCGTCTTTCGGCAAAACGGACGAGTCCATTTAAATCGGCCGGGGGGGGGGCAGTTCAGTCGACTACTGGCCAGCCGATGTGTGTGCATCAGCGGTAGTAATGCTGGATACACCATGTTCCGAGGTAGTGTGAAAGGTACTGGCTACCCACTCCATTCGCCAGTTTCCCCTTCACTTCCTCTCCCGTGCGTCACCGTGTGCCATCACATTTCAACTGGAGTCTACGTCTGAAGGTAAAGGCCAAGTAGGCACAGGGTAGCTGTAACCGTACTAGACTTGGGTGTTGGGAGTTCGGTGGTCAACACAGCACCTTGGCCACGTTACGCCCGGGGAAGTAGATTGGTCTGTGTTGTGCAGGATGCTGCGTTGGGCCGTGTGGCCAGTTTACAGACATCCGGAAATTCTAGTCCCCCCACCGGAGTTCGAATCACGGGCCGTCCAGCATGTAACGAGTCGCTATACCGACTAAGCTATCGGGGCGTCCGGAGATTTATTATCTTCATAGGGTGGGCAGGGACAAGCTGAACGTCTTTAACTTGTGCAAGTTGTGAATTGAGTTTTTTAAACATGGTTTTTAGATGAATTATCAGTCTTCAAAGTGTAAATGTTTATTAACTTCACAGGCTAATTTGCTGAATCCTTCGTGAACCCGATGGGGAAGGTATCTTGGATGTTGTTCCCAGAGGGACGGAGCTCGGAATTCAGGTTAAGACGGGGAGTCGGGAAGGCCGCACACACTCTCAATAATCCCCAAGTAGAGTGTACTGGAGTTTTATTGTGCGTAAGTAGGGAATAATTGCAGTTACACCTGAACTGTATTGGTGACAATTCTCGCCAGCGGGGCTCTTCATTACCGTTAACACTCACTGATAGTCCAGCTTCATTCTCTGTTGCTCAGTCACTGTTAGAGATACACAGCAGACTGCAACTGGAGCACAAGGCAGCTACTGTTAAATGCGTCAACCCGCACACTGCTCGCGCGATAAACACTTAGCGCGATCACTTATAAACAGAAAGAAATAGAAGGAAATTATATCCCCCCCCCCATGCTTGGTCTTGGGACAGGCGAGAACTAAGCGTGATAAAATTAATCTTATGACTTACATACAGCACATACAGTACATAGAGTATATAGAGCACAAATAGTACATAGAGTACATACAGCACCCACAGCACATACAGTACATACAGTACACACAGTACATACAGTACATAGAGTGCATACAGTACATACAGCACATACAACACATACAGCACATAGAGTACATACAGCACGTGCAGTACGTAGAGCACACACAGCACATGCAGTATATAGAGTACATACAGCACATTCAGTATATAGAGTATATACAGCATAAATAGTACATAGAGTAGATACAGTACATACAGTACATCGAGTACATACAGCACATAAAGTACATAAATGTATGCAGTACATAGAGTACATAAAGGGCATACAATACATACAGTACATAGAGTACATACAGTACATAGTGCACATACAGCACATACAGTACACACAGTGCATACAGTACATAGAGTACATATAGTACATACAGCACATACAGCACATAAAATACATACAATGTATACAGTACATAGCGTACATACAGTGAATACAATACATACAGCACATACAGCACATACAGTACATACAGAACGTACAGTACGTACAGCACATACAGTACATAAAGTACGTACAGCACATACAACATATACAGTACATACAGAACGTAAAGCACATACAGCACATACAGTACATAGAGCACATACAGTACATACAGCACATAGAGTACATACAGCACATACAATACATACAGCACATACAGTACATATAGTACATATAGTACATACAGCACATACAGTACGTACAGTACATACAGTACATACAGCACAAAAAACAATCTTGGACAGAAGAGAAAGAAAAGAACAATAAAATTTAATGTGTATCAACTGCGCAGCAATTTAGCCCTGTGTATAATATTCAAGTTGCACTTACTTATTTATCGTTTTATTATTTATTTTTACTTTTATTTATTTCTTTATAAAATAAAACTCTCAGTATTTCAGACCCTATAAACATCGACTGTTTTTGTGCTTTGAGAAGAATTAATTGAGAAGTTACACAAGACTAAAATAATGGTGTCAAAATAATAATAATATATTTAACTGCAAATGGGCTGTCACCCGGTGGCAGTGGTTATTATGCATGCACATAAATATGAAATAAGGATCCAAGAGATTTAAGTCTGGAGGGTTACATGAGAAGCATGTAGTGGCAACTTGGAATCTTGGGAACCATCTCAGCATTTGCTTATAGACACAGGGAAACCAAGAAAAACCTTTGTCGAAGTGGCCGGTCGCAGGACCTTCCGAATACTGACTTCTAGCCAGCAGTCCGGCATCTAAAGTAAAGTTTTGCTAGATGGGACATTCCGAGGTGTTTCCAGAGGAAATGAAGAAAACGGCGAGAGTCCTCAGTTAGCATAGCCTGCTTCCGGAAAAAGAGGAAAATTTTTTACCTCCCGAGAAATGGAGTGCCAAATGCAACGTTCTGTTTCAAATTAAAGGACGTATACTTAATGGGGCGTAGGATGAAACAAAAAAAATCACGTTTCCTTGGTAATTTATTATTAATATTTCTTCCTCCTCCTCCTTCTCATCCTCTTTCTTTTTCTTCTTCTTCTCCTACTTCTCCTTCTTCTTCTTCTTCTTCTTCTTCTTCTTCTTCTTCTTCTTCTCCTTCACCTCCTCCTTTTTCTTCTTTTTCTTCTTTTCTTCTCCTTCTCATTCTCCTTCTCCTCCTCCTCCACGTCCTCCCTCTGCTCCTCCTCCTCCTCCTTCATCTTCTTCTCCTCCTCTTCCTCCTTCTCCTTCTTCTTCTTCTTCTTCTCCTCCTCCTCCTCTTTCTCCTCCTCCTCCTTCTCCTCCTCCTCCTCCTTCTTTTTCTTCTTCTTCTTCTTCTTCTTCTTCTCCTCCTCCTCCTTCTCCTCATCCTATTCTCCTTCTTCTCCTCTTCCTCCTTCTTCTTCTTCTTCTTCTTCTTTCTTCTTTCGCTCTTTGAATAATATAATATTATAAATAGTAATATTTAATAATTGAAACTGCGGGCAGCCGATATCGATCTGTGTTAAGGAGACTGGGCCTGTGATTCTGCGACCGAGGAAATGGGGGTTCGATACCCGGGAAGAAAAGTGAAGGTTTTCTTGTCCACAGCGTCAGGATGGGCTCTGAAACCCAACCATCCCTCTGATCAGTCGGTACTTCTGGCCGGGATTTTTTACACTTAGCATAAAACGGACAACACATGAGGACCACCAAGCTTTTCCTAGTGATATAAGGCCTTGTGAAGCTAAGTCTCCACTCCCCCATATTATGGTTTGAAGCTTAGGCTAATTGGAAATTGGAACAAATTTAAATTTACAATCAAAGGCATGAGGTTTGTTTATGTTGTATGCGTTGACCAGGTTGGTTCGTCTCTGTAACGGGCTCGGCTTTCCTGTGAACAGCATCGTATGGAATCAGTTAAGAACTTCCAAATAACATTCGAATTACGGCCACAAGACATACGTCTGAATCAAAGTACTCGCATATTTGATAATAATAAAACAGTTAGGCGGATTTAAATTACAGGAACAGTGTTACCACCACCCTCTAAAGTAATTTCTCTTTCCCGCTGCTACCCCAGGGCACGTGACCCAAAAATACATAGTTGCTGAACGGGATTGTATAGGTCGGAGGCAAACGTTGTGTGTTGACCAATGGTAAGTGAAATACGGAATTGTATTTACCGAATGCAGCTTGTATCTTAATTGGATTCTATGTTTACTTTTGGGTAAAGCAATTTCACTGCCGTTTATCATCAAGTATAACATTAAATGACTAATGTTTATAAATTTCACTTCTCTTCTACCGCCGACATAACAAATTCTTGGAGCCATGTTTCCAGTTAGCCAATCCTCTACCCTCGCCCAAATCAGAACACAGAACCATCAGTGTGACAAATTAGCGGTCTCCTGTGAACACAAAAGGAACAATTTGTTTCATCTCTAAGTAGGATATGCACAGTTAACGTAACATATGTTCTATATTCAAGTAATATTACTAATGAACTGGAGAGCACTGGAATAAAAACTTAACTATTCCCGGTAAGTGCCAAGGTCATGATTTGAAATCTCAGTACTTGAGTTTGCAAGTGTTAGAGTCCAGTTGAAATGTGATGGCACACGGTGACGCACGGCAGGGGAAGTGAAGGGGAAACTGGCGAATGCAGTGGGTAGCCAGTACCCTTCACACTACCTCGGAACATGTTGTATCCAGCATTACTACCGCTGATGCGCACACCTCGGCTGCCAGTAGTCGACTGAACTGATGCCCCCGCAGATTTAAATGGACTCGTCCGTTTCGCCGAAAGACGAAATCTGGTTTGTGTGCGTGTTCCATCACATTTCAACTGGCCTGTACCAGTAGTGTTGCTAATGTAGTAGTGGAAATTGGAAGTAAATTGTGAGGTCACGGATCGAAATCTATGGTTACAAGGCAAAAAGGGATTACGTACGAAATTTGGTAGGGTTCCATCAAGGAAATCGTCCGTCTACGAGTGGAATAATTTTTCCGATAAATCTGGCTGTATTTGTAAGGCAAAAGACTCGGTTGAAACGTTTTTAATTGAAGGTGAAATAAGTTGACAGCTGTTCAGGTGAATGTGCAAGAGAAGCCGCGTGGCAACTGAGCATTTCACTACTGGCGGTGCAAAAATTTTTGGCGACGTCGTTGAACATTACAAAGTTACAAATACAAATTATTGCTACTTATAACGAAGAAGTTCGATACAATTTTGTGGTTGCGTCGGCGAAAATTGAGAGAAGCGGCTATTAGCGGATTTTCATGAAATTTTATATATGAATTTCATGAAATTTGATATTTGAATTTTCGTGAAATTCGATATTTAAATTTTTTCTAAATCAATTCATAAATTCACATATATTAACCAGTTCATGGTGAAAATCTGAAAACAGTTCATAAAGTTCAAGTTTCATTAATATCTGACAACAATAACGGGTAATTTACATGAAGACCTGTATACATAATTGATCATAAATCGCTCAGTTCTTCTTAGAATGAGAAATGTTTCAGACAAAAGTTGTGCATGAAAATAAAAACACATTTTTCGTTCAATGTCATTTTTAGAAATTCGTGCCTTTTATAAGATAATGTGGAAAAATATACAGGGCTATTCAAAATGATTGTCGGGGTTTTAACAACTTGTCATACACAACACACTTGAGATAGAAGTATGTGTTTTTTTTATTTAATAGAACAACACTCCACGTTTTTGTTTTATACCTTAAAGGTGCTCTATATGTGAACCCTTTGTGATTCTACAGACATCAACACGATAATCGAGTTCGTTCCAAACTGTCTGTAGCATATCAGCGGTGATGGTTTCAATGTCGGTTCTGATTCATACCTTCAGTTCCGGGATACTTGCGGGAAGAGGAGGAATATAAACCTGATCCTTGACGTAACCCTATAGAAAGAAATCGCATGGGGTTGCATCTGGAGAACGAGGTGTATTGTATATGACAAGTTGTTAAAACCCTGAAAATCATTTTGAATAACCCTGTATATTGTAGAAGCAGAGATGCCACAGATGACATGGCACAGAACAGATTAGGTTTATATGCCCGACAAATTAAGGCAAAAATACAGACACACATTCAGAATATATAATACTAATTGCCGTTCCACGGAAACAACGCGAAAGCAAATGCGTTAAATTATATTACTTTGGCCGTCTTGTCTGAATTTTTTCTTGGAACATGAGGCTGACACATTTTTCACACAAATTATGTCATCCACAAGCCACTTTCCATTTCTGTGGGTATGTTAAGCGAGAGATCATTAAATTTCTGGGTAGCAACTTTCCTTGAAGCCGGTCCCGGTGGCCGCGCGGTCTAAGGCGTAGGTCTGCGGTCGCTCGCCTGCTAAGATTGTGAGTTCGAATCCCACCGGGGCATGGATGTCTGTCTGTTATGAGTGTTGTGTGTTGTCAGGTAGAGGTCTCTGCTTCGGGCTGATCACTCGTCCAGAGGAATCCTACCGACTGTGATGTGTCGTTGTGTGTGATCTAGAAACCTCGTGAATGAGGATACCATGGCCCACTGGGGGCTGTTGCCCCAAAATCAAAAAAAAATCTTGAATATACAAAAGACGGTCTGTTGTGAGGTGTCCAGACAAAATAATGATGGCAGTTTGATGTGTATTGGACCGTGCATCAATGTGATAACTGAAGAATAAGAACCAAATTGATGCTACTTATTATTTTAATGTACCTATTATAGACTCAACATGTTTCGGGCATTGCTATGCCTATCATCAGGAGTTCACGACTATCAACTTTATAGTCGTGAGCTCCTGATGATGGGCATAGTAGTGCCGGAAACATGTTGAGCCTATAAGCAGTACAATAAAATAATATGTAGCATCTAGTTGGTTCTTATTCTTCAGTGATGAAACTGTTCATATCTCTCGGTAAGTATTTTTTTAGTGTGCTTAGATGTGTTTCATAAATTCCTGTGCCTTCGTCTTTGGAAAAATAGGGTAGAGTCCAGCTGAAATGTGATGGCACACGGTGACGCACGGGAGGAGAAGTGAAGGGGAAACTAGCGAAGGGAGTGGGTAGCCAGTACCCTTCACACTACCTCGGAACATGGTGTATTCAGCATTACTACGGCTGATGCGCACACCTCGGCTGCCAGTAGTCAACTGAACTGAGACCCCCCGCCGATTTCAATGGACTCGTCCGTTTCGCCGAAAGACAAAATCTGGTTTCTGCGCGTGTGCCATCACATTTCAAACACAGACTAGCATGACATGCTGTTCCAGTGCGGTGGATTTCCTCGTCATATTTAATGGGCAGTTTCGCAGGGAAATATTTGAGCATTCGTTTGCAGAGCAATTCATTGTCGGAGACAGTTTTGCTTCTTGGCCACGTCTTTATTAATGAAAATTATGTAATTTAGAGTATAACACAACTTTTATTACGTAAATACAATTAAAAGATAATTAGAAAAATAATTAAAAAATCATGACAGCGACATGTTTCGACTTTTTTCCTTAAAGCCATCTTCAGGCTGTGATCCAAAAAAGGTTTCTTTTTATATACAATTTAAAAACTCTCAGAAAATAAGATATCTCACCTCAAAACCAAATCTTTCTGCTGACTTTTTACCATTTGTTGGCGTCTTGAGAAGAGTTTATGCAGAATTTGTACTCCACAATTGCCCAGTCATTTTTAATAGACTTGCTGCCAAGACGCGAGATGCAGCGGCCACGTTTATAACACTCTTCGTGCCTACAGACGTGCGAAATGAACCGGAATGCAGACATGATTCTTGCCGGGCCACGCACGGTGTCCTGTGTGAACATCTGTAAACTGTCCGGTGTAGGGCACGAAATCTTCTTCACGTATATCAGTGAAGCACTGTTTCGTTCTGCTCCCTCCATCTCTATACTTCGAAGTTAGATATTATATGAAATTCTTTCACCTCTATGGTCAAAATATATTTCACACTATTACCTTCCATACATATATAAAATATTAAGGTTATTTATTTCTACTTCTTGTTCTTCCAAATTTTTATGTCCTTCAGATACCCCGACAAAACTTATATATAGAATATAAATATAAATAAATATATATACATAAAGGTAAAGGTAAAGTGATCCCGTTACGGGCCTTGTGTGGCCCAGAGGGTGGGTAGAGGTATAGCTCTACTCTTACATTACCGCGGCACTAGAAGGGGGTGAGTGTTCAGCGTCACGCCCCGGCCGCACTTTACCCCCGGGAAAGACCCGGTACCCATTTTACAGGAGGTTGGGTGGGCCCCAGGGCCGGTCTCGAAGGGCGCAAAATCTCATCTCCACTGGGATTCGATCTCGGACCATCCAGCCCGTAGTTCAGTCGCTATACCGACTGAGTTACCCGCACCACACACACACACACACACACACACA
>Ga0136643_10004108_pt1 | contig 19912 bp, 20 predicted proteins | sample TergutLab28metaG_FD_96883 | JGI IMG/M metagenome (GOLD analysis project Ga0136643, IMG submission 96883) | Labiotermes labralis P1 segment gut microbial communities from Petit-Saut dam, French Guiana - Lab288 P1 (version 3) (version 3) | ecosystem: Host-associated > Arthropoda: Insects >...
TTTGCCAGCCCTGCAAGGGTGGTTTGATGTTGGTGAAATACCCTACGAGCGTCTTGTGGTTGATGGCGATGGTGCTATTAGGATTTTTGATGATGGCTATAATTATATTTATGAGGTTCATGCGGTTTGGGAGCAAGGGTGGTCGTTGTTTACTTTTCGCACCCAAAGCGAGGGCGGGCGAGCTACGGGGGAATTTCCTTATCTTTATGTTTTGTTTGGTGGGGAGCAGAGGGTGAGGGCTTCTGTTGGCTTTGCGGAGTGGGCTTTTGACGATGGCAGTACGATTTTTCTTGATGAAGAGCATCAGCTTGGCTGGCGGGGGCTTGTTGATACCAATACTGTGGTTTTGAGTGAGCATTTTTCTGGGGTTACGCTTCAATTTTCGCAGCCGCCGCAAAATGTTGTAGTCAGGCAGTGGTGGGAAAACCAAATTCCTGCGGATGTTCTTTTGGCGGCGCAGTGGCAGGATATTTTGGAGTTTCCAAGTTACTCTTTTACAGCGCATCAAAACGAAGTTGTTTTTATTAGCAATAACGGATATAGTGCTATCTTTGAGGTGATTGCTACGTGGGAGTTCGGCGTTGTGCATTTTGCATTCCGCACGCAAAGCACCGTGGACAATCCCTTTGCGGCGGCGGTGATTGAGTATTTTGAGGGGGCTTTGTCGCCTGAATTAAATGTTGCTAATTGGGTGGATGTTGACGGCAATGGTACGCTTGGCGTGCTTGCTGTGAGAAATGAGCCAACAGAGCATGAATGGGGTTTTCCTATGGGTCGTGTTTTTTATTTGCATGACGGCAGATTGCATTATGCGGACGTGGGACCACAGGATATGGGATACCATAGCGGTACAGGTCTTGAGGGTCGGCTTATAAATTTTATGAGTGATGGCGGGCATTCTTCGTATACATTTTTTGCTATTGTTGACGGAGATTTAGTTCCCGATTTTACTTTATACAGGTATCCTGCGGATGCTTATAACAATTTTTATTACTATATTTTTGACGGCGGGTTTGAAAATTGGGATGAACGGCGAAATCTTACGCTAACAGAGTTTAATGAGCTTCGTAATAAATATTTGCCCCAATGGACAGCGGTATTTAGGGCATGGGATGACGAAACTGCCGACATTTTGCGGTTTAATGTATTCCAATAGCATTAAAAAACGCTTCGCTTGACTTATGGGGCGGGCGGTTGTAGCGTCCTAGTTTAAAAAGACTGCTTGGGTCGCCAAAGGTTATTGTGTTGTGGCGTTCGCTGCATGTTAGGGTTGTTAGGTAGCCTGCGGATTTTATTATTTCGTCGGACAGCTCGCTGAAAATGCCTAGGGGATAGACGAAGCTGTTGGCGGTAAGTCCTGCGTTTTGGTGCAGGACATTTGCGAAAAGCTGCAGGTCTGCCAAAAGTCTTGTGCGGTAACTGCTTTCGGTTTCGCTACCTTTTTTTCCTACCCCTGCACCGCCGTGCAGGTCGTAGCTGTGGCATGAAATTTCAATTCGCCCAGAATTTGTGGCTTTTTCCACATCTGCCCATGTCATATGTGGAAAAGACTGGTCTTTTTGCTCGCTGGAAATTTTTGTATATTTGTCGGTTTGCGCACCTATAATAGCCATTGTGACATTTGCGTCAAATTTTTCTAAAAGTGTTAGCAGGATGTCGAGGGCTGGTTGCCTGCCGTCGTCAAAAGACAGAACAATAGGCTTTTCGGGCAATGGTTTGCCCAAATTTACAAAATCGATTAAATCCTGCATTACGACTGTGTTGTAGCCAAGGGATTGCAGGTGGTGCAAGTCTGCCTCAAACTCTTCTTCGGTTATTTCCCAACGGTTGCTGGGGTTGTCTTCCAAGGCATGATACATTATTATTGGCACGATTACCTCTTCGCCTTGTTTTGCGCCATATAGGCTTTCTAACGGGGCGGCAATGGTGATTTGTGCGGCGAGCAATATAGCGCATAGCACCAAAAAGGCGGAACAAAAAAATCTTTTCATAAAACTCCTCCGAGTAACGGTTTTTGATTAGTATTTGCAAAATTGGTCATGGTAGGCGGTGAAATTATTGGAAAAAACGGCACGCAAAACGATTAAAAAATATGAAATGCTGGCGGCAGGAAATGGCATTGTGGTAGGTTTTTCCGGTGGTGCGGATTCTGTTGCCTTATTGCATTTTTTGACTAACGAGCAATACTTGCCTTTGCTGGCTGTACACGTGAATCATGGCTTGCGCGGGGCTGACGCTGATGCTGACGCTGTTTTTTGTGAGGAATTTTGCCGTAAAATTGGTGTGGATTTTGAATTGCATCATGCGGATGTTGCGAAATTTTCCAAAGAGGGCAAGGTTTCTATTGAAGCTGCGGGGCGCAAACTTCGTTATGGAATTTTTAATGAAGCGGCGCAAAAGCGTGATTTTGGACATATTGCCGTGGCGCATAACCAAAATGATGTGGCGGAAACTGTGTTATTGCAGATTTTGCGTGGGACAGGGCGGGTTCGTGGCATTGCTCCTGTGCGTGAAAATATAATACGCCCTTTGATAGATGTGCCTCGGAGCGAAATTGAGGGGTATTGCGTGCGGCATGGCTTGGAGTATAGGCATGATGCTAGTAATGATGGGGATGGTTTTGCACGTAATAAGTTGCGGAATAAATATTTGCCGCAGTTGGCGGCTGAGTTTAATCCTAATTTGGTGGAGAATTTGGCGCAGTTGGCGGAGGTTTCTCGTGAAGAGGATGAGTATTTGGAAGAGTTGGTGGGTAGTGCGGGCGAGCGGGGACGCTCGCCCCTACAAAGGCGGTGGGTGCGGGGGTTGATACGGGAAGCAAAAGGTGATTTGGAGAATATTACATTTGACCACGTGGAGGCCGTTTTGGAGTTGGAGAAGGGTGCTACTGGTAGGGAAGTTGCTTTGCCTGACGGCTTTTTGGCGAGGAATGTTTACGGGCGGGTTGAAATTGTGAAGCGTAAGCTGCCTTTGCAGTTTAGCTATGAATTGCCTTTGGGGCAGGATGTTTATGTGGCAGAAATTGATAGATGGTTTTATTTGGGGGAAAATCCGCCGAAAAGAGTTGGCATCACAACTTATAATCTGCCTGTAAAATTGGACATGATGACAGATGTGAAAGTGCGAACCCGCATGGCGGGTGACAAAATTTACATTGGCGGCGTTGGCACAAAAAAAATTAAGAATTATTTTATTGATAAAAAAATACCTAGGCATGAACGTGATGCTGTGGTTTTTGTAGCAAATAAAAGTGATGTAATTATTATGCAGGGTGGTGTTTGTGATGACAAATACACCTGTGATGATGGTGATGGATTATTGCAAATTTGGAGAGAATTAGGGGAGGAGAGCGATTATGACTTACAATTTTGCGGAGATGTTTTCTAGGCAGGTAATTGCAGAGCGTGTAAAGGAGCTTGCAGTAGAGATTAATGCCGATTATGAGGGGCAGGAAGTGGTCTTGGTTTGCATTTTAAAAGGTGCGGCGGTGTTTATGTCGGATTTGATGCGGCATTTGACAGTTGATGTTAAGGTTGAATACATGCAGCTTTGCAGTTATGAAGGTGAAAATTCCAGAGGCAAAATAAAAATGGATTTGGATGTGAGTGATGATATTTTTGGCAATAATGTAATTGTTGTAGAAGATATTATTGACACAGGCGGCACAATAGAATTTATTCGTGCGCATTTGATGACAAAAAAACCTGCCACGGTGAAATTTTGTGTGTTATTGGACAACCCCGTGCGGCGCAATGAGGGATGCGAAAAAGCTGACTATGTGGGTTTTGTTATACCTAATCAATTTGTTTTTGGGTATGGGCTTGACTACAATGGTAAGTACCGCAACCTGCCTTATATTGCGGCATTGACACGATAATTAAATTTCTGAAAAAGAAATGTTGCATTTGCGGCAAGTTTGTGGTAAAATAGACGGGTTATTTATTTAAGTATTGTTAAACATTGAAAAAATGGAGGTATTATGGGAAAGCAAAGGAAAAATTTTGGTATATATTTGATTGTGATATTGTTTTTGACGCTGGTTTTTGTCGCACTTAACAACAACAACCAAAATGTGCAAACAGCACCTTTTACGTATAGCGACATGCTGCAGGCATTGCAGGCGGACGAAGTGGCGAGCGTGCATTTTACAAGACATTCTGAAATTGGCGGGGCTGGCACGGCAGAGCTTATTATGCGGGATGGCATTGAATTTACTGTCCCTGTGCCTGATTCTAATACATTTGTGTCTTTGATGACGCAATTTGCTCTTGAAAATGGCGTTGACTTTGACGCATCTGTTCCTACATCAAATTCGTTTTTTGCGATGTTGTTTCCGTTTTTAATCATACTTGTGCCTGTGGCTATTTTGTTCTTTTTCTTGCATAGGATGCAGGGCGGTGGCGGCGGTGGCGGAAACCGTGTAATGAATTTTGGGAAAAGCCGTGCAAAGGCCGTTGTGGATGACAAGCGTAAGGTTACATTCAGCGATGTTGCCGGGCTTGAAGAAGAAAAAACAGACCTTGAAGAAATTGTTGAATTTTTAAAAAACCCGCAGAAGTTTAAAGAAATTGGGGCGAGAATTCCAAAGGGCGTGCTTTTGGTGGGTCCTCCGGGAACGGGCAAGACATTGCTTGCGAGAGCCGTTGCTGGCGAAGCGGCTGTGCCTTTCTTTTCCATAAGCGGCTCGGATTTTGTGGAAATGTTTGTTGGTGTGGGCGCAAGCCGTGTTCGTGATTTGTTTGAGCAAGCGAAAAAAGCCGCACCATGTATTGTTTTTATTGATGAAATTGACGCTGTTGGGCGCAAGCGTGGTGCTGGTCTTGGAGGCGGGCATGACGAGCGTGAGCAAACCCTTAACCAGCTTTTGGTTGAAATGGACGGCTTTGGTGTAAACGAGGGCATTATTATCTTGGCGGCTACTAACCGTCCGGACATTCTTGACCCTGCACTGCTTCGTCCCGGACGTTTTGACAGGCGTGTTGTTGTTGGCCGTCCTGATATTAAAGGGCGTGAGGATATTTTAAAGGTTCACTCCAAAGGCAAGAAAATGGCGGCGGATGTGGACTTGGCGGCTGTTGCGGGCTTAACGTCGGGCTTTACTGGGGCTGACCTTGAAAATCTTCTTAACGAAGGTGCGCTTTTGGCGGCACGTAACAACAAAGAAGAAATTACGATGGCGGATATCCGTCTTGCTTTTGTAAAAGTGGCTGTGGGTACGGAGAAAAAATCCCGTGTTATTTCGCCGAAAGAAAAGAAAATTACGGCTTATCACGAAGCGGGACATGCTATTATTATGGAAGTGCTTCCTGAGCTGGATTCTACCCATCTTGTGTCCATTATTCCAACGGGTATGGCGGGCGGTTACACGATGCCAGAGCCAAAGGACGACAGAATGTATATGAGCAAAGTCCGTATGGAGCAAGAAATTGTGGCGTTTATGGGTGGGCGTGCCGCTGAATATCTTATTATTAAAGATGTCACTACGGGTGCGTCTAATGACATTAAACGTGCGACGGCTATTGCCCGTGATATGGTTACAAAATTTGGTATGAGCGATACTCTTGGGCCCATTGCCTTTTACGATGAAAATGACGAGGTGTTTTTGGGGCGTGATTACGTACAAAGCCGTAATTATGGCGAGAGTGTAGCCGCCAAAATTGACGCAGAAATTGAGCGCATTGTTGGCGGGGCATACGAGGAAGCCAAGGAAATTTTGACAAAATACATGGATACAATGCACAAAATTGCTGATGCTTTGATTGAGAAAGAGAAAATTACGGCTGTTGAGCTTCGTGCAATGTTTGACCCGCCGTTGCCTAAAAAGGGCGACGAGTGGACGGCTAAAAACGAGCCTAGTCCCGCACCTTCTTTGATAGACGAAGATATTTTAATGGACTTGAAAGATGATGACACCGAAGAAAATTAAGCGGCTGATTGTTTTGGAGCAAGCGCAGTCCACCAATACTGTTTTAAAAGAGATGTGCCGCAGAGGTTATGCGGGTTTTAATACTATTGTCTATACCGAGAACCAAATTTCGGGATATGGACGGCGTGGAAAATTTTGGCATAGTGAGGCTGGGAAGAATATCTCGGTCTCTTTGTCGTTGCAAGGTTTTGATGGGGACGAGCTATTGTCGCTTGCTGCGGGGGTTTTTGCGGTGGAGGCTGTTAAGGCTGTTTGCGGCGAGGGCTTGCCGCTTTCGATTAAATGGCCTAATGACGTGCTTTTGGGCGGCAAAAAACTTTGCGGCATATCTTGTGAGAAGATTGGCGGGGATTTTATTGTTCTTGGCATCGGGGTCAATGTGAATAATGAGGGCTTTCCCAAAGGTCTTGAAGATACGGCTACTTCGCTGTACTTGCAGACTGGTAAGAATTGGGATTTGGTTGCATTGCGGGATGAAATTGTTGCGAGGGTTTTTGCGGGGTTTTCTATTGATATTTTGGATAAAGTGCGGCAATATTGTGTGAATATTGGGCAGAATGTGCGTATTATTGGTGAAAAAGGTGTTATTGCTGAGGGCAAAGCTGTTGATATTGCTGTTGATGGCGGTATTGTGGTTTTGTTGAGTGATGGCACAAAGAAAAACTATTACAGTGGTGAAATATCGTTGAGGTAGGGAGTTGTAGGATGCATTAAAAGAGTCATTGCGGGATGGTTTTTCCCGCAATCTTATAAAATGACAGGAGATGGCGGCAACACGAGCATTGTGAAGCAATGCGGGGTAAGTACCGCCATGACGAGTGTTGGAGGGTTGTTGTGGACAGTTTTGTATACATCATGGCAAATAGATATAATTCGACTATCTATGTCGGGGTTACATCCAACCTTCAAAGGCGTGTTTGGGAGCATAAGAGCGGAGTGAACAAAAGTAGCTTTACTTATAAATACAACTGCCATAAACTTGTTTATTTTGAGCAATTTGGGGACATAGAATTGGCTATTGCGAGAGATAAGCAGATTAAGAACTGGAAAAGAGAGCGTAAAAATAAAATTATTGAAAATGGTAACCCGACTTGGGATGATTTGGCGGAGGAATGGGAGGGTTTTTGAGGAGGCAGGAGATTGCGGCAAAAAGCGTGCCGCAATGACGTAGGAGCGGTTTTAACCGCCCGCATGAGTGTGAAATTACGTAAAATTGGTGGAGGGTTTAATATGCTTTTAGTTGTAGATGTGGGCAACACAAATATTGTTTTTGGGCTGTATGAAGGGGCGGAGCTTTTGCGCAGTTGGCGCATGGGTACTCGTCAAAACCACACGTCGGATGAGATGGGTATTTTTGTTCATTCGTGGTTGAGCTTGCAGGGGGTTAGCAGCAAAGACTTGCAAAGCATTATTATTTCTTCTGTTGTGCCTGATATTATGTATTCGCTTACTAATGCCATCCGCAAATATTTTGACATTGTGCCGAAAATTGTTAGCAAAGATATGGAGTTGGGTATTGACCTTACGAGTATGGGGCGGCGGGAGCTGGGGGCAGACCGCATTGTAAACTGTGTTGCGGCGTATAAGAGCTTTGGCGGACCTGTTATTATTATTGACTACGGCACAGCGACCACTTACGATGCTGTGGATGCCACGGGTAGGGTGATTACCGCCATTACAGCACCCGGAATTAAAATTTCTGCTGACGCTTTATTTGGGCGGGCGGCACTTTTGGGGAAGGTGGAGCTTACTTTGCCGCCGTCTTTTGTTGTGAAAAACACGACAGAAAGCGTGCAGGCGGGTATTTTGTACGGGGCTATTGGTGAAACGGAGTATATTGTGCGTAGGTTGCGGGAAACTATGGATGCCCCTAATGCAAAGGTGGTTGCGACGGGTGGTTTGGCGCATACCATTGCCCATGGGAGCGATGTTTTTGACCATATTGTGCCTTCGCTTACGCTGGATGGTTTGCGGCTTATTTATGAAATGAATAAATAATGTTGATAAGTATATTAATAACTATTAAAATCATGTGGATAAACATGTGGAAAACATGTGGAAAACATGTTGATAACATCGAGAATTTTTTTCTTGACTTTTGAAAATCAAAATTCTAGATTTTTGAAAATCAAAAGGTAATAAGACTTATTTAGTTAAACTGATTTTAACAAACTGAGTGTATGTATGTAGGGCATGGATTGTGAGTGTTGTGTTTATGTTTTGTAAGATGGGTTTTTCAAACGGAAGTTGGTCGGGCGGTTACAAACCGCCCCTACAAGAGATTGTGCTGTCGCAATGATGAGGATTTATTTGAGAATTTGAAATATGTTATGGAATGTTAGTGTGTTGTGTGGTATAATGTTAGGGTGGAGAGGTGAGGGCTATATGAGAATTGGTGATATTGAGCTTGTGACGAATGTTGTGCTTGCGCCTTTGGCGGGGATTAGCGATTTGACGTTTAGGCGCATTTGCCGCCGTATGGGGGCTGGCTTGGTTGCTACTGAAATGGTGAGTGCAAAGGCTATTGTCCATGGGAATGCGGCTACACAGCTTTTGTTGCGCAACGATGATGACGACCGCCCGACTGCTATTCAGCTATTTGGAAGCGAGCCTGATGTGATGGCTGAGGCGGCTCGTTTTTTAGATGCTAATTTTGATTTTGAAATTATTGACATAAATATGGGATGCCCTGCGCCAAAAATCGTGAAAAACGGGGATGGGTCGGCATTGATGAAAGACCCGAAACTTGCGGGGCGTATTGTGAGGGCTGTGGTGGATGCCACAAAAAAGCCTGTTACTGCAAAAATTAGGCTTGGCTGGGATTTTAATAGCATAAACTGTGTGGAAGTAGCACGTATTGTGGAGGCAAACGGGGCGGCGGCTATTGCCGTGCATGGGCGCACCCGCAGCCAAATGTATGAGGGCAAGGCGTGTTGGGATGGCATTAAAAGTGTGAAGAATGCCGTAAAAGTGCCTGTTACGGGTAATGGGGACGTTGCCGAAGCTGAGCAGGCAAAGCAGCTTATGGAGCAAAGTGGGGTTGATGCTTTGATGGTGGGACGTGCTAGTTTTGGCAACCCTTGGGTGTTTCGCCGTATAACTCATTATTTTGCCACAGGAGAAATTTTGCCGGTACCGACTACAAAAGAGCGTATTGAAATGGCTTTGCAGCACGCAGAAGCGGCAATTTTGCATGATGGTGAAAAGATTGCACTGCGGGAGATGCGCAAGCATATTGCTTGGTATTTAAAGGGCATACATAGCGCGACACAAGCGAAGGTTGCGGTTAATAATTCGCAGAGTTTTGATGAGGTTAGGGGGATTTTGAATGATTTGTTGTGATGGGGAATTGGAAATTAGGGCGGCGGGGTGTGGTGATGCCCCTTTGCTTGGTGCGTGGTGGCGTGATGGGGATGTGATGGCACATGCGGGGTTTCCTAATGGGCTTGATATTACTGACGAGCAGATTTTTTCGCAAATTGAGAACGGGGATGGGCTTTTTATTTTGGAAGCTCACGGCGAGCCTGTTGGTGAAATGTCTTGCAGGGACAAGGGGGCAAAAGTAGCGGAAATTGGCATAAAGATATGTAAGAACCAGCGGTCAATAAGCTATCGCACGGCTTCCAAGTCCGCTTTTCCACCACTCGTCGTCGGCAGAACCCGCACGAACCTTCGGGTTCGCGCGGAACCTGCCTCCTAGATTGGCGAAAAATCGGTCTTGAAATCCGCACAATCCATTATTGACCGCTGGTTCTGAAAAAGATGCCCGTGGCAAGGGCTATGGCACGAGGTTTTTGCGTATGTTTATTAATGAATTGTTTTGCAAGGGGTTTGAAAAAATAATTTTGGACACAAATGTGAATAATATTGCGGCACAGAGGACTTATGAAAAGTTGGGCTTTTGCAAGGTACGTACGAATGTTGATGCTTGGCAAGACCAGTTGGGCGTTTGGCAAAGTTCGATTGATTATGAGTTGACAAAATAGGCGGTGTGTCAGACGAGTAGGTGGTGTGTCGGAAAATTTTGGTTGACAACCGTAGTTAATTTGGGTATAATGGAAAAATTAATTGGAAATTTGGAGGTAATTATTTTGGCTGAAAACAAAAAATATGTGTTGACATATGAGGGCATTAAGGAGCTTGAAGACGAGCTTAAACAGCTTAAAGGCAACGGACGCAAAGACATTGCTCAAAAAATTAAAGAAGCGCGCGGGCAGGGCGATTTAAGCGAAAATGCCGAGTACGATGCCGCAAAAGACGAGCAGGCAAAAATGGAAACACGCATTGTTATTATTGAAAAAATGCTTCGTAATGCAGAGCTTATTGATGAAGACGATGTTGACGGCGACAGCGTTTCTTTGGGTAGCAAGGTAACCCTTTTGGATGTTGAGTATAACGAAGAGGTTACTTACCACATTGTGGGCTCGGCGGAGGCTAACCCTGAAAAGCTACGTATTTCTAATGAGTCGCCGCTTGGCAGCGGGCTTTTGGGACAAAAAGTTGGGGCTGATGTTGATGTTGAGGCTCCTGCGGGTATAATTAAGTTTAAGGTGCTTGCTATATCGTAAAAACAGGCGGCCAAAAGCCGCCCCTACACGGAGGATTAAAGATGCTTATTCCTAATATCCATTTTATGGGAAACTGCAACGAAGCCATTGATTTTTACAAAAAGGCTTTGGGTGCGGAGGTTAAAAGAATTGAGTATGCCAAAAATGCACCGCAAGACGCAGGACTTACGGCATTGCCGCCTGATTTTGTTATGTATTCAGAGGTTGCGGTATTTGGCACTTTGCTGAACTTGTCTGATGGGGCTAATGAGCCTGTGGTAAAAAATGATAATTTTACTTTTGCTATTGTGTTAAAAACCAACGAAGAAGTTACTTCGGTTTTTAACGGGCTTGCAGAGGGCGGGGAAGTTGTTCAAGAGCTTGCACCCCAGTTTTGGTCTGCGCTTTATGGTATGGTTACAGACCGTTTTGGGGTTACTTGGCAGGTTTATTTGCCTTGATGGTATGCGGTGTCGTAAGCGGGTCGCCGAGGGCGGCGACCCCTGCGAGACTTTGAGGAGGTTTGGGTTTGGATACGAAGGATAATGTGGAGTTAAATGAAATTTTGCGTTTGCGTAGGGAGAAGCTGGCGGATTTGCAGGCCGCTGGTAATGACCCCTTTGGCAATGTTACTTTTGATGTGGATACTCATAGTATTGATATTTTAAATAATTTTGAGAAATATGAAGGCAAGCAGGTGCGCATTGCCGGCCGCATGATGTCCCGCCGCAACATGGGTAAGGCGGCTTTTTGTGATTTGCAAGACGGGGCGGGGCGTGTGCAAGTTTATATTAAGGGCGAGCTTGTAACGGATGCCGCTTATGATGAATTTGACAAAAAATGGGATATCGGCGATATTTTTGGTGTGATTGGTGAAGTTTTTAAAACACAAAAAGGCGAGATTTCTGTGAGGGCTTCTGAGATAAAGTTGCTTGCAAAGTCGCTTCAAGTGTTGCCTGAAAAATACCATGGTCTTCAAAATGTTGATTTGCGATACCGCCAGCGTTATGTTGATTTAATTGTGAACCCGCATGTTAAAGATGCATTTTTAAAGCGGACTGCCGTTATTAAGGGCATACGCAATTTTTTAGACGGGCGGGACTTTTTGGAAGTGGAAACGCCGCTTTTGCACCAAATTGCGGGCGGGGCTTCTGCACGTCCATTTGTTACGCATCATAATGACATGGATTTGACGATGTATTTGCGTATTGCTTTGGAATTGCCGCTTAAAAAGCTGGTTGTTGGCGGTTTTGAGAGGGTTTATGAAATTGGGCGGTGTTTTCGCAATGAAGGTACGAGTGTTAAGCATAACCCCGAATTTACTATGCTTGAGTTGTATCAAGCGTATACAGACTATTACGGCATGATGGAGCTTACTGAAACATTGCTTCGCAAGTTGGCGGTGGACGTTACGGGGAGTTCTGTTGTGAATTATCAAGGCACGGATATTGACTTTGGCAAGCCTTTTGAGCGTGTTACTATGGTTGAGGTTGTGAAAAAGTACACAGGTGTTGACTTTGATGCCATAACTGACCTTGAAGGGGCTAGAGCGGCCGCAAAGGCGCATGGTGTGGAGTATAAGCCGATACACAAAAAAGGCGACATTCTTAATCTTTTCTTTGAGGAAAAGGTGGAGGAGCATTTGATACAGCCGACATTTGTAATGGACCATCCTATTGAAATTTCATTTTTGTGCAAGGCACATCCCGACAAGCCCGAGTATGCCCAGCGTTTTGAGCTTTTTATTATGAATAGAGAGATTGCAAATGCATATAGCGAGCTTAATGACCCTATTGACCAGCGCAGGCGTTTTGAAGCGCAGGAGCTTTTGAGAGAGGCGGGGGATGAGGAAGCGGCGCAAATTGATGAGGATTTTATTGCGGCTTTGGAGGTAGGACTTCCGCCAACGGGTGGGCTTGGCATTGGCATTTGCCGTTTGGTTATGCTTTTGACCGACCAAGCGTCCATACGTGATGTGTTGTTTTTTCCTGCAATGAAGCCCTTGCAATAGAGGATATACCAACTTGCAATCTAAATCATACCAATCAACTTGTCTTTTTGCCGCAATGCTTCGGGCAAAAAATCTTATGTGCCTTTGGGCACGCTGCGATTTTTTACCCTTCGCCTTGCGATAAAAATCCTGCGTTGCTTAGTACGATTTAGATTGCAAGTTGGTATCAACTATGCTATAATAATTTTGGTGAATTTATGGATAGAAATGAAAAAATACGCCTAATGGCGAAAATGGCGACTTATGACAAAAAAGGCTTCGAGCGGGATGCCGAGGCAAACCAATATTTCCGTCATGATTATATTTACAAAAAAAATATGGCTCTGCGTTTTAGCGTAGGTGTTGGATGCCTTATTTTGGCATTGTTTTATTTTGTGTATCTTACCGCAGTGCAAGGGGCGGACATTTTTGCCCTTGATTTTCAGTCAGAGCTTATAGGCTTTGCTATTTTTGTGATTGTGGTGATGGTTTTTTACAGTCTTATGGGTACAATTATTTTTACAAGGGAGTACCTAGCGTCAGGACGGCGGGTGAACGAGTATTTTAAGCTGATGCGCCAGCTTAATGGCGAAGCCGCCCACGAGGAGGACGAATCCCCTAAAAAGGCTCAGCTTGAATATAAGGCTGACGAAGATGAAGAGGATTTAGACCAAATGTGGCAAAGTCCGTATATACCAAGACGTAGACGTGAGCATTTGCTTACTTACGACGACGACGAAATAGAGCAGGCGAAAAAGCCGCAGATGCCCGAATATAGGTATATGAGCAGTGACGACCCATCTTTTTGGGATGAAGACGAGAAGTAGGGGGTACGAAAGAGGATATGGAACAATTACTAAAACATAGACAAAATTTGATTGCGCTGTACAAAAAGTATGAGATATATATTAATTATGCATTAAAATTTGTGGCGGCTTTGGTTGTTTTTTGGCGGGTAAATTCTTTGGGGATGTACCGTGAAGAATTTGGCATGTTGTTTAACGGGGCGACGGGCGTTGCTTTTTTGCTTTTGATTGCGCTTATTTTTACGGTGTCGCCGCCTGTGCTTTCGCTTATTTTGGTTACCATTGTGGTTGCGTTGCAGCTTTCATTGGTGCTTGAAGTGGCGATTTTGGTTTTTTTGCTGCTTATGCTTATAATTTTGTTTTACGCAAGGTTGCAGCCAAAGCAATGCATATTGATACTTGCCCTTGTTTTTGGATTTTATTTTAATGTGCCTTATGCGGTGGTTTTGTTTGCGGGGCTTTACTTTGGTCTGGCGGCTATTGTGCCTGTTGTGCTTGGGGTTTTGGTTTGGAATTTTTTACCGTTTTTTACAAATTTGGCACAGACCAGACCTGTTTCGGTGGAATTTGATATAATTGAGCTTCCCACAGGGTTTGCGGAGGTTTTTAATGAAATTTATTACGTGCTTACAACGGATATAGGCTGGGTTATTGTGGGATTTGTTTTTGCTATGATGATACTTGCTGTACATTTAATTTCGTCTTTGTCTATTAACCGTTCACGTGATATTGCATTGGCGGTTGGTGCTGGCATCGGCTTTGTTTGCATGATAATGGTGGTGGCTATTGCAAATGTGAACATGACTATTTTAGGGGTTATTTTGGGTAGTATTGTGTCCTTTGGCATGGTTTGGGTTGTTAAATTTTTTGACAAGGTGAAGGATTACACACGTGTTGAAAATGTGCAGTTTGAAGATGATGATAATGTTTATTACGTGAAGATTGTTCCCAAGGCGAAGGTGAAGTAGGGCGGCTTTTGGTTGGTTGACACATTTCGGATGGCAGGTTTATTTTGCAAGGCATAAGCTCCACGGGCGGCAGGTTGCCGCCCCTACAATGGGTTTCGTTAGATTGCCGTTATAAGCAAGGCGATAAAGATAACAAAGAAAGGCGGCGGCGGGTTTGACTGAGTGGATTTCAAATTTATTTAATTTGCCTGAGCTTGCTATGCCTTCTTTTGGTATTGCATCTATATTGGATATTGCCCTCATAGCCTTTGTTGTGTACAAACTGCTTGGGTGGGTGCGCCAAACCCGTGCTTGGGGGGTCTTTAAAGGCATTGCTACGCTTGCAATGATATATTTGGTGGCGTATTTTTTGGGGATGCACACCACAGTGTGGATTATTAGCCAAACCGTAACATGGGCTGTAATTGCCCTTATGATAATTTTTCAACCAGAGCTTCGTAAGGCATTAGAGCGTCTTGGAAAAGGGCGCAGACTGCCTTTTTTGACGTTTTTGCAAGAAGAAAAACCCGATAATTCTGAGGTTGTTGTGCAAGAGATTGTGGATGCCCTCCAAAAAATGTCAAAAGTGAACACGGGTGCTTTGATTGTGGTTGAGCAAGAAGTACCTATAAAAGACCTTGAAGCCAGCGGTGTTTTAATTGATGCCATGGTTACAAGCCAGCTTTTGGTTAGTATTTTTGAAAAAAATGCTCCATTGCACGATGGGGCTGTTTTGATACGGCAAGACCGTGTAAAGGCGGCGACATGCATTTTGCCTTTGACAGCCGAGCATCTTTCAAGCGAGCTTGGCACACGCCATAGGGCGGCTGTTGGCATGTCTGAAACAAGCGATGCCTATGTATTGGTGGTTTCGGAAGAAACAGGTGCTATTTCTATTGCCAAAGACGGCAAGCTGTATCGGGGTTTGACCAAAGAAGAAGTGCAAAAAATGCTTTTGTCTAATATAAAGCCGCAAAAATCGAAGCGTTTTTCGCTGCGTAATAGGAAGTAAAATGGCGGTTACGGAAGTAAGGGAGCTATCGCATGTCAAAAAATCTTGACAAAATTAAAAGAAGTTTTTTGTCAAACCTGCCTTTTAAAGTGGCGGCGGTTTTGATTGCTTTTTTGTTGTGGTTTGTGGTTTTAAATGCGACCGACCCTATTGTTAATGACGACATACGTGTTACCTTGGACGTGCGGAATGTAAACAGTCTTACCAGCGAGCCTATACATAGGCATTTGGTGAATTATGAAGCATTAAGAAATACACAGATAACTATAACGGTGCGTGGAACACAAAGAGAGATTGATGCCATACGCCAGAATTTAACTGCATATATTGACTTATCGGCGGCAGAGGTGGTGAGTGCGGCGCAAACGAGCACGCAGTTTTCCACAAGGGTTCATGTGTACGGGGTAAGCGGGAATGTGCTTTTGCAGACCCATTCCCCGGGTAATGTTACATTGCAGTTAGATAGTATTGTAACCCGCTATATTAATGTGGAATTTGAGCCTATTGGTGAAATTGATGCGGGGTATATTGCCGTTTGGGAAGAAGCGGTGATAGAGCCGAATGTTTTGCGGGTAACAGGACCTTCTTCAAGCGTGGACAGCATTTATAAGTTTTTGGTGGAGGTTAATCAAGAAGGTTTGACTGAAAGCTGGAGGCGCACGGGCTTTGAGCCTTTGGCTGTTACAGCTACGGGTGGGCATGTGGCGACTGCCCATGTGCAATTTGGGAGTGTTAATGCTAATGTTCCTGTTTACCGCCGTGGAAATGTGCAAATTGTTGCACCTGTTTTTGAGGGGACGCTTGCTGCAGGCTTTGGCATTGCAGGCATAACAGCAGACCCGCCGAGCATTGCTGTGGCTGGCACAAATGAGGCTATTGCTAATTTAGAACCTATTGTACTGCCCCCAATTACGGCATTGCAAATGGAAAATGCGTCCGCCAATTTTGCCATCAATTACAATATAAATGACTTTTTACCGCAGGGCGTTTTTGTAGCAAATTCTGGACAGCAAACGGTGGCTGTAAATGTGAGTATAGAGCCGATTATACAACGCACATTCAATGTTAATGCAAGCAATATAAATATCAGCGGTGCGGCTTATTTTGAAATTTTAACGCCGCAGGTGTCCTTTATTGTTTCAGGCATGGAGGGCATTGTGGCGAATATTAGCAATATTGCTGTTTCTGCTAACCTTTCTGGGCTTGAAGACGGCGAGCATACTGTTATGCTTACATTAAGCCTGCCAAACGGGGTACAGCTTACCCATGCCCCGCCAAGTATTACTGTTGTTATAGGCAACGACACAAACGGAAATTATGAAGATGAACCGTCAGACGGCGAGCCGAGTTATGATGAAAACGAAGAACAAAGCGGGGGAGCGGAATAAATGGCTAAAAAATTTGGAACAGACGGCATTAGAGGGCTGGCCAATAAAGAATTGACGGCGAAGACTGTTTTTGAAGCGGCACAGGCGGGGGCTTTGGTGCTTTCAAAAGGCGTGGAAAAGCCTATTGTGTTGATAGCGTCGGACACCCGTCTTTCTTGCGATATGTTTGTGATGGCGGCGGCGGCGGGCATTTGTTCTGTTGGGGCGACTGCCGTAGACCTTGGGGTGCTGCCGACTCCTGCTGTGTCTGTTTTGATAAAAAAATACGGGGCTCATGCGGGTGTGATGATTTCGGCTTCCCATAACCCATTTTATGATAATGGAATTAAATTTATTGGCAGTGATGGGTACAAGCTCTCGGACGCTGTTGAGCGTGAAATTGAGGATTTGATGGAAAATATAGATAATTCCGTAGAGTTTCCAAGCGGTGCGGATGTGGGCGTTACGCAAGCCTTGCCAAATGCAAAGGCGGACTATATCGCATTTTTAAAAGAGTGTGCAGGCGAAGTAACTTTGGAGGGGTTGACTATTGCGCTGGATTGTGCAAATGGTGCGGCTTCAGGCGTTGCCCCCGAGCTTTTTGAAAGCCTAGGTGCAACAATACATACCATAGGTAATACGCCAAACGGCATAAATATAAACGAAAAATGCGGCTCTACCTATATGGACACCTTGGTAGAATTTATGCGGGATAAAGGCTGTGATATGGGCTTTGCTTTTGACGGGGATGCTGACCGCAGCTTCGCTGTGGATGAAGCGGGGAATGTTGTAGACGGCGACATGATGATGGCTATACTTGCAATGCGAATGAAGGAAAAGGGTAAACTCGCTAAAAACACCGTGGTTGCAACGGTTATGAGCAATCTGGGTTTTATTAACGCTATGACCGAAAGTGGTATTGAGGTTGTGCAAACGGCGGTTGGTGACAGATATGTTTTGCAGCGCATGAAAGAGGACGGCTTTACCCTTGGGGGCGAGCAAAGCGGGCATATTATCCTTGCAAACCACCAAACCACGGGGGACGGGCTTTTGGCGGCATTGGCTGTTGCTGTTATTGTAAAAACAAGCGGCAAAAGGCTGTCAGAGCTTAATATTATGAAAAAAATGCCGCAGGTGCTTATAAACGCACGTGTTGCTAATGATATGAAAGATGAAGTTATTACACGTTATGAAGTGGTTGAAGCCATTAAGGCTTTGCACGCAAAATATGACGGGGGTAAGGGTAGGGTGCTTATACGCCCTTCCGGAACAGAGCCTTTGCTGCGTGTGATGATAGAGGGGGCGGACCTTGATGAAATAACGGCGGATGCTAAAAAACTTGCAAAGATGTTGGAGGATGTGCAGTGATTGGAATTATTGGAGCAATGGAAGTGGAAATACGCAATATTTTGGCGCAGATGGACAATGTTAAGACCAAGAATATTGCAAGGGTTGACTACCATCAAGGTGAGTTAAACGGCAAGCCTGTTTTGGTGGCTCTTTGCGGAGTTGGCAAGGTGAATGCCGCCCATGCTACCAGCGTTATGGTTGCTAATTTTAAAGTGGACGGCATTATAAATGTTGGTGTGGCTGGCGGCATTGGCTCTGCTGTGGATATTGGGGATGTTGTTGTTTCTAATGACCTTGTACAGCATGATGTTGACGTGCAAGCCTTTGACTATGAAAGGGGGCAGGTGCCGGGGCATCCTTTTGCCTATTTTTCTGCTGATGCAGACCTTGTTGCGGCGGCAAAAAAAGCGGGGGATGATGTTCTTTTGGTGCATGGACGCAAACTTCATATAGGACGCATTGCAACAGGCGACCAGTTTATTGCTTCCCCTGAAGTTAAAGCGGGTATAGCAGAAAATTTTAACGCTCTTGCGGTGGAGATGGAGGGGGCGGCTATTGCGCAGATTTGCGCACTTACGGGTACGCCTTTTGTTGTTATACGTGCTATTTCCGACAAGGCGGACGGCACAGCCCATGAGGATTTTCCTGCTTTTGTGGAGCAGACTGCGCAAATTTCTGCTGCTATTGTTGCGAAGATGATGTCGTAGGGGAACGCCGCCATCGGCGTTCCGTTTCCTTGTGCTATGACATGTATTTGTAGGGGCGGTTTTTAACCGCCCGTCGTGCGTTTGGCGGGAAGGTGTGTTCTGCAAGTCGTAAACTCCAGCGGGCGGTTAAAAACCGCCCCTACGACAGTTTGCAGGCAATCTTTGAAAAGCCTTTGATTTTATTGCGCTGTCATTTTGAATTTGCTATGTATGATGTAGAAAACATACATAGGAGATGATAAAGATGAAGCGTTTTTTTGTTGGATTGACGTTGGTGGTTTTGGGGGTTGTGTTTGCTGGTTGTGATGGGTTTTTTGAAGTTGCTGAAACTGAGAGCGGGCGAGTAATGCTCGCCCCTACGACCCCTGCGGTTGATGAGGGGTATGGAATGCAACAAGTTCATGCGGATTTGGGAGATGTGGAAGTTTGCGGGTATTTGGTTTTGGTGAACCGGGATAATGCGGTGGATGCGGCTGGTTTGGGCGGTATGGTAGCGGCGTGGCCTACTGTGCCTGTTAGTGTGATAGATGGAATGTATCTTCACCCAACAGCCCTTGCTGCCGTGGCAGAGATGTTTGAGGCGGCGAGGAGTGAGGGTATTAGCGGACTGCATGTAACGAGCGGGTTTAGGAGCATTGAACATCAAACCCTTTTGTATGACGGCGGACGGAATCCCTTTGCATTGCCGCCGGGGCACAGCGAGCACCACACAGGTTTGGCGGCGGACATAATGGCTGTTGGTGTTTCGCAGGCACAATTTGGAAACAGCGAGCAGGGCAGGTGGCTTGCGCAAAATTCGTGGCGTTTTGGGCTTATATTGCGGTATCCCGCAGGTACGGAGCATATAACAGGTGTGCCGTACGAGCCGTGGCATTTTCGATATGTTGGTATCAGTCATGCAGAATTTATTTTTCAAAACCAAATTGTACTTGAAGAGTATCTTGAAATTTTGGCGAATAGGTGATATAGTAGGGTGTGTTGAAAATTCAAAAAATTCGAGCGAGAATTTTACATTAATCAACACGTCCTAGTAGGGTTGATACTAATCCCATTTAAAATCATGGACTGCCCTCCTTCGCTAATCCCAAACGCCTTGCGTTTGGGGCTCAGTCGGCACTCCATGTATTAAATTGGAATTAGGGCGTGTTAACATAAAGCTATTGCACGACTTTCCAGCCTGATTTTCCACCACTCGTCGTCGGAAGAACCCGCACGAACCTTCGGGTTCGCACGGAACCTTCCTCCTAGATTGGCGAAAAA
>Ga0136643_10004109_pt1 | contig 19910 bp, 9 predicted proteins | sample TergutLab28metaG_FD_96883 | JGI IMG/M metagenome (GOLD analysis project Ga0136643, IMG submission 96883) | Labiotermes labralis P1 segment gut microbial communities from Petit-Saut dam, French Guiana - Lab288 P1 (version 3) (version 3) | ecosystem: Host-associated > Arthropoda: Insects >...
GCTGTCAAAGTTTCAAACTTCTCTGGCCATTATCTCCGTAACTGTTCAACTTTGGACATAGGTGTTTTGGGTTATATCGGTATACTTTAACATAAGGAACACCCTCCCGAAGTCTGGCACATTTCTCCTGGGACACCCTGTATAATGAACTTGTGGGCCATGAGTTTGAGACCCCTAATGCATAACATGCAATAGAAATGCAAAACTTACTTCAGATGTAAACTAAAGTAACCACTTAACACAAGTATAAGTATGAATATAAACAAATATAAGGAATGCTATATTCTTTATTTTGAGTCATTCCCCAAAAGAAAGAATGTAACATTCACAACACAGTGAAAGTTTGAAATCAAGAAATATAAGTACATGAACATGTATTCATGTGTGTGTTTAAAGGTAATGTATAACATTATACTAGTTATTATATGTGATCTGTACAGCCCAAACTGTGTTGTTAAATTATGCAGATCTTAGCAGGACATAGTTGCCAGTGACAAATTTAGTGTCATAACAATGAAAGTGTATATGATACTGAATCTATGCCTGTCTGATACTCTTTATATCTTCCTTTCAGTTATGCATGCCATAGGACATCCTAAAGTCATAGAACTATATTCCTTTGCTGTGGAGAAGTCACTGAGTTTTGTATTCAATTTTCAGGCCTGCGGTGCGTTACACCAGAAATTGCCAATTTAATGCGAGTAATAATTATATTGTGTTTTATGGCAATGAGCTGTTCTCTTGTGGGATTCTTCTTGGATATTATGGGTCCTACAAAACGAGTCATGAAAATTGTCCAGAGGAATTCAATACCAAGTATATTTACAGGTAAACTGGGTGGATAATGAGCCTCTGCTTGGCATCATACTGTAGTAGAACATAATAAATTGAATGGGCCCTGTTGCCTCTTTTGTCATAAAAGAAACAAGTGCAATCAGTAATTGTATGAATGTTATAAAATGGTGGGCAGAGAGCTATGTAAATTTTTGTCATCAAATGACATACTGTGTACGGTGCACTGAATATTATGGAGTTCTGTCTTTAAGGAAATTATTAAACATGACCATAGAAGTGGTAATGTGGACCATAAATTTCCCTTACAGAAATCTGGGCTAATTATGATATTTTTCAAACATGAAGTACAAAACAACAAGAGATTAATGTAAACTTTTGAAAAAGACATGTTAAGAAATTCAGGTCATGTGCATATGCATCAGGTATAAACTGGCAATGGGTAGTCTCTGCACATGTATCAGTGACATAAAGTAGGAAGCTGATTTGATTTATTTTAATTCCAAGAAATCCATATACAGGAATAATCCATGGATATAGGAAAAGATAGAGTCGCGTTGTTACTGTACTTGTGCTACTGAGTTTGTGCATTTATTTTACCAGGGTAACCTATCCAAGTACATAGTATGTCTTTTATCTTTGTCCTCAGAATGGCAGTAATTGCAGTTTTAGCATATATGAAGCCAGCATCGATGAGGAATTTAGAGTCTGACCTTACTTCATAAAAGAATTTTGAAGTGCTGACCCTAGTTTCTTTTTGGAAATGTTGGCAGTTTCTGCTGAGAAATTGTCCTTTTCTTTAGTTAAAATGGATTACCTTACATTTGCTCCTCTTCTGCCAGTTCCCAGAGCAATTATGTTAGGATTAATGTGACATTAAGGTCACAGTTTGAAAAAACATGAGCTCCATGATTTTGTGCACACTCATAGCACTTTAAGGTCATGTAAAGGAAACTTCACAAAGTGCATGATGATTTTCATAACACCAGTATATGCTGTTTTGACTGTTTACATTCCTATTCAATGTAAACCATGTATGATGTTATTTATGTCCAGCAGAGAACCTATAATTCAAAAATTTCCAACTCCTCTTTACATTGTTCTTATAAACAGCAACACAGATGTAAGATACTTTTTACAAAAATATTGTTGAAGATTGTGTTTTTTTTTTTTGGTAAAAGTATTGCAAATGAATACTTTGCCCAACAGAAAAAAATTTGCATATGCACTAACCTGCTGTAAATGAGACACACAGACTGGGTAAGCATGTCAGGTTCCAGTACTAGTAAGGTGATGCAATACTAGGCCATCGTGCATTGCCTGAGGGAGCTTATATTTCCCTGTGTGTGGGGAACTGATTAAAGATGTGCTGTTTAGAGGCATTTTATCTTAACATGTATATTTCATTTATTTTGGAAGGTAAACATGTTCTGAGACAGAGCCAGTGATAGCTACTTTGCTACCGATTTAGAGTCTGAAGTGATTCAAGCATCATTTATTGAGTCTTATGGCTGGGGCATCCAACTTGCAGCCCACCCAAGATTTTTAGCAGAAAATTGTTTACCTAGTTAGCTACTGCACTGTAGTTAATAGGCCAATAGAACCTAACCACATGCCTACTGCTTTTGTATAATTGCTACAAATCCATAGGTTTGAATAGCTAACAGGCTGCACTTCACAATTTTTGTCTATAAAAAATATATGTAGCCTGCACTCTTATCAATTTCTCATCAGATATCCTGCCTTAGAAGAATATCATGAGATGCAGAATGAAGTTCTGTGGCTTTTACATTTCATACATTGAATTTTCAAAATGGTGTTGTGAATGTGTGTATTGTCTTGAGATCCTGCAGAAAACTGTGGGCCTAATGACATCATCTAATTTACATTGCTGCTATCAGCATGAAATGCATATGTGAATCCGTGTCACTGATAAGAGCAGTAAATATGCTTGGCTCAGAATGCTATTTCTGATTGAATTATTATTTTTTATTTGCAGTTCTGTGGGTGGTAGCCATCATTGGAGTTTGTTATGATATCACAAAACAACTTGAGACTTCAGGAATACAAGTTTATTATGAGTATGGATGCTACACTATAACGGCAGCAGGTAGGGAGCAGATCCGCAGTGATTCTTATAAAGGGCTATGGTTGGACTGTAGAAGGGGCATGTATTATCATAGTGAGGGAATTATGATGTTACTGAAAATCGGATCTGTGTGGTCATGGCAGGAAGTCTAGAAATGCTTAGTATCAGAAATTTATGTGGATGTTCTGTGTTAATTCATCTTAATGTGTACATGCAATGAGAGTTTTTGAAATGTTACGTTGATGCATTCTGTAATGGGGGATTTCATGATAATTGCTTGTATAAAGTTGCAAACTTTGAAGCAGGTCATGTATAAAATTGCGTGGTAGTGATCATGAGGTTCATCATCCCCATTGTGTTCCATGAAATAACCAGTGTACAGTGTGTGTATTTGTCTAACACAACTATAATTATTGGTAGAATAAAAGTATTTTCTACATAAGGTACAGCTACATGTTTCGGCACTTGATAATGGCCATCTTCAGGTTGTACATGAAATACTTACTAAGCAATTATACAAAACATACGTGGGCTGTTTATATGGGGGTAGGGAGGGGGTAAATTGGGCACGAGATCTCGTATCTGTCAGAAAGGTTGGGCGGTGTGGATTACATGAGGGGTCCATGCTGTTACCAAACTATGTCTAAGCTTATTATAATTAAATCTATGGTAGGTATCATATTGTGTGTGGTAGTGAATGAATCAGAGTCAGATCTTTGTTGCTGAATTGTTCACTTGTGGGTCCGTTCATCTGGGCTTTTGGAATTGTGCATTAGTCTTACATTCTGGCAGAGGATGACGATATAAGAGGTACTAGTTAGTACAAATGTAGCATATAATGAACTGATTATTAAATTTTTTGTTTTGTTTGTTGATCAGTGAACTGTGGTTACTCAGCTTTATGTACATATGATTTCCTTTACATCGTATCTCGCTTTTACCCCCTTCCCCAAGTCCTGACTTTTTCCTGATTTGAACTGAGGTCACTGTCTTTATCACCTTCTGGTATGGAATCATCTGTGATTCCCAATATATAGTTGTGTTTGATGGTTTTTATTGATACTTTAACACAGTAGGTGTAAACTATAAGGTATTATGGAGTATTGTAATTTGGATTGTTTATTCAGGTGCAGTTGCTGTGTGTGCAACAGCATGCAACCTGCTACACCAGCACACTCCTATTGAGGAGATACAGCGGCGCCATCTCATGGATGACTGGGATGGTATTGAGACATTCTCTGTTGTGGGTGGTGGCCTGAGGGGTGTGGACACTCCTCTTGAGAGCATCCATCCACCCCCACCATACAGCCCCTGATCATCAGCTGCTGTGGATGTGCCACCATCTGTTGACTGGTGGCTAGCAACCTGTGATATCATGCCATTATTTAGGTAGGGAGAGGCATTAGCTGCAGATTGTAATATGAAATAGTAATGGTGCTGAGGTAGGATACTGCACAGAATCTTGTGGACTGTTAGTCACTTTTCAGTATTCAGGGTACATGCTTTAAAATATGCAGCAGAGAGATGACAATAACAGAAGTAACATGTAGTAATTCTTTTATGTGATAGAGACAACACATAGATCTGATTACAAATCTCAGACTACACAAACATATTTTTAAGAACATATTTTTCTGTATTTTTTTAATTTACTCTACCTTATGAAAACCATATTAAGGGAAGGGAATGTAGTTTTCAAACAGATCAGAGTAGATGTGATTACAGATGTCTGAAGTTACTTTGCGCTCATTACGAAGTATTTTAATACTGCTTTGCAAGTGACTGTATGGTTTGAACTTTATGACCACAAATTGACAGAACATACTCTGTATATTATGCATTGGATCTCCTGTTTAATGTTCCTAAGTTGAAGATATTCCTTCATTTAATGTTCAAATTCAGTGATTCAGAGTCCACTAAATTACCTCCAAGTAAAATGCTTGTCAGTTTAATGTTCAAATTCACTGCTGTCAAAAAGAAACCTTAAATTGGGGTGTAACTAACAGGTTCCTTGAAGGTATGTGAAGTCTGGCTAAGGTTTAAATATTTTCTGAAACCTAAATACTGGAAACATATTTCAGAGTATTATTGAAAACTTTGGTACTTATTTGCTCTTTAGCTGAAAATGTCTTGAAGTGAATTCTGTTGAAAATATTTGTTTAAAAAATTCTGTTTAATACTTAAAATCACATATGATACTGTGTATATACGGATTTTCTGGATGTCTTCTAAGGTTTGATGTTTGTGTGACCGTGCATCACTGATACAATAATATAAACACCCAACTAGATGCAACAATAATAATTTTATTAATAATTTCAATCAGCTCAACATGTTTCAGGCGATAATTTTGCCAATCCTTAGGAGCACTAGATTGTGTTTACAGCTTACGGTATAATGCACCGACGATGCTGCCTGCTGATGGATTTTCATCAGAATGATTAGGAGGAGTGTGTCACGTGAGGTGACTCCATTCTTCAACACATAATTTTGGAGCACTAATAATAGCAACACGAAAGGCATGTCCTTGAGAGATGGAGTGAGTTAGCTAACTAACCAACCAACTCCACGGAGCAGAATTCTTTCTGAAAAGCTAACAGTTTCTCATCCAGTCAAGAAGCTTCCTGCATTTTATGGAACCCAAAAGTTCATTACTGCATTCGTAAGCACCTGCCAACTGTCCCTGGCCTAAGCCAGATAAATCTAGTCCAGGCCTCCCCATCCCATTTCTTGAAGATCCATTTTCATATTATCCTCCCATCTACATGCAGGTCTTCCAAGTGGTCCCTTTCCCTGATGTCTCACCACTCAAACCCTGTATGCATGTCTCCTGCCCTCCAAATGTGCCACATGCCCTGCCCATCTCATTCTTGATTTGATCGCCCAAATAAACATTGGTGAGTAGTACAGCTCATATAAAGTTTATTATGCATTCTTCTCTTGTTGGAGCTGGGCATACAAAATTATTTTCTGCAGATTTTAACATACACAGTTTTAAGGTTTTCACAACAGTGCTGATGAAGATTCATTCAAGTCTTCTGTGATATGTTAATGTGTAGACTGGCATAGGTAGCAGTCTACATGACACTGTATCCTACGACACTGGAATCTTCAACCTGCATATGTTTACATCATTATATAAAATACCACCAAGATATTAATGTAATTAGCACCCAGCATTTCATATCTTGCCTAAATTATACTTTTGTTTCCAAGTCCTGTGTAATGATTTAGGAAAACAGGTCATTCAGCATTGTTTGAAAGATTAAAACGTACACCTAACTAAGTCATTGCCTATGTTCAGAGAGTTCCGAATAATGGGGGGAGCAGTTGCGCCACAAGAATTGGAAATCACCTCCCTCATTTGATGCAGTGAATGAAGAAAATGTTGTAGTTCCTTATATTACTGCTATCCTAGTGGTTTGTGCCACACAACACCAGAAATGAGCATTCTGACCGATGTTCATTTTCTCAGAGGTACCATGTTTATATACAGCTAGGTGACTTGTATGTACATAAAAGACCCAAATTCTTCATTATGTCATTATCCTTATATACCCACTTATTTGGTATTTGTTAGGTTCAGGTTTATTTCTTGAATAACTTTACAAGAAACATTAGTAATACATGTTCTTACTTCAAAGTAAGAGTGTATAACATACCATGACATGTCTGTGTGTTTGGTATCAATTCAAATGTCCATGCTAAGCCAGAAAGACTGGCTGCCAGGAGCTACAGCTGTCATTTAAATCTGTCTCCTAAAGGTGATCAAGTCTGTTACATAATTCTTCAAAGCTGTCAAGAACAAAACATCACTTATGGGTGCAGGCAAAAAATATAATCTATTTCAGTGTTTGATCTTTTGTATGATTCTTGATGAATTGCCATTATTTCCATAATCCAGTTGAAGTTGGTAATGAAGACACTTGAACTAAGATTTATGGCCATTACCTCATCAGATACAGAGATATTAGCAGTTAAGAGGTTAGCAACTGATGGCTCTTGGTATGTGGAAAGCAGGAGAGTGTGTAATAAGCTTAATGGTCAGTCAGTTGTGTGGGTATGAAATATGTTCTCTCATATTAAAAGAATAACATAAATTACAAGTGTTTAGGAGAATATCCGCTCTAAGAGATGAAATGAGGAGCAGTGTAAGAAATTACAGATCAAGGAACTTGATAAGTACGGGCCACCTTATATTATTACAAAGGCAAAACACAGCAGAATGTGATGGACTGGACATGTAGCTGGGATACAGAAGACAAATGCATACTAAATTGCATTAAAGAAATTTGTTGAAAGACGTCCATACAGAAGACCAATAGGACAGAGGATAATATTTAAGGTTTGTTAGAGAGGGAGGCAGGTTTTGAGTATGGGAGATTGAGCTTTGATATTAGTGATGTTAAACATCAGACTGGTGCATTGTTAAATTTTATGTTTTGTTGACTGTGCATGTTGATATAATTGTGCAAAGAAAAACCAACTTGATGCACAACTTATTCTAGGTATATTTTATCAACCTCTACATATTTTGGGCGTATCTAGGCCCTTCATCAGGAGGTACTACCGTATGTATACAACAGTTAGTATTTATTATTCTTTTAGATGACTGTCTGTTGTCCTGGTTGGATTGGAAAACAGAGTCATCTAAAACAATAATAGGTACTAATTGTTGTATACATATGGTTGTACCTCCTGATGATGGGCCTAGATACGCCCGAAACTTGTAGAGGTTGACGAAATATACTAAGAATAAGTTGTGCATCAAGTTGGTTTTTCTTCATATGATGGTGTATTGTTGTTAGGGAGGGAAGTAGGGTGTGAATACGGGTGACTGAGCTTTGACATTAGTGACATTAAACATCAGATTGATGTATTTTGTTTTCTTTATTTAAATTTTAAATTGTCCTTACACCACATTTCCTATTTTCTTTCTCATTTCCCTTTATTTTTATTGGTTTACCTTCTTGTATATACCATTTCTTGATGTCACTTACTTCCCCTCTGGTCTACCACAGGGGCTTGTCTAAGGCCACAGGTTCCTGTTTTAGTCACAGTGTTCCAAGAGACCACATTTGTTCAGCCTAACATAACACAAGTTTATTTAAAGCAATTGCCATAACATGTAGCATACATGTGAGGCCAATTTAGTTGATTAAAAAAAAAAACTTGTGTTATACTAAACAAATGTGGTTTGTTTAATAGTAAACACAGCAGGATGGCTTCCATAAAGACAGTGTTCCAATTTGTTCAATCTTAGCCAGTCTTTGTTCTCGCTTCGCTGTCTTTCTTTTCCTGTGTGGCTGATTCTGCTGCCCTGATGTTGGAGGCAGAAGGTTCCTTTGAAACATTAAGTATCTACCAGACCATAGATCACAATGCACAACACTGTTCTTTACAGCCACTGCTGTGGGAATTCCACAAATTGTACACTCAACACATTTGTTTCCAGACCTTTCATATCAGCATTAAGAAGTCGGATGCTGAACAACGATACTGTACCATACTGGTTTAGACAGGGGCCAGTGAAATCGTTTAATTTAAGCCAGACTTTTTCATGATTATATATTATTTAGTGCAAGTCAAATTGCAAAATCTAAATAAACAGAACTTATGACTACTCATGAAATATAAATTTGTCCTTGAAAACTCAAGACCATATTTTAAAGTTGAATAAACTTACCTTATCTGGGGGCATCTCAATTTCTGATGACTGGTAAATTACACTGCACACCGTTTACCTGTATTCAGTTACTCTGAAAAGTATAAAGCAAATGTAGTTCTGTTCGCAAGTTATATTCATCTAAAATAATAAAGACGCTTGCATTAAGGGGGGGGGTTGCAAACTTAATATTGTGTGGCTTTCACATTTTTTAGAGCAACAGAACAGTGTAATGTAATTTTATGAAATTTTTTACATTTCTGAACACATTGTATATTATCATAACCATGCTCTTTAATGAAAAAGATCCCACTATAATTACTGATAATTAAGCTATTATCCACAGTTTCCAACAATTCACATCATATTGAGTTGTGATTACAAATTAATATGTGACTAAAGACAAATTAATATTTTCACATTCACAAAGTATTTGTTATTCCAAGCACATTAATTCAGTGCTTCCTGGACTTTATTGCTCACAGATCCCTTTCAACTTTGAAAAATAACCACAGATCCTCACATCCGTACTCGCATAAATATAGTGTCCATATGATAGATATCCAGAATTAAAAATTTATCTCAGAAATGATTTTAGGTAGATATGAATACCTACCAACAGCAGCTGTAACTATGCATTGCATGATTTTATGTGAATTAAAATGACTGTATCCCTTGCTTTGTGGGTACAGGGGGTTTCTTAATTGGATATTCTAACAGTCATACAAAATAAACACATCACCAATTAAAGAAGTTTTGCGATTATTTAAAAAAAAAACCATTCCTTTAATTAAAAAATAAGGAAACTTCAAAGTTTGTGGAAGTGCTTACATGGATCCCGTGTACTGGTTGCAGATCCCTTGGGATCCATGGAGCACACTTTTGAGAACCACTGCATAAATTTATGTAAGTCATTCTGTTCTTTCCTACTTCAAGTCACCTATAATGCATGCTTCCAAACCACAGATCTGCATGAAAGTTTGTGCAAACCCAGGCAATTAAAGTTAGTAGCTACACATTTAAAAATTCATTGTTTTAATTCTAAATGATTTTAAAGTATTGTAATACAACAAAACAGTGAATGTTACTTAGTAAACAAAAATTAGTTATGTGTCAGTATGGCAAACTTGAATTTACAGTGTGGCAATACAGGAAGCCATGTCACTTCAAAATTTTCCAAGTAGCTGATGGTTGGCATATCCTTGGCAAGAAAGGATCACTAAGACACAGAGAGCCACACTTTAATGTATCAAGCTTAAAACCCAATCATATTTCTATGCTAGAGCTAGGATATGGGTGAATGATCTGCTGAACTATGTTTTTTAAACTGTTCAAAATCAAAGTCTGGCAACTCTAATGGTGCAAGGATAGGCAACTCTCTTGTGACTATGTGTGGCGTGTCAGCTGGCACATCAGGACTAAGTTCACTGCAGGGTGAATACACAAAGGGTGAGGAGCCACCTGTGGAATCAGTAATAACGTGAAGACTGCTCTTCCTTGCCACTGGTACACAACTGCCGCCCTCCACATCATCTGATTTCACGTGGTTTTCCCCCTCCAAGAACTGCACACGTTCACGTAACATTTCTATTTCTTTATGGGACGCATCCAGTTGGGTTAGTAATTGGACCACTAGTGAACGCAATTGATGGTTCACAGTCTGCAGTTCCTCAATCACTGTGCGGTCATCAATAGGCCACTTGCTTCCTTCTAACTTGCCAGGTTTAACGGCAGTCACTTTTATTGTATCTTCACCACATGCTCCATTATCACTCTTGACACTTTCTAGTTCATCTCCGTCATGACGTACAAGTTGTTCTATCAATGAATCTGCTTCCTCCATGGTTCTGCAATACAAGATCCCCATGAGTGCTAACATGTGAGGGGTACTATCATTCTGAGATCAAATGCTGACCTCTTTGTGTTTTGCTTGGTAGCAATATAAATCTCTCTCCTCAGTTTAGATTATGCCACATACAAAAGTTTTGTTTCATAAGCTGGTTTTGAGAAATCTGACAAACTGGAGTTTGGGTTTTATATGCAGGCATTGTAATGAACTAGAACTGTCATCCAACAATTACAGGTTGTCTGGTTTTTGAAACAGGTTTTGCTCAAATGCAGGATAACAAGTCTACTCCAGCATTTCGAAGGAATGTGACGATGTCATGTTCAGGGTGTCGGAATCTGCTTCAGCTAAATGCTTGAAGTGAATGGGAGGAGGAAGTGTCTTATTGAGAAAGGCCATAGGATTTTGGCCAATCACCTATGGACAGGAGTATGATCCCTTCAGCCCTCTTGCTATTGATATTCAAATAGCAGAAAACATAGGCGATAACATACATACATCGATATGTAGATTCTCATTTTCTGAAATGATCACATTATCTTCTGATATCCCAGATAAAAATAGACTATTCACACAAACATATATGTGTAAATAATTAAACTGAACCACAAGTTGTTTCTAAAAGGCTGTTTTAATGTCTGCAGTACAGAGATCATATATATTTTTTACACCATGTAAAATGTCCATGTAGCACTTGCAAGATGCTTGACATGAATTACATCAGTGACAATGCAACTTCTTCCATGCTGATTTGGATTAGACATGCTAATCTGCTATGATGATACAGGAACTACTGTGTGCTCGGAAAAACTGTAGGTAAGGACAAGAAGCATTCATTTCTTGTGACTATATTTCTACACGAGAGTTGTTCGTAGACCTTTCGTCTCTTGAAGATGAGTGAACACCAACCACATAGTGATGCCACACCACATCACAGTTGATTGGGGACCCTCATTTCCACATATTCACACTACTTAAAGTTCACAGTACTAACCTTATTATCTGAAGCTGCAGGTTACTAGTTTCATGGTTTCGCTCATCACTTGTTTGTTCCAGCTTTGTTAAAACTTGCATCATTTTCTGTTGCCTTGTTGTGTTGGCTATGTACTGATTTTTCTTCATACTGGAAAGAGTAAATTAAGATGTTGGGTCAGAACAGAAGGTTACAGTGCATATATTTTGGTTTACGTATTTTCGTATCTAATAATTAACAGTTCAATTTACTTGTACTGCTGTACCAGTACTTTTCCATGTAGTCCCTGCCACAAATGAGGCATTTCATCATATTGTGGGATGAATTTTTCTGTTCCCTATTGACAGAAATCCATGCCCTGTGTTTGTTGTGTCACAGCTGTTAACACCTTGCACTGATCTTCAAATTTGCAGCCAAAAATATTCCACTTCAGTTTCTGAGACATGCTGTTTTCTTGGCAATTATTTTCCCTAATATAAGCACAATCAAAGTTCTTTAATTATGAAATAATATACCAACATATTTATTGTCTGCCTGACGTCATCTTTTAAAAATTCCCTACCATGCTCAACCTCATTTTTGTCTGTCAAACTGGAAATTTTCTCGCAGATTTCAATAAAATCTCAAGCTAGCAGCTGTTGTCAGGTGTGTTATTGGCCATTGGCTAGTTGTGGTTTTGAGACAGTCTCAGGGATCACAGTGGAGTTTTCACCGAACCAAATTGTTGTTTAACAAAAATGTATAATAAACATCACTCTTACATATGTTCCAGATATGGGAGTTTATTCTTTTCAAATTCACCACAGTACAGACGATGGCACAGATCGTTCTTTGTACGTTCTCCTCTCTCCCAGCCACACTTCAGTCAACTCCCCAACATCCCAGTCTCCTTGTTGCCTCTCTAAAATGTTGTCCCTTTTTAGTTTTATGGTGTTTTGAAGACCTATGATTTCCCTTATTGGCTGAGTGCTGAATGTTGGGTTCAGTGTTCTCTCTAATGGGTGAGGGACTCAAACCTTCAGCCACACACACATTGTTATCACATATTCCCAAAAGCTTTCCAGGCTGGATTCAAACCACGCCTTACAATGAATGTCCCATTATAGCTACTCCCCCCAAGATGGACAAAGTTGCTTTTTGCCCTTCGAAAAATGGTCTGAGCTTCATCTTGTAAGCCACCAACCTTACTACAGACTTTTACAACTCATTCCTCCACTCTGAGAATACAACATATGAATTTATTTGACATCCATATAAACCAGACCTATCTGTTACCAGATGTTTGCTTGAACACATCTTGCTGTACATGGTAACATTCCAAAAGTTCAACTACTGTTAGTGTAAATACAGTGAACCAAACATGTATGCATATAATACATAATCACTGATACATCTGTTCCCACTGGAGGTATATAATGGTATTCAGTATTGGAATAATTAGTGATTCCTCACATAATCAATTTTCATTCAACAACACACTCAGTAGACACTTTGATAACCAGCAGCAATAAGGTTATCCTTTATATTCTACACTTATTTGTTTTGTTCACTCTATTGTAATGTCTACAATTTACTTCTTGCCAACATCTGATACAATTATACTGATGTGATAGTAATTATATTTCTAATAGTTACCAGCACTTAAATCTGTAAAATGAAACACTAATACGAAAGGCATTAATAGCTCACTGAATTAATGAATTTATTTGAAGGTTTGATTGGTCATCACAATACACTAATAGTGATGTAACAACATGCTGCAACCAGTGACATCACCTTAGTTTTTCTCACAGCTACTTACTATTACCAGTGGAATGAGGGACCACTCCTTTTCTCTCCCTTGACCTTCCAGTAGGGTGGTCAGCTATATCCTAGTGCCCATTAATTGCGACATTACTTCTGCACGCTTGTTTTGTGTTGTTCAAGGGACAACTTTATACTTATTAAGTGGCTTCTCATGTAATGGCTTTCAGTAGCAAAGGCGATATTTTGAGCTATCTCTTTAACACTTCTTTTTAGATTTCCATTATCAGCTTTTTCTAAACTTATCATGATCAAGAGTTTTTTCTGTTCTGACCAATGCTCAGTTCCCTCAGATAAGGTTTTAAGCTTACCTTGTTAAATGTGCCTCTTATCCTTGCCTAGCATATCAGATAATTCATGAACTGGTGGCAAAACTGTGCAGAGATGAGTGATGGGCCAGTGTAGTTTTGTACAGATTGGGTGATGACACCTTGCTTCCCATCTGAGGTGTGCTGACATCTTAGTGGCACCTTGTCATTAATCCTTGGTTCCCAATTTGTGGATCCTTTCTTCTTTTTCTTCTATCTTTTTGTTGCTTTCTCTTTCATCCTTTTGTAAGCTTTAGTGATCTTTTCATGTAGGTCCTCAATTTAAGGCATCTGATTTTTTTGTCTTCTTTAACAGTTTGGCAAACAGATCCACTCGACTTTGATTACACATCAGTTCAACAGAAGTATAACAAACAGTTTGACACCAATGTGTTCATCCAATTCTCCATGAATTGAATCAATTTGGGCCACCATTTATGGGAAAAATTACAGTGGATATTGCAATACTTTATTTCTCTCCTTTATGACACACTTGGGTTGGACTCTGGGTGCTTTATAGGGAAATACTTGACATCTGTGTTCAGTTTGTCAAGTTTCTTTTCCCACTGGGGTGATAAAAATTGTGTTCCATGGCCAGACAGCACACGTTCTGGCTTTGTAACATCGGATATAGTCATTTATTTTGTTGAGACAGGACCTTGTGGTGGCAGTACATAATGCATACAGCCTTGTACATTTTGTGAATGTGTACAAGCACGCCAAAGTGTATCTTACACCCCTTCCATCAACAGGAAGTGGACCAAACAGTTCTAAGGCACATAACTGTCCAGGCTTTGATGGTAAATGACTTCTGCTTTCCACAAGCATGAACGAAAGTAATAATTTTTTTCTCCAGACTAGCAGGTAGGATGGTTCTCCAGAATGTAAAACTTTTATGGCCCTTGCATAAGTTCAGCAGTTTGTATGTCACTGATTTGTGGGATGAGTTGTTTTTTAAGGTTTTCCTTTATATTCCTAACCCAAGGGCCATTGCTCTGATGCGCTTCCAAGTCTTTTAGACTGGCCTTGACCTGTGGATCTATGCTCAGGTTTATCACTCTAACCATAATATCTCTTGGTTTTATTATCTGTTTTACCTGTTCCTGTGTTTAGGCTGCGGGATCACGACTTATTACATCGGCTATATAGTGCCTGGCTCCATTAATGTGCTTGATCATGACATGGTACTCTTGAATTAACATGATTCATCTTCTGCAATCTCCAGTTCTACCATTCTCTTTTGTAATTATGCACCCATGATAGCATGCTTCAGAAGGTGAGATACCCACTGTGCCATCCTTTGCCTAGTCGTGTTTGCATCTGTTTATCTGAGCTCTAGTGTGTGACTGCAAACCCTGGTCCCAAAATTGATTCAGAAGGAAACCTTAAAGTCCTCATAACTATGAATATAGCCATTAACCAGATTTTCACAAATTTGTCTGTTATGGATTCAGTTACTCGAGGTAACTTTAATGAGTCACCTACAGATTTTCAATGAAAGTAATCATCCATGTCCTTCAAAAATCGAACAGTGTTTTGGGTTAATAAACCACCGATAGTAGGAAGTGCAATTTCTGGAATTATATGATATGTACAACTAGCTACTGACAAGTGTGCAGGCACATGTGAGCTACTGACATGCACCCCAAGGAGCATCCTTTCTCCACACTGCCATTTACACAACTTCATTCAATTCTTATATATTGCTAGTTACATCAAATACAGCTGGTTCAGGCTGGACCTGAACTGTTCCAGCACAAGGATTATTACTTAACTGATTACATTTATTGTCCTTTATCTCAGCTATCTGCTGCCCTTTCAATTCAATTACTCCTTGTTTTTCTCTGCAATTTTCTTTCTGGCTTCTAGCTCAGTTTTGTTGTAATGCTGATTCATTTCTGAACTTCCTGGTTTTTCTAACATCCTGTCTAAATGCACCTGTCTCTTGCTTTGCTGTGCTGAACTCTGAAATGACCTCTTTATATAATATTTCATGATTTACTTTAGAACACTTTACATGCCTATTAATCTTTTCATCCAAGTTACTGGCCAATTTTTTAATGTTGTTTCTTACTAAATGAATTTCTTTATCATTATCCTGCCTCAACTGACTTACATCATGTACTATTTTGTGTCAGTCTCCTGTTTTACATATTGATTTAATTTATCAACTAACATCTTGTTTTCCTCTGGATTTTGCTTGTCATTCTATCTACAGTCCTTTCATTTTCCCTCTACAATCTTGCAACTAACTATTTACTTGACTTTTTGTTTTCTGCTTGCAGTGTACTGAGGGAACTTAGTATATTAGCTAACAATTCTTGTAGTTGTCATGTATCATTTGTATCTACACACTTTACATTTTCCCCTAATCCTACAGACAGTGAATCCTGTACTGCCTTCACCATGGGAAGGTCTAGCCATTCACTATTAGGCTCCTTGATAAAACTTACACTTGTTCCTGTGGTACTTTATTGCTAATTTCAAGATTTGGTTTATCATTGCCTATATCAGGTCTTATTGTTCAGTTCTGGAGGTTCATGTTAGCCATGCTTGTAACAGTAAACTGTACTGCTTGTAATAATTGTTTTGTTTAACTGATCTTTGCCATTGATGATAATTCAGAATTCATCAACACTAATACACTAAAACTTTTTCAGTACCTTACACATCATATAAACACTGACATCAATGATAGACTTTCCCCTGCCCCCAGTTCAATGCTCATTTGATACTGCTGTCGGTATGGTGGCATAATTTTGACATAATATACATACTTCTTTGTGCCATGCGTTGGGAATCACTTTGCTATTACTGGCAATCGGCTAGTTGTGGTTTTGAGACAGCCTCATGGATCACAGGGGTGTGTTCACTGAATCAAATTGTTGTTTAACAAAAATGTATATAAATAACATCACACTTATGCAGGTTCCAGATTTGGGAGTTTATTCTTTTCAAAGACACCACTGCATAGGCAGCGGCACAGAGACTTCACCTAAATCCTCAACATTCCAGTCTCTCCTTGCTGCCTCTCTAAAATTTCCTCCCTTTTTAATTTTATGGCATTTTTAAGGCTTCCCTTATTGGTTGAGCCCGAATGTTGGATTCAGCGTTCTCTCTAGTGTGTGAGGGACATAAACCTTCACCCATGCACACATTGTTATCACATATTCCCAAAAGCCTTCCAGGCTGGTCTCGAACTAGACCTTACATTGAATGTCTGGTTACAGGTGGTTGAAGCAAACCAACATTTCAGAGACTAACTCCATCTCCATAATCACAGTCCAGATATGATTTTTAACACCCACCCTCCCCAAACTATATACTTGCATAAGGCCAGAAAGTAGTTGGCTTACTTCAACCATCTGATCCAGCTGTCAGCCTGAGAAGATCTCACTGAATTCTCTCTCTGAAGCTCCATTCAGTACATATATTCTTAGGGACTTGTGTAAAAAATAACCATTTTCTCAATAAGGTGAGCAATTTACAGTATTATTTTTCTGATTTCTTTAACAACTGTCTTCAGTTACATAAAACAAGAGTTTTCTCCTTCTTCCAGAAGTTAATAGCTTACATTTCAAAATCTCTACCATTATACGTGACATCCATGTCCTCAGATGAATTTGAATCTGCTGATATCTGTCAGTCCCCAGCCTGAACTTTAAATTTCATGGATTGAATGTCTAAGGTAATGGGTCCATTGTTTACTGGATTAGTAAATTTAGCTTTGTAAAACTGGGTTGAAATGTGCTCTCTTTGCACCCAGGCCTTTACCTTATAACTTTCTGCAGCTGAATACAGCGTTCTTGTTGATATTTCACAGACTGACGGAATATCTCATCTTTTGAGCTTTGTTCAGCTTCTTTCAGCTTTTCAGCAGCTTTCTGGTAGCAATGAATTGACTCATCAAAATGTTTCCGCAGAAGATGAGCTTCAGCACGTCGCTCTAGCTGATGAGCCTTTAAGTAAGATGCTAATTAACATCAAATGGAAACTCCATTCAATTTGCAGGTAACTCCAAATTACAGACAGGGCTTATTAGAACAAAGGGCATACAGTCTTCAAGTATATACAAGCATATTAGAGTGCCATCATATTCCCAATTCTCATAATCAAATGCAGTTATTGATGAGCTACACATTTCGGATACACAATGTATTTTGCTTGGTTATGGAGCTCTGACATACCACACACCCTTGATTTTACACTATTTTGTTAACAGCATACATGTGCTATTTCATTTTGAAATGCTATTTGTAGACTTATGTCAGAGGTATTATTTTAAACTGCCATAAAGTTCGTAACAGATGAGAACTTTATTCATATTCCACAACGTCCTGAGCCGCCCTGGGACCCAGCCAGCTTGTTAAGTCACATGAAAGAGACATTTTGGGTTTGTACAAATATCATAACATAGCGGATACTGAAGTGAGCAGTGATTTACGTCCAAATTTGTTTTATCAAAATGGATTTATCTCCAATGTAAATGAGTGCTTATGTTGCATAGAATTGAATAGCAAACTTAAATGTGCATTGGATGAAATAAGTTCTTTGAACTTAATTATACAGTTTTTATTAAATGAACGGAAACCTGTTTGTGCATCGACAAGTTTGGACATTGACCTATCTACCTTGTGCGAAAATGCAAACAAGACAGAAGACCATAATGTGTCTATTTGTAAGGACTGGATTGAAGTAAATTCTAAACACCGTGGTAACTCCAATAATTTTAGGAATTTAGACAGTTTACTAGCTTATCAGCCTATTTCAACCCCTAGTTGCTATGCTCACTTAATTAACCTACAGGATTCAACGGAAAGTGTAAATAACACGATAGTATCCAATGAGCTGGGGTTACATCGCATCTCACAAAGGGTAGATCAGCAAATGGAAGTTATTAGTAAGGAAACAAACTGTTTTCTTCATATTCCTACTATACTAAATGGTAAAATCTACGTAAATGGATCTAATAATTTAGTGAATTGTGTAATCAAAAGGAATGTTAGACATGGTGATGAAATTTCTGCGAACAACTTTCTATCCACTGTGAATATTCGGATGCAAACATCAATTAAACGCAGTTCCAAAGTGGTAATTTTAGGCGACAGCCACTTAAAAGGATGCACTGAGAAGATAAATAATTACCTTCTTGATACGTTTACAATAACTGGGTGGACTAAACCAGGTGCACTAGCTGAGGAAATATTGGATAAACCAACAATGGACTTGATGAATTTAAATAAACGTGATGTGATTATGATTAGTGCAGGTGCAAATGATGTGTATATGAATAACTCTAATGTGGCATTATTGAAAATCACAAAGTTCATACAGAACAACTGTAATACCAATATAATATTATATGGGGTTCCACATAGATATGACTTGGCTGAATATTCATGTGTAAATAGCGCAATTCAAGCGTTCAATTGTAAATTAAGGAAAGTAGCTACCTGTTCAAATATGTTACTATATTGGAGTGTAACTATAACAGAGAGTATTTTACAAATCATGGTATGCACCTCAATGGAAGAGGTAAAAGACTGGTTTCTAAACAACTGGCCTCTGAAATTTCTAAATTAACTGTAATGGAAGCAATAGCTCCAATTAGCCTGGGGTGGAAAGAGGACCAGGAACAAGGGGTGTTAAGCAATGTTACATATAATGAGACAGAAATAGTGGGTAATGACAAGCCTATGAAGGATCTGAAAGATGAAGCTGACAAGCAGGTTATCGAAGATCAACATGAGAAAGAGACCAGTGGTGTTTCTGTTATTTCATTAAATAATGTGATTGTCACTAATGGTGATAACACTGAAATCCCTACTAAGTCAAAGAGGCTAGAAAAGCTCCAATTGCAAGATCAAAGGATTTTTTATGGTAATACCAGGACCAGTTAGCTTAGGTAATGAAGCTAACCTCAAAATATTTGCCCAGAATATTAGAGGCCTGGGCAAGAAAATTGATGAATTGGTTATTAATTGGGTAAAGGACCCTCCTCATATACTTTGCCTGTCTGAACATCATTTATCAACAGAAGTTATTCAGGGTATTATTGTTGACAATTATAATTTGGTTGCATATTACTGTAGAGAACTCACCAAATGTGGTGGGGTATGTATATTTCTTCATAAATCTTATCAGTTCATAAATGTGGACCTGAATAGTCACTGTAGAGAACAGGATATAGAGATATGTGCAATAAGATTGGTACATAGTCCCTTAAATTTTTCCGTTCTGTCAATATATAGATCCCCGACAGGAAATTTTGATACCTTTATGGAAAAACTAGAAGAAATACTAAACCTACTATTTTTAAATCCGGTTAATTTAATTGTGTGTGGAGATTTTAATGTAAATTTCATGACAGATAACACTAAAAAATATCAAATTATTTCCCTTTTAAAGATGTATAATTTAGACTACATAGTAAA
>Ga0136643_10004112_pt1 | contig 19908 bp, 14 predicted proteins | sample TergutLab28metaG_FD_96883 | JGI IMG/M metagenome (GOLD analysis project Ga0136643, IMG submission 96883) | Labiotermes labralis P1 segment gut microbial communities from Petit-Saut dam, French Guiana - Lab288 P1 (version 3) (version 3) | ecosystem: Host-associated > Arthropoda: Insects >...
AATAATAATAATAATAATAATAAATTGGACATATGCTCACTGTGACTTCACTGTGATGGCAAAATAAGAGAGAAAAAGAGCTGCAACATGGTCGGATCAGTGCGGTGTGGGGATGAAGATAGAGTTACAGATTGCCCAAAATTGTCCGTCCTACCCGGGGATCCGGTTTACCGAGGGGGCACTGTAGTAATAATTGATGAATAGTAATGTTAGTGCCTTAATCATTTAAAATATAGTTTCATTGAAAAAATTTCACTTTTATTTTTAACAGTTTGTTTGTAACCTGCGCTATGTTTGGAGGTCATAAGATGGCCCTTGTGCAATGGAAGGGTTCTCTAGAGTGGTTTAGATGAATCTCAGAAGTGAGGTTGTCAAAAGCCAAGAACGTATGTAACGCCCTGTAGTCTAGTAGATAGGTATCAGAATTTCGGAGAGCTCTCCTACCTGAAGTTGGAGGCAGCAGGTTCCTCCAAAACGTTGATGCTTCCTACCAGATTGTACGAAGTCACCTCAAGACCGTAATCGAGATAAATATTGCTGAGAGAACTTGAGATCTCATACCAGGGCCACTTTGAATTACCATTTGTGAGTAAGAAGCAAGACTTGTAGACCTTGTAAACATTGAACAGAGGCTGACAAAGGCTCTTAGCCTATCCTTGAAGTCTTAAGGAGACTGACATTGGCGGAACCAACACAGAGAGCACTTGCTTCAGCTGGCAGTATTCCAAACTTTTGAAGCCTTCGTGGCCAGCTGATCCAGTCCCTTTGACAGTGTGCCAGTGCTGAATGCAGCTCTGTTCATTACTTTGAAATTTTTGTAGTGCAAGGGTATAGTGAAGTTGGATACATGGACATAAAATTCCACAGTGGCCCTGATCAGTTATTTGAAATACAAGTACTACAGAGTTCACACTGCCTAGAGTTATAATTTCTCTCTCCTAGCATTTCATTAAATATTCACTACATATAAAATATTTCATAACAAGAACTGAACACCTTGATGGTGTGTACATGTTTTAGGCCCTGTACTAATATTTTGTATGAAGAGTCACTTTTATTAAATTTATTTATTATGTTTAGTGTTACAAACAATTATATTTACTCCAGTTTGAACCTCCAGTTACAATATTGCATTGCTGTTGATGTGAAGTGTGTCTGAACATAATGCGTTGATTTAATGCACTGAGTTAAAAAGAACGGTGTATTTGTCATAGAACTTGAAAGTTTTAACTGTTGCTGACTACATGTATTATGCCAATTCAAGTCTTCTGGAATGTGACATATTATATTATAATGTTTCAAAAAATCCTGTCACTTTCACTTTCAGGGTCAAGCATAGTCCAAGAAAAGCCACTCTTCTTGGACTGCTTGACCCTGAACATGAAGGCAGTAGAATTGTTTGATGTGCTGAGAACTACTTGCCTGCCAGTATAAGTTCCCAGGAGACTTTAAATTTCAGTACCATTGCTGTGAGGACCTAAAGTATTACGTACATAGTTTATGCATAGATATGCTGTGGCATCTAGCTGCTGTGTGGGGCTTTCTCTTCTTCCTGTTCATCCATATATCCTACCTACTATCAACCAACCAACCAACCAACCAGCCTACCCACCTACCATCGTACCTACTTACCCACCTACCTGCCCACCTGCTGGCCTGTCTTTGTTATTCATCTTCTTTTTCTTCTTATTCATGGCACAGAGAATAATGCCTGTTCAGGCTTCAAAAACCCTCCTTTTCCTCAAGTGTCCCTCATACTCTTAAGCTAATACCCAGGAAACTAGATGATCTCTGCCCTGGACTAGCTGAATCAATGGAAGAGTGCATACAAATGATTCTCCACTTCTCATCTTTTCTGGTGTCCGCTTATGTCGTACAGTGTGAAATTCTTCAAGAAGGTGGACAAGACTATCAATACTCCTTCTCCTCATGGATTTAGCATTTAAATGCATGTACCAGCTTCGCAGTCCCACTATGCAGCAGAGTCCATTTCAGAAACTGGCAGTTGCTCAGCTACTTTCTACAATATAGGTTTATAATTTCATGCTGTAATCATCCTCTTCATATGCAAGATTTTTCCATCTCTTCCCATATGTAGTAATCCCAAATATTGTTGTTAAATTCCAGTGACATATAATCTGGACGTGTAGTACAGTAGAACTCCACTTATCTGGATTAATTGGGACAGCAAGCAATCCAGATATGCACAAAATCTGGATAATTGGATTTATTCTTTGAAAATAGACTAAATTGGCACTTTGAAGTTCAGCTTTTACTATTTACAATATGTACCTGCATCTAAACCTTTTGACCATTCCTGATTTCAAGTTCTAGAAGCCATAACACTATACTGTACTTGATCTGGTAACCAGTAATTTCAAGGCAAGTTGGAATTGTAGAATTCTGGACAAATTTACTCAAAGTGCCAAGCCAATCCACATAAGTGGTGATCCAGATAACCAGTGTGTGGTTGAGTTCTACCGTATTGTGATGCAGGCCCCCAGAGCACAGCTGTGTTGTTAAATGTATGTGTATTACAATGAAACAAGCCCTGTCACTTGTATGCAGCATGAAATTTATCCAGATTATATTAAAAAATTTGGTTCCTGCTCCTCGGAAAACTCTACGTCATCTTCATTACAAGGACCAGTGTATCGTGTTTTGTCTGACAATAACATGAAATCCATGAATACACTGTGGGCACACGACAGATTGTTTGGTAAAGCAAGTAGTATATGTAGTAGTCACTATGGTTTAAAGGGTTATATTCATAAAATGTGTTTGTATGTTCTTCAGTAATTAATTATAGTTAGTATCATACACTTTCTGGACATTGTGTGACAATCTGCATGTGGCTGTGGACCACGTGTCACATTTTTGTTGTTCGGTCTTGTACGTGTAAGTCTTAGAGTAACTTTGGTTTACAGAATGGTGATCTGTGTATTTCGATTCTGCATCCCCCAGTTGATGATCCCCAGAGTGGAGAGCTGCCCTGTGAAAGGTGGAATCCTACCCAGAATGTTAGGTACTTTGATGTTCAAATGTTCCTCTTATATTGACTGTGAAACCAGTATATAAATTTTGCAGCTGAATATTACCAACTTTGTTTGTTTCTTGGTTTTTAGAACAATCCTGCTGTCTGTGATCTCACTGTTAAATGAGCCCAATACATTCAGTCCTGCAAATGTAGATGCATCAGTGATGTACAGGCGTTGGAGAGATTCAAAAGGAAAAGATAAAGAGTATGAAAATATAATACGGTATGTAGTGCAGTGCATTACATGAATAGTCAAATTAAGGTCATGGTTTTCTCAGATTTGAAACTGTGCAAACTGGTGTTTTAAGTTCCTCTGAAATGCAGGTACCCCCTACCAAACTTCACTCTGCCATGGGAACTTCACATGTCTTAGAACAAAGTGCTTCAATGCAGAAGTGTTGTCCCTATGTTATTTACAGATTAGCCCGAGTCTTTACTGAGAAGGCTATTTTCCTCAGGGATAATGGCAGATGATTTGTACCTCTGCATTGATGTCTGCTGGCATGGGAATGGGAATAATACATATTTTAAGGGTCTTCCAGTAACAAGCCATGCAAACATACAGCATTGCTTCCACATCTGACACTGTTGAGGTTTTGTAGCATGCTACAAAAAATAAGTCTTCAGAAGTTGTTTGAATTTTGACAAAATTTTTGCATGTGTGAAACGAAAAATGTTAGTTACTTATTGTTTGAAAGTCCTTGTCATTATCTGTTGACTACATTGCTAAAATATTAGCAGAGTCATTTCAAAATGATACTGCCATTCCTTTGTGTGTACTGTACAATGACATGTAGAACAGCATAGTCAATGAAGAGAAGATGGCAGAATACTCATATATTGCTGTAATTACATGCCATAGCTTGGCTTGGGACTGACAGTAAGTTATCATAATTTGAGACACACCATATTTACGTGAATACACGTTCATCATTATTGTGGAAAGGTTATGGTCTCATTTTTGGATGTCTGTGTTTTTTTGATATGGTTGAAATGAGACATCCAACTGATTGTTGTTCGACCACAATGTCTTCCTCCAAGATTTCCCATTCAAATTGTAGTGAATCTTTCTTGCCAACTCAACTCATTTTTTGCAAATTCATTGTTCCAGGAAACAGGTGTCGGCAGCAAGATTGGAAGCAGAGAAGGATGGGGTTGTGGTGCCACTGACACTGGAAGATTACTGTATCAAAACAAAGGTGAAGCCACCAGAACACTCAGTGGACATGACAGACTTCTATGATGATGACTATGACTTGGATGATGAAGATGAGGAAGATGATGATTCAGGTGATGGAGATTATGGAGATGGTGATGACAGTGGGAATGGGGAGTCATGATAGCTGTAACAGCTATGTGGTGTGGAAAAATGGGAGCTGATGTTTGAAAGACAGAATGGTACAACTTATATTTCATCCGGTGAGACATTTAACATCAACTGTAACTTTCTGATATTAGTTGTGTGTAAATGAGTGAAGTTAAGGGGAGTATTGATCTTGCTTTTCTATGCTGAATGTGAAACAGCCCAGCTGGCATGCAAGTTAAATTCTGCAATAAATGTTGTCATACTGGTACACAGGCTTTTAGAGCTGTGTATGAACTACAGTCCTCCTCAGATTACATGGAAATGTAATGTAAAAATTTTAATAAATGTGAATACTGTGTTTAGTTCAGTAGGTAGGTTAATTCAGTAGTGTGTAGCTTTGCACTGTGTTTCTGAGACATCCTTCAGTAGTAATCACATGTGATGGACTATGAAGTGTGATCATTGTATTATGCAGTAACACAAAACATGGAACCCATCTCAGTTTGTTATTTTATTTATGTAGTGTATTACTTTATAACACAAATAATAAAGGTAAAACATCCCTCATAATTGAAACAAAATAACTCTTCCACCTTCTTTTTGTATGGCTAAATCATGTATGATGCAGAGAAACTTACCTAGGTTACAGAGTTGATTGGGGTGTTCTTCCCACATTTGGTGTGTTAACAACAACACAACAGTCTGCTGCTGTGTGGCCCTTCAGCTCCTTAAGTTTCTACAAAGTAATTTCTTCAACAGACTTACATTTGTATGTCTTTATAAATTTTTGGAGCAAAAATGAAAAGCTTTTTCACAAGACTGGTGGAAGTAGTATTATTATTTCAGTTGTGGAAAGGGCCATGCCATCAAGGTACCTGAATGTCATTTCTTGTTACTTCTTCTTTGAGTGGTAAGTAATAGTAAATGTGGTGAACATTTTGATTTGATTGATGACCCTATAAGAAATATTCCCTCAACATTTTTTATTCTAATTCAGGATTTTTTTTGATACAAAGAACATATGACATGTTAAAACTGAACTTTTGTTTTCCAAATTGGCCACCAGTTGTACAGTTATTGAGAGTAGGTGAAGTTAGTGGGTTGTATGCCTTTTTGTATTTAAAGTCTTCCCAATTGTTAAGGATAATGATTGCATTGTTACGTCCAGTGAAGACATTTCAGTTTGATATTTAATGTGGTCACTTCCGTAACATGATATTTGTGCGTATAAGTTCAAAAGTGAAATCAAAACTTCCTGTGTTTGAGTTGCTGATGTCTGTCTTTTTAAAATTCAAAATGGGCAAGTCATGCCGATGTTTCCGGTCGGACGGGTTATTCAAAGCAAGTAAATACCATAACACATAAATTCTTTTACAGGTCAGTATGTTTAATACTTGTGAGAATGGAGTTTCTCAGTCATGTTGCTGATGAGTCAGTTCATCCTGGATGTTATTCTGTATGGGCTGGTCAATAGCTACCAGTGTTTCAAAGAATCACTGTGCCTTAGAAATGTTGATAACCATTTACCAGTCAACATGACATAACATCCCAGGAGAATCTTGATGTTTAATGCTTGCTACCAGTCCATTCAGAATGTTGTATTTCCAATTTCAAATAAAAGGATTAAAATATATGAAGCATAATTTTACATGTTGTTTTGTATGCATGCAAAACTTTGCCTCTCTTTGGATATACAGTGCTCAGGAACATATTTTGATCTGAGAAAGAGGATGTGAAAGTTACAAAATAAGCGGAATATGTACTACTCTCCTCATACGACTGGAGTGATTGAATCAAGGAGAATGAGATGGGCAGAACATGGAGTACGTAGGCAGGCAGGCAACCAATTTCTGGGAAGGAATCTAGGGCAGGGGCCATGTGGAAGATCTGTAAATAGAAAAACAAACCATGAACATGTTTCTTTAGTAAATTTGGTGGCTCAGGATAGGATACAGGGAAGGGTTTTTATAGTCTTGGAAACAAATCAGACTTCTTGAGCAACTGAGTATCTATTAACGTACAAGAAAGACGACACCATGCAATTATGTTAATATTGAATAAAGAGAGACCAACTTGATGTCACTTGCTTTAGTATTTCATTATTCACTGCTCAGCATGTTTCGGATGTTAATACATCCATCCTCAGGAGCTTGCGACTTATTTGATGAGTTATTGCATGGGTTGTATGGTTCTGGTTCGATGTGTGTTGGTGTTGTGTTGTGGTGGTGTAGTATCCATATGCAGGCTGAAGCACTACTCATCAAATAAATCGCAAGCTCCTGAGGATGGGTGTATTAACATCCAAAACATGTTGAGCAGTAAATAATGAAATAATAAAGCAAGTGACATCAAGTTGGTCTCTCTTTATTCAACTATCAAGATGATGCACGGTCCAATAAACATGTGTTAATATTGTTATCTACTAGCAGTTTTCACCCAGATACAGAACAAAGCTGGTAGAGATTGAGACTGAAACCATAATGTGCATCATTGGAAACTATGGTGAAGTTCAAATATTTTGGAAAAAACAAACAAATCAAAATTGCATTCACAAAGAAATGACCAGCAGATTCAGTCTGGGAAATGCTTGTTACAATCACTCATTAGCCTTTCATTTTTCCCATCTAGAAATGTAACTATATGGATTCAGATAGTTGTAATTTTACCCATTCCACTGTACATGTGTGAAATTTAATTCCTTTCATTAAGGTATGGTAATAAATTGAGGGAATCTTGAAAACAAATCAAAGAGAAGATAGGTAGGAAATGTAACATGCATTGGTGAGAGAAAGATGTGTATGAACTTCTGCACAAAACCTAAAGGGAACCTATGTACTGCATGATAATATTAAAATGGCTTGTGAAGGAGGCTGTGAGAGTTGTGTTTTACCAGCAACAGCATTTGGCACAAATAAGGTAAGTTGTACTGGGCTAGACCGAATTTTCCTTGTATATTCCTGTTATAGGAGGTACGAGTTAGAACGGTTGAGTCACTGCACTTCAAGCTGGACGGTCGCGGCTAGGATTTCCGATGGGGTCGCTGGAATTTTCCATAGACTTATTCTTTCCGGCCGCACTGATGCCCTAGGGTTGACTCAGCCTCGAACGGCAATGACTACCAGGGACATCCTCTGGGGGTAAAGGCGGCCGGTGCGTAGAGCTGACAACCTTAGCACCTTCATGTGCCGATTTTCTAAGCCATTCTGAGCCCTACGGGCCTGTAGTCTGATAGCTTTACCTTTTTTTTTCTTTTTTTGTATTCCTGGTACAAATTAAAACCGTTTTGTCCATCTCGTGACGCAGTATATGTCATAGGCATGTCCCTACAGAACGACAGTTCTCGACGGGGGCGTAGAACTTTTCTTTCAACACTTTTTTTGGGCGCGCACACCTATTTTTTTTGTCAAGCTCGGATTGTCTATCTAGTAAAGCAGTATGGACCACGGATTAGCTACAATAAGTGTTCACATGCATTACAGGTGGTAATACGCGATAAAGCCTTCGTCTACTCGTGATTGATGTGCAAAGTTACAGGGATAGTTTTGTAACTGAATTATTTGGTTGTGTTTTTGACGTGTTTCTTAGTTGTGGTACAACAATTCTGAGAAAATAGCAGATGGTTGTAGTACTGTGTGTGTTTATAATATTGCAATTTCCACATCGTAGCCAGCTGTGCCATTTAGGATGGAATGTGTATAAATTATTTTGTATTTGATTATATACAAAGTACCACAGAGCATATAGTAAACTATCCTAGCACATCGTTCATGAGCGTAGTAGATCATTGTACAATCAACGATGACTGTTTTGCAAGTGCGACGCGTTGCTATCGGCCATAAATGATCTGTGGTATTCGTCGAATGTGCGTAGGAGCATGAAAACAATGCAGTACGGTAATGGTGAGGGGCTCATCTAATGGCATCTGGAAGAGAAATCGTTTCTCTGCAGTTTGGGTCTTATTCGAATTTCATCGGCACACACTGGTGGAATTTGCAGGTTTCAGTTACAAATTTTGTTCCTTTCTAATCCTCACATGGATTGACAAGCCCTGTAAAGGCGTTATGGGAGTTTCTGTATTAGTTTTTTTTTTTTTGTACATCAGAGGTTGAAAATTATAAGCATGCTGAGTTAGCTCACGACCGAGTCATAGCAAGCGCCTCCTGGTTTGTTTAGGAAACTTGAAGTCTTAACTTTTCCACGTCAATATATACTGTCTGTGATGCTTTTTTTTTATAGATAATCGAAATAATTTTCAGACCGGTTTAGAAATACATGGACTGCATATACAAGAAGTAAAAGTCGACTTTTCATTCCATTTACAAACCTCACAAGCGTTCAAAAAGGAATTGCCTATTCTGGTACTAAAATATATAACACTTTGCCCAGCAATATTTTAAATCTTGAGAATGATAGGAACAAATTTAAACATGAGTTATACCGGTATCTTTTAAACAACTCGTTTTTCTCTGTCAAAGAATTTGTGGAGTTTAGCAGAGATAATTAATATGATAAATTATTTTTTTGCAGTTTGTATTGTATATTATTATTATTATTATGTTATGCACAGTATATGATTTTGGAGACTGTAGTATTGACATTTGTTTGTATTGTGACATTTGTTTTGTTTGTGTGTTGTGTTTTTTTTTTCCTGACATGTTTCATGTCCGACTGATGTCTGACAGAATTTGTGGACCAGCGAAACGATACGTATGTATGTACTATCATTCTGCCATTCGATGCTATGTATCTCATTGATTTGAGTGTCCCCACATACACCTACAAACATTGGAAGTCTTCCTTGAATAAATGATAACCATTCGAGACATTTTCTGTAGGCGGACCCAAAATGTTTTGCCATTAACTCGAAAGCATATTTCTGAGTCATGTTAGTCTAATTTATGTATGCACAAGCATGTTCACCAGTATTCCAGTTTTATACTTTTGGCTGTTGGTCTTTTCACTGCTTGTTTGTTGTGTTTTACCACATATATGTTTTAGGAACTCATTTGTCTACATGCGTTATATGTGCGAATCTTTCACGTCTTTGTTGACTCAATTACCCTGGCAGTATTAATTAAACATGAATTATGATGTTTACCTTGATGTTTCACAAAAGGTCACAACTTTTATCAGAAGTCTGCACTGTTACATTTAAGTTAAGTGATACAGTTTCAGATTTCGTCTTTTGCCTCAGAAAGTTTTTGGGTTCGCTGATGCCCATTGACTTTTCATTTGGATTGGTGTTAAACTGTAATGCTGTTTTATGTGACTCTTTATAGAGCAACCATTGCCATGTGTACAGAAGCCCTTGTGACTTTGCATTTTACTTTACACAAATAACATAGCCATTTCAGTAAGTAATGGAGCCATTTCATACGGTTTTTCTTTCTGCGTTTTTACATGTTTTGCTTTGTGCTTCAGATGGTGCTTTTAATTAACACAGGAACTGACAGGCCACAAAAAATCATACAAAGGGTTTCCTTCAGCACCTGTTTGCTGAAAGAATTGGGGTACTGTCAGAACTATTTGATTAAAGTGGCAGGGCTAATAGGTTACTCTTGATTGAAAGGCACCTGTTCACACAGACTGGGCATTAGTTCCTTCTGCGAAAAAGAGTAATAACCAGAAAGAGTTGTGCCTTCTTAATGTGACTGTGAGATTGTAGTTAAGTTGAAATTTTGATACATGGAATTCACTTCATGATGCCAGATAAAGCCAGGTACTGCACTTTATTTGACATGCAGCAGTGCTGGGGACCTAAACAAGAGAATGATGCACTGTATACTGAAGGTGGTCATTGTGTGTGGGGGGGGGGGGGGGTTTCCTAACACCTATCGCTTGAATGTAATGTAATTTAATCTAATCAACTACTTTGTTGTCTGCATTGGTTGAAACAAAACTTAATATAGGGTTATATAATGGTGCTGTTGTAACCACAGATGTTACATGCTATCAATGTAGTGAGAAAATGAGCGTGATGAATATGATGAGTAGGGTGGTGTGTGGAATTGAAACAAACAAATTTGTTGGTAACTGGACACACATTTCAATATTTTGTGTTAAATCTAAATATTCTGTTTGGTTTATATTGCCAGGTAAGAACAAATAAAACACTAATCGGCAGCAGGTAACTTACTCTTTTTATGTCACGTGATGGTGACTAGAGCTCAGCCGATCTGATTATTTTGGTCACAAGTAAGTATAATTGAACATTTATAGTCAAGCATTCAACTTCTGATAATTATTTGTACTGTTTCCATTTTGTAGGAGGCTGGGTTTGTGTACAATGCAGACTCCCCATCTGAAATTAACCATGACATACTTTTCCGAGAAGGTGTCACATCAAAGGCGAGTTATACTTCTTTTATGTGCACTAGTAACCTAAGATTAATGGTACAGGCAAAGGTATAATTGTCCTGTACATACCATAAGGCATAGAGGGAGGCAGATGTATAGCTCCTCTGATTCTCATCCTTGGTACTGGTGTTGGTTGAAGGTGAATGATCAGTTCTTCATCTCAGCCATCTTACTTCTTATGCCCATTGAATAGGAGGTTGGGTGGACCCCAGAGCAAGTGTGGATCTTAGTAAAAAGAGAAAAATCTGTTGCATATGCCAAGAATCAAACCCTGGATCACCCATCTGATAGCCTCATTACTATACTGACTGTGCTATTCGGGGGCCCAGCTTGAAGTGAGCTTATGAAATTTTAACTTGTGAAGATGGTGGGAGTAGATTTCTCTAAAATGTCAGTAACTGGATGGTGTCAGGCGGGTTGGAAAGCTCTTGAGGCCGTCAGAACAATGTCTGTATTGGTCTGACAGTGCCAAAGACATTGAACAAATTTCTGCCCGGCATGCGGTGGGGCTGTTCTGGTTCCCTGGACATGGTGGGGTGTGAGGTAATGAGATCACCGATAAGCGCACAAGGGGTGGCTCTGTTCTAAAGTTTGTGGGACTTGAGCTGGCCTTGGGAGTCTGTTGACAGGATATAAGAAGAAGAATTAGATGTTGGTTGGACAAACAGCATTGGGTATGGTGGCGAGGTCTTGGTGTCACCCAAAGACAGACTTGAGAATTAGTTTTGGGACCTTGTCTGGGTGTCAAGGCTAGGTTTCTGTCCTTTAATAGGATGCAGTCTAGGGCTGTTAATGGCTTTCTCACAGGACATAATACCCTGAGGAGACATTTTCATCTAATGGGGCTGTCAGACAGTCCATTGTGTAGGAGGTGTGGAGCAGAGGATAAAATCTCTGCCCACATTCTTTGTGGGTGTGAAGCTTTGGCTTCACTCAGACATGTGTATCTGGGCTCCTTCTTCTTGGAGCCAGAGGACATTAAGAGCATAAGTCTGGGGGCCATCTGGAGGAACTTTAGTAAAGCAACAGGGCTCCCATAAATTGATATGGGGCACAAAGGGCCCGTTATTTAAGGCCTAGGTGCATTGGGACCATGAGGTCACGAGCCCAACTACATTCAGTCAATCAATCAATCAAACTGCATGGTGAAAGAACCCCAGTCTACTTTTGCATATGCTGTGTTAATGTGTTATGATTTTTAGTGCGTGACCTTTGTGTGTGTGTGTGTGTTTGTATGTGTGGTTAGGCAATACATTTCCAGTCTTTCTTGTAGAGTTGCTCTTTTTGGAGGCCTTTGGGAAAGCTAATAAGGTGTAGTTTATTCAGGTGCTTTTATGGTGAGTTTTTGAGTATGACCTGTTTTTGCAGGGATGTGTCACATTTACTCCGAGGCTGCTCCTAGTTGACCTAAAGGGCAGTCTCAGGCACCTTCGACAAGAAGGTGATCTGTATGACCATGTAGAAGATGGAAAACCCAGTCAAGTTCAGTGGCCTGTTGAGAGAGTAGATGTGGTATGTACTCCTAAAGAAGAGAAAAATGAATTTCTTGATGATCTGGAGAATGAAGAAAATTCCATGGACTCCACAGAAGCTTGTGGTAGGTGTGGCTCGAAATGTCTATCCTTAAGCAATTTGTTATGTATAACTCATTTTCATCAGAAAGAAATTACCATCACGCAGTGCGTTTATGTTTAAAACACATTGCAGCTACTTGTTTTGATGTGATAACTTCACCAGAAATATTATAATTAAATTGCCTTGCTATTGCCCATACCATTTTCCACATTTTGCATTACATGTGTGTTTCTAATTATTTAACATTTTTAGCAGTTATTGTTAATAAGCAGTTATAGTACACATTACTTTTGATCTTGATTGCATATAAAACCAAATGTAATACAAGATTCTGTTACAGTTATAGCAGTTACATATAATGCCATGAATAGATTAAATTCTTCTGGTTGTGTCTGTGTCTTTCCATTCCCATTTCAACCTTTTAGCCAGGTAACCCAAATTTTATTGAACTGTTTGTGAACATCATACCATTGGAAGCACCATGTCATACTTCTTAATTTCCTACAATCAGTGATTATATGACCATTGTTTGAAAATTTGAGGTAGGATTGCTGCTACTGCCATTTACTTGTAAGAACTGGAATGATGCGTGTTAATTATCATGGAAAAATAATAAATTTCTCTTTATTGTTATATTTTTATAGAATGTAAAAATCAGATGATGGTGGCTGTGCAAAAATTTACCGTAGCTCTCAGTTTGATGCTAGGTACCAGTGTGAAATTTAGTGTAGATGTAGATCATAATATATCAACATGTGTGTACATATACTGTCATCAGTTACAAACTTGGCAGTGATGCATAACCTTAGAGGTTATATCTGATAAGTGTAATGTATGCAGAATCTGTAGATGAGTAGTATGCATTTCACAAGAATAAATTGAAACCATGATACCAAGTTAGTGGGCTTGCTTTGAATTCACTGTCTTTTAAGATTTTAAACATAGCTGTTAGGTGATTTTATAACACACTTGCTACAATAGTTGCTTACTTCTCAACACAGGTGGGAACTTGACAGTAAATGAATATTTGGAGAAAAAATGTTAGTGAGGTGGTGATTTTACTGTGCTACAAGTATAAACATCACATAGTCTGTATTACAGCACACCCATAGCCTCTTTGAATGTGAGTTCCCCAGAGACTGGGATGTAGTGCTTCCTTTTCATTTTCCAGTATCTTCTGGTTTCTTTCAGGTCATCCAGTAGCTGCTTACATCTTCTTCCCCGTCTTCCTGTCACATATCTCTTCTTCTATACACAATATGTGACCAAAACATGTAGCCTTACTGATTTATGTAGTATACGCCTTCCTCCTGTGACTGTATGTAATGCTTCCTAATTTCTGACGTGACTGGGCCGTCTGATGTTTTCCACCATTCTCCAGCACCACTTTTCAAAAGTTTTCAGATATTTCTGATATACTGTCTGAAGGGGCCAAGTTTCAGCATGATACAAAGCTGTTTTCCAGATGTAGCACTTTACTAGTTTCTTCCTTCATTTTAAGTCCATTTGGCTGGTGAAAAGAGTTTTCTTCTTGATAAATGCTGCTTTTGCCATGGCAATCCTGGATTTTACTTCACATGTACATCTTGGATCATTGGTTCTCAGGCTACCCAAATAGTTGAAATATTCCATATTCTGCAGGTGTTTGTGATCTGTCATAATATGCACTGGGGATAGCTGCCTTGAGATTCTCTATAGGGCAGGGGAAACTGGGGTTAACCCTCCACACTGTAAAATTACTAGCTTGAGAGAAATGCATGGTAAACTTTGAGTTACATTTATTGACCACCTGTACAAGGAAGTCCAGTGGAAGTTACTGAATGTAGATAAATAAAAATAAAGAACTAAAATAAATTAATTAAAGTAAGCTCTGTATATATATATATATAGCTTAATTCAATGATATATATATTTTACTGAATTAATTTAAATATACAGTGAATAGCTTAGTACTGTAATTCACTGCATGATGTGCAACTGTTTTGCAGGTAGTCTTCCAAAAGTTTATAATTTGGACAGTGCAGTTAATGTATGGGCTGACTACCTTCGAGCAAGGTACCATCCTCGAACAGTGTCTATAATAAACGAATATGAACACAACAGTGACACGAAGCCTTTTGATGTGTTTAACTATGGTGCTGATGTTTGGAAAACAGAACAGTTTCAAGATGACTTCATTGACCGCATCAGAATGTATGTGGAGGAGTGTGATAACATGCAGGTGAAGGATACATTGTCTGATGATGCTACTACTGTCACACAACTTCCCAGTACTCTGCTGATTAATATATATGATGTCTGGATACTGCAGTTGCCAGAGACTGGTATCACATGTTGTCTGTGGGTTGCAGTTTAATTTGTTAAAGACCCTTCCTTGTAACTGCACCTTCTTGGAACTGGAATATATTAGTATAGAGTGTACTCTTGATTATCCATGCTTGATTATAAGTTCCTAATGAGTATTGATCAAGGTGGAAAATTGTGATTTAGCACCGAGTGGTTAGACAAATCCTCATTATAAACAGAAATCATGGGCTGTTAATGCAAACAGTAATCATGTATTTATAAGTTGTGTGTCTGTTATGTATATAACAAATAGATTACAGTTTTATGTTAGGTTTATGGCTCAGTAAAGTATATGTTTTGCAATATCCATGTTTCTCAATTATCCGTGCATCCTCCTATCCACTATTACCTCAGGTAATCAAGAGTACACCATGGTTACATGCAATACAAAACCACTGCTAAGCAGGTCATGGCAGACCTAACAGAACCTGCATTTTAATCTCATTCAGTCTGTGAGAAGGAAATGTCTAAAGATGTGTAAATTGAATTGTCTTCACCACGACCCATCATCTGGATGTTTAGACCAGGGTGTGTCACTTACTACAAAGCTTCTTGCCTTTAGTACTCCTCTTGTATCCGTATCTGCTCCTTTTCTCCTCTACATTGTATGTAATCCTTCACTTTGTTCACTGTATTCAGACCTTTGGTTTTTATTTATTCACCAGCTTGATTACACAGACTCAGAGTAATCATGTTGTCATGCATGTATAACAAAATCCAGACTGCCATATGTGTAGTTACATCAGTGTGTCTCTTTTTGAATATGTTTAACCCATGAATGCAATCCTATGTACATAGTAGCATGCTTAAAATGTCTTCTTATCTCCAGGTGAGTATAGTTTAAAATGCCTTATGGTGCTGAAGGATTTATGTCCTTAGGACCTGGCTGCTATAAACAATACCTGGAGTAATTCATATCCTCTGGTGTCTTCCCATATTTTCTGTATATGATAAACATTCTGAATTTTCAGGGATTTCATATTCTCCTAGATGGTTCTGATGGGTTTGCTGGTCTTGGTACAAGTGCTGTGGAATATTTAGAAGATGAATATTCAACAAAAAGTAAATTGGTGTTTCCGAGTATACCGTCAGATTTTAGTAATACAACACCATTACAGGACAACATGAGGATATTAAATATTGCACTAGCGTTCCATAGCTTGGCGGAGCATAGCTGTCTATTTGTGCCACTCTGTTTGGGATCATCAGGGTGGAAGCAGCCTGGGGTCCCCAGGGAATTCCCACATCTGCAGTATAACGTAAGTAATATTTACTCCCTTGTCTCTGGTTCTAGGCAGAGGGTTCTGTGTTTCATATTTCTTATTTTCAATAAATATAATCTAACTTTAATTTTTTTTTAATTTAATAATTGTCCGACAAGTTGCAACTGTATTCAGTTTATTATATTTCTGTAGGCAGCTGTACATGTTTCGGGTGTTGACACCCATCATCAGGAGCTTGTACAACTGTAATTACAGCTTCTGGCACTGGTCAACAGTAATGAATAAAATACGTTGCTACAAATATATAGTTTAAAATTCTAGACTGGTTATACTGAATACTACTTGCCTTGACGGATAAGATATATAAAATAATGGTGGATGGTTAAAAGCAGTATTTTTAAAATATATACATAATTTTAGTTACGCTAAAATTCTATCGGGCAATGCAATACATTAAGTCAGTAATACTATTGTGTGCATACATGATTTAGTTATTATAAAATATGTCAGGTATAACACTATTGAGATCAAATAAAAATAGTCTTTGCATACCCGGGTCTACTACCATCTGCTCTCATTGTTGAGTTGGAAATGATTCATGTGTATCGTACAGTAGGTATTCATCTGTTATATTAAAAAAAACATAATTCAGTTAACATATGTAAGTACAATTGATGCCATATATGTATGTATGTCTTCACAGAGGTGAAGAAGTATATTATGGCTTTGTATTATGATACTGCTCTGGTAGGTGATTCCCAACATTTTAGAGGAAGAAATGGCTTCCACCATCTGTGTAGAAGAGTCCTTCAAAAGATTGGTAACCACCTGTCAGACAATAGTGTCATCACCCAATAAACAACAATATGAGTACAAGCATTACCTGTTGAATCATACAGTTGTTAGTATGTAACTAAGGAGGAATGTAAACTTATGGTATGAGATCAGGACACTATAATGGCTGGAGAAGCACCATAATAATGTGCTTGGCATGCACCTTTTTGGTTGTAGTAGGTGAATTGCCTCCCAGAGTGAGTAAGCATGTCCTCACTGTCTGTATGTTACCAGGCCCTGCAAGTGGTTCAAGACTTAAGACACTGCCTTTCCTCTAGAGTGATCAGGCTAGAACATTATGGCCGATTGTGGTGATGGTGACATAACTGGAGGATTATTGTGTACTTTTGAAATTTTTACAAGACGCACCACTATGGAATTTTGGTGGCAGATATAAACACTTGGTAGAACATTTGCCAACATGGTAATTTGAGATAATGCAATATGGCTTTTTAAGTGTCTGGGTGTTAATGATATGATTGGCAGTAAATAATGTGCCAATCCAGAGTCTAAACGGGTTAAAGCTTCTCTGTCATAATGTCCACCTCTCATCACTGAAATGGAGTCATTAAATATGCAGTGAGGGAACTACCACTGTTAACACATAGGTTGAGTTAATCCTAAGTTTTGGTTTCATTAGTTGAACTTACATTGTCTTTTCCAGAAGTCCCTAGCATATCATAGCAGTGCTATACTTGCAGCTGCATTAGACACAGCAACTCTGCGTTATCGGATGAGGACTGGGACATACACTTGCCTGTCTGAGATGACCAACAGTTTAAGCATGCTGGGTCGTAGGGTAGCTGTTGCAAGTCTTGGACTGCCTTTTGCCATGGGGTATAATGCATATCTTCTGGACACACTGGAGAAGTGGGAAGGCCCCCTATGGCAAACCCTCTCACCAGGCTGTAACTTACAGGATGATCGTATCTGGATGCAGTCAGTTGTACTGCGTGGTGTGCCAGAGGTGAGGCTTAGAAGGTAAGCTGTGTTCACATTGGAGCATAGGTTACAGCAAACACAATTTCCTATATACCTTCATTTAGCGGAGAAGCCTGGAACTTGTGGCATGCATGAGAGAAACTGAAGTACAAAGGGAATGATTTGATGTTTAAGATGTAGAAGATTGATAAAGTATATCCTACATACTTGAGCATTTCTTGGAAAACGAAACGTAGCGAATGCAAGAAAGAGAAATGATATTTATAACTGACGTAAAGTTGTTTTCTTTGTCATCCATGAAAATATAACTCTTCACTGGACTGAAGGTTTATAATTAACATTACAGTGAACCCTAGCTTTATGGGAAAAAATAAATGTAAATTGCCTTGTAGCTGTTCACTGCTAATTGATACTTAAGCCTTTTCACATTAGTGAGAAGTCAAAACTGTACACTGGATAAATGAACAGCTTTAAGGGTTCAGCATCCACTGTTATTTTGTACATTAAAATGAAATGCAGCAGGCCTTACTGGTGATTTTAACATATTAACTCTATCATTGAAAGTGGTTTTGTGTTGGAACAGTACAATTAGGATAAAGCAAATATCAGATTTCAGCTTATGCTTATGCATGCAGGCAAGATTTCTTTAGTCCCATCCAAACAAAAACTCAAGTCGCTTGATAATTTTTTGTAAATTATGTAATATAAAATTTCTTGACGTTTGTCAACATACAGTTTTATTAGGCTGTTTACAGGGAAGCAGATATTCATATAAAGACAGAGTTCATTATACAAAACTACAGTTTATGACAAAATTGTATTGTACGTTTATTTGAAACATTTATGGAGGGTAATTAATAATGGTGCAATGGCAATTAAATTAGTTAATTTTGGAATGTCACATAATTTTAAAGACATACTTGCCAGTTTTAAGTGTGGGGTTTTGTGTGCTTTTTAATATGTTTAATTAAAAGTACAGTTAACTTGTAATTCAAAACTATATTCCAGTCCTTCGGTAACTGAAGGTTGAATAGTAAAAATTACTGTATTACTTTCTGGCCAGTTTGCATAAACATGGCTTTTTAAACATGGGACACCTTGGGAACTTCCCAGAATTGTGAAAGAGTTGATCTTGAGCGTCACCAAACATCTGGTTACTAGCAGGTACTTTCCAGTACAAGAAACAGTAGACTTCACTTTCCAGCTTGACCTTCACAGAGAGGCAAATGAATTCAGCTGTACGTTTATGTGTGCAATACGTATGCTTATAAGAACTGTTATTATCTGTGCAGTGGTCATGCTTGATTACGAAGTCTCTTGTTTCCCTGTCATGGACTGTACAGAGGATGAGCTGCCACAGAAAACAGCAAGCAGTACTTTTATACTTGATTACTTATATGAACACTGGGTATATGTCTGAAATAATTGAGCATTAGGAGTAAACAGCTAATTTGGTTTTATGTGATATTTCTATTACCCATGATCTGTGCTGCCACCAGGTAGCTGCTGTGTGAGAGTCATTCTGAAAAGTGTTCGTGAACAGTATAGTAACTGTGTGAGGGTGCCATCTCTGTTTGTGGAAACAGCAACCATTATGTGTGCTGTGTACTTTTCTGAAAGTTAAGCTGAGAAAGTGCATCTTTTGTATGTAAAATTTCACATCACCTTTGTTCCCCCCCCCCAGTCCATCCTGTGGGGTGAAATATGGGATCATTTGTTGGCTTATATTTTGATGTAAATTGTATTAATTTTTGTAGCAGGCATTCGAAAAATAAATACAAAAAAGAGGTGATCTCTGAGTACTTATTTACATAAAAAAAATATTAATATGCAGCATAACACCAGGACTTAAACCATTCTTGTAGCAGGCAGGCAAGGATTTAAAGAATTTTATAATCACATACTTTGAAGCCTGGTTTCTGGTCTGCAGCATTTAAAATGGTTTTTTACTGTACACAGAACATTAAAATATGTCTCTAATATTTTTATGCCTGATTAGTCGTATTAATGTGAGGTAAATGAAATAAATGTGTTATGTAGGCCTCCTCCCACAGAGTTTATTGATTTGATTTGATTGATTGTTATATTTTAACATTCATCAAGGAATATGGTAAATGACTGAAAATTGAATATTCTTTGTTCTTACAGTTGACTAAGAAGGAAGTTGCGGTATATGCATTTCCTTAACTTGTTATGTACGCGTGAATGCAACTCACCGCGACGACATTTCGCCATCCTAAAAACATGGAAATAGATTTACCATATATCCTGGGTGACGTTTCGTGAAT
>Ga0136643_10004113_pt1 | contig 19908 bp, 20 predicted proteins | sample TergutLab28metaG_FD_96883 | JGI IMG/M metagenome (GOLD analysis project Ga0136643, IMG submission 96883) | Labiotermes labralis P1 segment gut microbial communities from Petit-Saut dam, French Guiana - Lab288 P1 (version 3) (version 3) | ecosystem: Host-associated > Arthropoda: Insects >...
GGAAGACCCAGGAAAAGATGGAAAGAGGAAGTAGAAAGAGATCTTCAAGTGCTGGGAGTGAGAAGATGGAGAGAGTTGGTGGCAGATAGGAAAAAATGGAAGGACATTGTTCGACAGGCCAAAACCCACAGTGGGCTATAGTGCCAATGGAAGAAGAAGAAGAAGTGGTGGGTCAAACAAACGACGATGTAGCAGGCATGGAGAACATTACTATACGAGAAGCCATGAATATTTTTTTTTTGCGCACTGAAATTCAGTACGATGAAATGGGCGGAATGTGTGATTGATGTGATGTGATGGATGCGATGGGAGAAACAAGAATTTCATACCGAAATTTGGATGGGAAGTGATGTAAGGGATTTAACCTCATGCCATGTTTCAACATTTATCTGGAGCGAATGAGAAAAAAAACAACGAACCCGGCCATGAACTTAGCTGACCTTGAAAGTTCCGGACACATCCTGGCCTTTAGGAGTGTAGTGCCCAGAAGACAGAGAGCAAACTCCTCTTTATACCCCTACAAGAGCATCAATTTATTCGGAATGTACTAATGGTCTGGAGTATTACGGACTTGTAGTGTTTGTTATTGAACGTGCCCATATCAGATTGTATTGCCGTTTCAGATTGATCTGAAACAGATTCTGCATTTGAACGCCAGCAAATGTGTTACCGTTCTATTCAGAGGCGGAACGGTTTTTAATCACTGTGAATTGATTAACCACGGCGACATACCGGTGAAGGTAACAAACAGGCTGTTGGCTTGATTAAGCACCACGTCACGAAGACGTGTGGAGTGGAGATTTTGTTCCACGCATTCTTATCGTGTGAAATGGGTGGAGGCGACTGGCGAGCTTCATTCTCCGCCGTTTTGCCCCCGGAAGGAATTCCCGTGGGCGAAACTTTTGGTATGGGAAGTCACGATGTAGAATATTGGGCTGGGTCACGCTGTTTTATTTCTTTTATTAACGGTCATTTCATTCACCCCTTCAGTTCTGCATTCTTTCAACATAAAGGGGTTAAGGTGACGGGTGATAAGGACGAAAAAACTGGAAACGTACTTGAAACCTGCTGAATGTAACTCGAGAAGTTTGTGCTTAAGATGGCGTCCTAATTTGCCAGTATTGAACGTAGTCTGGTAGTTTGGGGGGGGAGGGGTGTCGGCGAGAAGCCGCGCGCCTGCTAGTCCTGGCTCCTTCCGCGGACGACGTCGATAGGCGTCATAGTGTGACTTGGGTGTATTGTGTGCGGGCCAGACGACGGGATTGTTTGATAAATCTGTCGACATTATGCTGATAAATTTCGTCAAGGATTCGGTGCTTCAGTGCTTCTGTCATACTTGTCGCGCACCGCTCCCTCCTGCAGGTGAGATCCTCCGGAGGGAGGCTGTGCGGGATAAATTAATTGCGGCGCGGGGTGTTCCTTTTTCATAGGACAGGATAAGATTCTTAGTGAAGGGTCTGTTTTAAAATATCCGTGTTATTTTGGGTATAAAGCTTTAGAATTCCAGACATTGGATTAGCATTGTTCTTTTCCAATAAAATTGTAATAATTCCCAAGCTATCACTCGCCGCATGCGTTTCTTGTAATAGTCTGTCTTGTAAGGGTGGGGGTTTGACGAGTAGTAACTATTCCTGCTGATGTAGTTTAGTATGCGTGTTATCATACATTAGTGTTGAAGGTGGGAGTAAAAGGCGATTCAGGGTGTTGGCCGTATTTCATTTGTTGGGTGGTGATTTTTAGCTCGTCGAGCTGCGCCTGTGAAGAAGGCGAAGACCAAGCCCCGTTCGAAACAACCCAAGAAAGTGAAGTTCATCTGTAAGTATGTGTGTAGTCCTACTCAAATATCATAATTAACCGGAAGGTTTTGAGAGAACGCCCCGTTTTTGTACGGTGCATAATTTAAAACGTTCGGGTGTACTTCGCTTGATACTCGTATGAGCCTGTTTTATGAGCGTAGAACGATGTGTTGTAGGTCATCGGTTTTCCTCACTCTCAGGTGAGAAATTATTCAATTATTAAAGAAACACCTCATCACACGAAATATGTAATACACGTCATGGAGTGAAGTAAAAGACGTTTTACAATTTGTCATATGCATCACTTAGCACATAGAGGTAATATTTGTGTCGTAAGTAAAGCAGTGTTTCCGGTGTACCAATTTGAACCATAATGAGTTTAACATTTTAAAATGACCACGATTGAATGTAGAAATGTGCCGGTTGGTTTTCTTTTTCGGATAGGGATATTAAAAGGGTGAAGTTATACCTGTCCGCGCCATGGAGGCATATTACAGGGGAGGAGAGGTATAGCTATATTCATCCTTAACCTGGGAATGGGATAGAGGTGAGTGGTCATCTTCACGCCCTGTCCGCTTTACTCCTCGGTTATGAATCTCAGTACTCGTTGAATAGGATGCTGGGGATAATGTTATTAACCTTTCCATAAGTCGTTCGCATTGTTTATGGACGACGGATAAAAATTTTAACGTCAGGTACGTGAAGTACCTAGCGCAAATATTCGCCTGTGATTCTCTTTGTACGAGGCAGTAGGTAGTGCAACGTTCCGTTTCGGGTATAGTCTGGGACTCAGCTCTGCGACCGTGGAAGCTGGGGAAATTTAGGAGAAGCGTAAGTTAGATAAATCTGGCTCACGTTCTTTGAGAGTCGCGAAGCTGGGTCCCAAATCAGCTATACTAGATGACACCCTCTCAGCAGTACGGTTGTCAGTAGTACGTCGTTTTTATCACCAGTGATGACGTGGCGCGTCGGTAGACCTATATACAATTGGCGTTAAATTAACAACATCCTTTTGGTTCGCCTATGTAGAAAATGAAAGTCAATCAAATTTTAAAAACCGCAGCAGTCTCAGTGAGAAAAATACTGCAGAGTTTTAAAACTGAAGTACCTGTAAAATGTAAAGGTAAAGTGATCCCATTACAGGCCCGGTGTGGCCCAGGGGGTGGGTAGAGGTATAGTTCGACTCTTCCATGACCGCGGCACTAGAAGGGAGTGAGTGGTCAGCAGCACGCCCCGGCCGCACTTTACTCCCGGGAAAGACCCGGTACCCATTTTACAGGGGGCTGGGTGGACCCCAGGGCCGGTCTGGACGGGCGGAAAATCTCGTCCCCACCGAGATTCGATCCCGGACCGTCCAGCCCATAGTCAGTCGCTATACCGACTGAGCTACCCGGCCCACACTGAAGTACCTGTATGTTTTTAAAATGAATTGGAGCTAACGTTAAATACTAAGCAAATTGTGATACATCTGGTGTGACGTGTATACAAAACGCACGAATTTGTGATTGGTTTTGCCCCGCGTCAGATGTGGCTGCTAGTGTTAAGCAAATTCAGATTTTCTGTATCCAGTGTTACATTCACCCACGTTTGCATGGTAGGTTTGTATTTATGTTTATATCTGTTTCTGTATGCTTGTACTGTTTTCTTGTATAATTCTGGGTAATTACACAGTCGTACGAATTACTGAATTTTTATATTACTGCTCACGGATAAAGACGCTACTTTTCTGAGAAAAAGTGTACGACGAAATTAAAAAGAAGCCTTCACTCTCGGAGGTCACAAGATGCAACTTGCGGTGCTTTATCATGTCTGTAAAGGTTATAGTCATGTAGTTACCCTCCCCTCTCCCTCTGCGTTGCCCCTCTTTTATGGTGGTATAAATGTAGTTGACAGCCGTGGCCGTCAACGTCGGGGTTCAGCAGTGGTAGCATTCGTTTTGAGTTTCGAAAGTGCCCAGCTCGAACCTAGCGTGGAGGCATGTCGCGATGGCTGTACCTGTAGCTGTGTGTAAGCCGCTCATCACCGCCAGCCTAACAACTGGAGGTATATAATCTGTTTCGTAGAGCGTCTTTATATAAACAAATGAATATAGTTTTGGAAATGCGGAAAAAATTCCATCGGCATGGTGTAGCAGGGGCACTGTCCCTTGCGGCCTAGGAAGTCTTTGACCACGCCAACTGTAATCAGAATGCAATAGTAAGCAATAAATGGAACAAACAAGACTGCACTTCAGTCCGTACGGCTTTTGGTCGCGATCGTCTGCATTCGGCTTATTAATAGGTGGGTAGTCCCATGTGCTCGCAGGAAGTGGTAACTAGAATTGGGAAACAAATTCAAACGTTGTAAGAAGTGCATGCAGATCTGTGATAATTCCTCAAGTGGTAAGGCAGCAGTTTTACAGCCACATTCGCAAGGGTGTGGAACACGTGTTTGTTTCCGGGCAAATATTACATTTTGAAATTCTGGATCGAGGACAGAGCGTCGTCAGAAGAGGAAATCGTGATTTGGTAGAGCACGATATTGAAAGTTTAATTACGTATTGTACTCAGTTCTAGTTTCTAACGTTTTTGGCTTACCGTAGCGTTTCGAAATTTAAAATGACTTTGTCTCACCGACAAGAGACGTGGGAGGGGGACTGCACGGAGAATGCAATAATTGCAGTGCAGTTACGTTCCAGAAAATTATTATAAAAATCCCTGTGCGGAGATTATGATACTGTGTAGTCTTCTAGGGGGATACCCTTTCGGGGGAACGGCTTGTTTCCATGTTAAGGGGTATTAACCGTCAAGAGTACAGTGTCTCGGTCCGCAAAACCGTCGTGAAATCTTAAAATCCCATCTGCAGATTAGTTGATGTTCGCCATTTCATAATCCTGAGCTGGACTGTGTAAGAGTATGCTTCTGGTTGTACAGATGTATGTACATCGTTTTTACTCATCGCCTTCGTGGGTCATTTCCTTCAATCATTTGTGTAGAAGCAGAATAGTTTCTGACATCGATACAGGGTCGAAAAGTATTTAATGCGCCCATGCAGCCGTTTTGCGATTTTGAATATGCGGTGGAATGTGGTTAGAGATACAATAGTGACATTGCGTACTCCGTTCAAGTTCGTTGAAAGCGAGATTGGGCACTTTGTCGCCCCCATGTCGGGGGTGCAGACCGTGACGTTATCGTCTGTTACAGACGAACCGGCGCCGCCCCTGGGATCGATACTACGCCCCTGGCGCGTCTGCAACCCGCTTCTCACCGTTTTCAGACTGCATCCCCTGAAGCGTGACTCATAGGTGCAAGCGGAAATTCCGGGATACGTAGCCAATTTCCCCCCGCCCTTGCTCATGACAGCCACTTAACCGAGCGAAGCCTCGTTTACCGCAAGGCACCATTCTTCTCGTGCGAAGTGTGAATAACACCTGAAGTAATTTCTAACGGCCATCTTCCACCTTAGGCCATGAATAACGTATGTGTGATAAACATTACGGCTAGCATTAACTTTAAATAAAATTTTGGTGTGTCCGTTTAGAACTATAAACTGCTGGTGTCGAAATTCAATGGAGTTGAATCCCTGAGAAGGAAATAGTCCATCACCTGGTTAAAACGTTTGCCACTTTCTATGGATCCTGTAAGTTCATTACCATGATTACAGAAACCCACCGCTGGATCATGTACTGGCACTACGAATCCACTATTTATCATCATACCATATTCCATAAATATTTTAATATTATTCTCACTCTGGGTAGGTCTTCCAAGTCATTTCTCATACACAAATTTGGTATATATCTAATCTCTTCCACTGTTTTTGTGTGTGTCACCCTTCATATGCTCTATGATGTGATAACTTAAGTGGTATTTGCTGAATAGTACAAATTACAAAGCTCCATGTCATACATTTTTCTCCACAATTCTCTTCTGTCCTCTTAGGTGACAATATCCTCCTTCGCATCCCATTGTAAAACACCCCATATCGTTATTGTTTCCTTCAGGTGTAGACACAAAGTTTCATGCCCATGAAAGTAGGTAATATGGTACTTCCATTTGTTTTAATGTGTTTTTAGATAGGGGACAAGAAAAGGCTGTTTTCAACTTTAAAGTTTTTGGGTTACGAAACCAAGCCTGCTCTATACGATTCAAAACCGCCAGACATTGCAGAGGTAAAGCAATGTTCCTGATTTTAAGTAAATACCATGACCTGAGGCCATGCTATTAAGGCATATGCAGAAGTTAAAGTACATGTTCACTCATTCTTAACATAGGTATCAGATAGTGGTGAGTGGTTGGATTCACCCTATGGTCTTTTTGTTCATGTGGAGAAAGACCCCAATACCCATTGAGTTTTAGGCTGGGTGGGCCTCAAAGCCAGTCTGGATGTTTTAGAGAAGAGAAAAAACTCTTGCCTTTGCTGGGAATTGAATGACAGTTACTTGTCATTCAGCTTGGAGTCTGTTCACTATACTGACTTAGCTTTCCCTATGCCCATAAGTAGGAGGGCTCTTGAAATACAATTATATGTAGTTATAGTTTTTAAGTGCATTTTAGTCCTAATTTGAATCTGTTATTTGGAAATATTTCTAGTTTCTGGGCAGTGTGATTCCCAGTCATCTGGGTTTGTCTTCTGTCACCTCAAAGTGTTAGGTCAGAAACATTATAAACTGTTTAATCTGAATATTTTGTAAACTAGCAGTGAAATGGCCAATGAAACTATTTAAAGGTATTTGTTTGTTAAAGTAATCATAATGTAGAAAAGGTTATCAAATTTATTCCATTTCAGTTTCTTGATCACAAATCCATTCTTTGATCACAAATCCATTCTTAAGATTATTTAGGGAAACAATTGTCATTGAATATAACCTATTGGTCTCTATTTGCCATTATTTTTTCAATATAAATCACCATTATCCATTTATTTGGGTGGTTGTATGTTGAAATTGTGATGCCTAAATGTAACTGTGTAACATATGTTATCTGTCTGACAGTTATGTATGAAGTAGTCAGCACCAGCCAGACATTTTTTAATTACCCTCTTATGTCTCATACTACATGTGTTGGCCTGATGGTGACTTATACATGTCACCTTATTAAGTGCTTAAAAACTTTTTGTGTTAACTACTTCTTGTGTAGCCATTAGTCTGATAAACACAATGGGATATCGAACCTTAAAAACACATTATCTGAATTCACCATTTGCAGTTGTGGAATGTCCAAGTCTGATTTTTGTGTTGCAGCTACTGAAATCAGATGCCAAGAGAAATCAAAGGGTGGTTTGTCATATGAAGTGATCCTGGCAGAGCCACTGGCTGGGACTCCTCCCAGACGAGCCTCGCCTCCAAACAACAAGGTGTCCGTAGAGAACATAGAGGAGAAACTAAAAGCAGCAGAGGAGCGAAGACTGGTAAGGTTCCTCCGCACCAAACTGGCGGAACACAGAGGAACTACAGTACAAAGTTGTGCATCTTATGTGTGCAAGAAGCGTTGTACAGTTCCTTTGTGGTTTTCAGATAGGCAGTCTAAGTTAGGTTGTTATACATGGTGGCAACAGGACTTTTAGGTTTGATACTGCTGTGCCAAACCCCATCATTAGACATGATTCTAAACCAGCTCCATCCACTTCACATTCTGCCTCTTAGATGCGTCTGAATTTTCATCTTTCATTTCGTACCTTTCAACTGGATGTTTCTGATTGTACTTTATTATTATAATCTATTTCTTGTTCCCCTGTCTTCCCAATAATCTCAGCCCTTCTAACTAGGAGGTCTGTCGGGAAAGTATCTGCCCATTTTGAATATCTCAAGAACTGGTCATGTGGCCTTATGTAACTTGGCATCCAGTCACAGGATACCTTAATGTGCATCCATGAACAGTCACTTTCCTGTGGGGTTAGTCGACAGTGAGACGCCGTTGACTGAGCTTGTGTACTGTGTGACCGTCACATTTCACAGTGACTGAGCGAGCAGATAAGTGAATCTGCATCAAATTTTAATTTGTCCGTGGTAACTATTCAGATGATTAAGAAGGCTTTCGGGGATGATTCATTGAGTGAAGCCCAGATAAAATTTTGGTACCGTCGCTTCAAAGGTGGTTGGGAATCCATGGAAAGTGATCCACGTTCTGGAAGGCCTTCAACAAGCAGAACACCCGAAAATGTTGAACGGGTGCGGGCTGCAATCAACGAAATCAGCGATTGACAGTGTGAGAATTAGAAGAAGCACTGGGGATTCCACGGACAATAACTAAGTAGTACTCCATCTAAGTCCAGACAGACCTCTTATCCTAGATTTCATTACATGTATAGTATGAGACCTCTTTCAACAAGAAGTTTTTCACTATGTATTTTAATTAGCTTACTGCATTCTTCTTTGGTCCAGTATTTTCTGGGTTGCTTCGTTTTTTAACACTTGTAATTGCTCTTTTTTTTAACTTTCATGTATGGTATGTGTTAACCGTAGTGGCCTGTGCCCAAATAAGCAGGGTGCAGGTTCATGCTGTCAGTCACAGTGGTGTGATGGTACTGTGAGTGATGGCTGGTAGATGTGACTTATGGCTTAATGTAGAATCTGAAACATGATTGAGAGGCCTACTTAAATTTTATCTTCCATGGAATTGAAGATGTCAGTCTGAGCAGAAAGAATATGCACATGGATTTGACTGGGCTTCAACTTCACATCCATTTGAATGAGATCACCACATCCTATTAATGAACTCCATAGAGCAGAGTCCATTAGAAGCTCATAGTTTCACAGCTAGCTCAGAAATTTTGTATGTTTTATGGAACCCACATGCTTACTATCATGTCCAAAAGCCTGTTGCTCTTTTCTGTCCTATCCAGATGAATCCTGTCTACATCCTTTCTGTTTCTTTGAGGACCATTTTAATATTATTCTGCCACACCTACCCAGGTCTATCCAAGTCTGACAAAACAGAAGGAGCATGACTTGAGTGATGTGAATTGTTTTAACAGGCCCTTATTTGAGTCTGATGTCTGGTCTTAGTGTTGGTGAACATTCTCGTTAATGCAGTTTGTTGAATATGTTGTAAACAAAGTTGTGTGAGTTTGTTTTCCTTGTTGTGTTGCAAGAGGGTCAGCTATATTTAAAACAACATTGTGTTCATAAAACTGTCATTTGTTCTGATACTTGTTTCATCTGTAGTGTTATGAATGATTTTGAGTGTAAAGTTTAATCTCTTACTTGCAGCAAAGAATGTAGGTGGGGTATTTGCAAAGTGCTGAGTATTTTGAAGTAAGAAAGAAGGAGTAACTGGAGGACAGAGATACCTACATAACAAGCATTATAGTGTGTTCTCTTTGGTTGGCTGTTAACATGGTGATAAACATGTGGTTTTCACAGAATGGGTAATTTATTCACTGAATCAGCATCAACTTTTCAAGAAAAACCTTTCAATCTATTGTTATTTATTCTACTTCTTACTCCTAAATCTTAATATCAGTATATCACAGTGCAGTCTGTAACAGAATTGTGATTATCATCCTGTAGAGACATTGTTTCCCACCAATGGCATAGCCAGTTTTTTTGGCTTCCAGGTTGAGTATTTACAATGACTGCCCCATACAGAAATTATGAATTGCAAAAGGAAAGTACAATCATTTATTGAATTTCCCTTTATTTGGCTTTAAAATTTAAGCTCAGAAAATCAAGGTTTTCATTTCAAATGTTAATATGCTGCCACTTGGACTCTACTGGAGGTGTGCCCTCGTCATTTGCACCACCACCACATCCATCCCCACCTCCTCAACCCTCCAGCTGCTACTCTCCTGGTAACCTCTGCCCTTGATACTTCAGTATTTCTGTAGGGTGTTGTATGACATAAGTATGTTGCATATTGATTTCTTACTCTTCATTGTTTATGTTTGATATTTATTTTACCAATTCCAGTCACTGGAAGCAAACAAGATGTCAGTTTTGGCTGCCAAGATGTCAAAGATTGAGGAGGCATTAAAGAAGAAAGATGAACAAACAAACATTTTTATTTCACAAACACGAGAAGCCCTAGAACAAAAGATGGAAGCACATACTGAGAAAAGGGAGACTCACATCACTGACTTAAAAGCTAAACTGAAGGATCACGTATGTATATCACTGTCTATGTTTCTGAATTATGGAAAGTAGGATTTTCACATTGTCGTGGGTGACATAAGTGATCGGTGTACATAGTACAGAAGCAAATTGTTAGTGTCATTCAAAGGCCAGTTTTGTCAGTTTGCAGCCACAGTGGAACCCAGTAATCCACATGCAGATTATCTGTCCATAGTTTTCTGTTATGTAAACATGGCATATATGAACAAGGACTTCGTTCTTTTTCCATATCATACCTTGGTTTTGGGGGGTGGGAGGAGCAGGGTTGGATGTTCTACAGATGGTACTCCTTTCTGGGGGAAGTGCATGTATTGTCACCCAGTGGTGGGATAGAGGGGTTTGTTCAGTGGTCATGGCATGCTGAATGACTTGACCTTTTGCAGGTACCACAGCATGAGACTTTGTACTCACATTTCTCAGCTCAGATCTCCCAGTTACAGTATAATTCATTCATTGACAACAGCACATTTTGTAAGTGCTAAGTGAACTTTAAATTATTACATGTAACTGCATCTTTCTTTCCTAAGTTACACATTAGACAAGGTGTGTAATTTTTCGTGCTTGTATGTGCATGGGTGTGAATTGAAGGTGGTAATTTTGGTCAGTGATAAGCCATAATTATTTAACGGGATCATTTTTGTAGTAATATTTCTGTATTCATCATCAAAGTGATGAGTATAACCCAATGGAGGTTTTGGCATATTAAGTTTTATTTGAAATTAATAATTGTTGAACCAGCAGCTTACAAATATTTGGATGAATAAGTTATGTAAGGTGATGGTTTTCTTCAGTAGTGAACTCTGCACCTGAGATCCCATACGTGTACTGTGAAACTGACACATACATACATACATACATACATACATACATACATACATACATACATACATGCATGCACTCATACCAGAGAAAGCTGGATTGCAGTTTTGCAGTCTTTCTGACCTGTGCATGGTTGATTCATGGTACTGAATGATATACCACGTGTGGGCCACCCTTCCTCGTGTATCTTTCTTCATGGTTTCAAACTCTGCCTCTGGTTTTGACTTTCATAGAAGCACATGCTGTGTGCATGATTGATTTGGCAATGAACCACTACTAAACAGGATACCATGTTCAAACACAGATGTAGCCAGATGATGCTATGAGTGGTGTCGATGCCTGCATGGTATGTTCTGCATCTCCATGCTTGTTTCAGCACTGGTATTGTACAGCACATGGGTCACAGATTTTGAATGCAGTCATGTTACAACAACCAGGAAAACTGATGTTGTCATGAGGAGGAGTCTTAAGCAATTCACAAAAGCAAGTGGCTATGGAAACTCCAAACATGAATATCAGTTGTGGGAAGAAAGAAAAATAATTAAATTATCATGATTGTTGAATGCATCAAACATTGACATTGTATATTTGGCTTGGTTCCAAGCATTTTTCATCACCAGATTTCTAAAATTCTCGTGCCAAGTGATCAGCTGCAGCATGATTGGCAAAAAGGCTGCCCCTCTGTAGCAATTGCTTCAATACAATATTGTTACTTGAATCTGGTCGGCCATCCACATGAGGCATCAGTTTCACCTTTCAGTCCTGGAGCTGTGCAAAAAACTTGGCTTTTTGTTTACACAAGGGACCACCAACTGATGTTTCTTGTGTTTGGTTCTGGTTTTGCTACTGAAGAAGGCCAGTGATTATCTTATGGTTGCAACGTCCAGCAGTGCTGTCACAGGTCCTTGGAAATCTCATGAGCTGCATTTTTTTCTAATCATGTACTTTATATTCCTATTCCATTGTCTTTGGCTAATTTTGTTACTGAGTCCCCATTCTTGTTTCTTCTTTCAAATAACTTGCGCTTTTGTTTTGTCATTGCTTTTTTATTCTGAATTCATGGATGTTAGCTTTGATTGTCACTGACATACAGCACAGTGTGATGGAACTGACTTTAAGACACGTATGTCTCTGTGTTCTCAGTAGTCATGTACCTGTATTTGCTCTGGGGCCCATGTAACCCTGTGTTCAGTGGGGCTCTTTTCTTATTACTGATGCTGTAGAAGCAATAACCTGGCCACTCATCTGAATCTCTAGTCAAGGTCTAGAATGTGTGGAGCTAGATGTTCTCTACCCCATTGTGGTATTAGGCTTGGGCTTAGGGGGAGATTTACATTTAATGATTTGCAGAGTCTCGTCTGTGCTAATGCAGTTACTAACATGTGAAAGATCATGAGTATTGGTATTGTTTCACATCTGTACACATTTTAATGCCTGGAGTTGAGAAATTCCTATAGCACTTGAATGTTTCACTTTGAAGTATATTAATTTTGATTGTTCCAGTTGGAAAGTGTGGAGAAAACACGACTGTCTATAGAAATGCAGACAAATGAAGTGAGGAATGCAGTTGAGGAGAAGCTCAAAACAGCCTCTGCCCAGCGTGATGAGAACCTTAAGAAAATGATAGATAGACTGAAGGAACATGTAAGTTAGCAAACTGCATCAACATTTTCTGGTTTGATAAAGGGGTCTATATCTGACCAATTGTAAGCAGATTTTCTTAAGTTAAATTATCAATTTTTTGAATTATCAGAATGTTGTGTGGAAGATACATAGTGGAGCATGTTGTATTATGCTTGGTACATGTTTGAGACACATGCTTGCTGGATTTGCATTGTTTGCACTTGAGGTTAGCCACTAGATGTTGATAATGTGAATATTACATTTCTGTATATCTGAGCTATATCATGGTTTATGAACTTGATTTGGCAATGCTCCTTTATCTTCAGTGTTGACCAGACCTTCTCTGTCTGGATATGCATTCATGTTTCCATTATGCACATATGAGTTACACGCTTATCAACCTCACATATTTACTTCCATCAATGTTTGTCACCTTTAGACTACATTCCTCAAGGTGGTCATAATATATCAACTCCTTCCATCTTTCTTCTGTCACATATCTACTCCTACCCTTCTCACATTATTCCTTTTATAGTTTAATTATCCTCATATTGCCCTTGTTCATGTTGGTTAACTTCATAAGTACCGTATTTTCTAGAGCATTATATGCACTGTACCCCAGGAAAATTTGTTTGTAATTTCCCAGTTAAAGATGTGGCAGGATGACAAAAATCATGAAATGACCTCTCTTAGATTTCCCCCAAAGAGGCGTTATGCTTTGGTGGTTTAGCCATGCAGTGCAATGTAAAGCTATTTTCTTCTTTCGTGACCAATGACATTGACTGTGCAAGTTCTAGTCACCAGCAGTGGGAAATATTTGGTCATGTTTACATTATTTGCCAGTTTGTTCTGTAGGATGGATATAATTCCACCCTGTGGAGGTGAAATTTTGGTTGTATGACAGTTTGTGTCCCCACTATAGTTAGTATGGGAGTTGTTCAGATGAAACTCATTTGAGAATTGTTCAGGGTGAAGTAGTAGAGTCCATTAAAAATGGTCCTCATTGTTGCTAATGTAGGTATAACATTGACACAGCAGCCAATGTATCCCCTCTGCAAAGAAATCCAAGGCTACAGCTAGAACCATTGGGGCCTTGGATGTTTGATGTCTTTAAATTTATGGCCCTTTGCACTTCAGCATTAAATTACCCTGACCTCTACACCAAAATTCAGTGCTTTTGTATAATCCTCATAAATCTTACTGTCCTGCAAGAGAAAGTGTCCTGAGGGTTTTTCTGTTTTATGACATTGTCTTTGTGTTGTATGTAATGTCCCAGACATGTTGTCCATGCACTGGAAGTCATTGGATTGCCCCTCATATAATCTAGACTTTACACAGTGACCTGGGCATGATGCCCCTTCCTCTGCCCAAAATATATGCTAAAGGGGCGTAGATTTGAGTCAGACACAGATGTCAAGATTGTAATGGTTCCAGCAGTAGACCATGGATTCTTTGCAGATGAGCTTCATTGGCTGTTTTGTCAATGGGCTGCTTGCTTCTGTGCTGATGAGGACTGTTTTAAACAGCTGCTGCTTCTTCAGCCAGAACAGATTTCATGTGAACTGGCTTCATACAAAAGATTTTTTCTGCCTTAAAGTTTAAATTGAACATGATTAATTACGCTTGTGAACATGTAAATTGAGCAGTTTCAGTAAAACTTAGTGCCACACTGCTCTCTCTCTCTCCCCCCTCCTTCTGCAGGACTTCAGGTTATTATGTAGGTAATGGATTGCTTTTATGAATAAAATGCTCTTATCAGCATTGTCCTTCTAAAATCTGAGTGCATTGTATGGTATCCCGAATTTCCCTTCTAAGTTTAATTATGTCAGTTTGTATGTGTCCCCAAGAAATGTTGAAGAAAACTGTCTAGGAGTCTTAATTCATAAGTGAAAATCATTCACCTTTAGAGCATATATTTTTTTTGCTGTTGTAATACCAGAGTAACCTCGGGTTCATGAAATATGACCAGTTTCAACTGTTTGAATGACATGTATGTACACTTGTTGTTAGTCTTATGCTGCCAAGTTAGTTCTAGAAGAGACTGAATGCTTATGTGAACATACTGTAAATTAAACTTACCCTTGCCAGATAGAAGGACATCTGAAATATCGAGAGAATACAACTGGAGCCATTAAAATGAATATTTTAAGACCCCTTATGAACTTTGAACTTACTTCATTGATGTTTCACACGTACATTTCAATTTTTTTTACCTGCAATGCATGTTAGATGCTTTACAGTTTTTAATCCCACACTGAGCTAGTTCTAGTCCATTCATTCTAGAAGTCCACATTAATGGTAGCACTAATATATTGTTTCAGTTAGAGGAGCTTTAGTGCAAAATGATACTTTGCAAGAAGCGATGTGCATTCAGGTGTGTATCCTTTGCAGTAAAGAATGAAAACTAGAAGTACACAATAGAAGAATGCTATGTGTGAGTTTCTCTCAATGGGTAATTTCCTCCTGCACATATAAGATTTGTTAATATGGTGTAGGTGGGCAGAGTTTGCTTGGGGTTTGGATAATATTTCTGTAAATTGATGTGCTGTTCAGCATCTGGAGTGGTATAGACTATATGTATGAATTTTTAGGAAACAGGCCCCATCATTGTTGGGTAATTTAAATTAGTTTACTGTATTTTAAAACCAAATGCTTGATTCTGAGGGTTGCATGTAAAATAATGCATTGCTACTTTTCAGAATATATTCTCATGCTTTATTTTGAGGTCAGAAAAAAATTACTGCTGCTTAATACTGAGAAAGAATTAGTTGTGTGAGATAAATAATTTTTTTGTTTTTTCCTTGTAATTTAAGAAAACTGATATAATACAAAATACCAGCATACTTAATGTAATTGTCAGCAGATCAAGGGGTGGGTGAGACACTGTGGTATTGCAATCTCAGATGGGCATATTGCAACAACCCCTGATGGCAGATGGGTATGGAGCATTGGTGGGATGTTCAATAATGGGATAAAATCAAATATTTTGGAGGAAAATTTCCTCATTTTCATTTTCTCCACCACAAATCTACATGGATTTACCTGGTATTAAACCCATGTCAATGTGATGAGAACCAATGGGCTGCCTGGGTGTGGCACAATCTGTCATCGTCTTCATTACTTGTCTTAAAGCTGCCAGCAGAAATGGACCTCATATTTATGGAATCATTTAGAGTTCCAGGGTTCTTAAAACTCTTCATAACTTTTACTGTAGTCAAACTCCAGCTTCTGAGAATCGTACACCTTTAGATCCCCTACCTGTGTTTTGTGCATGTGTATGTGCACATGCGTGGGTGGTGGTTTGTTGTCATGTATTCTGTGTAAACTGAGGGAGGTCAGCTTGCGTAACAGATTGGATTGAAATGACCCATGGCTATAATGTTGTCAGTCCACCTGGAATGAATACTAAATCTGTTCTTAATTCATTTAGTCAGTTTCTTTTATTTTATTTTTTCACATTTCTTCATAATGTATCTAGTACAAGAATTGATGCCAGGTTTAGCAGGGTACCGCAGCATTTCTTCTAGACCATGATAGGACTGAGCTGACTTGAAATAAGATGCATCAATGGGCTGCTGCTGTTTGGATTAGCAATGTTGGGAATTATATTAGAGACTGATAATGGCAAAGGATTTCATCAGGAGTTAATTTATGCATAGTACAGAGTCTTTGAGCAAAGTTCCATTTTGCCTGAGGCTGGAGCTTGAGCACTGTTGCATGTGTTTGCTGAGTGTTGAGTGTGTGCAATGGACAGGAGGAGCAGGTGGTGCGTGTTCGGGCAGGAGTGACTGAGAAGGTGAATCAGCTGATGGCTCAGATTCAGAGCAAGATGGACCAGGCAAAGACACGGCGTGAGCAGCTTGAGCAGGAGCAGCTTGAAAAGCTGCGCAGTCATGTGAGTAGTGGGTCTTCCTGTACATTTCCCTCTTTATTACTACACTGTTGCTGATAATCTGAAAATATGGAAATGTGACTTGTAAAATTGGCTGACTTTGTTCTGTTTCTTTCTTTTTTTTCTCTCTTTTAGAAGTGTATGAAGTCACAATTATTGTAGACTGACAAGACAGGAGTATCACTGTACTTCATGTAATGTGTATTGCCTAAACTTTCAACATTTTTCTGAGTTTAAACATAGATTAGTTATGAGACTGGATAGGGACTAAATGGCTGGGATTCCATTTTTTAAGAAGCCAAGATCTTTCTCTTCACTTCCGCTATTGGTTAGTGCAGCACTGTCTCACTGCCAGTCATTTTGTTTTTCTCAGCACTTGCCTGGGCTGGGTAATTCTGCCACTGTTTGGTTCCCACACTTTCAGTTGACAGTTTCCTGGAAGGTACCATAATTAGTTTGTGGAACTGAAGACACATTCATTGTTTACCAGACTATAAATAGTCTTAACCATGCAGACCTGCCACTTTACTTGTAGGACAAGATTTGTTGTTGCATTGTTTATTTTAAAAGAGGCTGACTTTTTAAAACTAAAGAAAAGGTCAATCAGATAATGCGTCAGTGAGTTGTCATGTCCACATTTCACATGCTTTGGTGTTGGGGATTGAATAAGTTAGGCCCCATAGTTGGTTCGGGAGCCACTCACATTAGGGTGCCTGGGGTGTGGGATGGACCATTCACATTGATCTAGTGCCATGGTTGGGAATGACTCCTTTCATGACACATACAGGGATACGTCTGGAAGTTAGAAGTCAGAACCATGTAAAGAAGATGGAAAAGAGGTGATGAATCATCAAACAGTATGTACATATCCACTGTGATGAACAGTGTGGTTGCATGCTTGCATCCTGCTTTTGTGTTCCCTGACTTTGTGCATGTTGAGGTCACATTGCAGCAGATGTACTACTTCATCAGTCGTTTATTGTTGTATCATTCATAGAAATGTATTTTTCATTCTGGTCAGCTGTGGCTTCATTAAAAATATAAAATGTCTTCACTTGTATTGTTTTTATTTCTTTCACTGTTTCCTGCACATTCATGATTTGTGCATTACTGACGTGTTTCATTGCAGGAACGCCGAGCAGAAATGGTCCGTCAGAATAAGGAACGCCAGTGTACCCAGAACCATGAGCAGCAGACAGCTTCTTCTGGCTAGTTGGGCATACAGTGAAAGAGTTGCTGCTGCCCACTTCCTTTTTCCCTTTGAAGCAGGGAACAACGCTTTAATGATTTATTGAACCGCAATTTATGAAAATAAAAATATAAAACCAACCAGGGAAATTTGTTGAAAACACCTTGCCAATTTGAGTATCACTGCCCTTTTCTCATCCTATAGCATTTTGTGTATCAAATGGGGCCATTACAGAGCTAAATGTAGGTAAATGTTTATCTGGCTTTTGGTTTAGTATTTGTATGGTAACCTGCAGTGAGCTGCTAGTATTCCTGATGTGTGTTGTTGCATGAATGCAGTACTTACTTTTGTTGTTCATAAGGTTGTATGCTTGCAGCAGAGTGTGTTTAAAATACTAAATTGAAAGTAAGTTGTAACAAGGTGCATATATAAACAAGCTGGCTTCTGTGATGGTTTTATGCTAAACAGCTGTTAAATATTCACTTCACTATATAATATGCTGTCATGTTTTTGTTGTGGCAATATGTTATGCCAACTTATTTTAAAACTGTACATTTGTGCTTTAATTCAGCCTGTATTTAGTGGATTGGTTACACTAATTTTCTGATAACACCAGCCAAAGATATTGTAGGTGCACAAAGACAGCTGTTTTAAGTGCCATTATTGTGGGAAGGCATCTGCCTTTCCAGCAGTTGTGAGCTGCAGGACAGACCTAAGTGTAAAATTCAGATTTTGTAGTTAGATGATAATTGTGTTCATATATTTCTAATCTTTCTGTCCTCATGTAGTCCCAGTGTCCTCACTAAACTTCACTTGTCATATTTTCCATTTCCTAGTTGCCTTGGGAATTCTTGTCTCTGGAATAAGATGGAGACCATTTTTGCAAGCCTGTTTGTGTGTAATTTCTTCAAAGGTATATTTTTGCATACTGTTTGTAATTTTGCCTGTTTTGACATTTTGTTCCAGTTCTGTTTCTATGGATTGTGCTTAGTATAGAAGTTAGCAAGTATGTGTAGTTTTAATTAACAAAAATAAATGTAGGTTCATACATAAATTGTGTATATTTTATTTCATGTCACAATGTGATAATGAGTCCCCTGTGATTCCTCGTTTGTGATTTGTTTGCTGTATAGCTACAATCATGAAGCATCAGTGCATCTGTGAAGAGCCTTAATTAATAAACCAGTGTCATACTCGTGTCATGTCCCTGGTTAATCATGAGATTGGCAACCAAATATTATGGAATAGTATGCTGTGGAGTAAAATATTTGCACAGAAGGGAGTGAATGTATTTACAAAGAGGGGAAAGGTTGTGGAGAATTTTCTCATTTTTAGACAGGTTCATAACTGCAGAGCATCTCTTAAATTCCTGGTGTCATAATACATGAAATAATTTGAGGACCACTGAATGCATTTTCATGAATTTGGTATTGGGGTGTGTTACAAAATTTATAAAGCCATCAGAACTTTAATTTTGATGGGCCAGTTTTAATGGTCGTACAGGAACTATTTTCCTATAGAGGAAAATTGACATTTTTCAGAGCAGAGAACGTTTAAAAGAAAAGTTCAGCACCCATTTTCCATTCGTAGGTGTATTAGCTAAGAGTGTTAACATGACCACCGACTGGTCGTTGTGAGTAGGCAGGAAAAGTGCCCTGCCGGTGTGGCTTGCATGTGATTGATGAAACCTCGCCTTTAGTAATAGGTCTTATATCATTAATATGTATTTGAACATGTAATTACAACGTGTGATTGACGAAAATTTAAAACCGGTCGGTAGTAACAAGGCAGAGAACGGTACTCCATCTCTGCATTTCGTACACGCGAAGGATTCCTCGACGTGAAAACATTGTCCTATTTATGGACAGTTCTCTCCGGCAGAACTGCATTTGGTTATGATTGACGTCAGTGGGATTTCGACCAATCAAAGGCACTATAGTCAGCTGTGGTCAAAGGAAGGTAATGGACGATGTTTGGATGTTTGGTAGTGACTTTTTCAACCAATAGTGTCTTCAGATCTTTTTACTGTATTATTTGTGACTTTCGTGAAAGCTGGTATAACACTCAAACATGTTGTTGAAGTATTCACAAGTAGAGAGGAAGACCAAAGCAAGCGCGAACAACAAGCAACGTGCCACCGGTAAGTAGCCAGGCAAATAGTTCGCGAAGATGGCGTACTAACTACGTAATCGTCGTTTGAATATAAGCGATGACGGTCGGTGGCAGTAGTGACTCCACACTTCGAATAGCTAATGAAAGTATTGACGTATTTATACATAGTGTTTGTTGGTTGTATATGTGCTCAGGCTTTACTTCTTGCAGCATTCACGTCATGGTTATCCATATGTTATGGATTCTTTTTTTTTTTTTTTTTTGGGAGGGGGGGGATTTTTATTTTTAATTTTGTATTAAAAAAAATAAAATTTTAAATTGTCTCGCCTTTCTAGAAATTAAGAGCAATTTGCATTGTGTTTAATGCGAAAAAGAAAAATTGTTATAA
>Ga0136643_10004116_pt1 | contig 19902 bp, 15 predicted proteins | sample TergutLab28metaG_FD_96883 | JGI IMG/M metagenome (GOLD analysis project Ga0136643, IMG submission 96883) | Labiotermes labralis P1 segment gut microbial communities from Petit-Saut dam, French Guiana - Lab288 P1 (version 3) (version 3) | ecosystem: Host-associated > Arthropoda: Insects >...
GCAGTTGTTTGTAAAGATTCTGACAGGAGTCACGTTTTCCTTTATTAGTTATAATTCTGATAATTCTCTTTTGTATTTTGAAAATGTTGTTGCTAAGATGTGAGTTACCCCAAAATATAACTCCATATGACATCACTGAGTGGAAGTGAGAGAAGTAAACAGTTCTCAGCACGTTTAGAGTCATAAAAGGTTTAATGGCCCCAATGGCGTAGCATGCCTTATTTAGTTTGGAAGTTAAGCATGAAATGTGTTCCCTCGTGAAAGTGTACTATCAATGGTCAAACCAAGAAATTTGGTGCTGTTGATATTGGTAATTATTGAATTAGAGACCATTATCTGAATTTTCATTTCATTTTGTTTTGTAGTCAAAAATTGTAAAAGGGAGTCTTATTGCAATTCAGTGACAAAAAAATTGCTTTGAAACCAGTTAATTGTTTGATTCATAACTAAGTTAATATTCCTCTGAAATTCTTCCAAATTAATATTTGAAATTACAATGCTCGTGTCGTCAGCGAATAGTATAGAATCTGCTACTCCGTTTATGGTTCGTGAGAGATCGTTAATGTATACTAAAAATAGTAGTGGACCTAATATCGATCCTTGAAGGACCCCATGTTTCACTGGTTCCCATTCACAGGTCAATTTAATGGTCCTATTGTCTTTCATTACTACTCTCTGATATCTATGATTTAAATAGGGTCTCATTAATTGATTGGCAATACCAGAAATGCCATAAAATTCTAATTTGGTCAATAATATATTGTGGTTAACACAATCAAACACTTTTTGAAGGTCGCAAAATATGCCACCAACAAGGTGTTTTTTGTCTAAAGAAGACAAAACAGTGTTCAAGATGGTATAAGTAGCCATATCAGTGGATGATTTTTCTCTAAAACCAAATTGCTCTTTAACCAGTATGTTATTATCGTTTAAGTATCGATACAATCTTTTATATATAATTTTTTCAATAATTTTGGAGAATGAAGTTAAGAGTGAAATAGATCAGTGGTTATAAAATTCTGTTTTATACCCTTCTTTAAACAAAGGCTTTACTTTTGAAAATAATCTGTACGAGGACAGCAATAGTAAACACCAGTGCTGCCCAGCACCCTGTCAACGTCTGATACACAGATCATCTAGTATACGTGATACGTGTACGTTAGCGATTACTACACCGACGCCTAATACACGTAGCTCCTCAACTTACACACAGGCCTCCCCTGAATGTTGTCCATTTGAAGCCGTGATGACGTAATGTCACGGATTAACATGGAGTATGCTGAGAGAACTTGTAATCCGTGGCGTAACCTCGGATTTGTCTACTAGTACATCCGTGATCACGTATGATAACTGCCGGGAAGAAGTGTGCATCATGTGTGACGACAGTATCGTGAATTCTAAGGTATTGCTTGTTATATTTGTATGTTCAGTTATGCATTACGCTTTTGCTTGTAACCGTTAATGTCTGCCATGCGAATAATACTCTACTGTAATAATTTAAAGAGAAGTTTAACTGTAACTAGTGAAGTTTTGAATTATAGCAGTAGACATCACTCGACATATAGAGGTTATTTCTGATGGAAAAAAAAAGTTGATTATAAGTGCAAAATACTCAACAAAAGTGATATGGCAATTAATTCACAAACACACGGGAAAACAGCGCATATCAAATCAGGATACTGAGTTAAGAACTGATTCAGGAAAAATCGTAAACCCACAAAATGTTGCTGATACACTGCATTCCTTGTATGTTGAGTGTATTGAAAAGACCTTCTGGTACAAAATAAGGGCTATATAAATAGTCAAACTTCTCGAATTAAAATTAAATATAATTCAAATACTGTGTTTGTTACCCGATAACAGAACACAGATTAAATCAGGTAGTAAGTAAGTAAAGGGAAATCCTCAACTGGATGTGATCATATTCAAGAATTTTTAGTCGAAGAATGTATTCAGTAAATAAAAAAAATTAAACTTTATTTTTAATGTTTCAATAAATAAAGGAATTTTCCGTGACTCAATGAAAATAGCAAAAAAAGGCCTATTGAAAAAAAAAGGTGATATGATATTAGTAATTACGGACCTATATCCATTTCATCAGTTTTCTAAAAAATTTTGGAAAAACCAGTTTATAATAGATTAATACTTTTTATAAATAAATAATGTATTGACAGATGCTCAGCACAGTTCTAGAGATATTAAGCCAACAGAAACAGCCAGTCAGATTTTTATTGCAAACATCCAGGAATCCATGGACAAACAGCTATATCTGAATTTTATGTGCCAGTGTTTCAGAACACACTGCCTGTTCCATCTTCATAGGTGGTGTAAGCAGAAAGAATAACTGGGATGAGATTGCTGGGGTATTTGTACAGGTAAAGGTTTGGTGTCTCTACCAAAGTTCTGATAGCAGACTCACTTGAACTCCACAGTCACCACTTTGAAGATGATGTCCTGGCATTGTTCAAACACGTAATAACATCTACATATTTTTATTTTGAGGGACATTTCTATGAACAAACTGACGGGGTAGCAATGGGCCCACCAGTTTTTCCAGTAATCGCTAATTTCTTCATGGAAGGTTTTGAGAAGTTACTAGAGCAAGTGACATACAAACCTGTATGCTGGTTCTGATATGTAGATGACACTTTCATCATCTGGTCTTATGGTAGAGTAAAACTGACAGAATTTCTGAACCACCTTAGTGGATTCTACACATACATTCAGTTCACAGTGGAAAAAGAAGAAGACCACCTTCCATTCTTGGACATTGACATCTACAGGAAAACATATGGCTCCCTAGGTCACAGAGTCTATCGGAAGCCCATCCACACCAATCTATATCTACACTGGAGTTCACATCCTCATCCTGCAAACAAACAATCAGTCCTGACTTCCCTGATATAGAGCCAAAGCTCTCTGTGACCAGGATTCCCTTATTCAAGACCTAAAATTTCTCACCACCATTCTCAAGGATAATGGAGATAGCCCTCAGCAGATACAAGCCCTTAAACCTGCAAACAGACCACCAAGACCAACAAAAGACTTGCCTTGATTGCATTCATACCTTACACCCAGGCATCTTATGGCCAACTCAGCAGAATACTGGCTAAACACAACATCAAAAGTGTCTCTACCACCAAGGAAAATCTACATCTACCTTCCACCTGTCTAGGATGCTTTTTGATTGAGAATGCTGGGTGTGTACAACATCCCATGTGAATATAGGCAGGTTTATATTGGACAAAGCAGTCAGTCTATTCAAGTCAGATTCAAAGAACACAATAGACACATACCACTAGCACAAACAGATAAATCAGCATTAGCAGAACACAGTGTCAACCAGGACCATATTATTAAACTACAGGATACAAAACTTCTTTCTGCAAAAACCAGCTACATGGACCAATTCATCAGGGAAGCCATTGAACTGCTAATGCACCCACACAACATGAATAGAGAAAATGGACTGATCTTAAGCAAATCTTGGCAACCCCTTCTGCACATGCTTAAAGAAAGGAGATGGCCACCTGAAACACAATAGTTTGATCACTACCATCCCATGGCCCTCCTTTTGTGCTCTGACAAGGTGCCATTTCTCCCTCACGTACTTACTTCAGGCCTCCACTCTGGGCATCTTTGCCCTCCACACCCTGTCCTCTACCCAGACATACCCCCTTCCCATCCCCCCTCCTTCCAATTGGCTCAGGCAATTTTGATCCAAATCTTTACCCGTATAATTAACTAGCAGTCTCATCCCATTTATTCTTCCTGCTTACACCATCTATGAAGATGGAACAGACACACTGTTCCATATCATCCGCACATAAAATTCAGACACGGGAATCACACAAAAGGAAGAATACAACATTCAGGACATAGCAAAAGTTTGAAATCAAGAAAAACAGTTGTATGTTTTAAGTTTATTTTTTGACTTCATTAGGGCTTATGATGTAATAAATCATGAAATATTATTTACCACATTAGAGTATTATGAAATAAGAGGGACAATAGAGGCATGGATAAAATCTTACCTATCTTACTGGACACAATTTGTTGAAATATTTTAAAACCGATTACAAAAAAAAACCGACAGATATTCTTCTTCTTAATCTTTGCATCAGGAAATAAAACCTGGAGTCCCTCATGGTTCAGTTCTGGGGCCCCTTTGGTATTTATTATTCACCTTTAAATATCCAGGATGCAAAATTGGTCCTCTTTGCTGATGATATTAATATACTTGTTATAGACAAAAATATTGATACTCTACAGGAAGAGCTAGATAGGGTAATAAAACAGTTTGAAACTTGGTTCTCAAATAACAGCCTTATCATTAACCGTTTGACGCCTAACGTACTGCACCACTAACCTCAAAACGTTGCATTTTATATATTTATTCAAAAAATATAGGTACTGAATATTTTAAGCGTGGTATATACTCTCTGTTCTTTTCTCTTCAAAACGCAGTTTGTTTCATAATTCTAACTTATTTGGTACCTGTATTCACATTTTATATACAGGTGTGCTAAAATTTAAAAAAATAATTCCGGCACCAAAAGGTTAATACTGATACAACAAAGGCCATGTTATTTCATTTCAACAAAACTTGTAATTAGGTTAAGCCTAATATAGTTTTTAAAAATGTTGAAATTAGTTACACATCTGCAGTGAAGTTCTTAGGAATTGCTATCTCAAATAATCTAAATTGGAAAACCTACATTCAGCTTTTATCCTCATGGTTAAACAAGGTATCTTATATGATCACATCACTGAGAGGTGACTCAGCTTTTGTATGTTAAGAAATATATATTTTATACCATTTCATTCTTTAATAAGGTATGGTATAATTTTATGGGGTGAGGAAATTGAGAGTGTACGGGTACTAAAAATGCAACAAAAAGGGCAATTAGTGCAGTTAAAGGGCTATATAAAAGAGAGTTGTGTAGGCCAATTTTTAAAGAGTTACAGATTCTCACAGTGACCACCTTATATATCGTTGAGGTGTTGTGCTACATAAAAAAAAATTTATTTAAGAAGGAATTTAGACATGTATGAATACAATATGAGAAGATAATGTGATTTCCATGTTCCAAGCTGTATTACATCACTCTTTATGAGGAGTGTGATAAACATGGGAATTAGATTGTAGAACAAGATGCCAACTAAAATAAAGCAGTTGGAAAGTTTTAGGGATTTGAAACAAAGATTTAAGTTGTTTTTACTGGATCATTCTTTTTATTTGTTAAATGAGTTTTTTATATTTGAAGAAGATAATAGAACCAATAATTAATAACACAAGTAAAACAAGATGAAAATAGGATTTTTATTTTATTTTAATAATTACTATTTTGTAATTAGATTAGATTATTTGGATAATTAATCACACTTGTGTGGTTGAACACTGATTCTTGTAGGTTTGTTGACTGAACTTATGTAAATCTTGTAAAATGTTGGTGAATCTTTATTTCTTTCCAGTCTTATTCTTTGTTTGACTTATCCAGGTGCTGTGCATGTAGTGAATGGATGATAAATAAATAAATAAATAAAAAATACTGTGTTCTTATGTTTGACACTGTGCACTGTGGAACTGGCTTCATTTTCAGAGTAGAAGAGTAAGCCGGAGAGTAGGGTTGGGGTAAGTTATATGGACGGGAGGAAAAGGACGTGTGTCATGAAGTAAACTAACAGGAGACACTGGAATCAAGAGAAGGGTAGGTTAAAACAACTAGGAATGAAGGTGAGAAGAATTAAGAAGGCTGTTTTTCTCACCTTCTCTGCAATTTATGTTGGTCCCATCACGTCCCATTGGTTTGCTTGCAGAGCCATATCCATTCCTCCAGTCCATATATTTTACTTCGTTTTTCTATATTCTGTACCTTGATTATGGGGGCATTAGGTTCCTTTGAAATGCCATATAATTCCTACTGTACTACACAGCATCATTACCAAGGAGACTGCATTCTCCACAGTCGCCAATGTGAGAACATCAAAAGTCAATTTCACTTTTACGCTGTATATGGGAGAACATAATTTTGCATCGGAGGTAACAGTTGGGAACCGTTCATTTGTGATTAGAGCTTTTGCACTGACATACCTGTGTGTGGATGTTAGAACTAATTCCCATGCAAAATATATACTGAATTCCAGAAAGTCCACTGCATGACCTGAAAGTTTGTCACCAGTGCTGAAATTGGATCTTCATTAACAATTTTATTTGTTTCATTGGTTTTACACTTTGCTGTCCATCACTTCTTATTAAGAATGGCCTTTTTTGGGATGATATCTGAATTGAGCTGATGGTTGTGTACATAGAGCTGGCAGTACTGCTGACTGCTGTGGGAAAACCTTGCACTGTGTGAAGTAAATAAGTGAACTAGACATAGTTGTTAACATTCAAAATACAAATGTTTGAATGTAGCTGTGTCCTTCATTTCAGATTGAATGCTTGTGTGCGTTATTGTCAGACTGGTAAAGCAAACTGCTTGTAATATTTATTTTTTTAGGACTGCCTGAAGGAACTGGTTGGTATGCAGTTTTTTAAGCAGGAACCATTTAGTTCACATGATGAGAATGATAAAAAACCACTTCAGATCTCAAGACTTGAAGGGTCATGTTCCCCATTCAATGAGAAAGCACTTGAAACTGACATAAAATCTGAAGTACCTTTAGAAGACTGCAAGCCTGTACTAAAGGAACTAGTTGCAGTAGCTCCAGATACTCTGCAGGAGGGTAGGGCTTTGCCAGAAGTAAGTTGCAGCTCATTTCATAATATTAGTGATTATAGAACATTTAATCTTTTCAGCCCATTGTGCTTAATACAAGTTTTCACATTTTCTCATACTTCACATTTTATGTAATATGTATTTTATATTCCAACCATCAGTCCACCACTTAATGTACTCATCTGAATACAGGAGGAGAATTTTTACCTAATTAATCAGCTGAAGAATGGGGGAATGTGTAGGAGTGTTCCTTATAATTGTGCATAAAGTTAAATTAGAATAAATATTTTTCTGCAAACTGATTATTGTCAAGGGAGGTTGTCTTACATGCTGGGTCATTTTATGTTCCAGTAAATGCAGTATTTGTAACTCACGAAGTGTGTCCATTTTGTAACATCCAGAGATTATACAGAGAATGTTTTATTCATCATTTTGCTTTGTAATTTTTGTCACATTCAGGTAAAGAATGAACCTGATTGTCACTTTTCTGACATTGACACAAGCCATGAATCAACTTCACTGCAGCTACAGCATGAGAATGAGATTGAAGAGAGAGACAGTTCCAGTGACATGTAAGTGGTACAATATTAGTTTATGTTCTTAGCAATTCTAGACATTTTGAAAATATTTTTTGTAGGACTTGTTTGTTCATTTTGATATCATCTTTGTTCTTCTTCCTCCAGTACATCCTGATCAATCAGAAGTAATTAAAACAGGGTCTACAATATGTGGTGTAATTTTATGTGTGCATACATGCATAATTTCACACACACAGTGCACATGCTGCATGGCAAATTGGGTGACACATTTGTATGTGTATTGAGGTATGTTCTGAAAAATTGTATGAGTTTTGTTCGGATCTTTCGAGATGTTCTTTCTTAGTATTAAAAAGAAGTCATTTTGTGCCATCCACTACACATACACATGTACCCGTACAGTCATTTCTCCAGGTTTCCAGGCTATTGACGGGGGTACGATTTATGAATGATTGCACAGAACAAATAATCAGAGACACACAGTTTTCTGTCCTTACATGTTAACAATGGATCATCTAAATTTTATACCACTCAACTGATTTTCATGAAACTTAATGAGAATGTTATGTCATCAGAGCTCACTTGAAAGCCATGAACTTTAATTTCCTATAATCAATACTAACAATATAGCAGGTCTGCAAATTTGTGGGTGACAGTTAATGCAAACTCTGTGCATTCAAGGAAAGCCCAAACAAGTTCCATTATTAGGATTTGGAGAGCAGTAGCATAGACAATTTTATCCTTCCTGAAGTAAACTGTTGAGAAGTTCAAGTCTTCTGGGATAATGATGTGTTGTAGACGTATATTTACTGATATTTTGGACGAAGGACAGTTAGCTGCGCAGAAAAAAATATTATATAGGGAAAAATAGGGTAGGTGATGAGAGAAGCAACCAGGTGAGTGTGGTGATGCTGAGTAGTAGGCAGGTTACAGACTGATATTCGTCTCTGAACACATCCAAGTGGGAGTGAAATCACTCAGAATTACCTTTAGTGGCTCGTGATACAACAGTCATAAAATTACACATACAAAAAAATAAATTATTTTACATAAACAATGTAACATGAAGAATTCTCTGTAATTGTGTTGTAACTAAGGAGATCAAACAGTGAATGCTTAAGTGGAAGCATTTTCTTTGTTGACAGAATTCAGTCATATACAATGCAAGGTATACATACCAGGGATGGACAAAATAATGGAAACACTGGACAATATAGAAATAAAAGAGTTTCTTATGGCTGCACTGAAAGAACACTAGTTGCGAGTATCTTTCATTATTCTTTTGTTTGTTTACACTGTGCCAGTGTCAATGTGCTTGATTGTGTTTAGTAACAGTTCGTATGAAAGTACTGCAAAATGGGAGACTTGCCTGGTTTTCAAAGAGCACAGATTGTTGGTGCACGTTTAACTGGAGCATCTGTAATAACAACAGCCACTTATTGAAGGCATCCAGAGCAGCAGTTTCTAAGGTTATGACACCACACACAACTCATGGGAAGACATCATCAACTAAGAAGAATGGTCGCCAAAAGGGATTGCAGTACACTGAAGAGGATTGTGTCTAACAGTTAAAGAACTATTGCAGCAGAGGTGACAGCAGAACTGAATATTCGTCTTGAAGACCCTGTTTCCACAAAAACAGTCTGTTGAGAGCTTCACAAATCCAACATCCACGGTAGTGCTTCAATTGCTAAACATCTGATTGCTGACAGCCGCTAAAGGGCAGAAAAGATGGTGTGATAATCATAAAACCTGGATGTCTGATGATTGGAAATATATAATATGGTCAGATGAGTCACCCTTCACATTGTTCCCAACATCAGGGAGGATTTATGTTTGGAGAATGTCCAAGGAAACCTACAATCCTGAATGCCTGGTTCTGACTGTGAAGCATGGAGGTGGATCTGTGATGATGTGGGCAGCAATATCTTGCTGCTCTGCTGGTCCTGAAATTACTCTGAATGGTTGAATTACTGCCAGTGACTACGTGGGTGTGGGCATTTTAGGTAACCAAGTGCATCCTGTGGTCCAGATGTTTTTTCCTAACAATGATGCAATTTTTCAAGAAGACAGTTTGCCCATATACACAGCCGGAAGTGTTTAGTCTTGGAGGAGCATGAAGATGCACTTCACCATCTTCCCTGGCCAGCACAATCACCAGACTTAAATAACGTTGAGCCACTGTGGTCAGTTTTAGAGAGTACAGTGAGAAACTGATTCCATCTTCCATCATCTCTCAACCAAATAGAAGATGTTCTGCATGAAGAGTGGTACAGTATTCCACTAGAGACTACTCAGAACTTGTATGAGACTATTCCAAGTAGCTATATTACAGGCAAATGTTGGCCAAACACCATATAAATAAAGAAGTTTGTATCTTTCCCAACTGTTTCCATTATTTTGTCCATCCCCTGTATATTGATTCAGTGTAAGACCTCATGACACTAAACAAAAATGTATGTGTATGTAATATTAATGAAATAACTTAAAGGAACAGAGTCCTTTTGGAGAAATTAATACTCAATTAAGAACTTCCTGACCTTTGAAACATGGAGGTTCATTGTCATGTTCACAAGCGCTTGCAACTGGATGCAACCATTAGGCAACACAAACCATGTCCACATTCCCATACCTGATTTAGAGGTAATATTGGAATGAGTAATAAGCTACAGTTTCATATGATACAATATTGATAAAATTCTTGACATGTACAAGGAATACTCTATGGTCATAATGTGGAACAATAATAGAAATGTTGAGTTGGTATGTTTCATTTCACATCACAATTATGTCTCTTAAAATTATTATACCACAGTTTACAGGAAGACATCACTGAGTACTCTCATTCCCTTTCTCCTGGTGGTGAAGAATTACAGAGACAGAATGCAAATGAAGAGTACGCTTCTCCCATTGCCACTGACGTCAGGTTTCCAGAAACAACTGAGAATACTCTGAGAGGTAAAAAGCACAAGTCTGCATCTGGCCTGTTTGAAGAAACATATTTCTGTGATTGGTGTGGGAAGAGTATTGGAAGAAAATGCCATCTTATCAGACACATGATTATTCATATGCACAAACAACCATATATTTGTAGTGTATGCGGTTTGACATTCTCAAGAACAGATTCCCTGAGGAGGCACAGGGCTATACATGTTACAGGAGGTACACACAGATCCAATATATGTGATGTGTGTGGTAAGGGATTTTCAGACAGACATAATCTCAAAAGGCATCGTGTCGTGCACGGAAATCGAAAGGAATATGTTTGTGACCGGTGTGGAAAAACATTTACCCAGTTGGGTGACTTGAAGAAACATGCAACATTGCATACTGGTCGAGAATTGCAAAAGTGTGACACGTGTGGGAGGTCTTTCCAAAAGCGCACAAGCCTTGTTAGACATCAGGTAAAACATAGCATGCATAAGTTACTTTACTGTGACTATTGTGGAAGAGGGTTTACCCGTAAAGACTGTCTTCATTCTCACATACTTCAACATATGCCACAGAAACCATTCATTTGTAAATACTGTGGGAAGGGTTATACACATCCTGCACCCCTCCAGGCCCACATATACCAACACCTTGACCAAAAACCATTTAGTTGTGCGGAATGTGAGAAATGCTTCACTTCAGCTGCAGCTCTCAGGCAACATTCATTCAAAATTCACTCCCTCCAGAAATCATCTGAAGGTACCAAACTCCAGCAGAATAGTGAAATTGGTTAGTGATGAAAATGGAATGAGAGTAGCAACTTTAATATACAGTTAAATAAATTGCAATATTTAATTTTACGTGATACAGTGAAACCTGCTTAAATGGAAGCCTATAATTAGCATAGAACTTTTACAGTCCTGAGGATCATATGTAAGAAACCTTAGAAAAACCACCTTTAGTGACTAAAGCAGAAAAGCAAAGCAAAGACAAGACTTTAAGGGTAAAATATTCGTAATATTGTTTTATTCATCTTTTATGTTTACTGTACTTTCAGCATGACCATACGTTTCCACTGGCATTTATCGGCAATGGGAGATAACAAGTTTAAGAGCTACATGTACTTAAAGTGGAATAAATAACGTAACCATCCGCCTTAATGTGTCTGACTCTCAGTTACAATTCTTCATACACTTGTCAGTGAGCATGTATCCATCCAAAGGAATAGGAGCTGCTGTGGTTAATTGTTGTTATAAAATTATAGATCACAAACTTCGTGTTTATTGTGGGCTTACACACTATAAAAAACTTAAAGACTGACTGAGACAAATGCTGTTAGGATGAGCTTTGCTAGTTTCAGTACCTCCTTTCGTCGTGAAGTCTAACATGCGAGTTCCCATTCTGGAATGTCTCTCCCTTTGTCAAGTAAATAGTTAGCCTGCAGGCAAACCCATCCAAGAAAAAAAAGTTTCCAAAAAAAGGAACACCTGCATACAGCTACCTACCGCTATAACAGGAAAGAGAATTTAAGCCTTTAATGGAAATGAGGTGTGTTAGACCTCTACCCATTCTAGTGACCTGCAAGGCTTAAATGCATAGGGCAATTAGAGGTTTGAACTGCTAAACCCCTCTGCAGATTCAATAACTTTGAATATGGTAAATTTTGATTTAATTTAAACTGGCTAGTGGTTGGACAACCATTTTATCTTCTCATCTTCTTCATGCCTAGTCTGAGACTTGAACTATGGACTCTGGCTGGTTACATTAATAATTTACAAATTACTCATGACATACCAAATGTCATAAATACATTAATTGTGCAAAACAGTATTTGCATGAAACATGACAGATACTGGCATTAGTCTTCCATCATAAATCAAATAAACACATAGTGTTTCCTGATGTAATATTGAAAGACAGAGAAGTAACTTATGTATCTGAAATAAAATTTTTGGGAGTCTGGCTACATCAAAATTTCAGTTGGGATTGTCATGTAGAAAACTTAATAGTTAAATTAAGTAAACACTGTTTTGAATCAAAATGATCAAATCATTTGTAAGCAAAAATATTGTAAAAACCATGAATTTTACATATTTACATTCATCCTTAAACTACAGTATTTTATTCTGTGAAAACACTAGATACCAAAACAAAATTTTAAATTACAAAAAAGAGCATTAAGGCTGATAGCTAATATTACAAGCACTACAAGTTCAGAACCATACTTCAGAAAATTAAACATTTGACATTACCTTGTGTGTGTGTGTGTGTATATATATATATGTGTGTGTGTGTGAAATTCTTCAATATACTAAAATGTATATAGGTAGATTGAAGACAAACTCTATGTTTCATACATATGATACATGGATTAAGTCAGATTTATTTATTTCATGTCATAACACCAAATTATTTGAACAAAGTATCACATACCATGGTGTGGTTATTTATTACAAACATCCTCATGAAATGAAAAGTGTTACATGTATAGTAAAATTCAAGAAAATGGTTGTTAACTTGTTTACTTGAAAAGAGTTTTTATTCTGTGGAAGAATTCATGACTATTGATCCTTAAACTATAAAAATGTTGTTAAAGATGATATTGTTGACATTGTAGTTATTTGTACTTTATACCTGTATGTTGCATTTGATTAGTATTCCATGTTGTTTTATGTAAGTATGCAAGCTATATCCTTTAAATTTCATGTGTTATTGCTTTTATTGTAATCTTTTGACATGCCCATTGTCATTTTTGTAATGATCTGTAGTATGAAAATAAAACTAATATTAATAGTTTATAAGCGTGTTCTCTCACAGGAGTTACAGTTCAGATGTGATTGACAGCAGACATGTTGGAAGCAGTGTGAAATAGGAGTTGTAAAAATCCAGAATTGGTCTCTTCGATATAGGAAATTACAAATTGCCAGTGAACAATTATGACATAAATATAGTGAGAATTGTGCATACATGGTTTTTTGGAATTATAATTGCTGTTATGGTGATGATTGGAGGAGTAGAATTGAATCCAGGTCTGCAAACAGAAGAAAAGCTGATTGAATTCATGCTGGAACTGAGAGAAGAGTTGAAAGGTATATGTGAATAGTTACAAAAGAACAAATTCATTTTGGATACAGTGAGCATTGAACTGGATCAGATGAACGATACAATGAAAATATTAATGGAGGAACAAGAAAGGGTTAAAGTACAGGTGAACTCTTGGGAAGCGAACAAAGCTTAGGAAGATGGAGGAAGAACATAACTTTATGAACAAATGGTGATGGAGAAATAATATATTAATATTCAAAATTAAAGAATGCCCTTAGGAATCATACTTTGATACTTTGAACATGACAGAGGATATATTAAGAATGACACTGAAAGTGGACATTTCGAGCTGGCGTATACGGTGTTCATAGAATGGGCAAGGAAAGAGGAGGAAGACCGATCTTGGTTAGATTTATTTCGTTCTTGAAGAAGTTAGATGTGCTGCACACACCCAGAAATCTGGCAGGAACAAAGATAAGAATAGAACAAGATTTTGAAGCTAGAGTAGGGGAAATAAGCAGACTGATTCCATATTTGAGACTCCAGACAACAGAGAAATGCAACATACCCTTGTAAAGACAAATTGGTGATTTGGAATTTTTACAAGAAAATTACCAGATACAGAACACCGACAAAGAATTTGATAACCCTCCGACAGAGGATCATGTTACACGAGATATCTTAAAATACAACATGTTGAAAAGGTAAACAACACCAAGGTAAGAAAGTACTATATATAGTTTCTGGAATTTTTTCCCACACTTATTTCACTCACGCTTTCACCCCAGCCCTTCAATTCTCACCACTTCACTACTCATATAAACTTTTCCCATAAAGTCTCGTTTTTTACCCCCCTTCCTTACACTGCACTGCACTTCACTTACTTCATGTCAATGAAAAATTACAATGACACCATCGGGAATCGAACCTGCAACCTTCCAACTTGTTGCGTGGTGCCTCAACCAACTGTGGTATGGTGTGCCTCAAACTAGTAGATAAGTATAGTAAAAAATTTGATTTGAAATGTAATTTGAGCAAATATAAAATAATGGTATTGAAGAAGGGAGGGAAATTAACGGCAACTGAGAGTCGGGAAATGAATGGGCAGAACAGTGAGGTGGTTGATAAATTTAATTATCAAGAAGTGACGATGGGAAGCATAGGAGGGTGGAATAAACAGAAAACACCAGCTAAACTGAAGGATATCAAGCACTTATAGCTACAGACAAATGTATGTCAGTAACCCCCAGTATAAAGATACAGATTTTAGAGAAGAGGTGTGAAATGTTATGTGAATCAAAGATTATGTATGGAATTGAAGTGGGGAGATTGAGTAAGGCATGGAAAGAATTAGGTAAAATTCATCGTAGATTTTGCGAGAAATTAATGGGTATACCGAATTGTACAATGAATGGGTTGGCTGAGATGGAACTTGGTAGAGAGAGTAGGAGAGGAAAGTGCATAGGACAGATATTAAAATACTGGTTTCAGATTATATATTCAGATTGACATAATTTTAAGTTCACAAGTGAGTGTTTTTTTTATGGATAATGATGTATAATTTTGCCATGTTGTGAACTTAGTGACTACTGGGGAATACAGAATACAAACTTCTTAGGAAAGCTTAAGAATTTCATTTATTCATTCTTGCTATGTTCTCAGCATCCTCGAGTATAGATGTGCATTCTGATGTTGACATGAACAAACCTTATTAATTACTAGACCTGGTCAAAAAAATTTTCTTTATTTATTGACAGTTATTCAGCACTATCATGATGCACTTGGTGTGTGGTGTTATGATCATATACTGAATGTCACAGACCGATCATACAGCACATTTTGTCATTAAGCTGCAGTTAATTGAATATAATCTTTCAGAATTTGCAATAACAATAAACACCTACAAAATATACAAATTCCTTGAACAGAGGCTTGATTAAAATTTGTTACAAATGAAATGCAAAATTCACTGAAACACTTCAATGAATGCCATTATTGGCTGTTAGTATTTCTTTATGTTGAGTATACAGTGTTGTTCTTTTATTATGACATAGGCCAGAAGTGGCCAAACAGCCATTTGCAGCTAGTTTTTGGTTGTTACCAAAATTTATTTGCTTCCTCAGCAGATCAACAGTTCTTTGTTTGAGAGCATTTTTTAGGCCAACCTGCCTCTGTGAAGAAAACGTCTACTTGGTAAACTGCGTCAGATTTCCTGTCTTTAGAGCAGGGCACTGAGGCCAAAAGTCTGGCCAACAATGGCATAGATATTTGAATGTCTATGCTGGCTGTCATTGGTGTCCACTTTGCTAACATGTGTTATAACATAAGTTTCATGTGTGTTATTAAAGCGCTGGCAGTCATCGTGTCCACTTTGCTAACATATGTTTGATGTGTGTTATTAAAACTAGTAGATATTGTGAGAGGCTTCTCTATTATTTTATTTCTTTATTTATATTTTTGGGTGGGGAAGGTCTAGCAAATTGTAATTACACCCCAACCATATGTGATACCTGTTAGTGAAGCTGATACAACTGTGTCAGCAGTTATGGAAAAGTGTATAGCATAATACTTGTGACACACATTGTGATGATGATAGTTGATATTTGACAAAAATAATTATTTGTTACCACATACCAAAAATTTGTGGGCTGGTTAGTGTAGTTGGTATAGCGACTGGCTACGGGCTGGACCGTCCGGGGATCGAATCCCGATGGGGGCAAGATTTTCCGCACCTGTCCAGACCGGCCCTGGGGCCCACCCAGCCTCCACAATGGGTACCGGGTCTTTCCCGGGGGTAAAGAGCGGCCGGGGCGTGACGCTGACCCCTCACCCCCTTCTATTTCTGTGGTCAAGAAAGAGTAGAGCTGTACCTCTATTTCCCCTATGGGCCATACGGCCTGTACAAGAGCGCACTTTACTTTTACATACCAAAAATTTGATGCAAGTCGGTTGTGATTGGTTAGTAAGAATTGTGCGGCCCGACTGTATTCCCTGCTATCTGTAGGCAAGGAGGTATGACAGTAACGCTTGTAGGATTAGTAGATGTCGGTAGTCGATCGTGTGTTAGGCATGAATCAGAGGCAGGGCTTCAGAATTAATCTGTGTTCGGGAATTGTTACTCGCTGACACTAACCCATGCGTGTGGGTTTGTGAAATTAAGCGTCAAGTCCTGGGAATTGGAAATGTCATTGAATGTGGGAAGAGTTTGCCGGCTGTGCTTGACGGACACTGATTGTATGTTACCTTTGTTTAACGAAGATGCTGTTCTTCCAGCTCGAATAATGGTTGTAGTGCCAGTTGTGAAGGTATATGTACTGTTATTACATTTGGTTTATATTTTTTTTATCAGACGGATGCTTTGTCAACGAGACTGGGTTAGTTGGGTTATTTGGCAATGGTATGTTCACTGCTGCGGGAAATGGCATGTGATCGTGAATGGTGACAAAACACTTATTACCAATTACAGTTCAATTTCATTACTACCTGTTTTCTCCAAAATTTTAAAATAGGTTATATATAAAATACTATATTACCATTTAACTTTAAACAACATATTAGTCAAACAACAGTTCGGCTTCAGGTGTAGCAGTTCTACTGACACAGCTATATATATATATATATATATATATGTACACACTAATTAATAACATTATCGTCACTTAATGACAAAATATTAGTTGGCTGGTTATTCTGTGACTTAAACAAAGCTTTTGACTGTGTAAATTATGACATATTGCTATTGAAAATGAAATTTTCTGGTACAGTAGGTGTTGCTCACAAATTAATGGAATCCTATATAAGAAATAGATAGCAGAGAGTGACTGTAAATGCTTGCAATAAGATAATTGGATATTTCTGTAAATGGGAAGAGGTGCAACATGGAGTACCACAGGGTTCAGTCCTTGGACCATTATTGTTTTTAATATATATTAATGATCTTTCCAAGAGCGTGTCGGACAAATCCAGCCCAGTCCTATTTGCTGATGACGCAAGCTTTATTATAGCTAATCCCAACAAGGACAGATTGAAATTTAATACCAATGAGATATTTAGTTAAATAAATAAATTATTTCACAGTAATTTGTTAATGTTAAACTATGATAAAACATACTTTTTGCAATTTTTAACTAAAGCTGATTGCGAAATTAATATGCAGGTATTGTTTGGTGATAAGAAAGTTGCTACCGCTCGAAGTTTAAAATTTTTTGGGACTAACTATTGACACTATCTTCACCTGGAAGCAACATATTAGTGAACTAACAACTAGACTGAATAAGGCTTGTTACGCCATCAGGTCGATTAAGCCATTTGTGTCACTAGATGTATTGAGAAGTATTTATTTTGCTTATGTTCATTCAGTTATATCTTACAGAATTATATTTGGGGGGATCTCTTCGCATAGTGAAGAAATATTTAAGGTACAGAAAAGAATAATTAGAATAATTATGAATTTGAGTAAGAATGCCTCTTGTCAGCAACCATTTAGGGAATTAAATATCCTACCAGTTCCACCCTAATATGTACTTTCATTGCTCTTATTTATCACTAAAAATAAAGACCAATTTATGACTAACTCACAAATACATAGAATTACTACACAGCACACTTCTGATTTGTATGTACCCGCAGCAAACTTGACAGTGTACCAAATAGGTGTTTATTACCAAGGAATCAAGATTTACAATCATTTACGAAGAACTATTATTAAAGACTTATCTGGTGATAAAAATAAATTTAAACTAGCATTAAAAAGATATTTGTTACATAACTCCTTTTACAGTCTGAAGGAATATTTTAATGCATAATTAATGTTGATATCACTTTCAATTCCATTATTACCTAGGCTTATTTTAATTATAGTAGTCAAAATTCCTAGTAAAACTAAACTATGACACTACAATCAGGCACAGTTTATACTGAATGTACACTTGCTTGTTATTATGCTATATGTATATATGACTTTTTCCACATCTGTGTAAGATCAATGGAATGTGAAATAAATTAATGAGTGAATGGTAGGTGCAGATTTTGAAGGCTGTGAGTGCCTTTGAGGTACCTCCATGAACCATGCGATGTTCTTAACTCTAACCTGTGTGCGGTACTTAGCTCTGATCCATGCAAGGTGGTGATGCCTTCCATAGTTTGTCCCATGACAAGTCCATGTGGAGTCTCTTCTAAAGCTAGTTTTCCACAGAGTACAATGTAGTGCGTCCTTTTTCAGTATCCGGGTATTCTTTCGTTTCTGTAAGATCATCCAGTAACTCCTTACATATTCTTTCTCATCTTCTCGTCATTCTGTTCCTTTATATTTCCTTCACTAACGTGTTTTCGATTGTACTTACTAAGGCAAGATTTGACAAATCCAATTCACATTGCTTTTTATTGTATGTTGGGTATTCCTCTTCTGCTTGACTGTATGTAATGCTCCATATTTCACATGATTGGTCCAACTAATCTTCTCCATCCTTCTCCAGCACTGCATTTCAAAACTCACCAGGTATTAACGATCTACTTGAAGAAGAAATATGCATAATGTATGTTTCTTCTTCATACGTTTTAAAGACCAATTTTGAACCTGAGATGACCTGAGATAGGTTGAAACATGTAGTTCTGTATTATAAATAAAGTTTAGTTCTGTTTGGATCATATTGATTTAATTTTTGTACTATTATCAACACAGTGGGATGACATACATTAAAAATGTCTTTCCGTTACCAGTTACAATGTTACACATAACCACAGTACTGCAGGTCATAAGGAATTGTAAAAATTTTCAAATAAGGTTAGTTCTGTTTGAACAGACATCTGTTAGCAAATTTTGTTTGTGTGTTTTGGAAAACTTTCTGTTTTTTTGAAAGACCTATGTCATAATTAGACATGAGAGAAATAGAAACTCCCATTCTGCTCCTCACAGAACTTTCCTTCTCAGACACCCAGCTTTTGTTTTCATTCATACATATTTCATAATAACATCATTTTCCACAAACCCAAATCTTCATCAACACTGTGGTGGGAACCACAAGTCTAACAAGATTGTCATACATAGAATTGGGACAGAAACCAACAGTATGGATGTCACTAATTCTATAATTGTCATATGAATTATGTATTGTAATGGATAATTAATACTACTTACTTACTTATTTACTTACTTACTTAATCCATGGTGCAGAGTCCTTCTTGAGAAGCTAACTGGTTTGCAGCTAGTCAAGAAATTCCCCACCTTTCACGGAACCCGAAGGTTCATTACCGCACTCACAAGCGTCCGCCACCTCACCTGTCCCTATCCTGGACCAGCCCAATCCAGTCCATATACCCACATCCCACCTCCTGGAGATCCGTCCTAATATTATCCACCCATCTACGCCTAGATCTCCCCAATGGTCTCCTTCCCTCTGGTTTCCCCACCAAGACCCTATACACCCCCCTCTCCTCACCCATATGCGCCACATGCCTAGCCCATCTCATTCTTCTAGATTTTATCACCCGCACAATATTGGGTGAGGAGTACAAATCATTTAGCTCCTCGTTATGCAGTCTCTTCCATTCCCCCTTACCTCGTCCCTCCTAGGTCCAAATATTCTCCTCAACACCATATTCTCAAACACCCTCAGCTTCCTTTCCTCCCTCAATGTCAGCGACCAAGTTTCACACCCATACAAAACAAC
>Ga0136643_10004117_pt1 | contig 19901 bp, 10 predicted proteins | sample TergutLab28metaG_FD_96883 | JGI IMG/M metagenome (GOLD analysis project Ga0136643, IMG submission 96883) | Labiotermes labralis P1 segment gut microbial communities from Petit-Saut dam, French Guiana - Lab288 P1 (version 3) (version 3) | ecosystem: Host-associated > Arthropoda: Insects >...
ACCGACGGCTTTACTTCCCCTCCGAAGGAAGGCGTGCTGAGGATTTTTTCGCCCTAAAAAATCCGACGGCTTCGGCCGGGTTTGAACCCGCGAACTTGGGTACCAAAGGCCAGCACGCTACCTATATATATATATATATATATATATATATATATATATATATATATATATATTACACATTTAAATTGCGCTCTTCAGGGATATCTGAGCGTGCTATCGTGTAGACGCGCATTCAAAACATCAAACTCTAATTGTCACTGCACGTGAACCTCACGTCTTACGCATCTATTTGACAGTGCTATAGCACAAATAAATGAATCAGACAAATATATAGTGCAATGATTGTTCACATCGCCATTTACAGTAGCGATCTCATTATATCTGTTGCACATACAGCGTGTGGCAAAGTGATAGTAGTAGTAGCAATAGTAGTAGTAGTTTTAGTTAATTACACACACCAACACATGCATATGTATGTATATAAATATATATATATATATATTATTTAAGAAGTCTAAAATTTACATTAAAACATTTAAAACGCTTCTACATGTTTCGATCACACGATCATCCTCAGGGAGCTTATACTGTTCCTTGCTAAAGTTATAATTTGGAACATTCAGTGAATTATTTCGTTACGTTAACTTGGTGCTGTGGCAGCATGTGAAACAGCGTACGACTCACACACAAAAACACGACATGCTGCCACAGCACCAAGTTAACATAATGAAGTAATTCGCTGAATGTTTTAAATTATATCTTTAGCAAGGAACAATATATGTTCCCTGAGGATGATCGTGTGATCGAAACATGTAGGAGCGTTTTAAATGTTTTAACGTAAATTTAAACTTCTTAAATAATACATGTACATGTGTTGGTGTGTGTAATTAAGTAATCTACAGAATGCACGGTCAAATGATGAAAATAGGAGTTTCATTATTAGTATTATAGTGTAGTAGTATAATGTAGTAGTAATTGTGGTGGAGTAGTAGTAGTAGTAGTAGTAGTAGTAGTGGTGGTGGTAGTAGTAGTAGTATAATGTAGTAGTAATTGTGTTGGAGGAGTAGTAGTAGTAGTAGTAGTAGTGGTGGTGGTGGTAGTAGTAGTAGTAGTAGTAGTAATGGTGGTGGTGGTGGTGGTGGTGGTACTAGTAGTAGTAGTATTGGTGGTGGTAGTAGTATTATTGGTGGTGGTGATAGTAGAAGTAGTAGTAGTGGTGGTGGTAGTAGTAGTAATTTATTGCGTAAATTTAAATATCTGAAGTCTTAAAATTTTTAAAATTAAATTACTACCCAAATCATTAGGTTACATGACAGTAAAGTTACAACTTTCCCTGTCCACGTAATGACAGTATACAACGGAAACAGCTGTATAGATCCATTTATTCTTTGCCTCGAACTAAATGGTGATACCTGGAAAATATGACGCCCCGGCCGCTTCACCGATGGGAAAAGACCATGGTACCCGTTGAATAGGGGGTCGGGTGAGCCCCAGAGTCTGTTTCGTGGTTTTTATAAAGTTAAAATTCTCTTTTGCCCCAGGATTCGAACTCCGTCTCGTCCAACCGCAGGTTACTGTTTACACAACAAATAATATTTAAAACCTTAGCTGAGTTTTTGCGATTTGAGGTTGTCACGACGTTGGCTGTGAAGAATACCGTCTTAATGTGAAGCCATGCAGCCTGTAGCAGAGCACTGAAGCATTCTTGGATGTTACGCAGTGTCGACTGGTACATACGTCCTGTGCGAACGAGCGTGTTGCCTTTACCTTCAGGGTAAAGCAGCCCAAGGAGACAAAAAATTGTCTGGTCGGAGTTTACCAACGTCCAGGAAGACCCTTTATTCGCACTTTTTGAATAATTTTTGTTTCTTCCATTTAATTAATGTATTACAACACTATTATACTCCAAATAAATTTACAACTGCCGATAAGTATTCCATAAAATATTATGAAATATTTACAGCTATCTGTAGGCCACTAATTCCACGTCCGTTGATAAAAAAATTTGTGTTTCGAGACTGATGGTAAATTGACAGAACCTTTCTTAAAAATAGTCATTCAGCTGGCCAAGACATTCCGGATCTTATTTTTAACCCGAATTCCAACATAATTTTCGGAGTAACTCGCCAATAAATAGTGAATCAAATTAAAGTCAGTAAACACTCTAGCATCCTATGTCTTCAAGGACCCATTTCAATAATATACTTATATCTACTCTTTACGTTTACAATGTGATCTCTCCCATAAACAATTCAGAGTAAAATGTTCCATGCCATGTGATAAGTGGATCTATGTCACCACGGCATGGCGCGTCCTGAGGTTGCGGATAGAGGAACGGCCTGCGATATGGAAAGTAGCTGCGAATATATTGAATAAGAAGTAGCGGACAGCCGACAAGGAGTTGTCCTTCAGCTTGGGGGTTGGGCAAGGTGCTAACAACCTCTCCCTGTTAAAACGTATCTTGTTACGAAATATACACAGACACAGCCTCGGACCTGGACTGATACTTTAGTACGACCTACGCAACGAAAGAGGGACATGAGATTTGGTGCTTGGAATGTTAGGTGCCTGTATAGGGTAGGGTCATTTACAGCAGCAGCCAGGGAATTGGCTAGATATAAATTAGATTTAGTGGGTGTGCAGGAGGTTAGGTGGGACAGAGAGGGCACAGTAAGAGCGGGGGATTATAATTTTTTTCTATGGAAAAGGATTTGAACAGGACTTTTTGTACACCAGAGAATAGTATCAGCAGTTAGGAGAGTAGAGCTGGTTAGCGATAGGGTTTCATATACAGTTCTGAGAGGTCGCCGGTGTAATATCATTGTTCTAAATGTGTATGCACCAAGTGAGGAGAAAAATGATGATGTATAAATACAACACGTCAGTCGACAACACTAAACTTTATTTACATGCAAAAATAGTATATTTTGTCAGGGCGATATGTTTCGACCTTATAAGGTCATCCTCAGGTCCTCCAAGAAGATATCTCCATGAATTGTTTATGGGTCATGTCTCGAGATCAGAATGCAGGACAAAGTCACAGTATGAAAATTGATAATAGTTCCTTTGAAAGGTTGGAAGAGTTCAAATATTTGGGAACAACTTTAACAAATCAAAATTCTATTCAGGAAGAAATTAAGAGCAGATTGAAGTCAGGGAATGCTTGCTATCATTCGGTGCAGAATCTTTTGTCTTCCAGTTTGCTATCCAGAAATTTAAAGTTTAAGATATACAGAACTATAATTTTGCCAGATGTTTTATATGGGTGCGAAACTTGGTCGCTGACATTGAGGGAGGAACGTAGGATGAGGGTGTTTGAGAATAGTGTGTTGAGGAAACTATTTGGGCCTAAGAGGGATGAGGTAACGGGGAAGTGAAGAAACTGCATTATGAGGAACTTAATGATCTCTACTGCTCACCCAATATTGTGCAAAGATAAAATCAAAAAGAATGTGATTGCCTGGGCATGTGGCGTGTACAGGGTTTTGGTGTGGAAAACTGAGGGAAAGAGACCACGGTGGAGGCGCAGGTGCAGATGGGAGGATAATATTAAGATGGATCTTCAGGAAGTGGGATGTGGCATTATGAACTTGATCGCGCTGGCTCAGGATAGGGACAGGTGGTGGGCACTTGTTAATGCGGTAATGAACCTTCGGGTTCCACAAAATGCGGGGAATTTGTTGACTAGCTGCAAACCGGTTAGCTTCTCAAGAAGGACTGTCCTCCATGGAGTAAGTAAGTAAGTAATTACTTAATTATTAAGTAAGTAAGTAAGGTTTTTCATGTGTTTCCCAACCGATGCATGCGTGACAATTTTTTTTTTGAGAATCTCAAACAATTCCTGTAAAGGTGTTGGTAAATTTTGTGCTGGTAACTCACTGCTCCATGTTGGTGGAACCAACGTGAAACTCCTCCCTTAAAATGTCTACTTGTTCGTCCTTTAAATCCGGGGAATTACGAAGTTTTATTTGGAAACGGAAGATTGATAGGCTTCCCAGCAATCTCACTGCCAGTGCTGACTCCCTCGCCAGCCACGTCGCTAATTCTTCCACAGTCAAAATGGAAAACGACTGTGACATGAGTTTTGGACCGATTGGGGTTATGGTCGTGGTTCTAGTTCAAACCAACGATTAGATTTCACACTCTCGAAGTAATTGATATGACCTCCAAACAAGCGTAAACTCAGGACAGTAATTACGCTCCACAGTGAACCAAACGTTCGATTACACACGCATATGATGTGATCGGAAGACAAGAGGAAGGGAGTTCGGTGCTGCCATAATGCACAGAGAAATCAAGCAGTTAAAAACTAATGAATAAAAGAAATACGGTGAAATAGGGCAGAAATACAGAAGGAATTAGAGAAAGACGGTGAGGAGAAAAGGCAGAAGATATAAGAAGCAAAAAGAGCAATAAAATAAAGAAGAGAAAGGAAGATGAAAACAAGCAATTTGGAAAATACCGTCTGCGCACAACTTGACAGTTTTGGACCGCCCGCTTCTTTAATGACTCTAGAAATTTTCAAATTCCGAATGCTAAATTGAAAGATTTGAAGCAAAACAAGGATAAATGAAAATACTATAACTATATCCTCCCAATTTTATATAACACATGCAAGAAGATTTCTCCTAATCTTAACAAAAGACTTAAAATCGATCAAGCTGTGTTGGTAGAAAGTGGAGGAAAATCGTAGTACGTATAGCGACACTGAAGGGTGACCAAATGCAGTCAAGTCTTGATGCTATCGCGTGTAATGGTGAAAGGTCCTCCCACTTGGAGGTTCGGATAGAAATGTGCGTAGGGTTCCTTACTGTTGAACGAAAATATCCGCTACGTACGCTTAACGGCATTTAAGTGCACAAAACCCACTCTTAAGACGTATGGGAGTACAGGTTCCCTGCACTCTAATATTATCATAGGCGTTAAGCGTGTTGCTTAGTTTAAGCTACAGAAGCTATAAACAAACAAAAGCAAAAAAAAAAAGTTTAACCACCTGCTAAAAAAAACAGATGGGTCCAGCAAGTAGAAGGAAAGAACTGCTGCCGTTGTCAGAAACCAAACCACTCTAACGTCAGTAGTTCCCTAGCTCTAGCGAATATGAATTGATCGTTTGTTCTGGCAGTAGTTCAACGTTGGGTTTTGTCTCCTTTTCCAGAACTAGCTTTCGTTCGCACTTAAAACACAATATTTGTTAACCTTTTGGCGCCGGAATTATTTTTTTTAATTTTAGCACACCCTGTATATAAAATGTGAATAACACATGAACCAAATAAGTTAGAATTACGAAACAAACTGCATTTTGAACAGAGAAAAACGGAGAGTCTATACCATGTTTAAAATATTCAGTACCTATATTTGTTGAATAAATATATAAAAAGCAACTTTAGAGGTTAGCGGTGCGGTACGACCACTATAGTTGACATTAGGCGTCAAAAGGCTAAACAATAATTTCCCATGCATTGCGCCTGTTAAAATGCCATTTTTGTTTTGTTTTATGCACAGAAATATTACAAATGAAGGTCAGAAATGAGAACTCGACTGATTACGCTTTATGGTCAAAACAACAGACACACATAACTTCAAGAATGCAGAAGACCAAATATAATTAGATATTTTAAATCGGGCACAAGGTAATTATGGATTAATGTACAGAACACTGATCGCAGAGTAACGAAACTCTTGTTAAAGGACTGTGATAGATCTTCGCAGGGAGAAGAAGGAAAAACCTAAAATGTGTTTCACAGAAAAAAAAATTTGCAGCGATTGGCCGCATTAAATAACAATGACCTTTGTTACACAACGACTAAGGTTGTGTTAATGGGCCTGAAAAGGAACAATGTTTCATTACGACGGTGTTACGAAACAACCTACTGTTGCTTATTCATAACAATTAAATTCATATCTGTACGCTATATTAATAATTTATGCCAATTAATATGTATGAGATACCCCAAACGTTCATGAATTAGGGAAATTGATTAGCGAAATAGATTTTCAATATCAGCTGACCGAACTAAGTCTTGAGGTGACATTTCCAGAATCTGACTGCCTGTACATCCCCCAGCAATTAAGTTAGTGATACTTGTTTAAGTTCTTCCAAGAAGCAAAGTTTTTCTTGAGCTAGTTAAAACTTTGGCATATTTCCTGAAAGCCGAGGCTTCGTCACTGCATTTGAAAGTGCTCACCAGTAGATCCTAACCTGAGGTAGATGAGCCCAGTAGCATAAAACCACCTCATAACTTTAACAATCAGTTTGACATTGTTTTTGCATGTTCGTCCATGTCTTTTAAGTGGTTCTTTCAATGAAGATTTTTTATTAAACTTTGTATGCAACTCTTACTTCTCAGTATGTGCCACATTTCCACCCAAATTCGTTTACCCTCACGTAGGCTTACTATCCCAATAATAATCGGTGAAAATTACAAATTACGAAGCTTCTAATAATGTAATATCATCAAATTCCCGCCTCGTCCTCTCTCTCCACGCCCTCCTCCCTTAATCCAGAATATTTCTCTCGACACCTCTTCTCAGACATTTCCAAAGCACAGGGTGCATGTAAAATGTTTGGACATACTGAAGAGCCAGTTTTACACATCGTAACACAGAAAACACTTAACAGAAACACAAGTCCAGAAATAAGTGGTTTTTGAGTTTGATTGGAAGCTTTCATTCAACAAGGAGTAGTTTAATTCCGCAGTATTTTACTTAAAAATTACACAATGCACTAAAAATAATCTAGCCAAATTTAATGGCTGTCCAGTTCTTATTGTTTATCCAGTCATAACTCACAACAAATGCTCAAAATATAATCCACCAGAATGAAATCACGCACGGACACGTCTGATCATGGACTTTCGCACTTTTCCAAAGGACCCGGTGTGGTTTTGAATGGTTTGACAAGCATAAAAAATGGGTTGGTGAAGTTTCTGTTCATTTTTAATTGACGCTGAATACACTAGGATTTTAAGCGTCTCCAGAAATGAAAATCTTGACGATTGTTGTTGAGCTGCATCTTGAACATTGTTGGCGGTCATATATTGCTATGAACTCGTTTCTTGTATTGAGTGGGGGGATTCAAAACTGAAATTTTTCCAGTCATTTCATATATATCCTATAATGCCTATACTTCGCTTACAGCGAAGCCAAGTTTTACAGCCTTTCAACCAATATGCAAATTTACATTAATCGTTTTAGATAGGAGTGAAAGGTAAAGGTAAAGGTAAAGCAGTCCCGTTACAGGCCCGGAGGGTCCCAGATTGTTCCAGGAAGTTAAGTTTCCCAGATCTCGTGACAATGGCACAGGATGGTGGTAGGTTATCAGCCTTACACACCGGCCGCCTTTACCCCAGGAAATGCTCCTGGTACTCATTTCTGTTAGAGGCTGAGTCGACCCCAGGGCCATAGTGCGATCGGAAGTATTTTATGTGAATGAAAAAATCCAGTGACACCAGCTGGGATCGAACCAGCGACGTTCTGATTTGTAGTACACCACCTTAAACACTGTACTACCGCGGTCCCTTTACATAGGAGTAGGGAATGCAAAAATATTCTGCACCCAACACAGTCCAAATTCCCCGCATATAACATGTTCTTAAATGTTTTCTATATATAGATTTGACTCAGTGTAATATTTCAGCTTGTTATTGATCTGCTATAACATATATACGCGTTACTGTGGTTTGAAATGTCGTCCAACTGGTCTGAATATATTGTCTTTTTTTAATTCTGTTTCGTTGTCGTAAGTACTGTGAGTTATCCTCATGTTTTTGAGAAGTGTTTTTTTTTTCCTTTGCCACCACATGTCCTTGTGGACTTCGTGGTCCTCCATCCTGGGCATGGCAGGAGTGTAACCGACTTCCCGATGATGTGAGTGGTGATAGAGGAAGATGTAGTGCCAGGAGGGCCCTTAAACCCAAATTCTACTAACCTACCCAGACCATGGTCACCGCCGGAATCCCCCCCTTCAGGAAAAATTCCCACGGTAGAGCCGGGACCTCATGATTAGTAGTCAGAGACTCTGATCACTAGACCACGAGGTTGGTCTGTTTTTGAGAAGTGTAACGGCAGGATTTCGGGTCAGAATAATGGCAGAACGTCTCCCCTTGCCGTGTTAGTAACTTGTTTCCACCCAGGTTGCAGGATTATTCGGTAGCGTTAGCTCCCTTGGGGTTTTGGCCAAACGGGCTCCGAGCGGTATATAGCGCGACAGGAGGAAGGAAGAGAAGATCGTCCTAGAATCTCTCAGCTCAATATTTAGTGCCTGGTTGGGACTATCTCAACGAGGAATGTGCTGATCTTGCACTGCAGGGCACCCTGACCGCCTTACACACTCCCACCACAGTTTATATAAATTAAAATGCTTTAATCTACTGAACTACGTACACTATGACGGACGGACGGACATTTCACACTGTATGGTAAGTAATGGGGGCACGCGGTGGTGCAGTTGGTTGAGGCACTGCGCTACAAGCCTGAAGGTCGCGGATTCGATTCCTGATGTTGTCATTGGAATTTTTCATTGACATAATCCTTCCGGTCGCACAATGACCCTGGGGTCGATTCAGCCTCTAACAGAAATCAGTACCAGGAATATTTCCTGGGGGTAAAGGTGGCCGGTGCGTAGGGCTGACAACCTTACCATCTTCATGTGTCGATTGTCTAGAAATCTGGGAGCCTCAACTTCCTGGAACCCTCAGGGCCTGTCCAGACTTGTAATAGGATTGCTTTACCTTTACCTCTATGGTAACTAATGAGGTCTAGTCACTGCCGGGGCTTGGCTGGCACGGCAATTAGCTAGCCTAGTGCTATCATCACCGCCATCCGATGCTTTCCAATAGAACCAAAATAATTCCTAATCTTGTCTTTATACACTTGTCGGTGGTCACAATTTACAACGCTTACCTGACGCTAGGAGGATCAAAATTATGCTGCCAAGCGTCTTTCATCCTGAATGATTCTGAACGCACAGTCTGCTTCCGCCACAATCGCGGCCACAGTCAGAATGATTTCTGCTTTCCAAGATCTGCGAAGCTTTTCTAAAACTAACATCCAGTCGGCAACCGAATGCAACTCATATCTCCGCTGCCTTGCACAAAGTCAGCAGTGGCTAAACCTCGCTTCTTACGAAATAAAAAAGAAATTTAAATATTGCCTGCACTTCAAGAAGCCATTTATTTATATATATTTATTTATTTATTTATGCATTTATTTCGGGTTTATTTAAAGATTTGTAGTCCAAAATACAGCGTCTAAAGAAACAACTGTATTCATTTTATGTGGAAAGTATTTGGATTGATATCATATGCTGCCATTTATTTATACATATGTAGCAAATATTCTGTCCATATATAGGGGCCCCGGATGAGGTTGGAACTAAGCACTTCCCCAGCACAATTCAAGCGACATCATAACAGATAAATTCATATTCTTCTATTTTTATTCAGGAAAAGGCAAGCCATATACGGAGTGGAACAATATAACACCGACAAATTACAGGGATGTTAGAGAAAACCCAAAATAAGGATTTCGAGAAAAGGATTTTATGTCCGGAAACGTCTTAGTTCGAAGCAATGTAGTGTCAGAGTCGCGTCCTTAAAAAAATTATATCAGGACCTTATGTCCGAAAATATTCGACGGTTTGGAGCATCAAAGTGTCGCCAGAGGTTAAGTATGACTAAGTACGACTACCGACGTATGTGTGGCTCTCCTTTGACGTTACATTGTGTCGAACCGAGGCGTTTCAGGACAAATCTCCCTTACTTTGGCCCCTTCTACGATTCCTGAAAGTTTTTCGGCATAATTTTCTTCCATCCGGTATATGTACGTGACCGTTAGACATTACATTTTCCTGTGTGTTTGTGTGTGTTATCTTGAATGTCCCAGGACACAAGTGGAGTCCTTGCGCTCTATGTAAAGTGAATGCTGATTCATTGCACACACAATGTAGGAATTTCTTCACGCCATAGTGGGCCATCGAATAGCTCACCCCCTCCCCCCCCCCACACACACACACTCACACTCACACATACTCACACACATAAGAAAACAAAACAAACACTACGTCGAACTATTTTTATTATTACACCGTGCATGTTGTCGAGTTACTCAATTATTATACCAACCACTACATATATATATATATATATAATTTATAAAATTTACACATTAAAACATTAAAAAACGCTCCGCCATGTTTCGGCCCTAAGATCATCATCAGGGAGCTATATATTCCTTGCTAAAGTCACACTAGAAATAGTCACATATTAATTTCGTTGTACAAGTTGGGTGTTGTGGCACGCAACGAAGCACAGAATGCACATCCGTAGCAGGGCACTCTTCGCAACATAACATTACACAACACGGCATGCTGCCACAACACCCAACTTTTACAATAAAATTAATCTGTGACTATTTCTAGTGCGACTTTAGCAAAGAATATATAGCTCCCTGATGATGGTCTTAGGACCGAAACATGTCGGAGCGTTTTTAATGTTGTAATGTGTAAATTTTATAAATTTTATATGTGTGCAGTGGTTGGTGTAATAATTGAGTAACTACGTCGAACACTCACAGACCGTAGCACTCAGCACTCCTGTTTTGTGTTCGTATAATCCCTTTTTTGAACAGACACCGGACACCAACATAACTCGAATACTTAAATCAAGTAAATACATTCTAGTCTATAAGGTCCAGTCTCGGAACTTTTTAATTCACCCTCATATTAGAACAGCACCTTAAATATGACTTTAATGGCTTCTTTACCCATCCTTTCCGTTTCAAATTTAACTGTTAATACTACGTTTCCAGGCCATAGTCTCAGCTAATGACAGTGTCTTAAATAAAAACACAACGTACATCAATACAGCAATTGGGACTCGAACTAGCGATTTGTGTTTAAAGCTTCCCAGACGTGGCAAGACTTCTAATTCAATTAGTCCCTATGCCCTTTTCAATATATCACAAAAAGCCTGTCTCCCCTTCACCTTTTGTCTATCCACCAGGCGCCATATATGGATTTTACAGACACTAATAATATACGGTATGGCTTAATACATAGTTCGATTTACACCGAGCTTAACAAGTTTGATCATCATGCGGCACTACGTCAGTAAATAATATAAAAAGATGTATAATACTAATTGCTTATATGTTATACGATAAACGAGAACAATTCTGTGCTTCATACTCGAATCGTGTGCTAATTCATCCTTCGCAAAAATCTTAATGTTCGAAGTTACAAAAACTAATAAACTGGGAAAAAAAGCTTACTTAATTATACTTAGAAATAGAGACACTAACAATTGACGTTACAACTGAAACACAAGTTTCAAAGCGGTCACTGGACACGATCCTGAGCGAATTTCAGACGTGAAACAAGAAATTGTAACAATAAGCGAGAAACAAAATTCCATTATACTCATATTCTCTTCCAAAGTTTCAGGACACAAACACTTGCGTGAGATACGCTTTCGTAGACACCGTTGGGTTAAAGTTCGCACGAGTGACCTCATCTCGCCTTCTTCGCACGTCTGAACTCTACCGCGGAGGCCAGCTTCAGTTACCAGAATTAATTTTGCACCTGTTCTAAAACAAATTGCCGCGCCCTCTTCTCCGTCATGAACACATACAAGAAGAAAGTTGGCTCAAGAAGTATATTTTGAATAGCATTCGGGGTGTTCGAAGGTAGAATCTCTGCTAGGATACTCAGGAGGTTGTTCGAGGCATTCCTCAGTCACCCCAGGCAAACGTTGGGGTATTCTCTCAAGTGCAATAAGAGCCCTTCCTCCAAATGTTTTTCCAGTTACTCACTCGCCATCATAATACCATTCCTTGCTATGTAGACTAAGGTAGTGACAGGTTTGACGCGTCAGTAATACACAAAACAGATAAAAGTAAAACTCACAAGCCACTCATCTAACGATTGGTGTTGAAGACCACAAACTAGTCAAAATAAAATTATGCTCCGTTTGATTTTAATGTAAATCTGGCATACCCGGCTTACTGGTTGGTTGATTTCACTCATTCATTTGTTAATCTGTCTTACGACAGGTCCAAAGCCTCTTCCAAAGCGAGCTCTCCACACAGTGCGATCTAGAGCTTCCTCATTCAAATGAGAGTATCCTCTCCTTTCCTTAAGGTCATCCAGTAGCTTCCTACGTCTTCTTACTCGTCTTCCTGTCACTTCTATTCACCTTTCTATCTTTTCTTCATTAACCCGTTTTAGAAGGCAGTTTCTACGCAAAATGTGACGAATCCAGTTAGCCTTCCGTTTACTTATTTCATGTAGGATATTCCTCTGCTCCTTGACTCCAAGTAACACTACTTCATTTCTCACATGATCTGTCCAACTGATCTTTTCCATCCTTTTCCAGCACCACATTTAAAAACTTTCCTGCTGTTTCTGATCTAGTGACCGAAGCGTCCAATCTTCAGCACCACATAAAGCTATGCTCCAAATGTAGCACTTCACTAGCTTAAATTTAATTAAATTCGATTGATTATGGAGGTTAAATTTAATAGACTGAAATGATAATTGAAAACACTTGAGTATAACGACTACAAACCCAAACGTATTACCAAAATTCAAACTAATTTACCTGCACCAAAAATCCTTGCGGAAATTCAATAAAATCAAAGATGATTCAAAACTAAACATTTCCGAAACATACATACCAAGCCTCGAGTTTCAGGGTCGGTGACATCGGTACGTTGAGGTCTTACAACTTCGAATTTTATCTAAACTCAGACGCTGGTGGTCTCCCGAGGGGATCGTGACGCAGTTACTCACAAAGACAGCTTCAAAATTCGTAACAAACTAACTTAACTCACATTTTGGTTGTGTCGTTTCATTCTAACAAAATTCAATATTCATATCTCCATGTCTCGGTCGTTACTGATCTCAGTGCAATCGTTTGTGGCTACCCGAAAATTGTTTTCTCCCACAGGAGGCAAGGACGTGATCAACTCGCATCGACTACCCCCTCGGCTGAGTTTCGTACTTGTAGCGACATCGACAAACCAAGAACGTACAGCCCAGACAAAACGCTTCACTTTCTTTATCTGCCCAGCAAACCGTTGTCTAGTTACGGCACTGTATGCTAGCCTTACGTGTTAACAATCACAAGAGTTTTGCTGCAGGTCTTGCGAAGTTTCTGCAACAAGCCTCATACCCGTCGAAGACGTATGAAGGAATTTCGAGGAATATGTTACAGCCTAGGGCCTACGTCATCCACTTTTTTTAGTGAGCACTTAACATCCTGATTCGGTTTTCTTTTTTTCAGCAATGACCACCGCTGTTATAAATCATTTACGACTGTACTTTTTCTTTTGTTTGGAAGTGTGATATCCTGAAATCTATAACGAAAATCACCTCCTTCTCCTACATAATCACATCTCACATAAATAGGCCTACGATGCATGAACGTAAATTTTCCCCTCCTTTTGTCGCTCGTGGCAAATTCGGCTTAAGAAGTAAGGCGGAAGTACGTAAAGATGTGTTTTGGAACGCGGTCGGCCGACACACAACACATACTAGCTTCACGGTAATGTTCAACGATGGTTTAGAACAAAGTTGATGATAAACTGTAACGTGTGTGTGATCTTGGTCTGTCGACGTCGCTCCTACACCTAAACTGTGCTATCAGAAATGGAGCTAATAGCACGTGTACTTCCAACCTGTTAGGCCGGAACATTTTCGGGTGGCTATCAAATGACGCCGTGTACAACGTACTAGATAAAAAAAAATGTTGGCAGTAAGTTAGGTGAGTACTTATACCGCCCACAATATGCGTCTTTCCTTCATTTCTCTAATATTTTAAGGTTAGAAATTTTGCGTCCAGATGTCGTGTTCTAAGAACATTTATAGATGATGTATAACACATGCGACATCCCTCGTACATTACCTTTGCCTGAGAAAACCCTCATTGCTTCTTCTTTAGTTGATGCTCACAGGAAAAGTTGAAAATAACCAAAAACATATCAGCACTGACGTAACGGAAATACGATATTAAAATGTCCTCCCAAAGGCTGAGGGTTTACAGGTACAGTGTTTGTGTGTAATAAGCTGTGAGGTTTGTACAGATAGTCGTGACCTAACGTAAAGTACTATCGCAAAATTGTAACGGAGGAAACAGAAAAAGAGGATTTACAGATGGCGTGCTTACCAACAATAAATTATTTTTTTTTGTAGAGGAAATCCAGTTTTGTTTATTAACTAAAAAGACATTAAAATAATTTCTGATTTCAGACAAACACTACAATATATTTTATTGTTATCTCGACGACATATTTCAGTCAACTGACCAATATCAGGCCATCTTTACAAAAACTTAGAATCGGGTTCATGCAGTACAAATAGCACGCACCTTATTCTAAGTTTTGTAAAGCGGCCTGATGATGGTCAGTTGACCGAAACATGTCGTCAAGATAATAATATAATAAATCATATTGTTGTGTTTGAAACCAGAAACTACTTTGTTGTCTTTTAAAAACACACGAAATTCATAATCAAGACCGTAGCCTATTTTAATGCATTATCTCATAATTATAACGCAGGAAATATATTATATCATATGACATTTATCCAGAGTATCTGATAATCGAGATCTACAGGAAATAAATGGGAGTGGCAACCACTACGCGAAGTGCGGCTGACGTTTCGGACGTTAGTTCTAATCCCGTCTTCTCTGTATTTTAAACTTGCTTCTCGCGGAACTGACTGTGAGAGAAACTTCTAACTACTGTTTCGTGCAAATCAGCATAAGGTCCTTTGCATAAAACGTAACTCAGCTGTGAAGAGATGGCAGAATATATGAATCAGTAGAAATAAAACGAAATGAATAAGCAGCAGACGAGACCAGAGCAAAGCAGCAACTGGAAACAAGAAGCACATACGTAAACAAGTTATATTAATATCAGTGGACGATTCACGTTTTTAAAGTTACTAACTGGGAACACAGACAAAACCATAGTAAAACAAGGAATGTCTCCTTTCTCGTGGACAGAAAACTAGTAACAATAGTTTTATTTAGCGACGGTGACAAATGCTAAAATTATACAGCGTCGTGTTAAACGAATGGATGCAGATCATTGGTGGAAAAATACTGACGGGAGAAACCGAAATACTTGCTGAAACAATAATGTCCCAGTGACACTTTTTCCTCCGACACTCGAAAATGCACTGACGTTCATAGGCAGAGAAACTGTTCAATAAGACAGGCAATATAACTCACTTGTGCAGCTTTGATAGCCTTCTACATCGCACGCATTCAGAACTTATTGTCAACCACACGTCGACATTCATAGAGCACTTATGACATTATGCATTGCGTTTTATGCATATTTTATAGAAACTGACATAAATAAAATGTTTAAAGCATTCGGTTGTAAATTGTGGAGGCCTCTAAGCTGGTAGACATTTTTTCGAGCCCTTTAACATGAAATATTTTTCTTCTTGGAAAAAATCAATTACTTTTGCTAACCTATAAATTACGTTTTCTGCTGACGTATGAGTTGTTTCATTTCCATGTGTTTATTGAAAAAATCACTTTCTTTAATAAATAATGCCAGCTTTATCACTATTTGTGATATCCAGCCCAGATATATTCGTATGCTAATTACTCGGATAACCGACGACTCAAGGCCAGAACCCCGGCACGAGAAAGAGATTTCTTCTTCGTTTTCAAACCTTTCTGGCCGAATTTGGAACAAAACGGCCTCTTTTCAATGACTGCCGAGGAATCTTTCACCGGGGAGCAAAGCGAGAAGGGCTTTAAACTGACAGCTCGCCTTCCTATAATAACGAAGTGAAAAAGTGCCCAATTATGCCTCAACTTTCCTATTTGTTTTCATGACATAACGCATAATTAAGAGCAGAGGCGATTTTAAAATTTGTCGAATTTTATAAACATCTGAATTAGAAAACCATGCCCTTCAGAAAGAGCTGTAACTTATTACGTACCCATTTTCGTGTGTGTTAATATCTCCTAAATCATTCGATAAAGGCAGATGTTAAAAGCATGACAGCCAAACGTGGAAGGTGAACCTTGAATTTTTTGTGCGGTCCGTTTTGTGCTCTGAGAATTATTTAGTGCGAAAAAGCAAATGTTTTCTTACACCCAGAAGATTAATATAATATTATATATATATATATATATATATATATATATATTACCCAAGTCTAGGAGAAGAAAAGTACAAATGTCAAATTCAGGATGTCAAAATACAAAGTGCATTTCAACGCAACAAAGAAACGTGTGCAAATTATATTACTTCGCCGTATCATTACTTGTGCGGCCCTGAAGCAAGACATAAATATCCAGTGCTATCTCCGAAGGTTAAGGTCGAAACCAATCAGACCACGAGAAATTCTAAGAAGAACACGTGATGACAAAGTACTGTCAAGAGATAACGACATCCAAGCACGGTCCCTCCTGTTGTCAGCACAACGTAAAGCCTCTTACATAGTAATTCTGATCGAATACAACAAACAAACTGCTCGACATAACGCCATTTGTACGCAGAGTACACAACACTCATTCAAATGTTATGCAAGGAGGATTACAAAGACGCTACTGAGCGACATGGCGCTGTCTGTCATTCTGTCAGGCCCACTAGCATTACGATATCTCTATTTTATGAATTTTTTTTTTGCAGACACGTAACTTTTCGGAAATACACACAGAAAGTTAAACCTCTCCGACTGAGAATATGTATTTTGAAACAAAACTCTTCGCTTAGATGAAGAGACTTAATCTTGCCTACCTTGCAGACCCGAAATGGTGTCTATGTATGGAGCGGGAAAGACAATGAGGTAAGGTTCCACTCCTTCTTTACTACAACATGAAATTATTTATTACACGTGTAGGGGTAAATTGGCCGGAGCGTGAAGTTGACTACTCATCTCCATCTAGTGTCGAGGTTAAGAATTGGTGGAGATACACCCCTACTCCCTGTATACGCTTCATAGTGTGGCCAGGAACGACTTTACCTTTCTTGCCTAATACATAAAATAATACCCACAGGGAACTCTTACGAACCAGTCAAGGAAATTCCTGGGCCGCAGTGCAATGAGTTCCTATACGAGCGCGTACTCAGAAGGAGAACCGGAGTTCCGCCTGGCAAGTCGGATCAACAATATCTCCCAACATTACTTCACGGTTGCACTGACTAAAGACTCCCTGTATGACGTACAAAGTAGACAATAAATTAAAAATAAAGTCTAATCACACTGACGGGTTACGGGATTAAGTGTACATTACAGCTATGAACGTGACGTAACTTCAATATACGGAAGCGAAACTTGCGTAGTAGAAATAAAATTAAAAAAAACATCGTTAGCAAAGTTAAATGTGGCTTATTAGACGTGATGCATGGCATAGGAGAATGGATTTAAAAAAAAGTCTCAGAGAAAAATTCAAGTCCCGGAATGGAACGAAGTTGAGATTACACAGCGAAGTCTATAATATACGGAAACCACACAAATGTACAAAATACGTGGATATGAATATAATAAACCGACCTGGAAATTAATATGATTGAACATAAAAATAGAATTCCAAGTATTTTTAAAGCGGAATTATTTCCTTCAGGAAAAAATGATAAAAAAACAAACCAGATATGACGTTGGTGGACAGAGTGTAGAAAACAGCATTACGTTACAAAAGGTACGAGAAGTTGGAGTAAGTCGACTGAGAATAATTTTGAAAGAAGATTTCGGTTCTGAGTCGGTTACAAGCATTCAGCTGCCTTACCTATCAACATAAAAATTAACTCCATTTTGTGGTTGAAATACACAAATATTAAGGCCTATTTCAAACTTGCAAGACTCCATAACCTCAGTGATTTAAGCAATATATAAAATTACATGAGAACGGCCTGTTCTTTTTTTTTAGGGTTCCTTTTATCATCTGCGACTATGCAGTGCCAAATGGTAGAGTAACTGGTCAAATGCGAATTGAAAAAGATACTGAAGAAAAACACTGTGACCAGAGGCACAATAGGATTTGTTTGAATGAACACAGGACAGCATATTACAATATCAGTCAGGCTAAAAGGCGTCCACACATATATTTACACCGGACAACTTACAGGTATAGGCTAAATCTCGGAGTGTGGTATATGATATATATCGCCTACCATATCATTAATAACTCCTTAGTTCTGCACACAAACTGTAGATCATGACGGGTTTCATGCAATTCAGAAAATAAACAGTAATCACTTTCCTTAACAGCATTCATCTACAGACATTCATAGTAAGGGCGGAGTGTTTTCTGTGATGTAGTAACTGAATTTGTTACGTAGTATTTAGCAGGATTTTACGGCTTCGAAGTGCTGAAATACGCATAAAATTACACGGGATTTCTACTACGGAATGCAAAAGAGTATTCTATCTGCGTCATATCTGACAATCATACACACAAAAAGACAAGAGCAGAAACAATTCTAATTGGGTAGTTTGAAACTTAAGAATAGCGGAGATTTATGTGCATTTTATCATGTTAAAAACAATTACAAGAATCAGTCTTAAGTTCTGATGGCTCTTATGTGCATCTTCTGCTGGCAAGTGACAGACACAGGACTGAAAGACTCACCGACATTGTTACCCCGCAACGCTAGTGCAAACAGCGCTCCAACCACGGCCAGAAGGCGCAACATGGCGACAAGAGTGGCTCACATCACATCATCGTGTGCCGACAGCACCCCCGAACCACCACACTGCAACACAAATCAAATAAATTTAACACCCTACTTCGAGGTATTACAATCAATAAGAGTCCGCCGTTCTTTGCACACGGCGACATCTGGATGCCCGATTTCCCTACAACCCAACTTACTACGTACTATTTACTTTTCTGCTTATGTATGTCACCGTCTCTTGAAGTTTTCTAAATAAAATATTTCGAGTTACTCAAGTATTATACCAACTACTGCACATATATAACATTTACACATTAAAACATTAAAACGCTCCGACATGTTTCGGTCCTAGGACCATCATCAGGGAGCCATATCGTCACATTAATTTCGCTGTACCATTTGGGTATTGTTGCAGCATGCCGTGTTGTGTAATGTTATGTTGCGAAGAGTGCCCTGCTACGGATGTGCGCGTGATACTAACGCAACGAAGCACAGAATGCACATCCGTATGGTATAATAATTGAGTAACTCGACAACATGCATGGTGTAACAACGAAAATACGAAAATAAAAAAAAATATTTCGCTTTATTACTATCTACCGTGAGTTTGGTCGAGGGTTTCCAAATTTTCGAAGCAAACTGCCATCCGCATCTTCCCCTAGCGTACTCTCATACACTGGACACTGAACCAGCAACTTTTCCCAAAACATCGGTCACCCTCTATAACAATACTCAGGATGACCGTAGTCTTGGCATGCACCATCGTGAGAATGTCCAATATTACAAAACATTTTTCGTTTCCTTTGAAGGACCGTCTTAATTTAAACTTTATTATTTAATACTTCATAAAAAATTGGCAGTTTTCTATAGTACAAATACATAAAAAGTTCTATAACATAACATAGTCTTAAGAAGTAACAATATTGAATGTCCGATTCAGAGTAAATCGCATCTTCTCGCCCAAGCAAAACACCGTTCAAGTGCCTCTGAAAACAACCCCCTGTGAATACTTGGACTTTCAAATATGAATCTTACGCGTATTGGACCGTGCATCATCTTGATATTTGAATAAAGGTTGACCAACTAGATGGCACTTGCTTTATTATTTACTGCTCAACATGTTTCAGACGTTAATACGTCAGCCCGCACTCGGATACCACATCACCAACAGACAATCCCGCTACATAACACCAGCACGCCTCAAGTCAGCCTACACAACGCAACAAGTAGTCGCAAGCTTCTGAAGATGGACGTATTAACGT
>Ga0136643_10004121_pt1 | contig 19894 bp, 15 predicted proteins | sample TergutLab28metaG_FD_96883 | JGI IMG/M metagenome (GOLD analysis project Ga0136643, IMG submission 96883) | Labiotermes labralis P1 segment gut microbial communities from Petit-Saut dam, French Guiana - Lab288 P1 (version 3) (version 3) | ecosystem: Host-associated > Arthropoda: Insects >...
GACACCAGTTCCAGATATTACAAATTTGAAGGCAAGAATAACAGACGCTTTTGCTACAATAACTGAAGACATGTTGGAGAACACGTGGAGAGAAATTGATTATAGATTAGGCGTTCTCCGTGCAACAAAAGGAGCACATGTTGAAGTGTACTAATGTGTTGTGAAAAAAAAACTTCTTGAGTTACATTTTGAAAAAAACAAATATGTTTGTATTCCACGTACAGTAGTTTTCTTGTAATAAATGTTTGTAATCAGGGAAAGACTTTATGCTCACCCTGTATATCTGTATATGCACTTGTTGGTCGTATTTCTCCGAATGAATCATCATTGCATGGTCACGAAACATTCAAAATTTGGGCTGATAGTTCTAGGCAGGAATATATTAAATTACTGTAACCTCCAAAGGCATAACATCGTCAAAAAATGTAATTAAAATCTAGCAAACTGAATAAAAGCGTGAGCACATGAATAGTGTCTGTGTTCAAAGTGACTCCACTAATAGTGATTTTATTGCTCAAATATGTAAGAAACCAACCTTTGTTATAATCAGTGACATGAATTTTAGAAGCGGTTTCCTGACCAGACGAATGGAAATATTCTGGTACGTACTCAGATTCCTGTAAAGCGTTACATAATTCGGCGAGATATCCAGTGTACTTTGGGGGTCTACAGAACTCTGCCTGCAGCTTTCTGCAGAAGACGCGCACAAGAACACACATTGGCTATTACGTCACTGACACAATGGCAGTGATCGTCACCACCCTCCCTGACGTCACGTTTTCCCTTGGCTGTCGTAGCTACTATAATGAAATTCGTAAAGAGAGACTCACACAATTAACTGTCGGTCTAATTAAAGGTCTTGCTTGTACAAGGCGATCTAGCTCCAGGTGAAATAAAAACACACACAGAGGCAAGTTTCTTTATTATGTTTGTGTTATCATTGCACAAAATGACAAGTTTTAAAAAAAAAGTGAAGCGATTATAATTGTGAACCGTGCCCATGGCGAGTCGCGACGATTTACCGGCACTTCATATTGTTACAACAGGCGTGTCATAAAAACCTGACATTCTGTCTCCTCTTTCTCTGTCGAAACACCATGGTGTTGGCTGAACAGTGGAAGCGCACTGACTTTGAAAGGTTAATATCCCACACCACGCCTCCTTGGCTTACTCATTAATACACTGTCATCGTAATCATTTATTATTTACATAGACATGTGGACGTTTGGGTGGGTGTGTGTGTGTATATGTGTTCATATGCGTGCGTGTGTATACATTCGTTTTGACACAATCCCTAGGCACAAGTGCAAATAGTATACGACTAAGGACCACATACATTATTGCAACGTACAGCTTCACATAAAATAAAAGAAGACGCACCAGACTTTAACACATTATCAGAAGTATAATTATTATAATCAAGAGGACGCATCACGATTTCATAAAACTTTAAGAAGGCATTAGAATGCAGTATAAGCTACGAGAGTGATGCAGACACACATAATAACAAAACTACGTTACAGATCTGACGTTTATTGGACCGTGCATCATTGTGATAACTGAAGAATAAAAAACCAAGTAGATGCCACTTATTATTTTATTTCACTTCTTATAGGCTCAATATGTTTCGGGCACTACTATGCCCATCATCAGGAGCTCGCGACTATGATGTTGATTACCACATTGGTCGTTTTGTTCTTGGTTTGCTGTAGGTTGGAGGTTGGTTGCGGTTAGGTTGGAGTAGTGTCCGGGCTGTAGCCTGCAGCCCGGACACCACTTCAGCCTACAGCATCTAACCTCCAACCTACAGCAAACCAAGAACGAAACGACCAATGTGGTAATCAATATCATAGTCGTGAGCTTCTGATGATGGGCATAGTAGTGCCCGAAACATGTTGAGCCTGTAAGAAGTACAATAAAATAATAAGTGGCATCTAGTTGGTTTTTTATTCTTCAGTTACGTTACAGACGTGTATAATTAAAGTTCTAGAGCATCTCTTGTAATCCATGAATTATGATATCATGAATATTTCACTACTAATTATAGGTCTATGTTGACATTTTTAAGAAGAAGAAGATAAAGTAAGAGTACTGTTGGCAATACGGCAATCTTAAAAAATAAATAAAATAAAGACTACAAGAAATACGAGACTTAACGTCCCGTCGCTCTGACACCCGACATTACTGACATCAACTTATTCCAACGGTAAGAATGAATATTCAACTGAAATTTGACGTTTAATGTAATTATTTTAAATCTTATACATTTGATGCTGACCGCAGTTGATAATAAAGTGATGACATTACGTGCTCTACAATATGTTTATTGGGCGTTAGGAAGTGAAAATTCTGGAAGTTCTGGAATAAATTTTAGTAGGTCCTAAAATCGATTGGACAAAAGCCAGCGATCGACGAGTTGGGAAGCAGTTCAGAAGACTATAATATTAAAACAGAGAAACACTTCAAACAATAGAAAGGAAGTTAAATGGCGTAATTTATACCGCAGTTATATCGCTTTAACGACATGAATAAACGACAAAAGGAAGAAGGGTAATATCCAGATAACGATAAGCATAATGTACCAGTAGTAGTGATTTCTGCGAAGGGCCAATCTCCCGTCCAAAACAGTCCAGTCGAGTAGTGTGTGTGTGTGTGTGTGTGTGTGTGTGTGTGTATGGTATCTAGGAACCTCAACAATGAGGCGACCTAGGTCCTCGTTGGGATGTAGCGCCAAAGAAAGAAGTAATTTAACAGTTTAATGTAAGGCAGAGTACAAACTAACACAAATATTTTGCTACAAAAACAAGATATTTTGTTTTCATAAAACATTTAAGTGTTAGACCCTATCGGGTAATCATCAGGCTTATAAAAATGTATTAACGAGACCAGCAGCCTATCATTACAGTTATTTAGATCTAATCCTTATAATCACACTAAAATTGTATTAATTTTATTGAAGACGCATCATAATGGGGCTTCAAAGACAAGAAAAAATACTATTAAAGTTTGTTTTAAAACCTACCATTAACTGTAAATATTTGGTGTATTCAAAAGTGGCGCTAATATTTTTGAATTTGCGGAATTATATTCGTTTATAATAAAATATTTGTGTCAGACTGCGTTTAACCATAATATTACTAATTTTTTAAAAAACATGAAGTTTTGTCTTCCATGAATACAATGCTACAGCTACCCTTCTACCATCACTTGGAATTTTCAAGTGATGAAATGACTTTCTGCAGCCCAGTAAACAAGCTGCCCAAAATATAGGCGTAAATAGGAGAGGAGTCAGTTCAGATCTTTGGAAAAAGCAGCTATCCTGCAGAATGAGAGACTCCCCCTTGAAACCAAATGTTTCCACTTTCCGCTCAGCGACACCCTCCGATTAATAATATCGAATGCTGATAGAAAACATTCATTTTGAATGAATCTTAATACGACAGCCCCGGTTTTCTTACTGGGACTTGTCCTCCTACAATAAAGGATAACTTAATGACGCAAAAGTTGCAAGGCTGCTGTTCCCGTACGCACGTTGGCAAGTAGTTATCAATAGGAGTAGAACATTTCATCGTTGGAATTTATGATTGTCAGTGATATTGCGTCAAACTCTGCCGATTGAAGTCCTCTAGCCAGCAGCACTACTTAGTGCGAACTGCTATCCTACCACGTTTGTTATCTTCGTGGGATAATTTTTAATAACCACTGAAGTTACCAAGGTAAATATAATATACGTTCGTTTTTAAGACTCGCATACCAAACTTTCAACTTAGTTTAAGTCAGTAATTTCTAAAAAAAAAGGAAAGGCCCGTTCATTAATCTTCTCTTGCAAATAAGTTAAAATCTTTGCGGGAAATAAAACGCAGAGTTCATGCACAAACACAAAATGTTATGTACCCTACCTGAATGTAAACAGTTTATGAGAAGTTTCACGAAATGTTAATTAATAGAGCGCATTTTATTTTTACGTCGCGCTTGATGGGAAACTGCCGTAGGACCTGATATACAGAGAGCAAAGAAACATTCAAAAGTTTTAATTGCTGTGGCGTTGCTGGTGATTAAGTTATTCTTTATTTCCAGCTAGAGGTGTGAATAGACAGATATTTTTAGAAATTTCTCCACTGCAAACTGTCATGTGGTGCAAGCAGAGCGAAAGGTAAGAAGTAAGTATAATATTTATTTTGCTTGAAAGGGTGTGGACTGCAAGGTCGAAAGGCCGAGAGAAAAGTGTATAAAAACCTCCCAACTCCCTGCCGAAATTCTCGCTGCAATAAAACATAAAATATGTATATTATCCCTTTATTGAACTAATATTTTAATCCTTCGCTCACAGTTCGATTTTCAATTCTATGTACTTGGGTAGGATCCTGGATGATTTACATTCCTGTTACTCATATTTCACCAACATTTTTGCTCTCATAGTAGGAATTAACGTACGTGTAATATAGAAACATGCAACTCTATGACTGCCCCTTCCCTGTTTCTTAGCTCGGACCTAAAAGGAATGCATAATAACATTATCAAGTTAACTTCGTAGACTTGACAACTTGTATGGAGGCCACGGCTGTCAAAGAACGCGCATAAATCGAGTTTTCGATGCCCTGTGGATCCTCATCTCAGGGCGTTTTAATTAAAGAAGTAGGCATACACTGAATATTCTGGATTTTAACGACATCCGATACGTAGTAGATTCAGAATGTTACCGCAGTCACTTTATTTCTGAGAAATGAAAAGCTATACAAGCATTCAAGCTACATAACCTTAGAAAGATTCAACACAGAATTTTTCATTACCCTGTCACAATACGCTTTCTGCGACATGGTTACTGTCTCTACTGGTGATTTCTGCAGCAAACCACAAGCTTTGATATTTGTACATTGTTGAGTTAAAACATTTTCAACTGCAACGCGAACTCACGAATACTAAAGAAACAAAAAATTGCAGCTCAGCCTTTACAGGTTATGAAATGGTGAAACTATTGCTGTGTCGACGTCAAGAGTGGTGCCAACTTATGAGATAGAAATTTATTTCGTTCAGCATTTCTGTAAATTATACCGGCTATCTCCGGGATCTTTTTGCAGCTACTACGTACATTCTGATATGAGAAACGCGACCACATGCCGATCGAAAAAAAGGTTACCTCTGCGTCAGTTACAATGCAAATTTTCACCTCTGTTTCCCTCAATCTTGTCTTTTCAATACTCTTTCTGTCGTCTGACACTAGAAAATATGAGGGATTTTTTATGAATTATGGACTCTTCGACTAAATAATATATGGGAAAAGACAAACATGAAAACAGACTCTCACCTCGACTCGTCTATGAGCTAGATTTGTCTATTTCCCTACCAAAATACCACTAACTGATACGGCTACATATTCACCCTTCTCTTCGTCCGCCGTTTGTTCATAGCACTGACAGGGGTTGAGGAGCGTTAAGATGCGCAACGTAAGTAACGTTTCCACTTTACTTGCGCCGGCGCCAGGCTTGAAACTAGAACTAGCTCTTTACATTCTTTAAGACACTCACATATTTTAATATTATACCCACATCTACGTGTAAAATTTCACCAGGTTTACTGACAAAGCTTTTGTCTGAATTTCTGAACTACGCATCCGTGCTACATATCCAGACCATCCACTAATCCCACAGTATGTCACCGTAATATTTCGCGATAAGAAAGGAAACAAGAATCGCCACCTTATGTGACACAGTGAACGCTCCCTGTTAAATTTTTCCATTCTTGAATATAAAAGTGTTTCGATTTTCTCTACAACTTTGTGCGAAACATTTCTCATTCTAAGAAGAATTGGGCGAGATATTATTGATATTATTGCAGATGTAATTAAGGCTTGATATAAAGTAGCCGTCGTTATTGAGATGTAATCAAACACGAATTGTCTCGAAAGATTTTCGAAACATCTTCAATAATATTTCATGAAAATCCTTCCAGTGGGAGCCGAGATGTTCCTTGTGGATGGACGGTAAGACAGACAGACAGACAGGCAGACAGACAGACATGACGAAGCTAATATTCGCTTTTCGCAATTTTCTGAACGCGCGTAAAACAGCTCAAATGTACTGTGAACCATTCAAGCAAATATATTTGGGCCCTAACACTTCGTTATAATTAAAAAAAATACTTTATAGTTTGTAGTTTGGAACAAATTTTGATCCATTATCACACGATATATTACCACGTGCCTCTGGACACAACAATACGGAAGAAATTATGTATGAAAACATTAGGAATTCTGGTATTATGTCACAAGGTATGAGGTATGAGGTTATCACATTGGTCAGCCTTGAAGAAGAGTGCATAAGCGTGTAACATTAACATTAGTTTTAAAAGGGTTACATTGTTACAAAGTTTGGAAATAACGAATAGACTATAATTGCTAAGGTAATTTTATTTAGACATAAACCAGTATGCCCTAATGACAAATCAGTGTAACCATTTGACAGAAATTCGAGTGTACGCAACCAAACATACCTTCTCATGTTCCTCCCCTGATACGACGTCCTTTTCATATCCGTGCCAAAGCATGTGCACATTTCTACTCTTCTAGCTGAAACAGTTCTCATCCTCTAACTTTCCTTACAGAAACAGATGCAAGTTGTTGCTTTCCTTACTACAACAAGTGCATCTGGGGACTTATATTTGATAAGCAGGTACAACTTAATTTCATTGTCTGAACAGGTACTCCGTTTCACTGACCTTGCTGAAGCACGTACGCCTTCTCACTTGAAATGTTGAAACAATTGCACCTTCTCTTTCTCCTCCAGGCTGATACCTCTTCTCAATTTCTTGCTTCAACAGGTGAACTAATTACATTCCTGGTTAGGGTAGGAGCACCATTTAAATTTTCTTGTCACAACAGCCACATCTCATTTTCCTTGACGGTAGAGGCACAACTTCTCACTTTCTTTGCCAAGGCAGGAACAACTCTTCACTTACCTTGACAGAACAAACACCCTTTCCGACCTTCCTTCTCCAAACAGGTGAACCACCACACATTTCTTGCCATCTCACTTACCTTGACAAACCACACACACATTCTCACTATCCTTACAAAGCACATAAAGCGTCTTCTCGCTTTCCTTCCAAACAGGTGAACTGTCTCGCTTTTCTTGCCACAGGATTTGTAAATTTCGACTCTCCTTGCCTATCATTGAACCGATTCACTTCATTTTCCAAAAGGCGTACTTTTTTCTTTCCACTACTTGATGCATCTTACTCATAGTACTTAAATATATAAAATTTCTGAAACGCTATCTTCGGGGTAGTTGTGAGGCAATTTAATATAAGAGAGGGGGGAAAAGAACCTCATCGAGGAGTATGGGAAAGGGCAGTCAGAACCACGGATGAGGCAAGGAAGAACGGTTATGTTTTCCTTCCACCTATCCAGGGTTCTATGCCCATTCCCGCACACAATCATTAGTTTTCACGCCTCTTGTACATAACGTGCCGCTTTCTCAAGTTGGTTCAGTTCTATTTTGAGATCGAGGCAGAAGTTTCTGCAGAAACATTTCTACCTGTCTCACAAATAAGATGGCCTTACGTTCCAGAGAATTGCAATCTTCATATTCACTGTTACCATAGCTTCCAGTGTTACACATTTGGCTTTACTCTATTAAAACACAATATGATAAAAAATGGGCGTAAATAGAAAATCACTGGCCTCCTTGTAAACACATACAGCAAGCAAGGAGGGTAACGTCAATATTATCAGACTTTTGTTAAACACATACAGCAAATAATGCACTCACCGGTACGGCTTGGGAATTTGGCCAGTCTCGGCGTGGTTTGCGAGGTTGGCAACAATATCCTCAAGCATTTGAGAGCGCGTACGCTCCTGCATTCGCGCGAATTTGGGCGCAGAGTAGCTGGCGCGCTCACCATTCACTATCTTGGTGAGCACCCACTCGCGGAACATGGGACCCTTTTCAAACACCGACTGCTCCCACAGGTAGGGCTTGTATGCACCCACCTCGTCCCGGGTCACTACTGACACCTGCAACAAGAAGGCGGATGTCGACACCGCGTCATACCCCACAAGATGTGCATCTTCATCAGTGCCGCTGGGAGAACCTCAAATCTCGCATCATATTTCATTCTTTCCGCACATCTTCGCTTCCACTGATTACAGTTTGTCAGTGTCTTCATTCGTCTGCGTCCGGTTCTTCTGCTATATGTTTGTAAACGTGTCGTGACTGTCACAGCTTTATGAAAGTCAAACTGCTTTCCTTACATCTGCCTTTAATGTCCTATTTATCATTTCGCATAGGCCTTGAAACTGACGTGTTTTGGTATTTACATTACACCTAGCTTCATTAAAGTTTCTTACATTTTACACAAACGAAGTGTGACACTTTTTCGGTGACTATTTTCACCGGACATTAAGTTCCCTTGAAAAGTCATCATGTGGGGTAGTGGACACCAAAAAATTGGAACTTACGATGTGTGATGCTTCGCTGTTAACTTTCAGGGAGTTGAAATAAAGAATAACTTCATGGAAAAACCAAGAACAGATTTAATTATGGGAATATTTTGTCTGCTCCGTTTGAAAAATTTTGTCTTTTCATCCCCAAGCTAGAGACTGATGATAACTTACGAAAAAATAATTTTACATGCTGTTTTGCAAATATGGCCTCACAGGTTAACGAAGGTACATGGACACTGGATGTTCAAAAAGAGGATGCCAAAGAGAATACATGGACATACAAGGAAGAAGTAAGAGGGGAACTGTGAGAACTGATTGGCGAGAAGCATCGTAATAGGTGGTTGTTACGCAATGCCATTAAGAACATCGAATCAAAAATAAGATGCGTCAAGTCAGGAATGCAGCATGAATTGGAGGGGTGAGGTATGCATAAATATGAAACATATGAAAGCAAGAGATGCAGGCACACAGACAATTAAAGTTTATCTTAAGGAACTACCACACGAGGTTACTGGCTGACAGCATTGGTACATGACAGGCATCAATGGCGGGCTCTTGTGAATAGGTAACATAGCCTAAGGGTTCCACAAAAGAAGAGGGAGATTTCCCAACCATTATCGACTATTAGCCTCTTGAGGTGGGAAATTTTCTACAGGATCTGATCGACTCGATTTCTCACCTCGTATCTCGTTGGCTTCCTCTTGATGCGCGGACTGGTCCGCACCAGGATAAATGTGTGGAGGAAGTGGGACTTGATGCAAGCCGGCGAGAAGGAGGTGTTATCCGCCTCAAGGAACACGACGCACACAATGTCATTACCGATGTGTCGCTTACGTTGGAGCTGCAAGAACAGAGCGGCATGCCGGAAATGAAATGTGAGACGAGAAAATTCACTATGAATGACAATCATACTATCTTGTTATTGTTTGAATGTTGTCTCTTTTGTTTTTATTTATTTGCTTGTGATTTATTTAGCAACGCTGACAGTAGCTCGGACTACATATAGCCGAAAGAAAAAAATGGGGTTACTCGTAATGCATAATAAAATGAAAGTGGACGGATGCTAGTAACTTACTTTGAGATCTATTCCTGCATTTTACTGGAGAAAACTCAAGATAGGATAGCCGGTGCCTGAGCCGATATTTGAAACCGATGCTTCCGGTACACAAAGCAGTTTTATCTACGTCACTATAACGTTCAGCGAACTAAGTGTAGTAAACCACTTTTACCAACAACTAAATCAAGGATTTATTTATGCAGTGTGTCAAGCAGGCAAGTGAATTGGATATTTCTCGAATTTGGTGAAAATGTACACAAAGTTATTTGACTAAACTAGTGCATGAAAAAAATGAACACGTTAATCTTAGTAACTGACTAACTTAATGCACAAATTCTTGTTTTATAAAAAGTTTATTATATGCCTCTACATGTTTCAAGCACTGTTGAGCTCATCAACAGGAGGTCAAAATTGTATTATACAGCATCTGGTATCGTCACACTCTGTAGGTGGCCGTCCCGTGCACCGGACGGCCACCTACAGCGTATCTCCCACTCCCAGCAACTGTCACTACCATTCTGTCTGTCTGTCTTCGCGTTATCCTTTTGTTTTTCTTTACTTCTGGTGCTGTCGCAGTGTGCGTAATATGAAGGCAATGTTCCATCCGTGTCATTTTGTGTTCAAAACACGTGTATGGGTCAAACACATGAACTGTGATTCTTACGGTATCCAAGGCGTAATGCCGATTATAATGGAGGAAAGGAAAGAACATTTCGGAAGAAACTTCGTCTGAAACTTCTCAGTAAAGGCTGAGAATGAAGACAGTAAATTCATCAGAAACATCAGTACCTGTCTACCAAATTACACGACGTCACATCCTAGAACATAGCAATCTTCATAGTGACCACCGGTAGAACTTCAAAACTTATACTGTAGAAGTTATGAAGGGAGTAGCGAGCAGAATGCCTCAAATATTGACACTTCTCAGCTGCAGGGAAAAGAACTTTCGAATTTCGGACGAGATATCAACAAGTATGATTGAGATCTTCACAGATATCTTAGTCCCCAACATGCAAAATATGAGACGGTACCTTAAATCAAGCTATGACAACTTCTTTCGAAACTTATTATCATTATATTAAAATGGATCCTCTCTATTTAGCCTTTGTTACTGACAGCGTCGTCAAATAAATTACAAAACATACAACTGCGACGTTTCTATTACATTAAGGCGGTGACGATAATACTGAGGAGATGTGGAAATAAATTTGGGAAGAAACTGTAATTCCCACATGGGCGAGTCACCTGCTGCGGGTCGCGCTTTTCATAGGGTAGAAGCGTGGAGACGTGGAACATGATCTCTATGGTGCGCCAGTTGGTGTAAACAGAGTACAGTCCTGTCAGATCATGCACGGTGTCTAGTCCGCCCTTGTACTTGTCAAAACCTGCAACAGAAATGTCTACGTTACACCATCACTTCTTATCCCGTCCTCCTTTCCCCTCATGATTGCTTGAGAGAAATACAAAATTTTAAATTTCTTCGTATAGTAGCATTAATTCCATAAAGTCCCCGTCATTTTGCCTTACAACCTTCAGCGCGAATCTCACCAACTACCTACACAAGTACACAGTACACGTGACAGAATGACCAATTACAGGCTAATTCTCATTTTAGGGACTGTTCGAGCTACAACAGTCCTTCAGCGCAACAGCAGTGTAAACCGATCTTATGCCGCTATTAATCCGTCACATGATTGTAGCTGTTGTATAAGCTGAAGCAGTAACAAATGACTTCGTGCTCTAGACTTTCGTTAAGTCAGCCCAGGCTCGCTGACCTAACGCCAGGGAATTCATGAAATCTCAGCCACTGCAAGGGTATTATTAAATAAACAATAAATACAAAAATGAATAATGAAATAACGTCAATCTAACACACGAGCAACTATTATTATTATTATATGACGGTGTGAGTAGCTAAGCGACCGTTAATTACATAACGATATAAACAGCTAAGCGAATGTTTTTATATAACGGTCCGAGTAACTGAGCGATCATAAGTAAGTAGCAGTTTACTCATAAACCAACAGCTGTCATCAAAATCCCCGTTCCTAACATATTCTGTCAATTTACAGCTGACTTCCTTTACAACTACCATTCGTAGGGTCATTATTCAATATTATATTCCTTCTGATTTCTATGATTTCTCTTGGATAATATATGGCATTTTAAATGCCTTCTTCTATCGTTAATTGTCATGTTCTATGTATTGTTTGTGTGTAAATGTATACTGTACTACTGCCACCGGGCGTCAACCCAACTGTAGTTAAAACAAGTATAAAATCATATCATATATCATATTGTATCACATCACATCATATATAATATCGTATCACATATCATATAAAATAAAATCACACACTTTATAACAAATCTGTAAAATTCTAAATGAAAGAGTCAGATATTTGTGTTATGACACACAAACTTGTGACTGCAAATGCTGTAAAGTAACTGGCTTGGGTGATATGGATACACCCTGAGGATGGAAAGTAACAGCCCCAATTTCATGGGAGATTTTCGGCTGTGAAGAAGTAATGGTTTTGTGAAGTTTAAGAATATATTAAACTTTTCAACATCACTGAAGGGTCTGTAAATGCAGATGGAGTGAGAATCACTTTACATTAACCCTTATCCTGCTAACGTGGAGAATATGGTGAGCTCCTAATAATGCCAGCAGATAGCAGATGGGATTTAATTCGGCGTTTAAAGGGTTAAATGGCTCACTCTTGTGATGACGAAGGAATTTTGCTATTCAAGTACAAGCAGGTTTCTACACAGTGCGATCAGATTTCACGGTCGATTAGTACTTTGGAGTTCGTAGGATCAAATCTCGGCCCGCTGACCGGGTATACTGACTGTGGTTCTTCGTGGTTTTTTTCGGTCTTTCCAGTAGAATGGTCATATAAAAACTCATCTTATAGAACAATCGCTTCGTTCTACATTCATTCCAGTTCGGTGTTCATCATTCGCCTTGACGGTGGCTGCTTCACAGTAACGTTACTGCCAGCATCGATACTGCAATCAAAGTATACGTGACGTAGCAGTGAAATTAAGCTGTATTGTTGTATTCTAACTCAAAAGAGGGGAGACATCCTTCAGAAGGGACCGCGTTAAGCTGGTCTAAGTATTCTACGCCATTTACAGACCGAAGAGGTTCATTAACCTTTCAACAAGGGACGGCCACTAGACATCTTAGCCAGACAAATCCATTTAGGACAACTTAGACTTAGGTATTGGCGAAGCGTTTAATAGTAGAAAAATATGGAAAAGAATAAAAAATAAAAGAGCTTCTTCTGAAACCTCACATCACTTTGCTTTAAGATAAATTTAAATATAATCGCCCATCCACTCCTATATTGCCCAAGTTAGACCTTCCTTCAGATTCCTACTCTTACATTGTTACTTACTCCATGGTGCACAGTCCTTCTTGAGAAGCTAACTGGTTTGCAGTTAGTCAAGAAATACCCCGCATTTCACGGAACCCGAAGGTTCATTACCGCACTCACAATCGTCCGCCAAATATCTCTATCCTGGGCCAGCCCAATCCAGTCCATATACCCACATCCTACCTCCTGGAGATCCATCCTAATATTATCCACCCATCTACGCCTAGGTCTCCCCAGTGGTCTCCTACCCTCCGGTTTCCCCAGCAAGACCCTATACACCCCCTCTCCTCACCCATACGCGCCACATGCCCTGCTCATCTCATTCTTCTCGATTTTATCACCCGCACAATATTGGGTGAGGAGTACAAATAATTTAGCTCCTCGTTATGCAATCTCCTCCATTCCCCCGTTACCTCGTCCCTCCTAGGTCGGTCCCTGACTCTTACATTGTTACATTCAATAATGGTCTTTAAGCAATAAACGTTCCCTCATCATTCAACAATCAAATATATTTCACACCGAAACATTCTATAATGTTTGTATTTGGTAATAAAGTAATGGAGCAAAGTTAGACTCCTGAAGTAATGAAATACGTGTACATTATTTCCGTGAATATTCTGCTCTGTGACCATTAAAAATTACGTATATGTAAATTGAAAATCTTAATTACCACTGATGATAATTACTCTTATCACATTCAAAAAAAAATAAAGCCTGACCGTTACGTCTTATTCAGGCATGTGACCCAACCGAGTGTCCCGTAGCAATGTTCGTGTACTTCCTAATATCTTGTTATAATTCTGCCAATATCAACCGTCTCCTGCCTCCACATTCTAGCAGAACGTTAGGCATCAAAGGGAGGTATATTTTCACCAAAGTGCACTGCAGTCACACTCCGCTCCCACTAACCATATTTCACCCATAAAGCTCACACCCATGGCACTGTGTGACGAAAATGTTTGCTGCACGTGTTATTTGTCAGCGTCAAGGATATGGTTATAGAACTGCAGGATGGTACGAAAAATAGTACAGAAAAATTTCACGCGGAATGAAACTTTAAGAAGTGGGAATAAAGTACAGCGCAGTGCAAAACATAATATTGATGCAGATACATAATAGAGCTTGTGGGCTATACTGAAAACTAAACGTGAATTAGAAATCAGTAATGAGAGACCGGCTGAGGAGCGTTGGCAATGGGCCTGCTAGCATCTGACTGTCCGCATGGAGCAATTAGAGAATCGCAGAAAGGATTTTCACGAAATGTGACATTCAGTTATTGTATTACAAATTTTTAGAGACGACTTATTCAAAAGTGTGGCGAAAATCGAATAAAAATAACGGAAACTTCACATTCGAAAAGCGTTTAAAACAAGAGCTGTAGATAAAACCAAACGTTATAGGCACTACTACGTCCATCGTCAGTAGCTCGCGACTATAATGTTGATTGCCACATTGGTCGTTTCGTTCTTGGTTTATTGTAGGTTGGAGGTTAGGTGCGGTTAGGCTGGAATGGTGTCCGGGCTGCAGGCTGCAGCCCGGACTCTACTCCAGCCTAACCGCACCTAGCCTACAGCAAACCAAGAACGAAACGACCAATGTGGTAATCACCATTATAGTCGCGAGCTCCTGATGATGGACGTAGTAGTGCCCGAAACATGTTGAGCCTATAAGAAGTACAATAAAGTAATAAGTGGCATCTAGTTGGTTCTTATTCTTCAGTTATCACAATGATGCACGGCCCAACAAACATCAAAAACCAAACGTATTCATCTTACGTCAAGCGCGGTCTTTCATCAAATACCAAGGCTTTCTAGATAATAAAACGCGAAGGACAATGTACGTATAACGTAATGTTGTGGCGGGCTCACGTAAATATATTTGCCATGGAAAAGCAATAAGTATTAAATATTCTTGCTAAGGTTACCAGGCATGCAAACTGCATGCGCCTATTACATTTTCACCTGTGTCTTGTCTGGTTCTACCACATATTTCCATATTATCTCACAATGGCGCGATTTAAAAAAAAAAACTTGTTGAACATAAAATGTGTGTTTTGATTTTCTCTGTAAAATTTGTCTACAAACATATCTCATTTTAAGAAGAATTCAGCTGGACATTATCATAAGAGTTCATAGGTCTTCATGTAAAGGGCCCATTATTCCTGTCATATTTTCATTAAACTTGAATATACCTGGTAGATTTTAAAAACTGTCGAATACCAAATTTAATTAAAATCCGACAAGTGGTAGCCTAGTTATTCCATGCGGACGGACAAACAGAGAGACGGATGGACAGACAGACATGACAAAGCTGACAGACGATTTTTGCAGTTTTGCTAACGCCCCTGTAAAGAAAGCGACCAGACCACAACTGTTACGCTCTTCGTCCCTTTCCCAGTCTGCTAGCAATCAACAATGTTCTTCCAAGCTGGCATGAAGACGCGAGATCTGAGGATCTCACAGCCGTGACTATGAATATATCTTTCTTCTCAGACTGACGCCGTGTAGTCAGGTAAAGACCTGCCTGAGGAATGTGTTTCCGTGTTCTTCACCGTAGTTTCTCAAAGCACCATGTTCCTCGTTTAAGTTGCTGTCTGCCTAAAATTCCGCGCGGCGTCTCATCCTAATACTGCTCTACAGTACATTTGCGTCTATGCTTGTCATCCGGTAGCCGACTCCGCCTCTGGTGAGATCGCTGAACAAGCAACATCCGACTCCATCTCTCAAAGAAAACAGCTGGAAATATACTTCCATCTTCTGTATGATGTCGGAAGCGATGCGCCTCCCTCTCACGCAACACGTCTGTCAACGTATGCATGCACTCTGAATAAGTCAAACACGCTGTGTGGCCGAAGAGCTTTTGGATGATTTTTCGCCGGTTTTCCATTCCTCACCACGCGACATAATTTCCCAGTTTGTGCTTCCTATTGGTACCCGTCGCCGTGCTTTAGCAACTGTGCAGCAGAATTTCATGTTTTTAGTCTCAAACAAGTCACACTTAATGATTATTCTCATCTAGTTTAATGACATGCTTTTAGGAACCAAATCTGTACAATTTAAATGTGAAGGTATCAAAGATGGCGAATAATGAAGAATCTGGGCGTGATCATTCCAAGACATCGTCACGTAATTTGTCTGCAGATGAGGAAAATCATAACTTGAATCATGATCACTTAACGTTAAAGTGATCTCTACTCAGTAACACCCGAATACAGTTCTGGAGTAAAAATCGTTCGGAAAATAAGGAAGCATGAATTAAAAAGTAAATTAATTCCTCTGGAACTCCGAGACCGGCGAAAAAAGTTCCCTGTGCTCTGATAACAGTCAGGGATCATGTTCTAACAACTAGACAGTGGGACGCAAATCACTCAGCGACGAATCGTGATTTTTAAATCGGGTAACACGAAATTGGCAGGACTAAAATAAAAATATTTCCTTTTCTCGGCGACAGATGAGCTAAAGCGTAGACGTGTGGCCTTTGTTGAGCGGTAAATCCACCTACTTCCTCGTCTACCGCATACGAAGCTATAAAAATCTGTGGCGTATGTCCTACACAAACTTTTGAACTAATCTGACACAAAATATACAGCTTTTATTAAGTAGACAAGAACAACTTATTATTTTATCTGTCGGTTTAGTGTTGGGACACAAGTCTGACGATCGAAATTTTGATCCGGGGCAATGACGGCTGTCTACATTGGCCACCACTCCCAGGCCAGGCTTGAGGAAGCCCCAACCTCCTATCCAGTGGGGTGTTTGGGTGCTTCTCCTGGGGGTAAAGCAGCTGTAGAGTGAAGCTAACCACTCCCCACTCGTCTCAATCTCGTACAGATATTAAGAATGCGTGGGGATACATCTCACACGCCTTCATGGCATGATGCTGAACTAAACAGCCGGACAGCTTTAGGTTTCATAAGTTTCAGTGATACAGCGGCGAACTGTTAGCCAGACCGAGAAATTTTCTCTCACGACATTAATTACTGCTTCAGCATGGTTCTGTGACTTCCGGACTCACCTTTCAGGCGCACCTTGTCGCCCAGGATCTGCAGGAACTCCTCGAACAATGGACTGTTTTCGCTGTTGTCCAGGATCTCCTCTTCCGTATACTGATCCTCCTTCACGTATATGACACCCACCTTCAGTTCCGACTTTATGAAAACCTGCAAAAATCAGTGTCCTGGTGACAATATTGACAGTAGTAAGTACTAGGGAGAACTGCATGGAACCCGAAGACCGTAGCCTTTTGGATATGAAGCCGTGGAGTTTCGCAGAGCTACCAAAGCTTCGGAGAAACCTGCTCTCTTCACCATCAGGGTAAAAATCTGAAATCATATATAATCAACTAATTACTGATTTTAGACAAGCTAAACCCACAACATGGGATCAGGAGGTTCCTCCGAGGCGTTGGTAACTAGCTACTTAACTATCTGCTGAAAGCCACGGAAGATGGTGACATCTGCAGTGAACCTGTCTAACACAGAACCTGCACGAAGCGGAAATCTGCGTTCGTACGAAGATTATGAAAATAAATACAAAATCAGGAAAGAAGCTTAACTTTAAAATGATAAGAATATTCGACGAAAGCTACAAAGAGAGTGGAATAGGAAACTAGGAAAACTAACAGTACATATTTTTCTGCCCCCGCACTCCTTGTATACAAAATGATGCGTCAGTACCATTACAGTTAAGATAACCTCTGTATTGTTTTATGCTATTTTAGGATTAGCTCAGAAATTACTGGTGGTCACAACTGTAGATACAAAGATCACACTTTCCACAGCACAGTAGTTGCAGTATCAATACACCTTATCAACTAAAATGATGGCCTCACATACTCAAAGATCAACAACACGCTGACTTAATTCGATAGTGCTAATTTACCCCGCCTTGTATTTAGCACAAATGTTTATGGTGTAAGTTTATCTAAATTCCATTTTAGGTGCCTTGTATCTTATTCCATAAACTTAAGTTTTTATGTCTTATTTTCAGGCTGGTGGGCGAAATTTTAAAATAGCATATATTATTATTATTATTATTATTATTATTATTATTATCATCATCATCATCATCACCATCATCATAATTATTTAAGAAAAAATTACACTTAAAAATTTTTTTGAGCACGTGGTTTAATACGAAAAATGAACACTTTATATTCCTTTTCCAAAATATTAACATACGTATTTTGAACATTTTAAAACATTATGCCTATCAAAAGTATAACAACTGCGGAGGCATAAAACGAAGCGCTTAGTCGCCGGCATTTCACTGCAGAGGCTCCAGTTCCATTCCGTTACTGTAAATGCAGAACGTACGGTGAAAAATACGCCCTCGAGAAATTCTCAAACAAGCATGTCCTTTTCCTCTGAAAGTTATACATGTTATGCCACCTGCCCTTCTTGTTCATTTGTTATCAATGGATGGTAAAACAGGGCAATTATAAGTCACAGTGCTAAACATAGGCGCAGCGTGGGGGAAGGGGCCAAATACCCCCCCCCCGTATTTTTTCTACATACGAAAATTTTTTTTGCTACCGTGTTGAAGAGGGATAAACAAAAATTAAAATATTAAATATTTTAAAAAGACAAAGAAAGAAGAAAAACCTGCGTTTTACGGGTCGCAGAATAGAGGCATTTGAGTTCCTAATACCTATAGTCGAATTTCCCCCCCCCCCCAACAGTGGTACTGGTCAAGTTACGCCTATGGTGCCAACACGCTAAAATTAAAAACCACAAAACCACACCACTCCTAGAAATAAAACGTGACTTCAGGAAGAGACGGGCGGAATATGAAACAAGCAAGAAAGAGATGCGGTTGGTAATTCAGAATATTTCCCCTGATGATGTTAGGACTGTCAAAGTCTGAAGAACAAATGGCTTCAGCACGCGCATAGGGTGGAAAAAAAATTGTACATCGAGATATTTGAGGTGGTTAACTTTTGATCAACTTTCAGCTTCCGAAAGTGGAGGGGGCAGGGTAACATACAGAAAGATCTTAGGAAGACAGTTGTAAGGACGACAGCATGATGAAACCGACAGAGAATCGTTTGTATTTGCGGGGTGTGGCATTAGCGATTTTTGGTTTTCAGATTCTCTTGTCAAAAGAGTAGTTGCTATCACTTATAATCATTTGTTCTTAGTAGGAAAAAAACTTGCGTACTAGTATGCCCAAGAATGGTCAAGTATCGTTAAATAATAAGTATTGTATATATAAGGACTTACTTTGTACATTTATACATTTGGAGCTATACTCGTATAATTATATTCTTTTCATTTTAAATTTACTGATAGTAAGGATGCGTCTCAATATCGCTCCGTGTGAGACAGTTCTTAGAATTTGAAAACCTACTGTCCTTGTGTTGAATGAGCACAATTGAATAAAACCAATAGCTGGATGAGAGCGACACAATTCAAAAGTATCATCTACGTCTTGAGAAGCTATAGTAGTCACTGGGATACTCAACGAACTTCCGGAATGTTACGTAACTACGAAGAATCGGGTTCCTTCTGTATTCGTCCTCCAATCCTGTTTCTGTAAGATACTCGTACATTTCCACAAGATTCTCACATTTAAGCTTAGGTATTGTTAGACGTTTCTTCCCTTCGAGTTTCCCGACCACTACAATTACTTTATTCGTTTAAATTACTCGAAGAAAGTTTGTTGCTCAATACAAGCTTGAAACTCACTCAGAGAAGTGTACTTAAAGGGTAAACTACCCATTTTCGTGACACATTTCATAGCACACGTCTTTAAATCTGTCATTCGGAAGTCATCTGTGGACAGCTCTTATATCTGACAGTCGAACACATACTTAATTCAATGGCCAATTTGTAGTGTCGCACAACAAAATAAGGTATTTTCGTTGTTACACCTTGCATGTTGTTGAGTTACTCAATTATTATACCAACTACTGCACATATATAAAATTTCTAAAATTTACACATTAAAACATTAAAAACGCTCCGACATGTTTCGGTCCTAGGACCATCATCAGGGAGCCATATCGTCCTTGCTA
>Ga0136643_10004122_pt1 | contig 19894 bp, 10 predicted proteins | sample TergutLab28metaG_FD_96883 | JGI IMG/M metagenome (GOLD analysis project Ga0136643, IMG submission 96883) | Labiotermes labralis P1 segment gut microbial communities from Petit-Saut dam, French Guiana - Lab288 P1 (version 3) (version 3) | ecosystem: Host-associated > Arthropoda: Insects >...
ACAGGTGGCGGACGCTTGTGAGTGCGGTAATGAACCTTCGGGTTCCGTGAAATGCGGGGAATTTCTTGACTAGCTGCAAACCAGTTAGCTTCTCAAGAAGGTCTCTGCACCATGGAGTAAGTTAGTAAGTATTCCTGCTGTGGTAGCGTTTGTTAGAAGTTACGAGTTAAGTTACAGAATGTGTGTTGAGACAGTAAGTGTGGCTGCCGATGTCCGAATTGGACACCTCAGTAATAAACGTCAGGCGAGTTACCGCATGAGCCAACTTCCTTGGTAGGTTCTTTCAGTAAATTACGCATGTATAAATGATACTGCTCATTCCATACAATCAAATTTTCACTTTTTTTTAAATTGTCAACATCATGTCAGTCAGAAACAGTCTCTCTCATTGACTACCCTGCTATAGGCAGTCGATGTAACGAACTGACGAACTCCAAGGATCAGAGTCCATCCTGAGAGCTCAGCTAATCCAGAAACTCCCGTTATTTTATGAAATTCGTTGTTCGTTACCCTGTTCAAATCAGCTCAACTCTTTCCTTATCCTAAGCCAGATTAATCCAGCCCACGCCCTCCCATACTTGGTATTTAATATCCATTTTAATAATATCCCTATTTACGCCTAGGTCTTCAAATTGTCCAGATTTTTCACCAAAACCCTGAATGCACCTTTCGTCTCATCCATATTTGTTACGTATTTCCCTTCTCATTCTTATTGATTTGATGACCCGAATAATATAGTCTGAGGAGTCCAAATCGTGAAGTTTCACATTATGTATTTTCTATATTTCCATTACTTCATTCTAGGTACTAATACCTAGTAAACGAAAATACAAAAAAAAAAAAATTGAAGCCAGCCGGGTGTGACGATTTGTGAACACCGACGTTTCGAAAGATTGTAATGCCTTCATCCCAGAAGATATGAATGATCTACAAGACAACTGAAAGGACATAAAATACGAAATGTTGCCTACAGCAACAGATTTTAAGTCAGACAGGAATGATAAATGCTGACACTGAATGGCTATTAAGTTAGAAGATGTGATATTTCACTACTCAAAACGACGTCATATAAGAAACAATCTTGATGTTTAAATAAGGAATTTAAGGATTAGAATTTATCCAAAGTTTTAAATAAAAATTCTTTTTCTTAGATACGACGATCTGCCATCTTTGGCCACAGTGAGTTCAGTTTTGGACTGGCACGTATGTTTTTGGTTTTGATGTTACTTTAGGTGCAAGGTCTAGCAGACTACATAACGGTTCGTGTAGTAGGACAAGCCTAGTATTATACACTATAACGGGAACTCATCGTTTAAATTACTATAAATTACAGAGTTAAAACAGGTCTGGCGAGTACTGGGGTGTTGTCCCTTCCAACATCTGCTCCAGCTCCCTGTCTAATTTATCCACTGTACAGTCTCTATGTGCCATGCATGTTTTAAACTCCATTAATAATCAGGGAATTGATTATTAACAGGCTTTGTTTAAAGTTTTGTAATTAACGAGTGGTAATTAGGTCTACATTCTTTAAGTTCTGGAAGATGTGTTTCACAGTATTTTCGCGATGATGTGCTACTGGCGTTATTTTAGTGCCGCTCAAAAATTCATTAGAGCTTCATTTTAATATTATCTACAAACAAAGGGATATAAGTAATTTTAGATGTATTCCGTAGCTATAAGGGGTTGGGTCTGTCCATCTTTCCTTTGGTAGACGTACGTTTCTTTGCCAGTCGGAATATACAGTATTTAAACACTAAAACGAGAGTGCGTGTAGCTTTTATTCTTAACTATTAAGTCTACTTGCCTCTATAATCCAGTATAATTTCGTTGAAATTGTGTAGGTTGAATTCTCTTCTTTCGTAAATTGTTTTATTTTCATATATATATATATATAATTATAATTAATAAAATACACACATACCTATATATAGGTGTGTGTGTGTGCGTGCTTTTTATTGAAATCCAGTTCTAATTCCTTGGCTTGGGTACTGCCATTATGTAGTAGATAACATCAAAAATGCTTTCTTACTGCTTGCTTTAAACGAGTCCAATTTTTGCGCGCGCACACACACACACACACACACATGCACACTTAAAAAACTTTAGCTGACTATAGCTTAAATTCATCGCTTATGTTCAATATAATTCATCGCAAGTAGTTTGGTTCTTTTAGGCTTCTGGTAGGCATGTTGGTCAGTACGAAGTCTATTGAAGGTTCTTCTGTTGATTTGACATATATTACGGGGGAACAGAGCGCTTGGACCCTGATCACGCTTGGTGATACGTATTGCATTTTTCCACGTAAATAATTATTTATACGGAAAAGATGTGAAAGTAAAAATATTAACTCATTTTAATTACAATTTTCAACTCCCTGCGAGCTACCTGCATACAAGCTTCCAAACAGAAAACGTTCGACATATTTTAAAGAATAGAGATTTATCTTGTTCATTTTAAGGTTGCACCTGTGACTGTCGGTGAGATGTTAAGATCTATGCTAAATAAATGTGAAAGGTCAATGACACTAGTATAATATACGGCAAGTATGACAAGGTCCCCCACTTAAAATTTTTTGGCCAGATGCCTGACTATAAATTAATGTTGGTAGGTGTATCTTGATGCTAATTTAGATTTCCTATAACGGAACACCTGTTTTTTTTAATTTATTAAATTTATGGGTAAGGAAACTAAACAAACATGTGTCCTACTGTGCATGACCACATAATATGAGAAAGGAGTCGTACTAGGGAGAATTAGACACTAAAATCCGTAAAGATACAGGTTTAGTCTAATATTTATAACAGTGTGTAATATTACTTTATTGAAACTTTATTTGGAGGCATCATCCTAAAGAGAACTTCCGCAGTGAATCTTTTGTCCGATCCCGCTTCATTTGAAATGGTTTATGGTCTTAAATAATATATAGTGTAGGTAAAGTAAAAGTAAAGTGCAACCTTGTACAGGCACTGAGGCTCTGTACAGGCCGTACGGCCCATAAGGGGAGTAGAGGTATGGCTCTACTCTTTCTTTACCACGGCACTAGAAGGGGGTGAGGGGTCAGCGTCACGCCCTGACCGCTCTTTACCTCCGGAAAAGACCCGGTACCCGTTGTACAGGAGGTTGGGTGGGCACCAGGGCCGGTCTCAACAGGTGCGGAAAATCTCGCCTCCACCGGGTTTCGATCCCCGGACCGTCCAGCCCGTAGCCAGTCGCTATGCTGACTGAGCTACCCGGCCCACAATGTATCGTATGCTGTCCTAAAATTCATAAAAATTATGACATTTTGCTGTAAATATATTCTGTTACTCATAAACAACTGGAACTGTTTAAGATAAAAATGTCCAGGTACAGAAACGAACGTTGACCCAAATATAAGTTTATGTAATAAATTATTAACCCCATATAACGTATCCTCGCTTGAGGAATATAACCAAAAAATTCCAGTGTTTGAGGAAAAGTTTATTGTTTCTTTACAAATGCCCGCCAATGGAGTCCCGGACCTTACTTCCGCCTATTGGATTAGACCATAAAATCGAATTGTTCTAATATTATTGTCCCATCTATTCCTGGATCTCTTCCACCCCTGTTTTTTACTAAAACTGTAACCCCACAATGGGATACAAAACTTCCCAATTTGAAACTCACGTATTCATTCACGGTTTGACAACGCCTTCAGAAAATAACGTCACATAGAATCGATTTGGGGGAATTTAAAAAATTATTGAATTGGAAGGGGTGTGGAAGGAAGCAGTTGTATCCCAGTTTGAAGTAATATATTGGAATATCAATGGAGGGACGGAGGGACACCTTGTGAAACCCCATTTATGACTGTCAGTGTGGGGCCGAGTATTGAACTGCGTGTCTTCCGGAAACAAGTTGGAAGGCTGATCACTTAATTCACTGTCCTTGAAAGCTGCCTGTTTCATCAGCCTTGAAGTCTAATAAATACTGTGAAAGTGAATTAAATATCGTTGTAAAAACTGAATTAATAAATTTAACACCTAATCATTCGGCATACTTGTGCCCGTAACTTTTCAGTTTTTTTACTCTTCACCACAGTTTTTGTTTATGCCAATAATACACCCTTCCTTGTTGGCCCACATTCGGCTTTTCGCCTCGTCGGTACACTACCCAACAATATTAGAATGTTGTTTGGGTTGCCTACTATGTGAGGCGTCTTGTAATTTGCCACAGTGAGGTTGGAGCATCGAGTTCCAGAGTTTCCCACCGAGGGCGCTACTGACTACTTGTTAGCCATTAGCGGAAAGGGAATGGGGAGGGAAGAAAAACAGCTATGTGGTCCGACACGCAGTGCAGCCAGGATGTGCCATCTGAACCAGAAACTAAACCAACATAAACTCCACAGAGACTAAATGATTGGGTCTTACATATATCCCTCCGCTTTCCTTCCCCATGGAACTTTACACTAAAACCAACCCTTTTCACAATAGATATACGCCTTCATCTTGAAACACCATTTACACCCTTTTCGTGCTCATTTCTGAGGCATTCACTGTAGATAAGCCTAGGATATATAACATGTTACATCGTCACATAAATATTACTTGAAACAATGGGAATAATGCTTTGTGTATTAATACATTGTGTTAAACTTCCACCCTTTGCCTAATATTCCCCCCAAATTTAATATATTTGAGGGCGTGAATAATGCATTTATTCTCATATAAAAGTACAGCAATAAAAGCAGAATTTTTTCTTTGCGTAATCGTTAGCTCATCTGTTTGCTATGGGTAGTACCTGACCTCATGGGATGCAGTCCCTCTTGGTAAATTAATGGTTATTTAATTACTTTAAAAAATCCTTGCATTTTCATACAATGCGAATTTATTTACTTGTTCACAAGTGACCGCCTATGGTTCCTATATCAGAGTCTTTGTGTAATATTGCGTAAAATTCTAATTCCTTTACAATGAAATGTTAGACCTTCGTTAAAACCGTAAATTAGAGGACCACCCATTTTGTAATGGCAGCGACTGCCTATTTAAAATATTCGCAGCTACCCTGCATATCTGCAGGTAGTCTTCTTAACCCGCAAAATGAGGACGCGCCATTGTCGTTGTTTGTGAGATGTACATGTGTTCGGTATCGATAATCAGAATATACCTGCCAAGTGTTCCTCTGCACACCTACTGTAAGCAGTCGAGGAGATAATTTAATATATTCCGTTCCTGTGCCTTGTACACCAGTGTAACTCTTCGAGTGACGTAAATAGGTTCTAACAGGGGTGTACAAATTGCGGGGGGCCCAGACAAATGAATATTATGCGTGCTGTATATGGAAATTTTTAATATTATAATATTTAGATTTTAGGTGGTTCCTACATTTTTTGAAAATTAGAAGAACGTGCTCACTTAATACCAATGCAACTACAATATATAGTCTAATTTACTTAAATTTGTTAAGGTATATATAATTTATTATCATATTGCGATTTGTTACAGTATTAGTGTTAAACGGTGATTGAGACACTGAAGGCATTCATTATTCGGATTATGAACTAAGCGTATTATTGAAGAGAAGAACTTTTTTATGTCTTCCTTTATAATAGTAAGACTGAATGAATTTACTGTGGAAATCGTTGTAGATCTTGACATTGTAACATTTTACGGGATTATTGATAATGACTTTTGACTTCGACTTGCAGGGACTCTTCATCGTTGAGGTTAATTTTTGAGTTCGGTTATGATTCTTTGTTTCGGATTCAACTGTTCATCGTCAACAATGCTGAACGTCACATTCAACCATCTGAAGTTACGTAATCGATCGACATAGTGTCATTAAATAAAGTGTAATTCACATTATCATCTAATAAGTTATTAACACTATGTAATTAATATAAGTAATGGAAGTTCTTAAGAGATTATATCACTTGGCATGGAGCACGCTTGGGAAAGTAATTTTAAGGTAAGTCTTAAAAAGCGTAGCAGCTAAGTGTGGACTGGATTCAGCTGGCATGGGATTGGAGCCAGTGGTTTGATCTGTAATTAAACTCGAGTTTCATGGAAAGTCGGAAATCCCCTCATTAGCTAAGTGACTGCTACTTTCTCAGGAAAAGTTATGCTCCATGTACGTAATTGATTGCTCAATTACTTAGCTTGTAGAATGTTTGATTAGGAGTTACGTGATTGGTTAATTAAGTGGCTGTTAGGGTGTTTGGTTAGCTGTGCATTAGTTTGAGTCAGTCGGTCTGTAATTTAGGCGAAATAAATGGTCATCTTACTTAAGATGTGCATTGTTTTTTAAGGTGCAGATCAGTTACTTTACCAGAAGGCGTTAAGAAATGTTGAAGAATTAGTCCGATAATGGACAGGGTGACTGTATCGTAATCTGTTTTAAATTAGTCTGACACAGAAACGATTGGGGAAAATAGCTAAATTATTAGTCCCTCTAGGGACATCACGAATCAGCAACAGAAACGTTTCGGACAAATTAAATTCTTTGATTCTTATTTGTGCTTCACTTCTTTGTTGCAATGAAATTAATTGGAAAACTGAGACACAATTAACACCAATCATTAACGTGTAGAATTTTAAAGTTTAAATTTCTCTACAACCCTGAAGATGGACGTAAGGAGATCTTCCTAAACGACGATAAATAGTTACTAATAGACACACCAGTAAACATCAGAAGACTTGATTCTTTATCAACAACACTGTGAAAGTTTCAAATCACACAGTCAAAAATTATTTTTTTTTCACGGTAATAGATATTTGATGACATACGTATAAGATTATTGCACTTACTGAATTCACGAATAAAATAGAGGAAAATTCGTTCTGTATTTTAATATGAATAATATTAGCATTATTTGAATGGGTAATATGGAATGACTATGACAAATTACATTACTCGGCTGAAGCTGATTAATAGAGTAACATGAAGATGTAAGTACCATACAAGTAACACTACCACCCTTACCGGGTTTGTTGCTAAACTTCAGCTTTCATCCTGGCTATTAAATTTTATACTCCATGAAATATGTTGCTATGATTTTAGGGCGACTGTACAGAGTATTTATTGCTTTGGTCAGAGATAACAGTAGGGGTACCTATGCTACATTTACACCTCATGCATTAGCGCAGAACCCCTTTCATCCCCACCACACTTCTCTTCCTTTACCCCGTCCACCGCCCTCTCTTAACTCTACGAACCCTTCCAACCCCTACAACTTCCTTGATTAAATTAAATGCGACCTCCAAGAGTCCAATATATGCAACTATACAGCCCTATCACATCTTCCTTCCCGTGATACACCATCCCAACTTATCTAACAAAATTGTACTACACTTGCAAAGTTTCATCACCTGATTTTTAATCAGATAATGTATGAGTTTCGTGCTGTAGTGTCTTTATTTCGTAGTGCCTGCAAGTAGCTACAAGGAGGGGCTACAGGTTAATATCCTAGGACCAATTACGATATTAACAACCACAATTAATTGATGTTTTATACGATAGAAATTCATGTAATTCGTGTATCAAGTTCTGTCTGCCTACAGTCCAGTTTCGAACAAACAGTTTGTGTCATTATTCAGACAACAGCCTTGCATGAGCTGGATCTGTCGGCAGCTTTATGCTACAGCAGATCGTACATATTCGGTGCAACTGGATGTCAGTGCTTAACGTTTATGATCTGAAGCCTCAGTTACACTGTTTGTGCAAAGCTAAATACGTCAATAGAATTATTTCGATTAGTATAAACCAGAGGGAAAAATGTGGTGTTGAATAAAATTTGTAGAGATATGATGAAATTTGGACATATTCTTGCATAGATAAATTTAAAGAGAAAATTACTAATATGCTAGTAATAAAAATATTTTTTTCAATAAAGAGGAGCTTCATAATTCCTGATAGTTATCAAATATTTTTAGCTTGATAAAATCAAAAGGAATGACAGGAGGGCGTGTGGAAGGAATTGGGAAGAAAATAAATGCGTACAGAATTTTGGTGTGGAAATCTGAGAAAAATACCACTTCTTTGAAGTCCCAAGACTGCTTGGATAAGAAGATAATATTAAAATCTTATATATTTTAAAATCATAAATAAATAGGCTCACATGCGTTGGGCTAGATCTTTCTGGCTCGAGAAAAGAACATAATAGTGAAACTTCGGTTCCATAAAATGCGTGGAGTTTCTTAACCAGATGATAAAATATTACCTTCTAAAGAAGGACTCTGCCACATGCAATTAGTTAATATTAATGATTGTTAACTAGCAATCGCACTAAAATATAGTTCTCGACCCCCTCTATATGATATATTCCACATAAATATGGCAGTAAGTAAAATTTATTCACAAAATAAAATAAACTTTTCTAATATTGCCCCAACGTTATGTTTGCGTCTTATGGTCTACAGGACCGAAATATTCGTTGCTGCTTTTTATTATTCATCCGGTGAGAATTTGCTGGAGCTCTTAATGACTCCGAGATGCATGCGTCAGGCTTTGGACGCAACGGAAGTGTGTTTTAAGAGATGCATTACAGAAGTATAGCCAACTTTCACGAGTGTTCCAAGCCAGATATTTGATAGAGACACTTACCTCAGTTCGTTTAGAGTTGACGTTCCATGTAGAAGCCAGAATTCGTAGCTGAAGAACACAGAGCAGATGCTACATGAGGTTGTGATCACTAGATCATCGACCAACAACTAAGAACGGAACACTTTGAGGTGCTGGTGTAGTTTACTGTAAAGAAGCGAGTGAAATTTTACGGGGGTTTGTAACAACAACCGCGGTCAGGCAGCAGATAAAAGGGACCGCAAAGAGAAAGTTTTCTTATTTTTGCGTAAAAGTTTTCTGTAGATGTGAAACCACTTTGGTATTCTGTGGCTGGTAATGGACGAGAGACGCAAAAACACTGTATGTTTGGGTCTGTTTCTTATAAGAGGAAGGGAAAGAATTCGAGTTTTCAGCTTTTGGTAATGGCACGTTTGAAGATTCTGTTCTTCTAGGATATTGCACTAGGTTAATGGGTAAATCGGACCCACCATCTTTAGAGGTCGATAGGTCTTAAGATTATTTCTTCAAGAACATGTCAGCTCTTGAACATGGAAGTACTACGTACCCTCGAAACAATGGGAACTTATTACCCTTTGTCTTAGTGTGATATCCCAGGACAACGAAATCTTTGGAATGGAAGGCGTTTTATAGTTCGGAGTTGCTGAAGATATACAATACTTTTTGGAGGGGACGTTACACCATGCCGAACGGCAAGTAGTTATCCACGTTTCTAAGGAAGGTATTACTTTCATCTTCAGGGTTAAGGAACCTTCGAAACGTCGGAAAATACGAGTGCTTGCCAAATGACACAGCGTAACGTCCCAAAAAACTTTATAATGTTCTTGTTTCCTGGTGTTATGACCTTAGATGTTTCAGTGCAGAGAAATTATATCCTAAAAGTGGCGTGATTGACTGTTAGAATAAATTCTAACAGCTGTTAGCATGGAATGGAATGGAACTCTATGCCGTTGTGCACTGTTGAATAATTTAATAGTCATAGGCATGTATATTGTACATCTTTGGTCTCGTCTGCTTGTTACTATAACTTCTTGTGTTGTTTTCGGTGCTTGAGTGTAACAAATTTAGTGACGCTACAGAAATGTAATTTATGTTGGTAAATTTTAACGAAACAAGACCGATTATTTTATTTTGAAGGTACATTGTTATGTTTTGAAAATTTTAGATGTTTGAATGCTCCCTCTTTAACAAAAGAGCGACGTCTCTGTCTGAAGGAGAGTTTGGTTTATTGCTGGCACAAAGATCGTAAAACTTTCGTTTTGACTCTTCTTTTACGTAACCCAGCTTTGCTATGGAATAATGCAACTTCAGAATTGGACTTTTGTATTGTTCAAAATATTCCTGTCTCTGTGGGTTGGGAATGTTTCAGTCCTGTGCCACAGTAAAAATGTTTGTATATACATTTGATGTTAAACTTTCCATTTTATTACGCTTAAGGTTTTCGATTTTTGTGACCAATTCTGAGACAAAGAACAAAGAATTTAATAAAATAATACACGGTAAGCGTACACCAACGATGTGGGCTCGAATTTACTAAGCACATGTTAAATACTGATATGAAATTTAGTGTACTTAAAGCTATGTAACCCTAGATTTCTTTGTAAAAAAAACAAAGAAGCAGATTATCTTATCGCGAATCCGTCAGTGCTCAAATTATCTTATTCTCTTCGCAATTGACATACGGTATGAAAAATTATAGGTCTGTACGCATGCAAGAACTTTCTAGCTGAAATGAAAGATTATTTCCTTCTTGTATACTTTTCTAGTTCTACATGCACATTTGTGTTGTTTCATTTCGTTTCTGTGCAGCATTATTCAGTACATCAATTAATATGGTTACACAGCGTCCGTAATAGGTAAATGAATGGGTACGAAGCATTTGTGGCATGTCAGTAACAGATGAAAACTGAAGTACTCCAAGGAAATATATCCAAATTCCACTCTGACAAGAACAACTCTCAGATGTACTCATTTGAGACGATCACAGGCCTTCGCGATGAGATGTTGTCGCAGAACATTCACCACAGACATGTCCCGAACATTTTTTACGCGTATAGTTAAAGCAATCCCTATACAGGTCTGGACAGGTTGTTAGGGCTCCAGGAGTTTGAGGCTGTCACAATAAGCAAGGTTGTCAACCCTACACATCGGCCGCCTTTACTCCCAGGAAATACGATCTCAGGGCCATAGTGCGGCCGGAAGAATTAGGTCAAAGATCCTAATTACTCCATCGGGAATCGAACCCATGAACTTCCGGCTTGTAGTGCAATGTTCAACCAACTGCACCATTGTGTATACATTATACATTATATTTTCCGAGCATAAATTCAAAGATTCGCAGCGTTACAATTATAAATTTTTTTTTGAATAAACTTTGTTTAAAATGTTCAAAATGTTATTTGAAGAATAAGAGACCAACTTGATGTCACTAGTTATTAAGTTTATTTCACGTCCTCTATGCTCAACATGTTTCGGACATTAATACATCCATCATCAGGAGCCTGCGACTTTTCTATTGTACCACCACATTGGTCGTGTGTTCTTGTTTCGATGTGTGTTGCAGTTTCGGTGTGGCTGGGTTGGGCTGGTATCCGTTTAGCAGGCCAGCCTGCTACACGGATAAAAAAGCGTAATGTCAAGATTGTTACATTTTTTTCACATGATTTCAACACTGAAAGTTAGCTGAGCTATAGTCGCTTCTGCCTCATAATTTCGCACGCCAGCCATGTTGTTACCTCTAATTTAGGGAACTTAATTTCGCGTCATTTTGTGTCCTTTAGTGGTGTACTAATGTTCAAATCATTTTTTTAAACAGGAGGTATCTAGATTGGCATATCTTTTTAATGCCGTTTCCACGAAAAAAATTTAACGCTCGTGAGGAGGCCCTGGCCCACTGGGGGCTGTAGCGCCAAATAATAAAATATAGCAGTCGACTCTTAATATCCGCGTTCATCATATCTCTACGCCTACGAGTTAGGAATATGATTGATTGTAAATCATTAGGACGTAGGAAAATCGCATAGTGTATGTTCTCTGAAGTGTAGAGAGGCGCATTTAAGAGACGCGCATTTTCATGAATTGAAAATGTAAGGAAAACGCGAGAGTCAATGCGCCAGAAGTGTTACAGGCTATGTGGAAATATCCTGACTTCTCTATACTATGTCACGTCTTTGTTTCGATACTTACAGTGTTTGTTAACGCAATATAACGCAGTCATTATCCAGCAGGTCTACTGCAGCGGCGGGGGACCGCGGTGGCACAGTGGTTAAGGTGCTGTGCTACAAATCGGAAGGTCGCTGGTTCGATCTCAGCTGGTGTCAGTGGGTTTTTCATTGACATAAAACCCTTCCGATCGCACTATGGTCCTGGGGTCGACTCAGCCTCTAACAGAAATGAGTACCAGGAGTATTTCCTGCGGGTAAAGGCGGACGGTGCGTAAGGCTGACAACCTACCACCATCCTGTGCTGTTGTCACGAAATCTAGGAACCTTAACTTCCTGGAACCCTCTGGTCCTGTCCAGGCCTGTAACGGGACTGCTTTACCTTCACTGCAGCGGCTGACGGGCACGGTTACAGGAACATAGGAGACGTTCGTTTGTTCTTTACCCTCGTGGGCGGAAGATTATATGGTCTAATGTAGCTACTGGCTAACCCCACTGTACAGGAAACAGGGTCTTCTGTGTGGTTAGCATTAATTAACGAACGGAAAAATTCAGTTCTTTTATAAAACCCCAAGCAACAATTTCCTCTTTTTAAAATCCTGGAATTTCCGCTCATTATGTCCCAATTTAAACAATACGTACCCGCAACAATTTCTTTCTTTTAAGATCTATTTTAATATCATCCTGCTATCTACGCCTCTGTTTCTTCCACGCATACAAATTCCTCCATGCGTACTCCATATATCAATTCTAAGACACTTTTTTTATGTGGTACTCTAATGTAGTTAATGTTTTTGTTCCGTCAGAACGAAGTACCTGAAATGATAATGAGAAGTTGTGGAACTATAAGTGCATTTGGTCCGAGAGACGGAAAGGAAGAACAAGCGAAAAACGTAAATCATTTGAACTGATATCTGGGTTGAGTTTTGAACCTGGGTCCAATCGAAATGAAACATGATCAAGACTTTCGATCCCACTGAACGTAGTGCAGTGCGACCTACATATACTGCATATATGTACAGTATGCCCAGTGCACACGTGATTGTGGGTGGTATACGGACTGCAATTTTGAGGATTAGTGGCTTCCATCCTCCTATTCAATGCATGTCGCGTGCTCTTTACCCGGGGTAGGGCGGCCGGGACGTGAATCTAACCGTTTGCCTCCATACATGATTGCGTAAAGCCCTACCTCCACTCCTACGTATACCTGTGTGTTAATGGCGTGCAGAGGGATAGATAGCCTCACAGTGAATACACAGCTGTGGACAGCCTTACTATCGAAACAATCGCTAATAAGGAATGCGGACGGGTACCGACGTTGTTTCCCAGAAATTCCTGATTCTCATTTTCTGTACCTGTGACTTTATGTTGGCTCTTGGTCCATTTTTAATTTGTGGTACCGCCACGGCTTGTCCTCCTTTTCCATCCTCTGTCCTTCTCCTTACGTGTCATTCTGGCCCATTTAGTCTGTAGCCTCGGAGATGTATTAACGGCGACAAACTTCCCTAACGAAGTGCATATGTTGTGATGTCTTGGCAACATATGCAGTGGTAAAGGGAACACTAAGAAATTATTCTTGGGACAGAGGAAGGGGGTAAATTCATGTTGCCTATCAAATATTAAAAGTTACAACGTAAATACAAAATTTTGCGAATACTGAAGAAATACATTTAATTTTCGAAGAGAAATCTTTGTAAAAAACCTCTTCCTTTTATGATATATGTTGAATGTGTACAGGTTTACTATAAATCATATCTACCCACTTAACCACTTGGCTTTCTATGACACAGGTATTGTATTTCTTTTCGTTTCTTAAATATCGGTTTCTTCTTTACATTTCTGCACGTCCCATACCTAGCAGCTGCAGAATTTATATCATTTCCACGGAGTTATTCTCAAAAGTTCGTACTTAAAATTTTAAACTTCCAACAAACAAAAGTGATTTTTAAATATCTGTAAGTACACAATTTATAGTGGAGGAAAAAGTAATTTGGGTTCGTTCTACGCTTAAAACCTTCATAAGGTCAGTGCTGAATAGAACATCGTGATATGGTACCGAATATTTTATGTGAATGAGAATGAGCTGATGGGAAGGAAGTTCTTACGCACTACTTACAAGTCTGATGTGAAGAACAGGTGAAGGTATTCTTTACTTTTCTTTGCTTGCTGTTTATGATGCGGAACACGTTTCATCACGTTCCTACTCTTAACAGCCTGCTGGTAAGTTGTGAAGTCTAGGGTTGACTGTACAAAGAAAGCAGTACACAGAACTGTGATCTACGAAATGAAATGAAGGGGTACTTGAGGGAAAGACATCACTGCATATTAATTAGTTTTAATCGAGTTTGACAATCCAACACCCCGTTTTTATTTATATCACTAAATCATAATGGTCTTCTCTCTTATAGTTTGTCACGCAACGTATGTGGGTAGTTATTTGGGACGTTTCGGCAGAGCATATCAGTTCCATCTTCAGGATCAAGCTGTTCCCTGAAAATGGAACAGACAGGCTGTCCTGAGACGTCGGTAAACAACTACGTACATACGCCGCGAAACAACCCAGAATATTGAAAAAAATCTTCTGCACTGCAGCAGAAGCCTGAAATCTCGCTTTTAAACTGTAATTTTAGAGGCGTAATAATAAAGATAATGAAAGGAAACCAGTTTCTCACACAATCCCGGGTTAATGCCAAGAAAGTTTCTACAACTTCTTTCTCTTCAAGAGTCTATGATATTGCAGTTGTAATGTCCATTTAACTTCTTAAAGCATATTAATATTTACAGCACAGTTGATTAAACAGTAAATAAGTTAAACCGCTCGGTTAATTAACAAACACCATAAAACCTTCAAATACAAGAATCAATTTTCGTTGTTACACCTTGCATGTTGTAGAGTTACTCAATTATTATACCAACTACTGCACATACATAAATTTTATAAATTTTATATATGTGCAGTAGTTGGCATAATAATTGAGTAACAAGAATCAATTATTGGCGTGATGTCCTGAATTTTTTTTATGAAACAATGTTGGAGTCCGAATTTTAATTTCTCGCTATTCCTTTGAGACACATATTTTCACTCGCATCTTTTTCCTCTTTTTGCCATTGGAGTTTTAAGTCTTGTCACCCTCTTTCCTTCCCCTTGCCGTGTGCAGATTCCCGGAGTGATATCCACGTTTGTTGTGTTCCGCCTCCCATTTCTCACAGCCGTCTCTTACCATGTGACAAGCTTAAACGCAGCATCATCAGCTATTAGAATGACGTGGTGTATCAGAACCACGTGCGTAGGAGTTCACATCTTGTCTGTCAGTTCCGTCAGTCTCTGTCTGTGGTTGTGGAACATGTCAGACTGTGAAGGCCTTTTGCTACGTTACGTGAACTCGTGGTATCACAGACTGGTCTGCTGTGTATGTTACTGACATTGTTACTGTGTTCTTGTCACGTAAGGTAGGATACAAATTTCAGTGTCTTGTTGTGGTTCAGTAATTGATAGTTTACTCCTGGGTGTAAATAAGCTGTGCATCAATTCAGGGTGCCACGTGTCTTCGTCATCTATATTTTGTGCCGCGTAGCCTAATATTTTCAATACAGTTATTTCTGTTTTTTTTAATCTTTATGTATGAAAGTGTGTATCATTTCACAAGGACACAACTGAAAGCGCCAGATAACAGTGAAAATCAGATCAATTGCAGGTCCTTCATGTTACCTCTCTGGCACCTAGAATATACAGGTGACTTTTATTGGGAAGCTTCTGGACCCTTGGTGTAATTGCATTTCATGATTTGAGCTTTTCATGTCAGTGACTATGACGGTTAGTCTTCCGAGACGTGACGTCATGCAGTCTGGTAAACGTTTACTAATGTTTTTGAGAAACCCACTAGAGTAGATTTTTTTAATATCAAAACATTTGCCAAGGTTTCAGTAAAGCTGAAGTTCAAGATGTTAAGTTCCTACGAAATGTAGCTGACTGTTGGCACACTACCCAGCCACACATCCCAGAAGTCACGAATATTTTTCATGTAATGCATATTCGTTATTCATTTTCATACGTGTCATCCGATAGTAAAAGTGTCTATGCCGAGACAGGCTTTAGGTTTAGATGTAGCAAATGATACATGTGTGGGCCGAGCAGCTCAGTCGGTATAACGACTGACTACGGGCTGGACGGTCCGGGATCGAATCCCGGTGGGGACGAGATATTCCTCCCGTCCAGACCGGCCCTGGGGCCTACCCAGGCTCCTGTAAAATGGTACCGGGTCTTTCCCGAGGGTAAAGTGCGGCCGGGGCGTGCTGCTGACCACTCATCCCCTTCTAGTGCCGCGGTCATGAAGAGTAGAGCTATACCTCTACCCACCCTCTGGGCCACAACGGGCCTGTAACGGGATCACTTTACCTTTTTACATGATACGTATAGAGAAGTTTTGTGACATGGACACAGATGTGATATGGTTGGCCCTAACCGGCTTGGATCCAATAGTGGACTGTAGTTTGAGCGATACTCTGATTTGTTGTTGCAGTGTTGCGTGATTGTGTAATGATCGTGGTCTATTTTAAAATACAATTCCAGCATATGTCTCGAGGATGTAAGAAATACCACTAAAGCAACAGTCAGGACAGACTGCTGCCGACCGAAAAGTCGAACCCTGCACCTTCCGAGTCGAAAGCATGTCTCCTACGGCAACGTTCGGCATGCCTGTCGCTGTATTATTCCGTACCATTTAGTGTCACGGGATTAGTGCCGTCATCTTGCTGCCGTAATAGCATACTCTTTGTATCGGCTAGGCTGCGATACGAGCTGAACAATCCGGAGGTTGAATTCCGGCAGTGGTAGGAGATATTTCTCTTTTCCAATACGTACAGACCGTCTCTGGAGCCCACAGAGCCTCCTATTCAATCTGCAACAGTTAATGGGTTTCATTGCTAGGGGTAAGACGGGCGGGGCGTGATTTGACCACTCTCCTTCCAGCGACGAGGTTATGAATGGGTACAGCTGCAACTCAGCTCCCTCCCCACGTCTTCACGGCATGGTCAGGGAAGACTTTTGCCCTTTTCACTTTATATTCCAAAATATTTTAGTCATTTATTTTGGTCACAGAGAAGCGAACTGTAAAGCAAATTACAAATTTCTCTCACGCAGTCTGTACATTATTTCATACGGTTTTTTTTTCTTCAAAATTTGCTTTAGTATCTGAAAGCAAATAGAAACTGATAAACGTATTTAAAATTGTGTATTACCGTAGCAGTTGTACATGAATTGACAACATGTTTCGGTCGAAAACCGTGAGGCCATTATCAGGTCAAACTTTTATTTAAAATACAAGAATTATATCATAGTCACAAGCAAAGGAATTTTATTTCTTTTACAATACAGAATTTTGGTAAAATATTTATATTTAAAAACAACTTCCTTCTTAGGAAGTTTTTAGTTAAGTCCCTATATAGGGTGACATAATATTGTGTGATTAGTGTGTTGGCTGTTTATATAACATTTGAAGTTATTGCCTTATTAAAATGTAATTAGGTTGAAATTGCCGCAGCGTGTCACTCTCAGCAACACATGTTACAGGTGTTTCTCACTAAACGAAGACACGTACTCAACTTTACGTGCTTTGTACTGTAAATCTGAAGTGTGCGATCTCCACGCCTGTATCGTTTGCAGAAAAGGCCCGGCTTTTAATTCCTCTTAAGTGAGTGTAAATTCTGGTGCATCACGTGCCAATTTAAGGCACTATCCACAGGAAGTCATCACGAAACCTTGTAAAGAAGATTTTCTGGACTGTATCTTCAGTCAGTAAGCTCATATCTCAATATGTGCTGATATTTTGACCTATTGAAGGTAAAAATCTGGTAATAAAATTACAGGGCGACATTTGTCGAATGGTTTAACAAAAATTTTGCAAATTAAAATAAATAACTTCCTATTTCTTGTAAAATTTGTATGGTATATAAAAAAAATCTGACAATCCACGTGTTTGTATGAACATTTGACCTGGTGAAATAGTGAAGGTTTCCGCCGAAATACGTCATTTCATATACTACTGATGTAGCAAAAACAGCTGTGTACATGGTAACCACCTTCTACTGTATGTATAGCTTATCACACAACGGGATGCCTGTCACGAATAGGGGGGTAGGGAGGAATCTTTCCTAAATGTTTATTAAAACAATTTTAATTTATTACAATTCAAACTAAATTATTTTTTGTTTTATTTTCCCCTAAAGTTGTTGTCCTTTGCTTCACAAATTTCCTTTTTTTCTACGAGAAAAGTTTTTTTGCTTGGTAGAGTGTTGAGCGCAAGTGCAGTTTCGTGTCAGTCAGTGAATTATGGTGACGGAATGAGTGGCGTCAAGGACGGTGTATGTTACCACGTGCATAAAGTCAATATGCAAAGTTAAGCTCAGTGAACACGTAGGACACGACTCCATGTTGTTTGTCAGGTACATAACAACTTTGTGAGCAAATTATGCCGTGGTGATTAAACAAGAGAGCAAGTGCACACATAGCGTAATATTGAGGCGCATTCGAGTAACTGCCGTTGCCGTGGGAAGGCAACAACTGTTATATATTCTCACTATGTGCCTGTAGCCTTAGTTATCCAGCATGCAAAACGCGTGAGCCGTATCACCTTGCCATCTGTGGCCTGGCCAAGTGTACAATATTTTCCCCATCTTCTCAAAAACGGTACGACTTGCGGGAAAACTTTATTGAACATAAAATGTGTTTTGATTTTCTCTACAAATTTCGCTCGAAATATTTCTAATTCTAAGAAGACTTCTGCGAGATATCATAAATGTACAGTACAGTGTCCGTTATATTGTTGTCAGATTTTTATGGCACTTGAATTTTCGTGACAGATTTTTCAGAAATCCTCAGACACCAAATTCAATGAAAACACGTCCCTTGGGAGCCGAGTTGTTCCATGCGAACTGAGAGCGAGACAGAAGGACGGACGGACGGAGGGACAGGACGAAGTTTATAGCCGCTTCTCGCGATTTTGAAAACGCGTCCAAAATTTCAGAACTATGAAAGAGTTTGAGGGGTCTGGGATGTTACACTGTGTTGAAAACTAGAAAGTTGCCGACGTTTCGGAGGAGCATCGTTCTTGCATTCTGAGTGTCGAACACTGATTTGGGAGCCATTACAATCCCCAGCAAGGTTGAGAACTGTTTACTAGTTCTGAATCTTTATCAAGACTTTAGCGATAATCTTACTTCGCAAGAATGAAGTTGTTACATAAAATTACCAATCGCATATAACTGGATGTTAGACGGAAATTACTACATCGAATTTGACAATTCGGTTTTCCTCCTGTTTCGCAGGTATTGCTCATCACATCTGAATACACGACGAAGCATATTTAAGGCTGTCGATTGTTATACACGTGTTATGTTCACTAGGACACAATTTTGTGTTCCGTAAGTGTCACGTGTACTTCTAGTATGACATGTAACTGGAAATGTTTTTGGAGCACTAGTTACGAAAAATTAGGAATATGAGCAAATTGTCTTGGCTATGTCTGTCTTTTTCTTGACAGAACACAAAAGCAGCAGAAAAATTTGATGTATCCAAAACGCTCATATTGAATATTGAAACATTATATATTGTTAACGCTAAGTAGCAGGATCATCGATTCTAGAAGTTTCTGTAGAAAGTGTCACCTTCTTCTTCAAAGCTTGTAGGGTTCTAGAAGAAGTGTTGCGCTGGTCACCATCTACAATGCCTAAAAAAAATGTAATTAGGGAATTCACTTTGCTTTGTCCAAACATTCCATTGTTGCTTAAAATCGGACAAATGCAATAGACGTATATTAGCAAATATTGAATAAACTCGCAAAGTATTGATGACAGCGAAACACGAAAGGTTTTGGAGAAAAAATTAAATACGTATCTTAGATTCAATGCAACTTCCTGCAAGTCTTAAGGTTTCGAAATGATTAAACACTGGGTAGTGAAACTGTCAGAATTATTACGTTATGACTACCTTTTCCCAAACGTGAGGGTTGTTTGACCTGCATCTTCCTCATGAAACAAAGTGAAATGCCAGTTTGATACAACTAGGTAATTTTATTGATGTATTCTTAGCTCTACATGTTTCGTGCGTATGCGCCCATCTTCAGGAGCATTAGATGTTGATTTGCAGCATATGGTTTTCTGCACAGAGTTTGTGGATGGGTGGTGGTCTTGAGACGGTGCTA